>Ga0206940_1049_pt1 | contig 17045 bp, 11 predicted proteins | sample Alteio_BWOrgHeat_8_FD_152963 | JGI IMG/M metagenome (GOLD analysis project Ga0206940, IMG submission 152963) | Enriched cells from forest soil in Barre Woods Harvard Forest LTER site, Petersham, Massachusetts, United States -... | ecosystem: Environmental > Terrestrial > Soil > Temperate forest > O...
GCGCCCAGCGGCAGGCCCAAGAAACTGCCGGCGATGCACGCCACCAAAAAAGCATTGAGGCCGTGCAGAAAAATATTCACGGCGCGAAACCCGCCGGCGTTGTCTCCGAACGCATGGCGCTCGAATCCCGTTATCAAAACGAACAAAGGCCGATAGGTATGATGATTTAGGACCGGATCAACGGATTGATTGCCTGGATCAAAAAACGTGCGCGTCAAACGTTCCATGTTATCCAATGACCGGTTGTCGCCGATTTTGGAATGGTCATCGTAAACAAACGGATACGTCAGCGACGCGCCATAGACCAGGAATGCGACCACGACATAAAAGCAACAGAGAGTGCGCTTGTGCATAGGGAAGGACAAATTTATCATAGAAGGTTTTTCCACCGAATGCATCGAAAATAAATGAAAATCTCTCCATGACTGCACCCCGTCGTTCCGTCGACAAAATTGCTTTCGTCATTTTGTGCGGCCTTTCCATAATGAGTCTTTGGGCGCGCTTTCCTCAGTGTTCTTATGGATTGCCCGCGTCGTTGTACCCGGACCGTGTGTTTACCGTCGAAGTGGCGCAACGCCTTGCCGATGAATGGCGCGCGGGAATATGGACGCTCGATCCCAAGCAATACGTTTATCCCACCACGTACATCAACATGTTGGCCGCCGCCTATTTTGTGTTGGGTCGTTTTTTCCATCGCGAAGCAATCGGACGTTTCATCACCATGTTGTTTGGTGTCTGCGCGATTTTTACCGGCTATTTTATTTCCGGGGAAATTGCCGGAACCGCGGCGGCGCTGATTTCAGCGGTGTTGCTGTCCACCGGATTTTTATTTTTCAAAGAGGGACGATATCCGACGGTCGATTCCGTCCAAATGTTTTTTATTTCCGCCGCCCTGCTTTTTTTGTTCAAGGCGCGCCATCGCCCATGGGCGTGGACATTTTTATCGGGATTGCTTGCCGGCGTCGCGATGGGGACGAAGTATACCGCCGTCCTCTATTTGGCTCCGATCTTGGCCGTGTTGTGGCTGTGGCCCGATGAGAATCGCTCGGTGCGCGAACGCATCGCGACGGGATCGCGCTGGATCGCCGCCGCCGCGGTTGGTTTTTTTATCTCCACGCCGGCGATTTTTTTCAAGTTCCCCTATTTCGCGCGCGATTTTATTTCGAACAAAGAAATCCAGAACGCCGGATTCATCAAAGCCGGGCCCGCACATTATTTCACGCTGCTGTTTTCAACGCAAACCATTGCGCCGGAAGTGCCGTTCGCAAATTCGTTGAGAGGAGGGCTTGGGCTTCCCTTTGTGATCGTGGCGTTGGTTTCTTTGGTTTTTATCGCGTTGGATCTTCGCCGCGAAAACGATCCGCGGCCCTTGGCTCTGTCGGTGTCAATGGTGGCCACCTATGTCTATTTTTACGCGGCGATCGGCAATCACGTGCTGCGTTACTTGCTTCCGTTGGCCTTCATGTCGTGCGTGACGGTGTCGATTTTTATTGTCCGCGGTTCGCGATGGATTGCTGGGTATTTTCAGCGGCCTTGGACTTCACGGGTTGCGGCGTTGTTGATGTTGTCCGCGCTGGCGTTGGTTGTTTATCCGAATTTTGAGAAGTCAAAAAATTATCGCGACGCATTGCGGCATGAAGACACGCGTGTGCAAACCGTGGATTGGATGCTTCAGCATGTTCCCCGCGGCTCCCGCGTTTTGAATTTTATGTACGGCCCTTCATTGCCGCCGGGATTATTTAATGCGGTCGTGTGGCAATTCCCGGAAGTTCTTTATCAGCTGAAGACGCCAGCGGCGCAAGCGCCGCGGCTCAACGATCTTCGCGAACAAAAAATTGAATGGATCATTTGGAACAGCTATTACACCGATCATTTTTTCACCGATGGCGGAACGCTCCTTGAGCAGGCGTACGCGGACCGGTGGAAAGACTTCTTTGATGGGTTGAAAAAAAATTCAATATCCGGCGATGGCGTCGTGTTGGAAGGAACCATTTCTCCGACGATTCACGTGTTCCATTTAAAAAAATCTTAGGTTTTCCAATGGATTCGATACACCAAACGCTTTTTGCGCGGCGCGCCCGAGAGATAAAAAAAGGCCAACGCCAATGACGGCCGGGCCACGAAGATTGTCTTCAACGATTTTTATTCTGCATTTATGTCATGGGAACGGCACGTGACACAGCATCTTTATAAAAAATAGACGAACCCGTGAAAAAACGAATAGACCACAATATCCCGAGCAGAGAAATCAACAAGCCAGGAAATTTTCCAGGCGTTCGGAAGAAAAGGCGAATGGTGTTGTCGCCCGGCGCAACGGGCACCGCCATCAGGAATTCGTTCGACTTCAAGACGGGAACCGGCTTGCCGTTGAGTTGCGCCCGCCATCCAATGTCCCACGACTCGATAAACTGAACGAATCCCGCTTCCGGCGCGCGGAATGAGAGGACCATCTCATCGGGAACATTGCGCTCGAGAACACCGGTGAGGTCTTCCGGAGCGGAGCTTTCCAATCGCACTTGTTCTTTGTCCGTGACGTCGGCGTCTTTTCCGGGAAAAAATCCGACGCGCGGCGTGGGATTGGGCACTGAATAGAGATTTATTGTTTTCTCGGTGAGTTGTTTGGTCAGATCGGTTCTGTCCCGGGGGGTGACGACAAATTTAATTCCAAGACGCGACAGCGTGGATTGCGACAGTTGTGATCCAGAAAATTCTTCCACGTTTTCAAATTGCCCCAGACTGTTCTTCGGTAACAATTGCTTGTAAGGCATCGCGAGCGTCACCGCATTATAAAACCCGACGTCGTCGTATTTTCTATTGGCGTCGATGAAAATATTGAAATCAATTCCCACTCGCGCCCGGTTGACGCCGGCTTTGAGCGCCGCGTCGATTTTTGGCATGGGCACGGGTTCGGCTGAAATCAAGCGAACGAACGCATGCGAATGTCTATATAAATCGACGACATGCGCGGCGACCAGCACGGCAACGAGACAAATCGGCCCGACGTTTTTAATCCGCCAGCGCGATTGCGCCAACCGATCGAGAAACGCGCCGAGAAAAACGATCAACGAAAAATTAAGCAGATAGATTTGCCGCGCCGGACTGCGGAACAACGTCCATGGAAACCATTTGAAAAAATGTTCCCGCAACGGCAGCGACATGACAAGAGACAAAACACCCATGCCGCCGAGGAACAGCCAAGGCCCATCGATAAACTTTCGGCGGAAACTTAAATAGAGACCCCCGATGAACGAAACGATCGGCAACCATCCGACATAACAAACGGTGTCCCAAAAATCTGCATTGTTCGAGAAGGAAAATATTTGACTTGGAGAACGCATGACAATCGCGGGCCAACCGTCTTTCCAGGGTGAAAGATACGCGCCGAGCCGGCCATATGGGAAAATCACGTTGTTCGTCGCGGGGCCCAGGTCAATTGTGCGCGAACTTCGGACCAGCAGCATCAGCATCGGTATCCATGCAAACGAACTTATCGCAATCGCTTGGGCCATCAGCGTTACGCAGCGAAAAAATAATTTTCGATCGAGACGAAAGAACGCATAGACAATCGATGCGCCGATTGAGTAGGCGGGAATTTGAGGATGGCCGGACAAACAAAGAGCGCACACGGCCGTCAGCAAACACAATTCGACGGATCGAGTCCGATGGATGGAGTATTTCTCGACAATCCAAAAAAGGAGTGGCAACGATCCGTAGGTTTCCAGAATATGCAGTTGGCCGGCCATCACGCGCGACGCAAAAAATCCCGAGGCGGCATAAGTCCATGCCGACACCGTTGCGGCCAGATGAGACAGTTCGATCGATCGGCAATAAAAAAACATCGCGCCGGCCGAGAGCAACGCGGACACGATGACCGCCACGTTGTAAGCAATTGCTGGATTGAACAAAAGCAACATGAGATGGTTGGGGAGCCAGGAAAAATTGTGCAGGTTCGACCAAAAAGGCGATCCCAAAAATTCGCGCGTGTACCATCCGGGCAAGCAGAACGATCTGAAAATAAATTCACGCGCATATTCGAGCCGGCAGCGGTGCAATTGAAAATAATCGAGCCCCACGATTGAAAATCGGCCCGTGAGGATTTTTGGCGGGAAATACAACGCCATAGTGGCCAGGGTGATCACAGCCGCAGACAATTTATTTTTCATGTCGATCTTAATCGCGGGATTGGGGAGGCCGCTTCTCGTCCCAATTTTTTTGCAGGGTCGGATTTAAACGCAACGCTTGTTCGGCTTGTGTTTGAGCGTGGCTATGGTTTCCGAGCCGGTCTGTGACCAACGCGAGATACATGAGGATGGCGCCGATATATTGTCGCGGCATCGGAATATTGAGAGATCTCTCAAAAGAATTTTGCGCGCGCGCTAACCAACCCCGGGCCGTTTTCTCATTGTGGTCGGCGTCGGCCTGGTTAAATTCTCCGACACCTTCCATGTACCAGGCCCACCAATTCTGCGGTTCGTAATGAATCACGTTTTCCCATAGAGTCACGTCGTTTTTCCATGTGCGGAGATGCGAAAAAGTGGTTCCGAATACGATCACCAACAATGCGGCCCACGTTTTGTACAGCCATCTTTTTTGCAGATTTTCAATCAGAACGCCCATTGCCAGAGATATAAATGCCAGCGGCGCATAAAGCAAACGCTCCGCGAATTGCGTGGCGACCGGCACAATATTGGAAGCTGGAATCCAGAAGACCACGACCAGCATCAGCAGCACCGATAATTCTTTTTTAATTTTCCACAGCAAGCCGATGGAAATCAAAAAAAGAGTCAAACTGACGGCGCCAGCCACCGCTTGCAACGACCAATGGGTCAAAACAGGTATGGACCAATAAACGACGCGCAGCTCGCTGGGCCACACTATTTTTTCAAGATACAGCGGCCATGTTTGCATAACATTGGCGATGTTCGTCACGAATGTTCCGCCCCAGAAATCTATCTGCGCAAGCCGACCAATTGCCCTGAACCGAATGTCGACATACAGCACTGCCATGCTGGCCAACAGACAATAAAAAATGAAATTTTTTCTACGCGATTCTGAATCGTATTGATCGCGTAGTGCCAGATCACCCAAAACAATCAGGATGGGGAAACAAATTCCAATCTCTCGCGTCAGCAAACACGACCCAAAGCAAACGACAATAATGGCCGCATTAATATATCCCCGTCGGTTTTGAAACCGAATCCAGCCGACCCATCCCAATAAAATAAAAGTAAAGGACAATACATCGGAGCGTCCCGAGATCCATGCGACGGCTTCCGTTTGCAGGGGGTGCAATAGAAAAAAAAGCGAACTCATCGCGGCGGCCGGCCAAGAAAGCCGAAAAAGGACATATCCGATCCACCCCAGCAGCGCGCCGTTGATCGCGTGAAGAACGATGTTTTCCAGTCGATAAAACATTGGGTTGTCTCGCCACAGTGCGTAGTCAATTGCAAATGAAATGGTCGTCAAAGGTCGGTACGTATGGTGAGACATCGTGTTGTCGTCGGCCTGGGTTTTCGGGTCTAGAAAAAAACGTGAAATCGGAAAAATGGATTTCACAGCCGCGTTTTCTTCAATGCGGTCGTGATCGTCAAAAACAAACGTGTAAGGCAGGGTTCGACCATACAAAAGCAATGCAAAAAATAAATTCAGCGCAAAGAGCCAGGTCAGTTTGTAACGCGACATTGCGTGTTGAAACTTTGATGCTTTTGATAGGAGCGGAAAAGAGCTATCAAATACTGCGTTCTCTCGCTCTCCGGATGTAGCAAGATATTTTGAAAAAGTTCGTGTTCTGCCCGTTTTAGTCGCGCCTCATTCATTTGCCCAAATCGCTGAATAAGGTATTGATCGGTCGCATCGGGATAAATTTCTTTATATTCATATTCTTGAATAATATCTGCATGTTCGGGCGTCCTCCGCAGGAAAAGTAAACCAATATCGTCCCAGTAGACAAGCGCCCATTTTTGCCGGGGAAAATAGACCTCAAAAGTTGATTTGTATGGAGCGTTGATCGGATATTTAACCAAGGCGGCTTGAAACCCGTATTTATCCGTAAATTCTGCCCAATGCTGAGGCCCGCCATATTTGGCCACATTGAATTCATGAAATAATTGCTGATACCCTTTGACGGCCGGGTAACGTCCATCTATAAAAACAGCAGGATCTCCGGCACACCGCCACAGAAAATAACCACCAAAAAGATAATCATTAACGATCGGTCCCTTTAGATGATAAGTGGCGATGAGATCAAAAGCGCCCACTGGTACCAACGATGTATCGATCGCAGCTTGGACATTCGTGCGGGAAATAGCAATCAGAAAAAACAAGGTTATAGTCCATTGAAATATTATTTCTGTTTTCTTGAAGTATAGAGAGACGATCCGATCGGAAAATAAAACCCGAATGTGGGTTGCGATAAAAGGAATAGCGAACACCATGAAATAACAGACACTAAAGGCATGGGAAATCCCAAGATATGTCAAAAATAAAAAAGTGCAGATAAGCGGCCATTCCGTTTTTTTGTTCCAAAAAAAATCTTTTAAAATAAATACCCACAAGATAAAAACCGTAAACCAGAAAATTTCCATGTTTTGCCACTTTGTTTTACTCCAGCCGATGATATTTTGACCAGAAAGGGAAAAATCATCCCAGATCATTCCATAAACCCTATAGGTAAAGGGGTTAACAAACGTTGCTGCAAAACAAGCCAGCAGCCACACGGTTCTTTTTTGAAATTCTCGTTTAGATTCTTGTAAGGCGGCCGCCACATAAAAACCCGCAATGATTAATCCAATAAGGAATCCGCGATGCATGTTTGCCCATAACATGAAGAGAAACGGCCAAATCCAAATGGATCTATCCCACGAATGCCGTTTCCAATGGTTGAGTGAGAAAGCGAGCAGGCAAATAAAAAACAAAGAGACGAGGCTGGCATAGTAAGCCCATATCGCACGTACGACTCCATTACTGAATAAAATAAGAAGGAGAAAAAGAGCTCTGAGGGGCCATTCAATCTGCTCTTCGTTTAGCCACCGATCGAGAATCAGAAAAATGATGACGAGGCAAAGCGCATGACAACAGACCAAGCCGGGAAATCCGCTGAGAACGTAAATTGCATAAAAGCCGATTTCGAAGAGCCAGTAAGTATTGATCCATTCCGCTCCACGACACGTCAAGGAAAAAACGTCCTGATGAGGAATCAGCCGGTTCTCAATCATGTAACGACCAGAGGCCAAATGCCACCACGTATCGGGATCTTGAATCGGTTTCATAAACGTAATAAATATCCAGGAGAAAAAAACAAAAAAGCCGAGTGGACCTATAATTTTCCTCATAACTCCATACTATCGTGTATGGGAGGAAAAAATTCACAATTCGCTTGGAAAAAGTCGGGCATGCAAAAACTCTTTTTTGTCATTGGGCCATGCTTTTGGTTTTGAAGAAAACAGTCAATATGTTGCCGTCCAATTGAAGCGTGTGATAGTTCAATTCAAATTTTTGATGCTCGTTTTTCGTCAGATTCATCGTTAGGATTGGATTGAACAATCGCCCATGCCAATGACACTTCACTTTGTTTTTTTCACAAGGCTCCAAATCCAGGCTGGCTCCCTCATGGGGACACAGCCGGGGATAGGCCATCACTTCATTTTCGATTCTCTTGAGGCGAAGGCCAAAATGATCGTCTCGTCCCACCATGAATTCTTTTCCAGAGGGAAGATCTTTGCTCATATTAACTTCAATTTTTTTAGGAGCTGAAGTTTGGTTTTCAGGGAAAATGACATTGGACTTGCTGATGTCCATCGTGTCCTCAAAGCCGTACAAAGGGTTCGTTCGGCGAAAAGAATAGCCCCAGTCGCGAAGTTGACCGCGCCGTGTCCGCATGGGAACATCTTGAGACATCAAATTTTTGTAGTTCTTCTTCAAAACCCATTTGATAAATGGAAAACACCAACTCATCCATCTTCGCGAACCAATACTATAGACGGTATTGATACGGGATCTGTTCGGTCCCAATGCTTCATAGGTGCTTTCAATAATCAAAGTAAAGAAGAGAATCGTCGTGAAATAAGTTTGAGATGTGGGGGTTGATTGATAATTAAATAAGGTTATCGGCATCATGAAGCCCATGATTTTCTGAAGATTGATGGTGGCGACGTGTTCGTTCTCAACCACCCCAATAACGGCTTCAACCAATTCATGGACACAATTAAGATGTGGGACGTCTTTATAATTCCAGTCTGCATCAGAAACGGAATAGTTTCCTTCTTGAGAAAGTGTAAATTCCGAAAAAACGAGGTTTTTTTCCTTCAGTTGCGTGACAAGTTGTTGCCGGGTTCTTCGCATAATTTTCCTATGTATGAACGGATTTGGGTTGGGCCAGAGTAATGATGTTTCCCAATTGAAGTGAAATTGTAAACGAAAAGAAATCGGGCAGCGAAAGTTTCTTTAGACCCAGTATCCAAAAAAAGTTCTTGGCGAGATATTGGATCGGGAAGTAATTGACGGTTTTTTCAATGGTCAAAACGTCGTATCCAGCCGAATTTAAAAGATGGGTCATCGAAGAAGGTCTGAATAACAATGGATGTTGTAAACAATAAGGCGGCCACTTTTTCCCAATGATTTTCGGCATCAATGAAGATTCGTCATGGGTTACGAACATCAGCACGGCGTCAGAAGTGAGTTTGGTCCGTAATTTCAACAACATCTCTTTTGGATCGGGAAGGTGGTCCAAGACATGAATCATCACCGCCGTGGAAATTTGGTGCTGAGGCAATGCATCCAAATTTAGAAAAGATGGAAATATATGCGCAGGTTTCTTTTTAAGAACCTGTTTTAAATTGGCTTGAATCGCTTGATTCGGTTCAAAAAGCCAAAAATCGCTGAAGTTTCCTTCATCGACGCACCATTTGGTAAACAGGCCGACATCTGGCCCCACTTCCAAATATTGGCCCCGTAAGTTTGAAAACCGCTTAAATGTCCGGAAATATTTCTCTTGGGTTTTCCCGAGCACATCCACGTCAACGTCCACCATATTCATTCGCATTTGCGAGTAGAGTTGATCGAGCTGGGTTTTGGTGAGATATTGACGGCAATAAAGAATTCCGCAGTGGCCGCATCGTGAATAGCTAAAAAACATTTTTTCTTTTAGCAGGGCGTGCCAGTAGGGTTCAATTTCCTGCAACGTGCACGATTCAGCTGGAGGGGAAGAATGGATGTCTCTGCCGAGCAGAGGATTGTCGGCGTCGCAAGCCGGGCAATTTCTATTTTCATAGTTACTGCTGCTTGAGCGTGTTTCCAAAAACATTCAGCTTGCGTCCATGGCTGATCTCCAAAAAATGTGGGATAAGGGATCGAATGTACAAGAAAAGAAATCGAGGGAGGAGAGGTTTTTCTCACTCAACGGTAGAATGGTTTCTTGTATATTCAATCTCATAAATGAACCCCGCTCGCGTTTATAGACTTCCTTTTTTCCTGATCGCAATCATCGCGGTCGTCATCCCTCCTTCTTTGGCCATGATTTTTTCTCCAGATCTATCTCCAACGGCCACGACGGTGCTGCCAAGCGCTCATATCATGAAGTGGATTTACTGGCTTATGATCTGGATGACGTTAATGGTATTGCCGCTTTTTTTGGATGGATCACGGGATATGCATCGGCCTTTCTTCTTTGGAATCATTGCGGCGGTGATTCTGCTGTTTGTTTTTTTTATGACCAAGATCCCTGTCGCTGTGATGGGCGGGTCGCTTCTATTGGGTATGTGGCAGTCCTATTGGTGGTGCGCTTCTCGAGGAAAAACGTTCAGGTCTCCGTCATTCGGTTTGCACACAGGTTTGTTGATGATGGGTTGGATAGCTGGTTATTATTATGTTGGCACCGAATGTGAAATCGCTTATTCGGGAACAGGGGCCATTCTTTCCTTCATCCTTTCGGCCGCGCTCGTTTTTTTATTGATCCCGATTTACAGTTGGCGGGCGGCTCGGCCTTCCCCGGACAAAGCGCGACGAGGTGTGTTCTATCGTGTTCTCTCTAGAGCAATAACTGTTGCGATCATTGCGGCATTTGTTCTGGAGTCTTTGCGCGTTGACCGACTTGAGCCAGTCAAGTTTTTCCATCATTGGGGCGTTTATGTCGGGTCGTTGCAGCAAATGCGTCAAGGCGGCTGGCTTCTCTGGGATACCCCGGCACAGTATGGTTTTTTGAACATGATGTTTCTCTGGCTTCTGCCTTTCCGCTCTTTTTGGAGTTCTCTTTATTTGGCCAATTCCTTTTTTATCGGATTGGAAGGCATTTGTTTATTTTTTTTCCTATGGCGAACATGGCCGACATTGCAGGGAAGTCTTGCGGCTTTTTCCCTCGTCTTTTTCCCAATATATTTGCTCACTGGCGGGATGGAAACAGGTATTGGGCCGAGCTCTATGCCCAGTTCCGGTGGTTTTAGATTTATTTGGGTTGTAGTCACAGTGGCCTATTTATCATTGATGGATTCAAAAAAGACGGGATCTTTTTTGAAGAGCCATGGGATAAACGTAACCGTCAATGCAGTGTTCGTTGTTTCAATGCTTTGGTCTGCCGAAAGTTTTTTTTATTGCGGTCTTGCTTGGCTGGCTTTTTTTTGGGGGAAATGGTTGACGGAAAATGAACCCCGGGTGGTCATCATAAAACAGATCATGAGCAAAGTGGGTTCTTTGCTATTTGTGGTGGCCCTCATCTCGGTTGGATATAAAGTCACTTTTGGGCACTTTCCCGATTGGTTCATGTTTGTTGAATATGTTTTTGGCTTTGGGACAGGTTTTGGTTCGCGTCCAATGAAATTTCCAGGACCTGGCTTGTGTTTTTTATATTTCCCATTTATTTTGGCAGTGGTATTAAGCGGCTGGGTTCGCACCCTGCGGTCAAGCTTAGGACCCATTCTCGCTGCTTTTTCTGCTTTTTGGGGGTGTGCGACCTATTATGTGGTAAGAGGTCTCCCCGAATGCGCGGTGGATATAGTGCCTGTGTTGCTTCTGGCAGGCGTCGGAATTATTCATTCCGTTGAGAGATTTCCGAATATAAAAAGTCATTTGCTGCTGTGGTTTTCTCCGCTGTGTTTCTCTCTTTGCCTGTGCATTTTCTTATGCAAGCCGTTGTTGCCTTCGTATTTAAAAGGTCTCAGTCATGCTTCTTTTTTTAACGTGGAGCGGGTCATTCCTCCGGTCTCGGAAGAAACCAGAACACTGTTGCAGCATATTCCCGACATCGATATGGCGCGCATCGTGTCGTGGCAAGACAATAATTTACCGGGCAGAATGGGGGATCACTTACTTGAGAATACGTGGCTTCCACTTGCTCCTTTGGCCTTGGCGGGTCCTCTGCGGAATGAAAGAAAGGGCGTGTTCTTCCAGAGGCGGCTTTCAAACTTGTCTGGTTGTGGCTGGATTTTATATGGAAATTACTATCCTCATACGATAGGCCCCATTTCTGTATTTGATATGGGTTTTCTAAATGCCCAATGGCGGCCCCGTAAATATTTCAAATCAGGTTCGTCGGAATTGGTTCTATGGTGCAAAGACGGAGAAGAGTATCCGAATGATAAGTGAAATTTCCCCTCGTGTAGCGGGTTTCTGATAGTATTTTGCGAATGAGCAACCGCTTCTATAAGCTTCCATTTTTCCTCGTTGCATTCGTCGCGGTTGTTGTTCCCGTTTTCTTTGTGGTGCTGGCTCTTCCTCCAACCACCGCTGCTCAAATAGCAAATCCATCCGCATTCATTCCCACGGCATTTGCGGCCAAGTGGGTATATTGGCTTCTGATTTGGTCCACGTTGATGCTGCTTCCGCTTTTTCTGGCGGGTGCGAAAGACCTGCGGGCCCCATTTTTTTTCGGAAGCGTTGCTGTGCCAATTTTTTTGTTTTTATTTGCAATTTTTCAATTCCGTTATCTGATGGTGTGTGCCTTTGCATTGGCAGCATGGCAAGCTTTTTGGTGGTGTTCATCGAGGCACAAAACATTCAAGTCACCCACTTTTTGGTTGCATTCGGTGATACTGACGATGGCGTGGATCGCCACATATTTTTATTTCTGTTGGGCCTGCAGCATCGCCCACTCTGGAGTTGGATTTTTTTGCTCATTGGGGCTCTCCGCCATTTTGGTTCTTGTTGTAATGCCACTTTGCATTTGGTGGACCGCCCGGCCTTTTTCTACATGGGCTCCCGCGAGAACTTTTTCGCATCGGCTTTTATCAGCGACGCTTACCATTGGAGCACTATGCGCTTTCATTTTTGAATCGTTGCGAGTGGATCGGATTGAACCCACAACTTTTTACCATCACTGGGGCGTGTATATTGGTCCTTTGCAGCAAATGCACGAAGGTGGATGGCTTCTTTGGGACATACCCTCTCAATATGGGTTTTTTAGCCTGGTGTTGCTTGGACTTTCCCCTTTGAGTTCAGGGTGGAGTTCGCTGTATTGGGTCAACGCTTTTTTTGTTTTTTTAGAAGCGGCTCTTTTATTTTTTTTCTTGAAAAAAGTTTGGCCAACATTGTGGGGAACACTTGGAGCCTTTTGCATCACATTTATATCGATGTATTTGCTCACAGGGTGGCTACCGAAAGGAACTGGGCCTCTCTCAATTCCGAGCATAAGTGGTTTTCGGTTTGCTTGGGTTGCAGCAACGATCGTTTTCTTGGTTTTGAGGGACCAAAAAGAATCTGGTCTTCCCAGAAAAAAATCCATGAAGTTGGGAGAGAACGTGCTGTTCCTGGGCTCAATGCTTTGGTCTGCAGAAAGTTTTTTTTATTGCGGCATGGTATGGGGCGCTTATTTTTGGGGGCAATGGCTGGTAAAATCTGAGGCCCGAGCGGTGGTTGTTCGACAGGCGGTGGAGAAAGTTGGCGTATTGTTGTTGACGATGGGCTTCATATCCATCTTTTATCTGGTCAGGTTGGGTCATTTTCCAGATTGGCGCATGTTTATTGAATATGCGTTTAGTTTTGGTACGGGATTTTTTTCGCTTCCGATGGAATTTCCAGGGCCTGGTCTATATCTTTTATATTTTTCTTTTTTGGTCGCATTGTCATTATGTGGTTGGTTTGGGCCGTTGCGATCCAAATTGGGCATCATCCTTGCTTCTTTCTCAGCCTTGTGGGGTTGTGTCACATACTACGTCGGGCGAAGTCACTTCGGGAACGCTGTCTGTGTGATTCCACTGGTTCTAATATCCGGAACGGCAATTCTTCGCACCGTCGAGAAATTTCCCAACATTAAAAGTCAATTGTTTCTTTGGATGTCACCCCTGTTGTATGGTATTTGTCTCATGGCGTTGTTAAGCACCCAACTGTTGCCTGCGTATATGAAAGGTTTGCGCTACGCTTCTTTCTTCAATATTGAACGATTCGTTCCATCGGTAACTCCCGAAGTCAAGAAATTGTTGGATCGAATCCCGAACATTGAAGAAGCGCGTGTGGTGTCATGGCAAGACCAGAACCTGCCGGGCAAGTATGGGCCCATCTTTCTCAAGAAAACTTGGCTTCCCCTTTCTCCTCTGGCGCTCTATCAGCCTCTTAAAAGATCAAGAACAGGTGTATTTCTTCGGAGACGACTTGAAAGATTGTCCGGGTGCGGATGGGTGCTCTATGACACGACGGCTTACCCTCACGCTATTGGGCCAATTCATGAATTTGATAACGCATTTCTAGAATTCAATTGGGTCCCTCGGAAATACTTTGAAAACGGCTCTTCTCAGCTTATCCTTTGGTGTAAAGACGGGAAGCTCGTTTCCTAAAAACATGTTTAGCGGAAGAACAGGACGATATCTATGAAGGTTGTCATTACGTGTGGAGGAGAAGGGATCCGGTTAAAACATCAACTCGCCTATATTCCAAAGGGATTGGTCTATATCGATGATAAGCCGCTTCTGTGGCATATCATGAAAAGGTTTTCTCTTTTTGGTTTTAATGAATTTGTGCTGGCGTTGGGGAAAAACGGCAACATGATCAGGGACTACTTTCTCAGGTATAACCTGTATACCAACAATATAGAGTTTACGATCCGAAGACCCATGGATATTCGGTACTACAACCAGAGTCAGGAGGAAGATTGGAAAATCAGTTTTGTTAATACAGGCGAGAGCGCCAATACCGGAGCGCGTTTGGCCCGTTGTCAGAAGTATATCGATACGGATGACTTTCTATTTACCTATTCGGACTGCTTAAGCAATGTTGATTTGGAAAAACTTTCCAGACGCCACACGCAAGCGAAAAAAGTTGCCACGGTTACAGGTGTTATGCCGCCATTTAGATATGGCGAATTTATTATGAGAAGCGGCAAGGCCGTTCAATACGCCGCCGAGTCAAAGCTGATGGCGTCGCAAGGTTGCGTCAACGGCGGATTTGTCGTTTTTAACAAGAAAATATTTTCCCAGCTGAGTTCTTACAACGAATGCGTTTTAGAGAACGGAGTGTATAAGAGTCTGGTCAAGAAAAAACAAATTGAGGTCTTTCAGCACAAAGGTTTTTGGCAATGCTTGGATAACGACAGAGAGCATGAGTATTTAAAAAAATTATGTGAAAGCAACAAGAGGGTTTGGCTCGAAAAATGAAAAATAATGACAAAAAATTCGTCGCCATTATAACGGGGCCCGGATATGAAGACGCGGAAGTGATTGTCCCCTACTACCGGTTTTTAGAGGAAGGATTTCTGGTTGACGTTATCACCAGCAACGATTCCGAGGTCAAAGGAAAGCATGGCTATGTTATTGCGCCGACCAAGAAAATTAAGGATTTAAAAGTCGCTGACTATGAGGTTGTCATTGTTCCCGGCGGTTATGAGGCGCCCGATCGCGTTCGCCAAGTGCCCGAACTGGTGTTGTTCGTAAAACAGATGTTCAACGCCGGGAAATTGGTTTCCACAAACTGTCACGGCCCGTGGGTTTTAATAGAAGCCGGAATCGTAAAAGGGAAAAAAGTCACCTGTTATAAAGGGATGAAAACAGACCTGATAAATGCGGGTGCCAACTATGTGGAAAAAGACGTTGTCGTCGACGGCAATTTGATTTCATCGGACCATCCGCGGAGCATCGGCCCGTGGATGAAAGCGACAATTGAAGCCCTCAGGGCTTAAATGATCAGAAAAATATTCGTCTCGGAAGTTGATCAAAGCAACTTGTCCAAGCTTAAAATTGTCGAGGAAACCTCTTCAGATATCTCCGATTACTCCAATGCCGTCGTCCTAAAGCCCTGGGGTTACGAATATTTGATGTTCGAAAACGAGTCACTTGCCATTTGGATATTGCACCTCGAAAAGGGCCATGAAAATTCCCTTCATTGTCACCCGCGAAAAAAAACATCAATGGTGGTCCTGAATGGGCGTATTCAGGTTTCAACTCTCAAAGAATGGTTTGAATTAAACAGGCTTGATAGCGTCATATACGAAGAAGGGGTTTTTCACACGCAAAAAGCATTAACAGACCATGTTTTCTTGATGGAAATAGAAACGCCGCCGAACAAAAAAGACTTGGTCCGATTAAAAGATGCTTATGGCCGCGTGGGAAAAGGGTATGAGGGGAGCGATAAAATAGCCAAAGAGCTCCATCTGTTTGAATATGTTTGCTTCGATAAAAAAGATGTCCGGGTTGGAGCGAAAAAACGGATCAAGAATGTGACGATTTCCATAAAAAAGCATTCCCCGGAAAGTTTTTCAAGGAAAAACGACAATAAAAATAAATTGTTCTGTGTTCTCGAGGGAAAAGATTTGAATGTTGGTAACGTTATTGATGATCAAGCCGTTCAGATTTCTAATAATCTTCTGCTGTTGACGATTGGACTTGGAAATATTTAAGCAATGAAAAAACCCATGAAACTTACAGATTATCTTGCCGGATTGCTGCGAGATGTTTATGGCGTTCGCCATGTGTTCACCGTCACGGGCGGCGGTGCGCTGCATCTCAATGATTCGTTTGGAAAAATAAAAGGCATCACTTCTATTTACAACCATCATGAACAGGCGTCGGCCATTGCCGCCGAGGCGTACGCGCGGCTCATTAATAATATTGGCGTGTGTGTCGTTACAACGGGCCCGGGCAGCACAAATACATTCACGGGGCTCATCGGCGCTTGGCTGGATTCCATTCCCATGTTGATTATTTCGGGGCAGGTCAAACGCGAGGTTTCCATTTATCAGTATCCCCTATTGAAATTAAGGCAGTTGGGAGTTCAGGAAGTGGATGTCATTGGAATGGCGACGCCTGTTACCAAATACGCCAAAACAATAATGGATCCTTCCGATATTCGCTATGAGATTGAGAAGGCGATGTTCGTTGCGAAATCAGGTCGACCCGGTCCGGTTTGGCTTGATATTCCGTTGGATGTTCAAGGTTCAATCGTTGAACCGCAAAAGTTAAGGTCCTTTAATCCAAAAACAATGACGCCCAGGGCGAACCTTTCTTTGTTGCACCATCAGATAGAAAAAACTCTTTCTTACATCAACAAAGCCAAGCGGCCGGTCATCGTTGCTGGTTTTGGCATTCGTCAAGCGGACGTTGTTCGAATGTTTCATGAAATGATTTCCCGCCTCAGAATTCCCGTGGTGACAGCGCTGGCGGCTCACGATTTGATGTGGGAGAAACACCCGTTTTATGCGGGACGGTTTGGTTTATACGGAACGCGCGGTGGAAATTTTACGGTTCAGAATTCAGACGTGTTGTTAGTGTTGGGTTGTCGAATGAATTTGTGGGAAACCGGGCATGACTACAAGAGTTTCGCGCGTGAAGCGAAAAAAATAATGGTCGATATCGACAAATCCGAACTGGCCAAGCCCACGTTTAAGCCGGACCTCGCTGTCAATGCTGATCTCCGTCTTTTCATGCCGGAGATTTTGCGTCGCGTCAAAAAACAGCCGCATCGCAATTTTGACGAGTGGGTCACAACAACGAAATCATGGCACAAGCGGTATCCGAATATTTTGCCCGAATATAAAAAAGAAACCAAGTTTGTGAACATTTACCACTTCATGGGCATTCTCTCAGACCTGCTCGAAAAAAAGGACGTCATCGTCACCGGCAACGGCACTTCTT
>Ga0206940_1050_pt1 | contig 16683 bp, 8 predicted proteins | sample Alteio_BWOrgHeat_8_FD_152963 | JGI IMG/M metagenome (GOLD analysis project Ga0206940, IMG submission 152963) | Enriched cells from forest soil in Barre Woods Harvard Forest LTER site, Petersham, Massachusetts, United States -... | ecosystem: Environmental > Terrestrial > Soil > Temperate forest > O...
GCCGGTGTCCGTATAGGTCGTGCCCACGACACCCGTGGCGACGGGCGTCGCGGATTGGCCGAACGACGTTGTGCCGCGATAGACGTTGTACGACGTCGCTCCGGCGCTTGCCGTCCAATTCAAGGTCACTGAACCCGTTCCGGCCGTGGCGGTCAATCCGGTTGGGGTGGGGGGCGGGGCGATGGGCGTCGCACTCGTCTGGTTGCCCTCCGCCGAGTGTCCGCTCCCGTTGAACGCTGCGACACGATAGAAGTAAGTAGTACCGTTGGTGAGACCCGCATCGGTGTACGTTGTCCCGACGATCCCTGTAGCGACGGGTGTCGCCGACTGGCCAAACGACGTCGTGCCGCGGTAAACATTGTACGATGTCGCATTGGCGCTTGCCGTCCATGTCAAAACTGCCTTGGCATTGGCCGGCGACGCCGTCAGGTTGGTCGGCGCCAGCGGCGGCGCAACCGGCGTCGCGGCGGCCTGGTTACTCTCCGCTGAGTGGCCGCTACTATCAAACGCGGCGACACGATAGTAATAGGTCGTGCCGTTCGTCAAGTTGACGTCGGAGTGGGCAGTCCCAGTGACGCCGGTCGCGATCGGCGTGGTGGACTGGCCAAAGGATGAGGTGCCACGGTATAAGCTGTATGAAGTTGCGTAGGGGCTCGCCGTCCACGTTAGCGATACCCACGTGTTGCCGGCAACAGCCGACAAGCCGGTCGGGACAGGCGGTGGCGCCACGGGAGTCGCGCTTGCTTCGTTTCCATTGGAAGAACTGACGTAACTACTGACGGCGGTGAGGTGGTAAAAGTATGTGATGCCGTTGGTTAATCCGGTATCCAAGTAGCTTGTTCCCGTAATTCCACTTGCGATCGGTGTTGGCGCTTCACCGGCGTAGCTGGTACCACGATACACGTTGTATGAAGTAGCTCCGGCGGAAGGTCCCCATGATAAGTGCACCGACGCATTTCCTGCTTGGGCGGAAAGGCTGTTCGGGGTCACCGGCGTCACTGTGAAGTTCTGGCCTGACGTTGTGCCGCCCCCTGGGGCCGGATTGGTGACCGTGATCTGTGCGATACCTGACTGAGATAGATTCGCAGCGGGGACGGTCGCATTCAGAGTGGTAGAAGAAACATAGGCCGTGGCAAGCGGGGAGCCGTTCCAATTCACGGCGCTGGCGAGTTCAAAATTCATTCCCGTCAGGGTGATTACGGTGTTCGGCGCTCCGGCATCGACCCCGGTGGGACTTATCGAAGAGATTGTGGGAACCGGACTGGTTACGTTAAACGTGAGCGAGTTAGACCTTCCGCCGCCCGGAGTTGGATTGGTCACCGTAACGGCAGCCGTTCCCGCAACTGCCAAATATATCGCTGGGATTGTTGCGGTGAGGGTGCCCGAATCGACGAAGGTAGTAGCAATAGCGGTGCCCTTCCAGGCGACTTGACTGCTTGGCAGGAAGTTCGACCCCTTCACCGTGATTGCTGTGGCCGGCGACCCCACCGCAACAGAACTTGGAGCGAGCGAGGTTATCGCGGGCAATGGGTTTGCAATGACCGTAAAGGTCAAACCGCCTGTTGTCCCTCCTCCGGGAGCCGGGTTGGTCACCGTGATGAGGGCCAGCCCGGTGAAGTTCATGTCGGTACTGGGAATTGTGGCGTGAAGTTGGGTCGGCGAATTGTAGACAGTCGCCAGGGGCGTTCCATTGAAATTGACGACGCTGTTTGGGACGAAGTTTGTCCCGGTCACCATAAGAATAACGCTAAATGCTGCGACCGAAGATGTCGGACTTAAGGATGCGAGCGTCGGCACGGGATCGACCACGTTGAACGTCAAAGTGTTGCCCGCGGCAGCGTTTGGAGTTACTACCGTGATGGAGGCGGTTGTGGCCACGACCATGTCCTGAGCCGGTACCGCCGCATGGATTGTGTTGGCGTCCACGACGGTGGTAGACAGCGGAGTTCCGTTCCATGCTGCCACACTGCTGGAAATGAAGTTGGAGCCGTTTATCGTAATCGTCGTGGTCGGCGAGCCGACCGGCAATGAGGGTGGGTTGAGGGAAGTCAGGACGGGCGTGGCATTGGGCGTGACGTTGAAGGCTGCCGTTTTACTCTTGTAGCCAAGATCCGCTGCATTGCTGACGTCGACATTGTCTGTCCCTTGCGTTGCGAGGTCGGATGCCGGAATGGTTGCGGTGAGTGTCAACGAATTGGTAAATCCTGTTGCGAGTGCCGTTCCGTTCCATTCCACCACGCTGGTGCTCAGGAAACCCGAACCGGTAACTGTCATAACGGTAGTCGGGTCCCCGACATGAGCCACGGAAGGACTGAGCAAGGTAATCGCCGGTACTGGCGCTGAACTCGCGCCGCCTGAAGGGCCGCTTTCGCCGTAGGCGTTCACCGCGGTGACGTAGTAGTAGCTTAAGTTTCCGGCGACGGGTGCGGCGTCGATAAACTGCGTCGTACTCGCCGATCCGATAATGGAATATCCGCCGGTGATGGTCGTTGAGCGATAGATGTTGTAGCTGGTTGCGACTGGTGCCGGATTCCATGACAACTGTACGGAGCCGCCTGAGACCGCCGTCGTCAGATTCTGTGGCGGATCGGGCTTGGAAGGCGTGATTTTGAATATTTCGCCGTAGCCATACTGGCCTCCCGAGAAGGTTGTGCCATAGAGGTTGCCGTCGCTGGCAACGATAACTCCGTTCACGGTAGAACTTACGTACGGTGAAACGGGAAATTCGTAGAGCAGGCCGACATTCCCCGTAGGAGAGACCATGTAGACATCCGTGGAGCGTGTCGTGGTAAATTGTGTCGCGTAAAAATTCCCATAGACATCGAATACTGGCTGTGAAGTCGGTTGATTGCCGTTGCCGATTGACGCGAGTTGCGTCACCGTGCCGCCCGTTGAGATGCTGAACAAACCTGATCCCGTTAGCCCGTACAAATTGCCGTCCGGCCCGACTGTGAGCCCAGCCGATGTACCAATAGATTGATTGCCAACCGGGCTGAGCGCGCCCGCCGGAGTCATCCGGAATACGTTTCCAGTGTCGTACAAGCCATAGTAATTTCCGTCAGACGCCTGCATAACTCCTGAAAAACTGCCTCCGTTGGGGTCAGAGACTAAGGTGGTCAGAAATCCACTGGGCGTCACGCTGTATATCGTGCGAAGGTTTCCATAAAACGCGCTATTGAAGGCCGTCGTCCCATAGAAGTTCCCGTCGCTGCCCTGAACCAGGGAACTGTTAACATAGCTGTCCGCTCCGCCGGTAAATTCATAAAGAGCGGTCGAAACCCCCAACGGTGTCATGCTAAATACAGCCAAATATTGGCCGCCGCCTATTCCGTAGAAGTTTCCGTCTACGCCCTGCGTTAACGCGAACGCGGACCATGTCGCGTCGTTGAACCACGTTACAACGCCAGCCGGTGTCATGACAAATCGCGAAGTATAGAAGTTCCCATCAGAGGCTTGAATAAAGTTGACTTGTGGCCCTGGATTACTGCTGGTGAAATCGTACAGGTCGGTGAACGTCGCGCCGGAGACCTGCGTCTGGGCGTGGACGGCCCGTGGCGACGGGAGGCATAGTAGTATCGCAATGATGCCAACAACGAGAGTTCGTTGGCAGAGTGAGGATGGCGTATGTCTGGTAGTGATCATGATGGCCTCCCAAAGACTCGGCTACGTAGGTGCGGCCGGGCGGATTGGTACCATTCTACCAGTCAATAGCCGTTCTGTCCAGGCAGGGGATGACGGCCGGGCCGACTGTCATCCCCCGCCTCTAGCAGACAATTCGCGCTTATCCTCTACGGCGTCGCGCTGGCCTGGTTGCCTTCGGCAGAATTTCCGCCAGCGTTGAAGGCTGCGACGCGGTAATAGTAGGTTGTGCCGTGCGTGAGACCAGTGTCCGTGTAGGTGGTCCCGGCCACACCCATCGCGATGGGTGTGGCCGACTCGCCACCCGATACCGTCCCGCGGTAGACGTTGTAGGATGTCGCCCCGGCGCTTGCCGTCCAATTCAAGGTCACCGATCCCGTTCCGGCGGTGGCCGTCAAACCGGTTGGGATCGCCGGCGGGGCGATGGGTTTGGTACTCGCCTGGTTGCTTTCCGCGGAGTTGCCGCCACCGTTGAAGGCGGCCACGCGGTAGAAGTAGGTGACGCCGTTCGTGAGGCCGGTATCGGTATATGTTGTGCCGACGACGCCAGTAGCAACGGGAGTTGCCGACTGCCCGAACGACGTGGTGCCTCGGAAGATGCTGTAAGAAGTCGCCGTCGCGCCGGCAGTCCAAGAAAGGATCGCCTTCGCATTGCCTGGCGACGCCGTCAGGTTGGTCGGCACGGCCGGCGGCGGCAGGGGAGTCGCGGCGGCCTGGTTCCCCTCAGCGGAGTTGCCAAGCGTGCTGAACGCGGCAATGCGATAGTAGTACGTGACGCCGTTGGTCAGCCCCGTGTTGACATAACTCGGACCGGTGACGCCCGCGGCGATGGGTGTTGCCGACTGGCCGTACGATGTCGTTCCGCGGTAGATATTGTACGATGTTGCGCCGGCGCTGGGTGTCCAGGACAGCGTGATCCTGCCATTGCCCGGCGAGGCTGTTAGGCCTGTCGGAACGGCAGGCTTCGTTGTCGCGCTCAGCCGGAATACTCCGCCTCCGCCGAGGCCCCACATCGATCCGTCGGTCAACTGTATGAGTGTTCCAACCATCCCGCTCGTCGAGATTCTCGTGAGATAATCCGCGGGCGTCATCATAAAAAGTGTGCCGGAACCGGAATAGGTGTTGCCGTTGTAACCGTTTCCACCCGCGGTATTTCCACCGTAGAAATTCCCGTCCGTCGCCTGGAGCAATCCACTCCAAGTCGCTTGCCCATCGTTGCCGTTGAACCAGTGATCGACGTGGAACGACGATCCAATCGTGGCAAGATGAAACACGGTTCCATTGCCGCTGCTCCAATACCCCGCGAACCCGACGCCTCCCCAGGTGGTCGTCCCCCAGAGGTTGCCGTCCTTACCGAAGATGAGGGGAGTCTGGGAATAGGCGCCGTCGCCGCCGACGAAAGCGTGCAGCGTCGTTACGGTAGTACCGTTAAACGCAAACACGGTCCCATATCCATGGGCCCCGCCTTCGTCGCAAGTACTGTAGAACACGCCGTTGGGCGCTTGAAGCAAAGCGGCCGTCGGGTTCGCGCCATCCGCATTCAGGCCGTTGCTGTCGATCGCGCTGAAGTTATAGAGTACGGTGAACTGCGATCCGTCGCTCTTCAACTTGAAAATGGTGCCGGTGTTGTTGAGCCCTCCGGCGAGCGCCGTTCCGTACAGGAAGCCGTCTTGACCGAAAATGAGCGACCCGCTTGGCCGGGAGCCGTCGATACCGTTGAACGCATGCAGAAGGCTATACGAGCCGTCGAGGCCAACCTTGAAGACGCCGCCATTGCCCGAAAAAGCGGCGCCCGTGTACCCTGGTCCACCCCACTCGGTTGTTCCGTACAAGGACCCGTCGGCGCCTTGCACCAGGCAGTCATAGGGACGCTCACCATCCAGTCCAAGGAAGTGATGGAGTTGCGTAAATGCACCGTCCGGGGTCACTCGAAACACGCTGCCGTTGCCGACCCACGGGTAGTTGCCTATCCCAATGTCGGCGTACATCGTGCCGTAGAACGCGCCGTCCGCGCCATGGATCAGGCCTGCCTGCGGATTGGTGCCGACGGGAGCGCCGAAGTCGACCATCTTGGTGAACACGCCGCCCGAAAACTGAAACGCGGTGCCCCAGTTTAATGCGCCGCCGCCCGATGTCGTGCCGTAGAGGATACCTGTATTCCCAATCGAAACGCCGTTGAGCGGCCCCGTGCCGTCGGCCGGATTGAAAGCATAGAGACTGGAGAACGCCAGATTCGGGGCGATCTTGAAGATCGTGCCATTGCCCGTAGACGCGGTTGTGTAGCCGTTGCCGCCGTACGTTGTCGCGCCGTAGAGACTTCCGTCGACGCCCAGCGCCAGGACAGAGCCGCCGGGATTCCAGCCGTCGGGTCCGCTAAAGGTGTGAACAACCTGATGCGCTCCCAATGGGGTGACCTGCAAGATCGCGCCGGGACCGTCGCCGCGCGGATCGTTCGCGGACAAAGACACCGGGACGTAGAGGTTACCGTCGAGCCCCACGGTCGGCGCGCTCAGCGGGCGGCCTCCGTCGCTGTCCACCACCTGGTAGATTGTGGTCAACGCTCCCGACGTCGTGATTGTGAAGACGGTTCCGTCGTGCGACGCGCCTCCGCTCCAGGTGGTCCCATAAATCGTGCCGTTGGCGGCCTTGCTTAGCTGGTTCGGGTTGCCGTCGGTCGCGGTGAAGTTGTAGAGCGTGGTCAAGACACCCGCTGTGGTGATTCGGTAGAACGTTCCGTACCCATGCGCTCCGCCGACGGAGGTGACGCCGTAGAAGTACCCGTTAACCAGGACCACGCCGCCCATGGGCCTGGAACCGTCGGTCCCGATGAACTTGTGCAGGGCCGCGAACTTTCCGTCGGTGGCGACCTTGAAAACCACGCCGTTGCCGGACGCGGCGTTCGGCGACGCGAAACCGGCTCCTCCGAACGGAGCGGTACCGTAGTAGTAGCCGTCCGGACCCAAAACGACCGGCGACTGCGACGCCGGCGCGGTGCCGTCGGTTCCGTTGAATGAGTGCAATACGGTCGAAAGCCCGGTTGTTGGTGAAAGCTGATAAACGGTTCCAAATCCGAACGATCCGCCTTGCTCCGCCTGGCCGTATAAGTTGCCGTCGGCGCTGGGATTGATCGTGGCGGGGATCTCGCCGAGCCATCCGGGCGCGAACGTGAACACCGTCGTCCTGACGAAGCCCTGCGCGTTCGCACGTCCAGTCATACAAGCGTAGGCGAGTAACAGGGTGACGACGAGCGCGACTGCGCGCAGGTTCGAGCGAGTCAGATTATCTAACCGGTTAGCTATCGGCGCCATATACAATCGATCGAGCATATTGGACCTCGTTCAGGCGGAATTACGTTAAGCTCACACAGGTTACATTCGTGACAACGAAATTATACAACGTCTGACGACAATAGTCAACGGACGGTGTACCTGAGTCGGCTACTTTCAACAAGCAGCCGGGTCAGCCTTTGGTGAGAGCACCTTGACATCAGGGTGTAGCGAAGGCTTGATTGCCCTCGGCGGAGTTGCCGCTCACGTTGAACGCGGCGATGCGGTAGTAGTAGGTGGTGCCGTGCGTGAGGCCGGTGTCTGTATACGTGGTCCCGACGATCTGAGTGGCAACGGGAGTGGCCGATTCGACACCCGATATCGTACCGCGGTACACGTTGTACGTGGCAGCGCCGGTGCTGGCGGTCCAATTCAGCGTCACCGATCCCGTACCGGCGACGGCGGTCAAATTGGTCGGGACGGCAGGCGGAGCCACCGGCGCCGCCGCGGCTTGATTCCCTTCGGACGAGTGTCCGCTTCCATTGAAGGCGGCGATACGATAGTAGTAGGTGACGCCGTTGATGAGGCCCGCATCCGTATATGTCGTCCCTACGATAACTGTGACAACAGGCGTAGCCGATTGCCCCAACGACGCTGTGCCGCGAAAGACACTGTACGACGTAGCACCGGTAGACGCCGTCCACGTAAGAATCACCTTCGCGTTCCCGGCTGATGCCGTCAGATTGGTAGGGACGGGCGGCGGGGGTATGGGTTTTGCGCTGGCCTGGTTGCCCTCCGGCGAGTTGCCGGCGACGTTAAATGCGGCGACGCGATAGAAGTAGCTGACACCGTTGGTCAGGCCTGTGTTCGTGTAACTGGTCCCGGTAATGCCGGTTGCGATGGGGGTTGTCGATTGACCGTATGAGGTGGTGCCCCGATAAACGTCGTACGATGTCGCGCCCGAACTCCCGGACCATGAGACGGTGACCACGGCGTTGCCAGGCTTGGCCGTGAGGTTAGTGGGCGTCGCGGGCGTCGCGACAGGGGTCGCGGCCGCCTGATTCCCTTCGGCGGAGTTGCCACTGCGGTTGAATGCGGCGATGCGGTAGTAGTAGGTCACGCCGTTGGTGAGACCAGTATTAACGTACGTAGTCCCGCTGATGCTGGTGGCAATCGGGATCGTAGACTCCCCGTAGGCATTCGTCCCCCGGTAGATATTATAAGATGTGGCACCGAGGCTCGCAGTCCAGGAAAGAGAGACTCTGGCGTTGCCGGGCTTGGCGGTCAGGCCGGTCGGCGGTGACATCCACAAATCAATGTCATAGACGCTGCCCACATTCGATTCTCCGCCTTGGGACGTGACGCCATAAAGGTTGCCGCGTGAGCCTTCCACGAGCCCGCCATTTGGGTACTGCCCGTCGTTCGGGTACCCGAGAAACACATGAAGGACGGCTTCAACTCCGGATGGCGCTATCTTGAAAACATTGCCGAATCTCGCCGAGCCTCCCCAAGCCGTTCCGTAGAAATTCCCGTCGGAAGCCGCTAGCAATTCCGTTCCAGATCCGATGCCGTCAGTTCCACCAGCGAAGGAGTGTAGGGTCGAAAATAACCCAGATGGCGTTATCTTAAATATAGTACCGGACTGCTGAGATGCCATTGGACCGGTTGTACCATAAAGATTTCCGTCTAGACCTTGAGTTACACCACTTACGCTCATTTGACTGCTCCACGCACCGGAGAACAAATGCAATATGTTTATTAGGCCGGATGGCTTTATCACGAAGACCGTACCTGACGTTGTCCCATAGAAATCACCGTTCTTTCCCTGAACCAATCGGCTGAATGGGTAGAGGCCGTCGTCGGTAACACTGCCGTCTCCAAACGAATGAAGTATAGTAACCGACCCGCCAGGAGTTATCTTAAATACTGTTCCAAATCCTTCCGATAGTATTCCCCTGCCCATGGTAGATCCGCCGTACTCGGTAGTTCCGTAAAAATTGCCGTCGGACGCCTGGATCAGACTCGTGGGGTTAATTCCGTCATTTGCTACGCTGCCATCCAGGAATGAATGAAGAATGGTAATCGATCCCGAAGGACTCATCTTGAACACGGTTCCGCTGGAATATCCGGAACTCGCGACGAATCCACCGAAAGAGGTCGTGCCATAAAAATATCCGTCGGAAGCCTGGATTAAACTCATGGGCCCGCTTCCGTCATTGGGAACGCTGCCGTCGCGGAACGTATGAATGATTGTTACAGCTCCCGCAGGGGTCATTTTATAGGCGACACCGGCTCCGAATCCACCTTGGGACGTTGTGCCGTAGAAGTTGCCGTCAACGCCTTTAGCAATGGAATTCGGAGTTCCTCCAGCGTATGCAAGACCGAATGTGTGCAGGGTTGTCACAACCCCGGCCGCGGTCATTTTGAATACGACGCCATAACCGGGGGCCGGATGAGAACCGCCGTTCAGTGTAAGACCATAAAAGCTTCCGTTTGCTCCTTGAACGAGCGGTGTCAAAGGCGTGGAGCCGTCGTAAGCTTGGTAGCTACCTTGAAAGGAATATAGTACGGTCAATGCTCCGCTCGGAGTCATTTTATAGACCATGCCGAGGTTATCATAACCTCCGGCAGGGGTGTCGCCATAGAAATTGCCATCCGTACCTTCTATGAGGCTCCCAACAGGAAAGGCTCCATCACCGATTACTGTTCCGTTACCGAAAGCGTGCAATACAATAACCGTCCCGGCGGGGGTCATCTTATAGATCGTACCACGGGCGATACCGCTGGGCGCTGATCCGCCCGACTGCGTTGTACCGTAGAAGTTGCCATCGGTGGCCTGGATCAATGCTGAAAGTGGATTGACTCCATCGTTAAATGTCGCGTTAAATGAGTGCAGTACCGTCAGGTTTCCCGCAGAAGTCATTCGAAACGCGGTACCGGTTCCGGCGGTGCCACCGCCCAATGTCGTGCCGTAATAATCGCCATCCGAGCCCTGAATGAGCGCCGCACAGGGGGACGAGCCGTCGTAATTGGACGTACCGAACGAGTGCAATTGTGTTACGAACCCGCCGGGAGTAATCCGGAATATTGCGCCTAGATTTGCCGACCCGCCGGATTTAGTCGCGCCGTAAAAATTTCCGTCGGAACCCTGCACGAGCGACGCCATCGGCGTGGCTCCGTCGTTGGCAACACTTCCGTCGCCGAAGGAGTGCATGATCGTAACCGTACCTGCGGGTGTCATTCTGAAAATAGTTCCCTGACCCATGGAACTCGTAGTTGCCGTCGATCCACCCTGCTGCGTGGTGCCGTAGAAGTTACCGTCCGACGCTTGGATCAAGCCCATCGGCTTTGCTCCGTCGAGTTGAACCGTCCCATCTTGGAAGACATGTAGCGTTGTTACAGTGCCGCTCGGCGTCATTTTGAATACGATGCCACTATTGGCTACGCCGCCATCCTTCGCGGTTCCGTAATAGTTGCCGTCCAACCCCTGAATCAGACAGGTTGGCGACTGACCGTCCAACGGAAACGAGTGCACCACGGTTTCCAAGCTTACTTGCGCGGCCGCATTGAATGGCGTAAACAGAACGAGCATCCCGGCAAGCAATACGCCGCGCCAAATAGGTATTGATTGAAACATGGGTAGTTTTCGAACATGACCGGTTAGCAAGCGCAGGACAGGTCGCCTGCTTTGCTCATTCTGTTATTCCCACAGTCTACATTATATACACTTCGCTCAACGAGCAGAATTCGCCTACGGCCCGAAGGTAAACCGGTCGATGACCTTGCCCGACGGGGTGATCGCGGTTCCTGTAACGGTCTTTCCCGAGACCACGCAATAGACTACGTGGTGCTGGCGGACAAATACGTCGCCGGGGATGGCGGTGGAGCGATGTGTCGGCGCGTACAACTCGGCCCCGCCCCCGCCGGTGACGATGTAGTTGACGCCGTCACGTTTGGTGCGGTAGTAGAGGTGGTCGTGGCCGCAAAATACTGCTCGCGGCTTGTATTTCACGAACAGGGGGTGTAATACGCGCTGGGCCTCCGGATTTGGGCCGTGGGGACCCACCGAATACGGCGAGGCGTGGAACACGACGAACATGTTGACCGCCGTCGAACTCCCTTTGGCGAGTTCCGAGACAAGCCACTTGTACTGGGCGCTTCCGGGGCCATACGGCGTCAATACGTCGTCGATCATAATGAAGCGATTGCCGTGGCGGGTAAACGCATAGTAGCTTTTGGTCCCCGAGTCAAACGGCTGAGTTACCTCATTCAGGTAGAGGTCGCCACGATCGTGATTTCCGCGCGTCGGATAGTAAGGGATGTGAGCATCACGCAGCGGTTTGGTAATGCGGTCGAATTCCGCCCACTGGCTCGCGACACGGCCGTCGGCCACCAGGTCGCCGGTTTGGACCACGAATTCCGGGTGCAGCTTGACGATCTCGCGCACCACGGCCGCGTGATCCGCGGGATGCGACCTCGTATCCCCGTATGCGACAAACGTAAACGACTGAGCGTGGACCATCGCGGCGCCGGCAAGCCATAGCGCAAGACAAACGTAAAATGAGCGAAGCATGTGGATACCTTTCGAGGAGAGCACAGGAGACCTCACCCCAGCCCTCTCCTTGGAAAGGAGAGGGGAGCCGCTCTATTATAACTCGCTGAAATACGGACTTGCAACACGGGACTTTACAAGGTTGAGCTTCCGTGTTATTATGGTTGACAAGTTGAACGATCCACTAAGTGCAATGACAACGTAAAATGCGAGGAGATATGGTAGCATTATTGTCTTGACGGAAGAACCGCCCGCAACACAAGCAAAGGCGCAGGAAGCGGCATCGGGAGTACGCGCTCGCGCGCTCTTGGTCGGCTCGCTACTGGTCGCGGCTACGTCCCTGCTGGTCACCCAAGCGGAACTCGTTGTCTCGTCCATCCGGATTGGATACCTCCAATTCCCGCCGGTCGCCCTTGGACTATTGCTCATCGCGTTCGCCTTCAATCGCAGACTGGCGGCGGTTTCAAAACGCTTCAGCCTCTCCGGCTCGGATCTCTTGGTGATCTATTGCATGATGCTGGTCGCCGCGATGGTCTCGAGCCACGGCATCGTCCAGAAATGGATTCCGCTCCTCGTCACGCCCAACTATTTTGCCTCCGGTTTGAACAACTGGCATCTGTTGTACGACCCGCATATCGCGCCGCGGCTGGTGCCTTACGACCCGCGCATCGCCGGCCAGCAGTCCGTCGCCGCCGACTACTACAACGGACTTCAGCATGGTCAATCCATCCCCTGGGCGGCCTGGATCGCGCCCCTGGTCAATTGGGGCATTCTCATCGTTTTGGTGTTATTCTCATTTCTGTGTCTGGCCTCGATCTTGCGAAAGCAATGGGTGGACAGCGAGAAGCTCGCCTTCCCATTGGCCCAACTACCGCTTGAAATTACCGGCGACGTCAACCAGCCGTCATTCTTTCGAAATGGTCTTACTTGGCTCGGCGTGGCGATTCCGGTGATCCTCTTCGGTATGAAGGGGTTGCATCAAATGCAGCCGTCGATCCCGGATGTGCTTGCGCCGATTGCAATCAACGACTACCTCACCGTGCCACCCTGGAACGGACTCAGCCTCATGCCGTTGACCTTCTCATTCGCCGCGCTCGGGTTCTTCTTCCTGCTCCCGACAGATGTTCTACTCTCCATCTGGTTCTTCTTCGTGCTGACGCGCATTGAGGAGGCACTGGCGATCGCATACAACATGCCTGCGCCGGGCATGCCGATGTATCCGGTAAAGCTGTTTACGGGGTACCAGTCCATCGGAGCGTACATCGTCCTCGTCGGCTATCTGTTTTGGATCGCCCGACCTCATCTGGGCCGTGTCTGGCGGGCAGCGATTGGACGGGAGAAGGTGGACGACTCCCAGGAAGTAATGCCCTACCGCGTCGCCGTGTGGGGGCTCTTCGGCGGCATAATCGCTTCGGCCTTCTGGCTTTGGGGCATGGGGATGTCGCTGTGGCTCGCCTTTTTCGAATTGTTCGTCTTCATCTTCATCATTGCGGTTGTCATGGCCCGCTCGACCGCCGAGGCGGGCATGTTGATGACCGAGACAACCTTCCGTCCGATCGATATCTATAAGATGTTCGGCTCGGTCCACGCGCTCGGACCTGCTAATCTCACGCTACTGGCGTTTGTCGACAACCTGTTGCTGCGCGATCAACGCGGCCTGTTGCTGACCGGCATGCTAGACACGATGCGCATGGCCGACGGCACACGCATTCGGCGACGCGCCTTTGCGGGGGTACTTTCGTTTGCGATTATGCTGGCGATCGTTATCGCGGTCGTCCTCAATATCAGCGTTCCCTATGTGCAGGGAGGCAATAAACTGGACCTATGGATGGAGCAAATGAGCCCACAGCTCTCTTGGAATGACTACGCCGGCTATCTATCGACCAGCCCTCCCGTTGATCCATCTGCGCGGTGGCAAATGCCGGTTTTCTTTTCAGTTGGTCTGGTGGCAAGTCTCTTTATGACCATCATGCGGGCCGCCTTCCACTGGTGGCCCCTGCATCCGCTCGGCTATGCTCTAGCCGGATCGTGGACCACCGTTGTCTTCTGGTTCCCCTGCCTCATCGCCTGGATTTGCAAGACGATTTGCCTCCGTTATGGAGGATTGGGCTCGTACGCACGGGTGCGACCCTTCTTCCTCGGTCTGATTATGGGCGAGTTCTCAGCAGCGGTTCTCTTTGTGTTGCTCAACGTGCTGACCAAGACCCCCGTACCTGTGTTTCCCTGGTCCTAGCCCCCGGGACGACGATAATTCGCGGTTTAGTGGACCAACTTCGGCGGGAATAAGGTGTAGTAGCATCGTACAGGGAGGTTCAGAAACACATGAGCGTAAATCAAGTAGATAGCGGCCAGAACAACGCGAATTGGGCAACGATCATTATCGTGATGGTAGTGTTAGTCGCCGCGATAGTCATTGGATTCGTAGTCTATAACGGGCAGCCGTCGACGCCGCAGAGTATCACGGTAACGTCACCGTCGACACCGGCGCCATCGCCCACCACCGTCGTTCCGGTTCCAGGGACTCCAGGAGCTCCCGGACCGGCGGGACCTGCTGGACCGGCCGGACCTGCGGGGTCCAGCGCCCCGGCGGCCCCGGCTTCTCCGGCAGCACCTGCGTCGCCTGCATCGCCGTCGACGCCAAGCAACAACAGCAATAACAGCTCACCGAGCGGCTCGGGACAGTAACTTAACGGCATACACGTTAAGCCAAGCGAGCCTTTTCCACCACGCGTGGAAAGGCTCGCTTGGTCTAAGGAGATCTTGGCCGGGTGCCATGCCGGTCGCTTTGGACGGGCATGGCACATCGTTCGGATTGCGTGAAGCGAGAGCACAAACATGCCCGCTCAGGGCAGCCGGGATGGCACGCAATACTCAATCCAAAGACTCTGTGTTCAGGAACGGCGGGACCATGACGACGCCATGGGCTTCGCGATGTGCGTAACGACAGATGACGGGGGAGCCGGCGGTGACGTGTTCGCGGCGCACATATCCCAGCGCGAGTAGACGGCCTCCGAACCTCGGAGAGATCGCCGCGCTCGTGATGCGCCCAATTTCACGGTCGGCGTCTAGATCGTCGAAATCTGGGTCGGGGTAGAGCAAATCGCCGGGTTGCAGAGAGTGGTTTCCAGGCTCAAACAAGATGCCGCGTAGCGACCTGTTCGTATGTCCGCGTGCGCGGATCCGCGCGATGATCTCCTGGCCGACGTAGCAGCCTTTGCGATACGAGATGGCCTCGCCGAGTTCAACCTCGGGAAACAGCACGGTCGATTCGAGTTCGGCCCCCCAGGCAGGGTCACCCGCCTCGACCCGCGCGACCTCCGTCGCCTCCATGCCAACCGGACGCGCGCCGGCATCCAACAACTCGTCCCAGAATGCGGGAGCGACATCGGCAGGAATCCACAAGTCGTACGACGCCAATCCGCGGAGTCCCGATCGGAACACCATAATACCGTCGCGCACGACACCGTTTCCGTAGGGTTCTGAAACCTCGACGCCGAAAGCCTCTTGAATGAATGCCGCAGCCCCGCCACCATTGAGAGCGACGACGGCATATTTGCCCGTGAGGTTGGCGATGTTGACGTCTTCGGAGATCAGAAACTTGTCGAGGGTTTCCTCGACTCGTCCCAGGCAGCGCGGGTCTGTCACGACGATCAATCGGTCGTCAAGAGCGTAAATCGACAAGTCGGCCAGGATCTGTCCGTTCGTGCTGAGCATCGCGGCCCGGCATCCCTGCCCAGGCGTAAGGGACGCGACTTCGTTCGATATCATTCCTTGCAGGAATGTTTGCCGGTCGCGACCGCGCAGTTCCAGACAGGCCAGCCACGACCGATCCGATATCGCAACACCGTCGGGATCTACCATCGCCGCATATTCGGCCGATATCGCATTCGACCGCTCGGCGACCGGCGCATAAAACGCCGGCAACTCCCAGGTCGCATCCAGATAGGATGTGAGCGTGAGAGCCCCGGCGTGTCGCTTCTGCTGAGTCGCCAGCACTGGGGATTGATTCATAATGACCGCATTCTACCCTTTAGGACTTCAACTTCGCGCGCCAGTGGTCGCGGAACTTCTCAACTTTCGGAGCCACCACGAATCGACAGTAGGGTTCGTCCGGGTGCTCGGCAAAGTAGTGGTTATGGTACTCTTCCGCTGCATAGAAGTTCGTAAACGGCGTCACCTGAGTCACTACTTGATTTCCGCCGAGCCGTCGGTTGGTTTCCGCGACCGCCTGCATCGCAGCAGCCTTTTGTTCCGTTGTTCGGTAGAAGATCGCGGAGCGATAGTTTGGACCTTCATCGTCGCCCTGCCGATCAAGGGTCGTCGGGTCGTGGGCGGAAAAGAAGACCGTGAGCAGCTCGTGGTACGAAATCACCTTCGGGTCGAACGTCACGCGAATCGACTCGGCGTATCCCGTAGTGTGGCCGCAGACCTCTTCGTAGGTCGGTGACGGTGTGTTCCCTCCCGCATACCCAGGAACAACCTCGTCCACGCCCTTGAGCTGGCTGAACATCGCCTGCATCGCCCAGAAACATCCGCCGGCGAGCACAGCGACTTCCTTGCCCGGACCGGCTTTGGTGGCGTGTATCCGCTGCACCGCGCTCGAGTCGTTTTGGGCGCGCGAGACGTACGTCCAGGCGGACATCGCCGCGACCAAACCAATGATAATGAGGGTTCCGAGCGAGCGACTACGCTGCCGAGTCTTCACAATCTCGTTCCGAACTGAGTGCATCCATCCGTTATTCATGTGCGTTCCTATCTGTATAAACCATGTTTGGCATCCGCGATGCCAATCGCCACACCACTAGAAACCAACAAAGGCCGGCGAATAGTTCCATCACTGAAGGCTTTACCTTGCCCACAACTGAAGTTATGGGCTGGCATTGGGGGCCGTCCTCCGGACGGGATAGCCCGACGCTCTATCGTCCGTACACGACCTCCCGTTCAGCCCATGGCTTCAGTCGTGGGACGCCTTTCGACAATTTGAGGTATAAATAAGTATATCTCGAACTGCTACTGCAATCTTTAATGAGGTGAACGATGCCCCTATACGAATATATCTGCCGCGACTGTCAATCGGACTTTGAAGCGCTTGTGTCAACCGGCAACCGCGACGCCGGCTCGGCCTGCCCACAGTGCGGCGGCACGAAAGTCGCTCGCAAGATCTCCCTGATGGCCAATCCCGTGGTGAAAAGCGGTAAGTCAGGCGGCTCCAGCGAGCCGTTTAGT
>Ga0206940_1051_pt1 | contig 16681 bp, 4 predicted proteins | sample Alteio_BWOrgHeat_8_FD_152963 | JGI IMG/M metagenome (GOLD analysis project Ga0206940, IMG submission 152963) | Enriched cells from forest soil in Barre Woods Harvard Forest LTER site, Petersham, Massachusetts, United States -... | ecosystem: Environmental > Terrestrial > Soil > Temperate forest > O...
GTTCCGTCTATCGGAGCATCTGCACCTGCTATAGCAGTCGCTTTAGCTATTACAATATGTTTAGCACCATTGCCCGCATTTGTATTTGTAAAATTCACAACGATAGAATTCTGAGTAATTGCACCAATTGTTATGCTGCGTTGTACAGTAGGTTCCGCAGCTATTGAAGTTCCTGAAACAGCTACATTTACTGTAGTAGCACCTGTACTTGCATTCGTAATATTGCCGCTGTAAGCACCATTGCCTGCAGCCGGTTTATATTCTACATAAATCGTTGTTGCACTTACTGTACCTGAACCATCCGGTGTAAGTGTAAGTGTATTACCTGTAGTGGTATATGATCCTGAAGTAGTTGATATCGCTATATCTGCCGGGGCAGTAATCACAATACCTGTAACCGGAAGATTGGTGCCTGAAACTGAATATGTTTTTTCTGTACTGCTGCTACCTGCTGCAACGATTCCAAAAGAAGCAATTGTTGTAGGAAGGACATCAACAGTAGGCGTTAATGCATTTACTGTACCATTCAAAGTATCAGCACCTGTTGTACCACCGCCGCTTAATGTTATTATTTCATTGTTATAAGTTCCTACAGCAAGGCCTGCTTTTAAACGCACCCAAACAGTATTGGAAGCAATTGTTCCCGATCCTGTATACGGCATTGTAAGAGCTGAACTACTGAAACCGCTTGTAGAATTTGTTACTGACACTTCATAATCTGTCGGAGGCGTAATTGTAATATTACCACCACCACCTGATGAACCTAAATTAGTAGCAGTAACTGCAAAAGATGAAGCTGTAGAAGGACCTGCGCCTGCATAGCTGATTCCGCTGATCGTACTTGGTGAGGTTGCTATTCTTCCAACAGCATTTAACTGGATATTATCAATACGATTGTTACCCGCTGCTGCAGTTGTCCCTGTTAGTGTTAATCTTAAATAGGCATTCGGTGCATTTTCAAGTGCTGTTATAGTAGGAAGCGTATCTGCTCCAAATGCAGTAGGTATTGTTGTTATAGTAGCAAAGGTTGTCCAGGTAGATGCATCTGTACTATACTCCCATTTTTGTGTACTAAAACCAGTACTGGTTTTTTGTGTAGCATAACTTACTACAAGATTTTTATAGCCAGTCATACTAAATTTAAATACAATCGATTTCCCATTCGCTGTTTGGGTAGACCCACCGCCTACGGGTGCAAGACACAAACCTGCAGCAGTATTAAAACCAGGGCCCACATTAACATTGGTTGTACCTCCAAAAGCTGTGATTTCATTGGTAGAACCACTTGCCGTAATCCAACTACTTGAACCATTACTTCCATCAAGATACATCGTACCTGATCCAAAATTTGCAGCAAATGGCGTTGGAAAACTTGGCGCTGCAGCTGCTACAGAACCTCCCGTAGTAGTTGTTTGAAAATCCCACCCTGCAATCAAGAATTGTATTGCTGTAACATTTCCACTAGCTGTAACACTGCTTGTTCCTCCGCCGCCTGAAATGCTTAATGCTTCTGAATTATATGTACCAACTGCAAGACCTGCTTTCAAGCGTACCCAAACTGTATTGGAAGCAAATGTTCCTGTACCTGTATAAGTAAGCGTTGCAGATGAACCAAATCCTGTTGTAGAACTTGTGGTTGATACTTCATAATCTGTTGATCCGTTAATTGTAACTGTACCACCGCCTGCAGTTAAATTAGTTCCTGCAAGTGTAAAGGAAGAAGCGGTTGATGGACCAAATCCTGACGGATATGTCAAACCTGTTAAGCTTGTTGGAGATGGTGTTAATACCGGTGGTGGAGGCGTAACTGTACCACTGGCTGTAACACTACTTGTTGCTCCGCCGCCTGAAATACCGATTGGTTCTGAGTTATACGTATTTGCAGTAAGGCCTGATTTTAAACGTACCCAAACAGTATTAGAGGCAAATGTTCCTGTACCTGTATAAGTAAGGTTTGCAGATGCACCAAATCCTGTTGTAGCACTTGTAGTAGACACTTCATAATCTGTTGATCCGCTAATCGTAACTGTACCACCACCTGATGTTAAATTACTTCCTGTTAAAGTAAAGGAAGTAGCTGTTGATGGACCACTACCTTGTGTATATGTTAAACCTGTTATTGTTGAAGTAGATGGTGTTAATACCGGCTGGGCTAAAACACTACCGTTTGCTGTAACACTTGTAGCTGTTGCGCCACCACCGCTAATAGCGATTGTTTCGCCATTATAAGTCCCTACACTTAATCCGGAGATTAAACGTACCCAAACAGTTCCTGATGCAGTTCCTCCACTATAATTAAGGAATACTGAATTATTACTGAATCCTGTTGTAGCACTTGTAGTAGACACTTCATAATCATTCGGCGCATCAATTTCAATTTGCCCAGGACCTCCAGTCAAATTGCTTCCTGTAAGAGTAAAGCTGCTTGCTGTTGTTTGCGTATTACCTACGATGTAACTATTAGCTGACACTATTGTCGGGCTCGGTGTTAATGTTGGTGAAGGAGGCGCTGAAACCGAACCGTTTGCTGTAACGCTGTTGCTTGCTCCGCCCCCACTGATGCCGATTGTTTCGCTGTTATAGTTACCTGTTGTTAATCCTGATTTCAAACGCAGATAAACAGTATTGGCTGCAAATGTTCCTGTACCTGTATAAGGTAAAGTAACCGAAGTTTGGCTAAACGTTGAATTATCTGTAGACACTTCATAATCCGTAGAAGCGCTGATGGTAATATTTCCAGGGCCTGCAGTTAGATTAGATGCTGTAATTGTAAAAGAGGATGATGTTGATGGACCAGCCCCTTGTACATAGTTAAATGTAGCAGCACTAAAAGAAGATGGGGATGGTGTAAGTAAAGGAGTAGACCCGTTTAATACTGTGAATGTACTGCTTGTGCCGGCTACTACATTATCTCCTGAAGTTCTTGTTGCAGTAATCGTTGTTCCTGTACCTGCCGCAGATAATGTTACACCACTTATCGTAACTGCACTTGTACCTGCAGATATACTGCCGGTTGTTGTACCACCAATTGATCCTGCAGTACCATTTGTTGTTAAAGAAATACCCGTAGCTCCTACTACGTTTATTATATCGCTACTTAAATCTTCCGCAGTAACAGTAACACTGAAACCAGTACCTGCTGTAGGAGATGAAGGAGAGATACTTGTAATTACCAATGCCAGTGTCGGAACAATTTCCCCGGTTGATAAGATAGTAGCCGGATAAAGTTTCCCTGAAGCATTTTTAAATTGTATTTGTCCCAATTGAGCAGCCGTAAGACCAGATCCTGTTGAACCAACAAAAATATGGCCTGCTGTATTTGGAGAACCTGTTCCGTCGTATGCACCGGTATAGCCTGTTATTGTAAGAGTTTTTCCTGCTGTCCATGACGCTGCGCTACTTGCTGCAAAAGTTAAGGTATGTGCTCCTGTACCTAATACAATGGAAGAATTATTGGTTACTGCAAGGGTTCCGATTGTTTCTGTAAAACCTGTTGTCTTTCCTGTTCTTAAAACCCCGCCACTTAATGTCATATTACTTGCATCCGGAATTACGCCTGCTGCACCTAATACTAAAGTATCTGAACTTATAGTTGTAGTTCCTGAATAGGTATTAACTCCTGATAAAGTTAATACACCAGCCCCTGCACCGCCTAAAGTAAGATTACCTGTTCCGCTAATAATCGAAGTTATAGTAACACCTCCTGAACCATCGATGTTTATGATATTGTTAGTCGCATTACTCAACACAACTCCCATTGTTCCATTTTGAGCAGCCTGAAGTGTAAATAACCCCGTTCCATTATTACGTATAATAACATTAGCAACACTATTTACGCTTGCTCCATATAACCTTAATACGCCAGCAGTGCCGGATGAGTTACCAATATTAAGTGCTGTTGTTCTTGTATTATCGATAGATATTGCACCAAGGTTTAAACTGTTAGTCCCCATGTTAATACCAGGAGTTGTTCCGGTAAAAGCACTGGTAAAAGTTGCTGTATTGGTATTGGAAGCCGCCGCTCCACCTGCTCCAGCATATTTGCCGCCTGCCCAGTTACCTACTGTGTACCAAGCTGTATTCCCATTAGCACCCCATGTTGCATCAACATTCTGTGCCACACTCTTATTTACAATACCAAAAAACATTGCTACCAAAAGCAATGTAGTTGTTACTGCTTTTTTAGCAAATACTTTTCTGTTCAAAATTGATTTAGTAAACATCCATGCAGAAAATACATAGGAGGCAAGCACTAAAAGGAAGGATAGAAGGTAACTTTTCATCATCATTTGTTTTTTTTATTATACAGAACAAAGAAATCGTATACAGGAGTTTAATCCTGATAAAATGCATTATTAAATTATTAAAAGGCTAGCAAACGAAAAGAAACGGATTGATTGTTTTGAATAGAACGGATCAGAGTTCACAGAAAAATGAAATTAACAAATTATTTACAACAAAAAACTTTATTGCTACATTTTTTTTAGATTTTTTATTTTTGAGTACATTTTTTTCAAAAAGATAACCTTAAAATAACAAATCTATCTTAGTTGATTTCTACTTCAAGCACCTTCGTACTCAAATCCGGGGTAACTATTTTTAATTGGTAAACACCTTTTGCGATACTATTTGGGATGCTTAATTGTTGCAAGCCGGAGCCTGTATAATTAAAGCTGCTATTCAATAATAACTGCCCTACGCTGCTATACAAAGAAGCCTGATAAGTACCGGATGGCATCGTTGTAAATTTCAATCCTATTTTGTTTCCGGAAACGGGATTAGGGTATACAACAATTGATGCAGGACCATCTTCGCCTAACTGCACTTTCACTATAGAACTATATTGCCTGGTTCCGTCTTTTCCAATGCTTGTTATACGGTAATAATTTACACCCTGTACTGCATTTTCATCCATCCAATTATAGCTTGTACTGGATAAGCTATTTGCAGAAACGGTTGCAGTTTGTTTAAAGCTGCTGCCATCTGTGGATTTTTCTACCTGGTATTGTCCAATGTTTACCTGATTTTCTACTTTCCATTGTACGGCAATATTTGCTGCTGTTAAAGGCGTTGCTGTTACACTTGTAAATGTTACCGGCAAAGGTGTTGCTGCTTCTATCGGACTAAATATTAAAGTAAAACGATTAGCTGAAGAAGATGCTTTATCGCTTGTAACAGTAAACGGTATTTGTGTTGTAGCATTTAATTGAACCGGAGTTCTCGTATTTAGGAAACTATCGATCAGGAAGCCGGCTAAACCTGTACTGTTTAATCCCGTTGGCACAAATTCAAGGATATAATTTTTCTTTTGCAAACCTGCTACTGTATAATAAACAGTATCCGTTGCAACGATTGGCTGGCGGCTTTCTATTGATAACCGATGGCCATTCCGAAGCAATGAAATTGTCTCTAATATATTGCCCAGTTTTGGAGCATCTTCCAGATAATTTACGCTGTTTGAATATGCTTTATTATACAGATCAAGTACTCCATCTTCCAATGAAAAACTAGTATCATTATTCAACGCATATAAGTTCGTCCTGAAAGCCTGCAATGAATCTTCAGAAGCAGGTGCTGCCGGGCGGAATACATAGGTGTTATTTCCGGTAGTCTTATCAGTTTCCACTATAGTAGAACTTCCGGCGGCCGAATTGGTTCCATCATTAAAATAGGCTATAATGGCCTCGCCTGATTGAATTGTTCCGGTAAGATCGAGCGGATGCGAAGTAAGATTGACTACGCCTGAAGATAATGGAGCTGTTGTTGGATCCGGTACTGCAGTATATGTATGTGCACTTGTATAATGCATGGTAACAAATGCGCCAACTGAATTAGACCCTGTCATTAAAGGATCCCAGATATAATAATAGATTGGTATGTTTGTTCCTCTGCTGGAAACCCCATCATAGTAAAAAGAAGAAGCATAAGGATTACCGATTACTGTCATTCCTGTGCCTGAAATGCTTTGTGTACCTTGATTTAAAGCTCCTGTTACCCTTAAGGTTGTAGCCGTAGGGGCTGTAGCTGTAGAAGCTACAACATAATTCCTTGTGCCACGTACAAATAACATATAGCCCTTATAATCTGTTATAGCTCCGGTATTGGTTGATGCAGGAGCAAGCCATGATCCCCCTGACATATATAATAAGGATGGATTGTTTGTAGAACCCTGATCATATCCACTTACAGTGCCGCCTGCTCCGTTACTTGTTTCTGTTGTACTTTTTGTTATGATAGTACCATAACTAGGTGCAGTTGCAGAATATTGTGGTACAGTCCGGCTAAGGTTTGAATAACCTTCCTGCCAGGATGCATTGATGGTAGGAGCCCCGGTTGCGTTAACGGGTGCAGTTACCAAACGCCATGATCTGTGCGATGGGAAATAGCGTTCAATTATTGTTTTTCCGGTAATAGTACCAGAAGAAGGAGCTACTTGTGCTGTACCATTTGCATCCGATTTTAACGTAAGCTGATTGTTTGTATTTAACGTTGTAGCAGCACCCGTTAATACCAAACTACCGGGAGTTGTAGATGAACCACTTACAATCGATAATGGCGTACCTAATGTAACTTTCGAATTGCTTTTTAACGACAATAACAACAATTGTTCAGAGCCACTTGTAAAATACAATGTTGTAGGTGTTGTTGTTAAATCGGTAGAAATTTTTAATTGAGAAGTTGCCGATCCCGACATTGTACCTGTACCGGAAAGACTATCAATTGAAAGTATATAACCGGCTATGTTTAAAATATTTCCCGATGATAACTTAAGTAAACCACTGACAGAAGAAGTATTTCCTAATAAAGTTTTAGTGCTTCCGCCACTGATTGTAAGGTTTTTATAGTTAGTATATGCTGTAATATTTTGCGCAACACTGGCATAGTATTCAACAGTACAGGTATTCACAGGAATTGCAGGACCACCTAATACATTATCAAATGTTGTATTAGTACCACCGCTTAATCCATTTGGATTCGATGTTCGGATAGTTGCCCCGGTAGCTGTGTAAGTTGCTAGTGATGATGCGCTTTGTGTTGAAGTTATATAAGGTCCTGCATCAAAAACTCCGGTAATGGTCACTGGTCCCGCACTTATTGTATCATTCGCAATTAAGGTAGTATACGGTGATGTATTGGATAGGCCACCTGCTGTTGTATTTAGAACAAGATTAGTGCCTCCCATTTTTGCTGTAGTACCATTAATGATAAAGAGTCCACTTGTTGAACTTTGTGTTACAGTACCATTACCAACTATACCATTACGGAATGTTTTTGAACTGGCATTTTGAAAAGTAACATTACCATCCGCTTCAAACAAACCGTTTATTACTAAATTATTCGTTCCCCCTGCACCGACAACACCAGTATTAATCATTACCCGGAAAATCGGAATTTGATTAGCTGCCATATTTGGAAAATAAGTAGCAGTGCTGGATGAAAAAGCAGTAGTTATATTCCAATTAAAATAAGCGCCATCGCTCCAGGATGTATTACATGTTAATGCAGGAGATGCTGTAGAAGCTGTTCCTCCAAGGCTTGAATAATTAGTACCTACTACACTTGTAGTGCCAATACCTATTTGTATTATGCCGCCGGTATTTACTTTTATGCTATCCGATGTTGTTGCAAATAGAAAAGTAGTTTTATAATCAGCGGAAGAATTAGTCAATAATTTTCCTCCTGATAAAATAGTCATATCATAAGTAGAACCGCTGATATTTAAAATACCGCCGGTTTTTTGATACAATGTACCTGCAACGGTTGTCTTTGTTAAGTTGATGGATGTTGTAACGGTAACTGTATCACCCGCTGATATTGTTACACCCGATGCCGTAGAGGAAGGCACCACACTTGATGCCGACCACGGTCCTCCTGCGCTTGAAGAAAATAGCCAGGTAGAAGCTAAACTCCAATCCTTGGCAACAGTGCCTGCATTCGATTTAAAATAATACGCAGCAACAGCTGCTGGTGTTGCGCTTACTTCTATCGGACTGCTCCATGAAGAAGTTCCTTTCGTAAATAATTGAAAATAATAAGTTGTACCATTCGTAAGCCCTGTAATAATTTGTGGACCCGCTGCTCCTGCACCACCTTCATATACTATCTTTCCTCCATTAGTACCATACGTTACTGCACTTCCCGTAAATGAATTTGATACTCCTGTGAAAGATCCGGGAATTGTACCAACATCACCACTAACCGGAGATGCCACAATTATAATATCACTGAAACAAGTAGGGTTTGTCCAATTAATAGTGGATTGTTGATTATCTGTACTGGCTGAAACAAGTGTTGGTGCTACTGGTGTACAAGTAGCTGTAGTTACAGTTCCTTCAACTACTAAATCATTTGCAGTATTTGCTGGTGGGGGACTGTTGAAATACCAAGTTCCAGCTGCAGCTCCTGACCAACTATACACATAAAATGTTACTGTAGTACCAGCAGCTAAATTTTGTAATGCAGATATGCCTGTTAAGTCAATAGCAAGTTGAGTATTTCCCGCACTGCTTGTTGTACCTCCCCATGTAATTGCACTGCCGATAGGAGTTATTGCTCCTGCTCCTATTTGATAAGCCCATTGTCCCGTTGTAGGACCTGTATTAGAACGTCGGATATTATAAGCGTCAATCGTAGAAAGATTTAATACGTATCCTGTAGAAACTGTTATTGTAAAATATGCATCCGCATTAGCTGCTTGAGCCGTTGCTAATGATGTCCCTGTCATACCAAATCCTCCCCATGCAGAAGCTGCCGCAGAGCTAGTTCCTCCAGAACCTATTCCTACACCCCTTGTTAATCCTCCTACAGTTACCCCTGTAGCTGTTGTATTAGCAGTTAATGGTGAAGTGCCATAATTACTTGCGGCAGGGCTCGTGCTTCCAGTCTGAGTACTAAAATCCCAACCAGCAATAGGCACCTGCCCCTGCCCTTCCTGCGCAACTAATAAAAGTAAACAAACAATAAAAAAGTATATTTTCCTCATACACAAAAAACTAACGGTTACCGATAATGTTTAACCATATTACGGCAGACAAAATATTTGTCGTACGTAGTACGATGTTTATACAAAGGGATTGGATGGTTTCAGTATATCATTGTGTATTCTATATACACAAACGTTATTAAACAAGACAAAGGCTGGCAAGAAGTTTATAGTAGTAGTTACTACATAGGTTTAATCAAGTGGATATGGAGATAAGTATTTTGGTTAAAGCATAATGTCGAACATGATCCAAAATCGGATTTTCATTTTTATAGAACCCATTAAAAGATATACAATCAAAAACGTTTTACATCTTACAGGAACCTTTACAGATATTAGATTTTCAATTTGACAAGATACTACAAAAACTGCACAATAAAAACAAATAAATAAAATAATTGCAAAAATTGTCCTTTGTAACATCAAAATAATAACAAAAAAAGCCAAAAACTGCATTATATGCAAAACATAACTATTTCATAATCTGCTGTTTTTTACTTTATAACTAAAAAATTGTCTGTAATTCTATCCTGGAAAGAAAATTTTTATAAAAAAGAGGCCGTCAAATTGACGGCCTCTTTTTATAAATCAAGAATATTAATTAATTCCAACTTACTTTAAAATCATCAACAGCTGATGAAGCTCTGTTTCCGCTTCCTGTAGATCCTGTTAATGTTACAATTCTAATCCAAACCGGACCTGTTTGATTATCCAATGCACCTCCAAAACTTACGTTGATAGGATTGCTGGAGAAAACATTATTACCTGTTGTTACAGTTCCACTAGGTGTAGCCGGAGTGAATGTTGTTGGATTAGCACCAGTTGCGTAATCTACTTTCCAGGTAATTGTACGAGGAGCTCCCGTTGCATCCAAAGATTGTAAAAGGAAATCTAACGTAATACCCGTTTTACCGGTAGTATTATTGATCTGGAATACAAATGCAGCACCCGGATCGTAACCGGTAGCACTTGTTTGGCGCAAACCTAATGCTCTGTTTGTAGAATTAGCCTGTGTTGTAGAATCAGCTGTAGATGTTAAGCCTGTAGCTGAAGCGAAATTTTTAAAGCCCGCTGTAGTTTTAGTCCAGGAAATTGGCGTTGCAATAAATGCTGCAGAAGCATCTGTTCCTAAAGCTGTTGCTGACGCTGCAGTTCTTACACTAACGCCTGTAGGCAAACCTGATCCTATTCCATCAAAATTTAATAGTAAAGGAGATGTTGCACCTAAAGTTATACCTGTGCCGGTGCCACCACCACCTCCACCGCCGCCGCTTCCGCCGCAACCTGTACCGGTTGTAACATCTGTAGTAGCTCTTACTTTTAATTCACCTGCTCCGCTAAATATAGTTGCTATACCTACAACGTTTAAACAAGTAGTAGGCATCACTGTTGTGCCATAAGATGCATCTTTAGTATAAAATGCAATCGTAGCAGCATTAGGATCGGTAAGTGTTTTAGTAGCTGTGTACGCAACACCTGAAGGCGTAGCAGTTACGCTTTGAATCTGAACCAATGTGTTTTCGATATTAGAACTAGCTCCTAAAGCAGTAGCCAATGCAGTATTCAATGCAGCAATGGTTATTACTTTTGGTGTAATTACCTGTCCTGTTGCTGTAGCAGCCGGAGCACTTGTACCAGATTGGAATTTCACTTCCAAAGAGCCTTTATAATTTAATAAAGAATCACCTGTTACATCTACCACTACTGAATCTCCAATGTTATATGGAAGTGTTCCTCCGAAATAAAGTGAGATACCGTTATTACCATCCTGAATTACGATGTTTCCGTTTGATAAGCTACCTGCAGTACTTGTACCGATTACTACGCCACCAATAGAATAAGGACCTGCAATTTTAATATCGCTGCCGGTATACATTGCTCTCAAAGTTGCAATGGTTATTCTTGGGCTGGTTGTAGTGCCACCACTGCTTCCATCGCAACGTAAGCCGTTAAAATGCACATCGCTTGTATCACGCAATATCAACTCAGATGTGTTTTTGTAAGGCACATAAATAGCTGTAATAGAACCGCCACCTTTTGGTAAAGGCACTTGAGCAAAATCAGCATATCCGCTGTTGTACGCTACTGTAGTAGTAGTAGTACCACATTGTTGCACGGTACGTTGTTCGCTTAATTTATTGCTGGATGTATCTGCATATAATGTACCTGAGATATCTTTAAACTGTGCATTGTTAATCTGTACTAAAGTACTTTGTAATAAATCCGTTGAAGGATTTGAAAAAGCATTTACAGCTTGTTGTTTTAACTGATCAAGCGTAACAACAGTAACCGGTACATGGTTGTTAAGGCTTCCTGTAACAATGTATTGATTAACCATTGAAGCAGGAATTGCTTCTAAAGAATAAGAACCGCTTGCAGTTGATATTACACCTAACTGGATTGTTCCGTTATAATCTGACAGAGCAAGTCCGTTACATTTAATATAAACCTTCATTCCAACCGGATAATTAGAATATAAACCTCCGGTATTTATCAATACCTGAATACCACCACCAGGTTTTGTGCTATCTACTACATAAAGCGTTTTGTAAATATTACCGCTTTTGTCATTCGCTACTACAATCCCTGAAACTACAGTAGAATCTGTTATTGGGTTAAATGACCCATAAACATTATGCTTTGCTTTTAAGTCTGTAATAGTAGTTGTAACAGACAGGTTAGGATCTGTAGCATAAGGTGGCTCGTCGAACTTTTTATTACACGATGCCATAACAATTAGTACAGCAATCACAGCCGTAAAAAAAGCTAACGAGATGGAGAGTCCTTTTTTCATATAAGAAAATTTGTAGTTTAAAAATTTAATAAAACGTTTAATAAAAACGAAGAGTTGCTTTGATTGAAAAACTTCTCCCTTGTGCGTACGTATATCTTGAAGGGAATGTTCCCGAACTAAACCTGTCATAAATACCACTTTCACGAGCCCTGGAAATAATATTTGTATTATCCAGAATGTTGCTTACACCGCCACTAAATAAAAGAAGGTATGATTTTTTAATCCCTGCTATTTGACGAAGTTTTACAGAAAAGCCAGCACGCATATTCAATGTAAATGCAGATGGAAGTTTTTCCTGATCAATAATAGTACTCCATTTTGAATCGGCCGGGGTTAAGCCTTGTACGCCGGGAATCGTTCTTCTATCAGGCGACATTGCGCTCCACATTTGATCTGAATATGTACCGGTAACATCTACGTACCAGTATTTTGGCGAACGATAGTTAAGTCCAAGACTGAATACCTGTTGCGGACTATTTGGTAAACGATAATTCTGTGTGTAAACCAATGTTCCGGGAGGATAACCAGGATATGGAGCATTTGTGTTATCCTGTGTAGCTGTTACCATTTGGCGGCTATCATAATATGCACGACCTACAGATGCCATTGCATTTAAGGTCAATGTTCTTGTCAGTTTTGCTTCTGTACCTAATTCACCTCCAAAATTTACTGTGTTGATATTGCTTAATGCATAATCAATGTATTGGCTACCGCTGTTGTAATCGAAGAAACGTTGTAAATCAAAACCATGTTTAAAGGTTGTATAATAACCCGTCAATCTTGTATGAATAGTTGGTGTATTTAAAATATAACCACCTTCTATAGATTGCACATCCTGATTGGTAAGATTGCTTTGCGTAGTATTTTTTATTTGTGGAGAAAGATAAGCACTTCTGATTTCCGGTGCTTTTGTAGCTATTTCTCCATTTAAGTATAAATAATTTTGTTTGTTGATTTTATAGGTTATACCTGCTTTAACAGCATAATTGGTAAAATCATTTATTGGAGAGTTGCCATACGAATCATTCGGATACAAACCATTTTGGTAATTACCTTGTCTCCAGAAATTGGTATTGGATACTTCACCTGCAACAAACATATCCGCTTTTTTAAAATGGAAATTTGATTGCAACCATCCAAGACCTTTGTTTAAGATCATGTTATAGCTGTATTTCCATTTGTCACCATTATACAATACTCTGTTAGGATGACGTATATCATTTTGAGATGCACTTAAATTACCAGGGAAATCCTGACTGGCATACTGATCTTCATCTACGAAAAACTGACCGCCTAATAAGTCTGCTATTCTTGCAAAATAGTTTGTATTCTGATATTGATATGATAAACCACCTGTAATAGTAGTTACATCACTTACTTTACTGTTTAAGGTTGTATTGAAGCTGAATTTTTTTGTGTATTGTACATCTTCGCTCAATACATATAATGAACGACGACCGGTAACGGATTTATTTGCAATACCGTCTACACTGTCAATTGTTTCAATATTGGTACGGTTGGCATTGTAAAGGTTTTGCCAGTTTACCTGTAACGCATCTTTATTGCTTCTTAAGTAGCTGGAAAGTTGATTTCCTACAACGGTATCCTGCAAAGCATCTAAATAATAGCTCGGGAAATTGCGGTAATAATCCGGAGATGGATTTGCTGCACCACCTACCCACTCAAACCTGCTGAAACTTCTTTCACCTACAGAAGCACTAAGTGCATTTACCAAGGTTGTTTTTTTGCTGATTGTAATTTGTTGTGTTACGATAGCAACCGGTTGATTTGATTTTGATACACGGGAATTACGAACTTTCCCATCCTGATAACCCCATGAAGGATTGTAATATTTAGTACCTGCTAAATCAAAACCTTCTTTAGTTGCTGAAGCTTGTCCGCCCGATTCACTTGGTGCTGCAAATACAACAATCGAAAGCAAGTTGTTTTTTGTAAGCTGTTTATCGATGCCCACAAAATAACTCCATGCATTAATATATGTACCAGGTACATATCCTTCATCCGAATAACGACGGCTTCCGGCAAATGTAAAGGCCCAGCCTTTTTTACTCATGCCTGTACTGTGTGATATTGCCAGATTATTTTTTACAAATCGATCTGTATAAGTATAGCTGATACTTGTTTGCCTGCGTTGCTTGCTTGCACGGGTATCAATATTAGTTGTATTACCAATGCCTCCAAAACCATATGGATTCGCCTGCATACCTAATGATAAAGTACGGTTTCTGGTTACATCGCCAAGACCACTCCATTGATTGCTGCTAGGAAGGCCATTGTCGAGATTTGCCATTTTTACTCCATTCATATAAGTAACGGAATTATCTCTGTTGTAACCACGTACACGAAAGCCAACATTAAAGAAATTGAAATTAGCTGCAGAGTTAAAAGGATCAAACCCTCTTACAAATGAAGAAGAAGCGCCCTGGGCACCTTCACCACCATCATCATCTAAGGAAACTGTTGGAATATTATCCAAAACATCCGATTGCAAAGCAGTTGTATCTTGACCAGTGCTGTCAGTTGCAATTTTTGGTATAATTTGCGCATACGTAGACCCAGCACAAATCAGGAAGAGGCCTAAAACTAATAATTTTCTCATAATTGTTATTTCAGAGTTGCAATATAAACTTTTCTGTTAAATTTGCAATATAATCGTTCAAAAATAAAAAAATTATAGCGAACTTTATATTTTAATGCAATTATTTAATGTTAACTTAATATTTGAGCGGCTCTAAACCAACTTACATTCGCAAGTTTTATCTATTAAAATTATGAAAAAGACACTAGCACTTACCATTATTGCTGCATCGTTTTTATTAATTCCGCAATTTTCTTTTGCCTGGGGGTCCAGAGGACACCGGTTGGTTGCGTCTATTGCCTTTCATTTTCTGGACGACACTACCCGTCAAAAAGTACAACAGTATCTGGGCAAAATGAGTTTTGAAGATGCTGGAACCTGGATGGATGACATGCGATCAAACAGTTACTATAATTATATGCGTACCTGGCATTATGTTGATATTGAAAAAGGGGAAACTTTTAAAGATGCCCCTCAAAAAAACCTTATTTCAATTGTAAATGCGGCAATTAATCAGTTGGAAAAAAACCAGGCTGACTTAAATGATAAAGATGTACGGACAGACCTTTTACTTATTTTCCATTTAATCGGCGACTTACATCAGCCACTGCATTGTGGCTATACCAGTGATAGAGGAGGAAACTCTATCAATATATCAGCAGATAATTTTTCAAACAACCTGCATAGTACCTGGGATACTCAGATTATCGAAGATGATGACATCAGTTTTTATGATTGCCTGCAGTACTACAACAGCTTAACACCATCGGATATAAAAGCGATTGATAAAATAAACTTAGTACAATGGATGTATCAAAGCAGGTATTATTTAGATACTGTTTATAATTTTAAAAACGGTTACCTGGATTCAAATTATCTTAAAAGTGCTAAGGTTATTATTGAAAAGCAATTGTTGATTGGCGGTATGCGCCTGGCAACTATATTGAAAGAGGTAATGAAAAACTATCCATTGAAAGAGCCATTAAAAAAGATGGAAAACACTGCCACTGAAAACAAAGAAATAAAAACAGTTAAAGTAAGCAACCTGTCTGATTACGAAGGTGAAGTTGTAAAAGTATGTGTTAAGATTGTTGATGGAAAATATGAAGGCAATACAGAACTGGATGCTACAGATGCATCCAAAGCAGAGCTTGCAATAATAATCCTGAGCAAAAACAGAAATAATTTTGCAGCACCTCCCGAAACGTTTTATAAAGACAAAAATGTTTGTGTAACCGGAAGAGTTGAAACATATAAAGACAAGACTACTATCTTTATTAAAGATGAGCGACAAATTACAGTCCAATAGTTTTTATTGGGCTGTTGAAAGATAACAGCGTGCTCTTTGCAGTATAAATAAATTTCTATTTTCATTGTTTGCCAAAAAATAATACCATCTAACACCAAGACCTTTGACCCAAATGAGTAAGCGAACAATGCATAATACGTTTATTGTACTAATTTTTTTTAGTCTGGCTTACTCTAATTCATTTGCACAATGCGCTTCTGCCATCAGTACATTTCCATATAACGAAGGTTTTGAAACAAGCAGCGGCGGATGGTTTACCGGCGGCAACGGATATGATTGGCAATGGGGCACTCCACATAAACAAGTAATCACTGCCGCTGCATCAGGTACTAATTGCTGGATAATCGACACGCTTCCGCAAGCATATGCTCCTAATGCACGTGAGTGGGTTCAAAGTCCTTGTTTTGATTTCAGCACACTTGATAATCCATTTATACAATTCGACGTTTTTTGGGATTCGGAACCACAATACGATGGAACTTCTTTACAGGTTTCAAAAGATGGAGGTACTACCTGGCAAACGGTTGGCGCATCCGGAGATAATAGTTGTGGCAATGCCAATTGGTTTAATTATCAAAGCATCAGTTATATGGCAGGAGGCTCTTCATCTGCAGGATGGTCGGGCAGTGCAACATTTCCTGGTGGCGGTTGCGGCGGCGGTGGCGGAAGCAAAAAATGGGTAACAGCAAAACATTCCCTCTCGGCTTTTTCAGGGCTTCCATCTATAACTTTCCGTTTTATGTTTGCTGCAGGTTCTAAATGCAATAATTATGATGGATTTGCTTTTGATAATGTTGTAATAGATGATCAGCCAACATCTGTAACAGTTACTACGCAATCAAAAAATGTTCAATGCAACGGAAGTTCTGACGGATCAATCATTGTAAATGCAAGCGGAGGATTATTACCATATACTTATTCATGGACACCTTCAATCAGTGACAGCGATAAAGCATTTAATATTCCTGCAAATAATTATACCATTACAGTATCGGA
>Ga0206940_1052_pt1 | contig 16680 bp, 26 predicted proteins | sample Alteio_BWOrgHeat_8_FD_152963 | JGI IMG/M metagenome (GOLD analysis project Ga0206940, IMG submission 152963) | Enriched cells from forest soil in Barre Woods Harvard Forest LTER site, Petersham, Massachusetts, United States -... | ecosystem: Environmental > Terrestrial > Soil > Temperate forest > O...
GGTTATGGTCACTTCGCCTTGAACGTTTTTGGTGATCCAGTTAATGAATTTGAAGGTCTCGGTAATCATGGCGGGTTTCCTGTGAAAGGTTAGGCGGCGATAAGGGTTTCGACCAAGTCCAGAGCCTCCGCGAAGGCTTCCCGGCGCGTGTCCCACTTGGCGATTAGGCGCGTCAGAGGGTCGCGTTCGGCTTTTTCCTGCGCGATGGACATGTCCAAGGCGGTGATCTTGGCCTTGAGGTTGTCTTTGATGGCTTGGAGGGTGATGTCCGTGTGCATGGCTCAGGCCCTCACGATGTCGGACACGGCAACCTCAGCCGCCTTGCCGTCAGGAAAGGCCACGCGGACAGAACCGCCCACGCCGTCGTAAATCTTGGCGATGACCGAGACACAGGGATGACCGTCAAAGGCGTAGAGACCGCGAACGATCTTCACCTTGTCGCCGACAGCGATGTCATTGAGGAAGGGAGACTTGGGCTGTGTAGCCTCACGGGCGCGGCGTTCGCGCAGGTACGGGTTCGTAGCGAGAAAGCGCTGCGTGGGTGTCAGGGGGAAGTTTGCGTCGTACATGATTAAGCCGCCTTGCAAGATGCGGCGTGCGCTGACCAATACGAAGCCCACTTCATCTCGTAGGCATGACCCGTTGAGCCTTCCGCGTACATCGCCGCATTTCTACGGCAGGCGTCGGCTTGATCTTCGTAAAATTGCTTTGCGGTCGTCATCTGTGTCTCTCCGTGGTATGGAGAGACTGTGCAATATGCACACGCATAAGTCAACAGCAATTGTGCAAAACGCACATATTTATTTTGCGTTCGTCTTTAGCGGCGTTATACCAGACACAGAAAAGCCGCCCGGTGTGGACGGCTGATTTAATCAGCGAGGTCTTAGGTGTCAGGAAACGATATGCCCCAAAAGAGGCTTGGCCGCACACGTGGCGCACTTAAAAAGTCTGTCCCTGCCGACGCTTTCGCCCGTCGGCTGGAGGATAGAAGCCTTCAAGTTGCCGAAACAGTGTGCGCAAAAGTAGGGAGGTTGGCTGCCATCGTCGCTCAGGCGATTATCTACATAGGCGAACCCATTGGTATTGAACCGTTTCAGCGTGTAGTTTTCTTTGTCGCCCATAAAGTTACAGAGTTCGGCGTTGACCTTTGCAAGCTGCGCGTTCTCTGCGCTGAGCGTTTCCATCGCGCTCCTGGCTTCAAGGAGGGCCATGGACGCATCTGACGCCTTCATGGCGATGTCATGGATAGCAGATGCTCTGTCGGCCTCTGTCTTTAGCGTGTAAATGCCTTTGATGGAATCGTAAATCCCTTTCAGCCCCGCTGTCGCTGCGGCAAATTCCTCTCGCGTCATGACGCTTCCTTATTGTTGGAAGTCATAGGAGGTTGGGCAAATCTCGGCACTCCCCAGCCGGATCGCCTCTTCGCGGCCCAAGACGCTGTAAATGCAGACCTTAGTCATCCCGTCTTGATATTCGCCTTTGTAAAAGCCAGTAATGGTAGTCGGCTGCTGATAGCTATCCTTCGGTTGGGCCGCAGGTGTGCCGTCTTCAATACTCATCGGGCAAAGATCAGTAGCGTTATAGGCATATGTCCGATTGTTGCTGTACTCGCAAATATGCTGGTTGTTTTGAACGCCATCATCCTGCGTGAGATAATAGGTCATTGCATTTGCGGAACTTGCTACGGCAAGCGCCGCGGCTGAGACGATAACAACGATGGATGTCTTTTTCATAAATCCTCTCATTCGCCAATTGATTTTATGAAGGCGCGCCGCTCCCGCTCATTGAGTCCACGGGCATAGAGCACCAACTTTGGTATCTCATTGTCGTGTAGCAATGCGACAACATACCGTCCCGTGTGTCGAGAACATAGACCCCTCCGTCTGGCATTGCTACTATTTGATAGCGGCCTATCGGCGGATCAGTCTTAACAGGTGGCGCTGAGGGAGGGGGCGCGCTTTCTTGTGGGCGCGATCCTGGGCCGCAACTCGATAAGGTGAAAAGAGCAATTGCGGCGATAAGCCTAACTCTCGTTTCGGTATGTCTTATTCGCATTCCCCCCCCCCCTTCGCGTGGCTGCTTAGCCAGCAGTCTTGGTCGGCATTTGATCAAACTCGATGATGTCGCCAGTTTGCGGCACCTTCTTTGACTCTCCAATGATGATGGCCTGAATTTCCCAGCCCTCTTGCGCGTTTTCATCGCGGGGCGGCGGCGTAAAGGGAGTCTGATACTTGGAATCGGTCGAGCGTGGCCAAAACTGCCACTGGCCATCGGCTGTGACCTCGAACTGTTTCAGTGTCACTTCTGCCGTTCCGGATCGCATCCGTTTTACAACCACAAAGCTTCCCTTGCGTAACGGCACATCATGCGGGGAAGCGCCTATGACAACCGACCCATGCGGATAGAATTTGTTTGCAGATGGTCCCGAAACAACCCAGCCAGACAAAGCAATCCGGCCATATTCAGGTGCATGAAAGGGAACAATTTCAATAATTTCTTCTATTTCTGACATTTCACGCCAAGCCCCGGCCTCGACATATCCATACACCGGGACATTATGACTAATCTGTGGCAATTGTAACGCGCTGTTTACATTGCCCATTTTATTTAACATACCTACGATTGAGTTAGCGCTACCTTTTCCTTGCTCCGTATGCGGATCACTTTTGTGTGCGCCACGCATAGGCCCGCGCCCAAATAATAACCATTCGACGTTCACGCGGAAAACGCGCGCGTACAATTCGGCCTTTTTTGCTGGGAAGCCGCGAATGCCATTTTCATGCTGTGCGTAGGTGTAATACTTCACACCTAGTCGCTCAACAGCGTCCTCTAGCGTTTCATAGCCCGCAGTCTCTCGGGCGTGGCGCAATCGTTCGTTCTTAGAATCCATAATTCAGACACTAACCATGAAAACTGTGCATTTGGCACTTGACCAATCACTGTGCATAAAGCACAATGGGAAAATGAAATCTCATAAAGACATTATCGCAGGGGCCGGTGGCGTGAAGGAGTTTTGCGAAAAGATCGGTGTGTCCGCCCAAGATCATGGTCGTTTCTGGCTCTCTCGTGATTCAATTCCTGCGGCCTATTGGATGAAGGTTGCGGATGCTGGGTTAGCGTCTTTGGCCGACCTAGCAGCGCCTGTCGCCATGAAACAGTCGGAGAGCCAACCTTCCTAATCACTGCGTACTCCCCCCCCCTCACGCAGTGAAGGGGTAGCTGGAGCATCCTCACCCTGCTCGCGTCGGCTACCCCAAACCTTTCGACGGGTTTCCCCGTTAACCAAGATTCCGAGGGTTAGCCTCGGGTTAGGTACAGTCCCGTGACCGAGGCCGATACTAGATTCTCACGGGCGGACTGACAGACGAAACTAGTAAGTACTGAGAGGGTCCGGTTGGACTCCGGAGCCGCAGAAAACGGTTAGATCAGGGTAGAACTCGCGGGAAAGCTAGGTCGCGAATTTCGGATGCGAAGGCATCGGGCCAGAGCAACCAAACAGTTTGAGCGGAGCTGACACCAAGATGCTCGGATGAATAGCTGAGAAAGCAACGGCACGGAAGCAAAGCCCGAGATAGTGCCGCTCAAAACCTACCCCGGCGCGGCACGGACAATGCCGCAGTTTCCTCCTGAAACTGGCTGTCAGGTCTTACCCCTGATCTGGCAGCCTCTTTTCAAGGCGGATCGTCTTTTGCGCCGCAAGTGCATGGCGCAACTATCGTGATTTGGTGCAGTGCGGCAATTGTCCGCAATCAAACAGGGAAAAGGCATATGGCCGATACATCACAAATGGCGAAACGGCGTTTTGGTAATATCCGCGCACTTATCGATGCTTTCGATATTCCCAAGGGCATAGGTGGCACTGAACCTGATTGGGACGGTGCGACAGACGATCAGCTTGAACTCGCTCGCGGCCTTTATGACCTTCGCCGGGCAGGTGAACAATGAAACGGTTCGACCTCGTTAACAACGGCTACACGAATTATGTCGTGCTGGCGACTTTCGGAAATTGGGTCTGGCTTCAACGCACAAATGATCCGCGCGCTACGGGTGATGGCCCTCTGACCCTTTCCGCCAAGCAACTCACGCCCGGCCATCTGAAAATCAAGCGAAGGGAAAACGCAGCATGACCAAGTTCGAAGCCTACATGCTCGGTTGTTTCACGGTAACGGTTATATGGCCGATAGCCTACACGACGATTTGCAAGGGCATTGACCGGTTCAAGGCTCGCAAAGCCAAGACACCCGACCCAAACCCTCTCATGGCCGATCCTATGTATCGCGCCCTATCCGAAGGAAAACAGCCTCGCGACAAATCAGGCCGTTTCATCAAGATGACCAAGCGCGACAGGGTCCACGAAATGCTCCGCGCCGCCAACCCTGAAAAGGTGAGGGGATGACCACCAAGTCATACTGCGACACTACAGCCTTTGAACGTCAGCTTATAGCTCGCCGTCAATTCAGTCAGCTTGCCCAAATGTGGGGCTGTACGGAAGAGGCTGCACGGCTTTGCATATCAGGCGGGAAGAAGGTCGTTCCTATGGTCGTGCTGCCTCCTAAGCCTAAAGCGGCCGATCCGGTCAAGAAGGCTCGGCGGGAAAGCTATATTGGCCGTCATTGCCCTGCGCCTGAAACCGTCATCATGACCATCCGTCGCCGCATGAAGACGTTGGATATCAGATATTGCGACCTCGCCAAGATGATTGGCCTGACGCCCGGTGGCGTGTCCTGCGCACTGGCCACGTCCGGCCATATGTCGCCGCGTACCCTCGAAAAGATTTATGCCGCCCTTGAAAGCAAAGAAACATCTCTGCGGGTGACGTCGTGAACAAGTACCGTAACACAAAACTGATCGTTGATGGTGAGAAATTCGACAGCAAAGGCGAAGCGGACAGGTATTTCACGCTGCGCTACATGCTCAGGGCTGGCTGGATAACCGATCTTCGCCGTCAGCAGCCTTTCGAGCTTTTACCTTCTGTTAAGTACGACGGGGAAAGTAAAGCGAAATGCGCCTGCAAATACATCGCAGATTTCACCTACTATGACCGCGACGGGAATTTCATTGTGGAGGATTTCAAGGGATTTGTCACGGACCTTTTCTCTTTGAAGCGCCACATGATGAAGTCTCTCCTTGGTATTGATATAAAGGTCACCTCGAAAATCCCGAAGGCTGCTGTCTCTATTAATCCCCAGAGGGCAGCATGAACAGCTTTTACTACGTTCCTTCTTCCTCTGTTACATTGGAGGCGGGACAGTGAAGAAGTTGCGCGTCCTTGATCTTTTCTCAGGCATCGGGGGCTTTAGCCTTGGCCTTGAACGCACGGGCGGTTTTGAAACCGTGGCGTTCTGCGAGATCGAACCCTTCCCCCGCAAAGTTTTAGCAAAGCACTGGCCCAATGTCCCCTGTTACGAAGACGTTAGAACCCTTACCGCAGACCGGCTTTCTGCCGATGGAATTGCCGTTGATGTTATCACTGGAGGATTTCCCTGCCAAGATATTAGCACTGCCGGCTGGCAAGCTGGCCTATCTGACGAAACTCGTAGCGGGCTTTGGTCACACATCAGAAGGCTCGTTGGCGTGTTACGACCAGACTGGGTCATCGTGGAAAACGTCGCAAACCTGCTTAGTGGCCCAAGCGAGCGGCCAGGTGCATGGTTTGGCCGAGTTCTCGGAGACTTGGCCGAGATCGGGTATGATGCGGAATGGCATAGCATACCCGCTTCCAATCTTGGAGCCCATCACAAACGAGACAGAATTTGGGTTATTGCCAACCCCTGTCAAAAGTCAGCGGGGCGATTGTCCATCAGAGAGGCGGCGGAGGTCGCCCTGTCTAGTTGTAGCCGCGAAATTGTGGCCGGCGCCGCAGGCGAGCGACAACCGAGATCGGGGAAATCTATCCAACCCATCGGTGCAGCGGCGAATGCGCATAGGGAAACAAGTCTCACTCTCGCAATGCGCCTCGGACAAACCTGGGCCTCTGAACCCCGAATGGGTCGAGTGGCTTATGGGATTCCCAATGGGGTGGAGCGACTTGCGGCCTGTGGAAACGCAGTAATCCCCCAAATCCCCGAACTCATTGGCTACGCCATTCTTGAGGCTGAAAGAGCTTCTCAACCCGCTGTTACATTGGAGGGGAAGTGAGCCTGCCGTACTACAAGCGCTTTCCGCGTGATTTCCTCGACGGAACTATTGGCCTGTCCCTTGAAGTTAAGGGCGCCTACGGGATTGTGCTTGACCTGATTTTCATGAGAGACGGGCATCTTGAAGACAATGCGCAATATATCGCAGGCCAGCTTGGTTGCAGTGTCCGTAAGTGGCTTTCGATCAAGGAAGAGCTTTTCTCGCGCGGCAAAATAGAATGTAACCTCGGTTTTATCTCCAATTCTCGCGCAGATAAATTGCTGGTTGAGGCCGGAATATATCAGGCAAAACAGTCTGAGAATGGAAAGAAACCCAAGAAAGACAATGGCATAGAAAAGCCACGGCTTCAACCAGAAACAAGCCAAACACCAAGCCATTCAGATACAGATACAGAAGAGAGTAGTTTAGATGAAGTATCTAAACATACTCTCTCTCAAGAGCGCGCGAAGTCGTTTTCAGATTTCAAGTCGGTCTATCCGCAAAAAGACGGGCTGAACGCTCCTGAGGTGGAAGCCGCATGGAACGCAGCCGTTGACGCAGGCTCGACCCCGCAGAGCATCCTTGCTGGGCTTACGGCCTCGCAAAAAGCATGGGCCAAGGACAACCGAAGTTACCTGCCCAAGGCCGTCAAATGGCTGTCGGACAAAGGCTGGCTGGATCATGCGCCCAAGGTCGAAAACAAGTCCTTGTGGCCCGGCGACGAGAAACTGCGCAACGCTGTCAAGGCCGAGAAGGGGGAGGGGTTTGCCGCCTCCTATATCGATCCTAGCGGATGGGATGGGGAGGCGATCCTGGCCCGCAATGACATCGCCATGGCCAAGCTGAAAACCGTGATTTGCCTGCGCGAAACCCCGATAATTCTGAAAGCCAAAGCCGCAGCCTAACCTCTTGTAACTAGGGAATGAAGAAGATGACACATTGGATTTGGTTTTTGGCGATTTGGGGAATGTTTTTCCTTGTCACAGCCGGTGTTCGGGCGACCAATGTGGACTATTGGCGCCACGGTTCTCATTGGCCGCATAGAATTTTACTTCTTCTATCGGCCATCTGCTTTTCGTCAATTGCGTTGATTGGCATATGACAATCCCAAGCAAGAAGCTCTACGGGATGAGAGTCAGGACCTAAAATGATCCATGCCAATCAGCAACAGTCTTGGATATCGAAAGCCACGGCCTTGAGCGACAAATTCGAGGGTCTTTTTCGGAACACCAAGAACCTCAGCCGCTTGTGCAACGGTGAGGCCTTTGGACGCGCGCCAAGATTGGAAAGCGGCGGAGAGTTCATATGCGGTCAAGGTGTTGACTTTCGATTTAAATCTGGCAGGCTTGCGGAGCCCGAAAGGGCTTTCATTAGAAATAATGTGATTACGTTGCGGTTGCTACGGCCTCCGTTAACAAGGTGCGGCCTTTGGGCCACGTCCCCCTCAAGAGAGGGAGGAACAAATCGTCCCTAAATCTGGCGAAGTCGCTCAATTCATCAACCCATTTAAACCAAAGGAGAAGATATGATGGATTCATCCCCGGAACTTTCACAAACGGCGCAGGTGTCTCCTGACCCATACTTCGAAATTCCATATTCGTTGCGTAATCGAATTGTGTACGATGTCAGGGAGGCGCTTTGCGAGGAAATGCAGCGTCAAGACGATGCCGACGAAAACCTTACCGTGGATTTCACGACTCGCTGCGACTACGCGGCGACCGTGACCGGCGACATAGAATACGGCTATCTCGCCAAAGTGGCTGTTAACGCGGTTTACAAAAGTCTCGGCAAGATCATCGGCAGTTTAGAGGTTGATGACGATTAAAAAACCCCTGACGCTTTCACATCAGAGGCTTTCAATTACTGCTTTTGCCGAGCCGGTAATTATTGAAACTCCTGTTCGTGGAAAATGTCAAATGGCCCGTGCGCGTCGTAAACCTTCTGCACCTGAAACCCCCAGCGAACGTAAACGCCGTGAGGAACAAGCCGAGAAAACTTCTCGCGCGCATCCTGAGCAATGGGGCGTTAATAGCCAGCAAGCAAAATTGGCGGCCTTTTCCGATGTTGGGGAGGCGAGAACGTTCTTTAAGACGGACGACAATGTGGTCTATACGACGCTTGCTAGGCAGCCCGTGTTCATGAGTTTGGCCAAGTGCTCCCGGCCCCTGATCAGCATTAACGAAGCTATCGCAGGGCAGGCCCTCGCCGAGATTTACGCCCGCTCAAAAGGCATGGCCGGTCTAAGCGATCATAGCACGCCCGAGGTGATGACAAAAGAGTTTGGCCCCCGCCTGCTCATTACGGATGGCAAGATCGACAATGGACGCCGTTATATGCACCTATGCGCGTCAATCCCCGAAGGTGATCATCGCATAGCCATCCAAGCGCTCTGCGTGGCGATTACAGAGGCGCATGGAGCCATTGAATGGCGCGGCGTAGTCCAGATGGCCACAAAGGAGCGTAACCCTGCCAATCAAGCCTACATCGTCCGAAAAGCCCTTGAAGCGTTGTCTAAGGCATTTGACCGTGAGGTCGAAGGCGAATGGCGTAGGGGAACCGACGAGCAGATCAGAACCATAAGTGGAATTTGAAGATGACAATATCGGAATTAATTGAGGCATTAGAGGTGAGCAAGAAAGCGGTCGGCGACATTGACATTTACGCAGGATGCAGCAGCGAGGGCGTCATGGGAAGAGTGCCTATCCGCATCGAGGACATAAACTATTATGCCGCCATAAACAGCCTCGTTATCAATTGCGACTTTTGACAAAATATTCATAAACAACGGCTTGACTAAAATATCGAACCGGTATGTACTTTCGCTATTGGTTGCGAACCGCGACCTAAACACAATTACAAGCCGCCTCGGGAAACCGGAGCGGCTTTTCCGCGTTCACATTCAAGGAACATCACATGCAAAAGCTTTCCCCCGCTACCGCACAACAAACCTATTACGGTCCCGAAACCGAGACTGTTGAAGCTCCCGGCATGGGCGCTCGCCTGCGTGAGATCGAGGGTTATCTCGACAGCGCCATTGAGACGGCCACACTTGCAATCTCCAAGATAGACGGCGGCTTAAATCAGGTCGCAAGCGGCAAGCAAGCTTCCCCTCGCGCCGTTGGTCTCTCCGAAGACATCAACACGCTCGACTGCAAGATGCGCGAGCTTCTCATGCTCAACAACATGATTGCTCAGCGCCTTTAGCAGCTTTCCGCGTTCGGAGATCACATGACGCGCCCTAGCTCATTCAGCCAATACCTAGCTGATGAGCTATGCGACAAGCTTGCGGCAGGACAGAGCCTCAAGGCGATTTGCGCCAATGATGCAGGATTGCCAAGTGAGCGGTCAATTTATCGATGGCTTGCGGATGAGGCCAATGAGGCTTTTCGTCAGCAATACGCGCGGGCGAGAGAGGCTCAGGCCGATGCGATTTTTGAGGAAATCCTTGAAATAGCGGACGACGGTTCGAACGACTGGATGTCAAACAATGAGCCGGAAGACCCTGGCTACCGATTGAACGGCGAACACGTGCAGCGTTCGAGGCTTAGGGTCGATGCACGTAAATGGATGGCGGGCAAGTTGGCCCCCAAGAAATACGGCGACAAACTCATTGCTGAACATTCTGGCGATGTGTCTGTGACGCTTAATGTCACCCGCAAGATTCTCGACCACACTTGACCTGCATCGACATTGAGATTGAGACAGCGCCGGTTTTCAAGCCGCTGCTCTATCCATCGCGGTACAAGGGGGCCTGGGGCGGTCGCGGGAGCGGCAAGTCTCATTTTTTCGCAGAGCTATTGGTTGAGCGTTGCTTGGAGCGCCAGACAGACTGGATATGCGGGCGCGAGGTTCAAAAGAGCCTGAAGGACTCGGCCAAGAAGCTGATTGAAGCCAAGGTTGAATCCCTTGGTGTCGGCAAATGGTTCGACTGCCAGACCAACCTGATCAAGACGCCGCATGGCGGCCAGATCATTTTCACCGGCCTGCAGGACCATACGACTGAAAGCATTAAGTCGTTCGATGGTTTTGACGGTATCTGGGTTGAAGAAGCTCAGAGCGTTAAGGCGCGAAGCTGGGAGTTAATCCGCCCGACTATCCGCAAGGACGCTTCGGAGATTTGGGCAAGCTGGAATCCGACGCGCAAGAACGATCCTGTCGAGCCGATGCTGCGCGGTGCCAAGATACCGCCTGGCGCTGTTGTGGTTCGCGCCAACTGGTCTGATAATCCGTGGTTTCCGAAGGTGCTCGAAGATGAGCGCTTGGACTGCCTGAAAAACGAGCCTGACCAATACGACCATATTTGGGAAGGCGGCTTCAAGATGGTCTACGCCGGGGCCTACTACGCGGATGCGCTCAAGGCACTCAAGGCGAGTGGACGGCATAAGCCGGTAGCGCTTGATCCAGTTCTACCCGTCTACGCGGCGTGGGACTTGGGCTATTCGGACTCGACGGCGATCTGGCTGTTTCAGGTCATCGACGGCTTCATTCATGTCGTTGATTACATCGAAGGCGCTCAGCAGCCGGTCAGCTACTACATCAACGCGATCCGGTCGCGGCAATATGGGCATGTGATCTGCATCTTGCCCCATGACGGCGCGCAACACGACAAGGCCACGGCAGTCACCTACGAGGACCATCTGCGGTCTGCTGGCTTCGAGACGCGTGTTATCGCCAATCAGGGGCGTGGGGCCGCTATGCAGCGTGTTGAGGCGGCTAGGCGTGTGTTCGGTTCGATCATCTTCAACAGTCTGTCGGACGCGGTTAAATCGGGCATGGACGCCATTGCCGCGTACCACGAGAAGCGCGACGAAGAGCGCGACATAGGGCTTGGGCCTGAACATGACTGGTCTAGCCACGCGGCGGATGCCTTCGGGCTGATGTGTGTGGCTAAGCTTCAGGGCTTGGGCAATTCACGCCCGGCCATAGACACCTCACAATTCATTCGACGCGGAACTTGATGTTCGATCAAAACACCACGCAGGACGGCATGGCGGACGACCAAGCCGACGGCAAAGCTGCGCCTGACGATGAAGTGTCCGAAGAGGAAATCCTGCAGCGCATTGCCAAGCTGCGCGAGACGGCAACAAGGCCCGAGGGTAATCACACCACAGACCGTCAGGACGCGCTCTATTACTACAGCGGCGACCTCGATCTTGTATCCGAGCAAAAGGACAACATACCGATCACGGATGGCCGGTCGAGCGTTGTGTCGCTGATCCTGGCTGAGACGGTCGAGACCATGATGCCGGTCATTATGGACGTGGTGACCGATAGCGAGACGATTGCCTTCCGTCGTCGTCCCGGCGAGCCTGCCAAGGTGGCCGAGACTGAGACTGAGGCTGTCCGCTCTGTCATTTACGAGCAGTGCGATGGCTGGCAGGTTGTTTACGACGCGATCTGGGATGCCAGCGTTGGGCGCTACGGTGTGGCCATTGTCGGCAACGAGGTTGGTCCTGATGGCCGTCGCTGCGTCACATTGGAGGCCGTCAACCCCGACGACGTGCTGTATGTGCCGACTGCCCGCAGCGTTGACTATTCGCCATATTGGGGCGTCGTCTACCGCTACACGAAGGATGACTTCGCCGCTGAGTTCAAGCGCGATCCTGACGAGTTTTCGCCAGCACCGCAGACCTATGCCAACAGGGATGCGGCCCAGAACTCCTACGCTTCAATCGACATGGGCGATAACGTCGGCGCCATTCAGCACTATGTGCGCCACGGCAAGGGCTATGTGGTCGTAACGACCGATTACATGTGCTCCGAGGTCTTGGACATTGAGCACCACGACTGCCTGACGCTGATTTGGTTCACGCTTTATCGCCGCCCTCATTCGCTGGTCGGCTGGTCTGTCTATGACCGCGTCAAGGGGTCACAGAAGATCGAAACGACGGTCATGCGCCTTAGCATGGACTCGGCACAGTTTGCCCAAACGAACCGGCCTGTGCTCAACAAGAACAAGATACTGCCTGAGACTATTGGGCAGCTTGCGACGGATGCGCCTAGCGTGCCGATCATGGTTGATGGCCTTCCCGGCGAGGCAATCGGCCAGCTTTACCAGAACCAAGGCCTGCCGTTCGACGTTGGCGCGATGCTTGAGCAGAACGCGGCCAATGTCGAGGCGCGGGCTGGTGTCGGGCGCAATATGCAAGGCGTCAACGCCGATGCTCTGCATGATACGGCTTCGGTCGGCCTGCAGATGGAAAACCGCCAGCAGATGCGGGTCAGGACCATCGCGCGCCATATAGCCGAAGGGCCAATGCGCAAACTCTATGAGGCTGTGCATTTCATGGCGCGCGCTATTGGGCAACAGGTAGATTTGCCGGTTCCTGCGCAGCCCCAGGGTCAACAGCCCGTGCCAGGGCAGCCGCCGCAACCCGACACGCAGACGATCGACGCGGGCAATTGGCAACCGCCAAGCGGTGTCACGGCCATTGTCGATGTCAAGGGCGGTTCGGAAGCTTTGCAGGCTCAGGCTGCGGTTATTCGCGGCGTGCTTAACGATGTTGTGGCGCTGCAAGGCGGTCCTTCGGGTCAGTTTGTCCAGCCTCAGAATATCGTCAATGCGGGCAGGGCTGTCATGAGCGCGGCGGGCGTGGCTGATGTGGACGACTATCTGCCAGCTACTCCCGCGCCTGCCGATCCGAACCCGCCGCCCAATCCTGAAATGATGAAGTTGCAACAACAGGATCAGCAGGCACAGCAACAGACGGCATTACAGGCCGAACAGTCACAAGCCGAGTACACCTTCAAGATGAAGGAACTCGCTCTCGAACAGCAAAAAGCGCAAGCCGATCAAGCTTTTAAGCTCATGCAGTTGAAAGCAGAGATTGCCCAACAGGATCGCCAATATCAGGCTGACCTTGAGCTTAAAAAGTACGCCATCGATCAACAGACCATCATCGCCCGTGAGCAGATGGTTATCGATGCGGGCAAACACAAAATGAAGATCGATGCGGACGCTGAGCGCGACAAGGTGACGAGCGATATTCAGCTTGGTGGCAAGCCGGGATGATCGGCCCTTATATTGCCTTGGCAAAGATTGAGGCACAACACCAGTCACGGCTAGACGCTGTTGAGGGTGTGAACTCGCAAACGAGCGTTGCGCTGATTGATGCGTGCGACCTGCTGCTGTCGTTGGGCGCTCCTGTTGAGCGGGAACTTGGCTGGCACGGCTTGGCCAATGTCGATCTGAACGCAATTCACCGGCAAATGAAGTCCGACTTCGTTGCTGATGCAAACCTTGATTTGGAGCGCTTGGCCGAACTCGGCAACGCCATGAACAAGGTCTTTACCCACCTGAGTATGAAAAGGCCGAAACAATGAGCGATTTCACTGCTGCTGAAGCTGTTGACCTGTTTGACGATGAGCCCCCCCTGGCTACGGGAGAGGTTCCCGACATGCCGGAAGTACAGGCTGAAGGTGAAACGCAAGACAAAACGGGTGAGACTCCCGCCTCTGACGAAGCGCCCCCCGAGGTAAGCGAAGAGGAAGACGAGGACGGCGACAAGGTAGAGCCTGAGAAGGTAATCGACCCCCCCGCGAACTGGTCTGATGAAGGAAAGGTTGCTTTTGCATCCGCTCCACCTGAGCTTCAACAATATCTCCTGAAACACGAAGCCGAAATACAGGCCGAAGTTGGCAGGCGTCAGGTTGAGGCAGCCGAGGCCCGGAAACAGGCTTCCGCCGTGCAAGAACTGTTCACCAATGTTGATACGCATCTGAAGAACACTCAGGACGTATTCGACGCTAAGTGGCGGGGCATTACGCAGGATGAGTGGGACGCGCTCGCCTATACCAACCCTGAGCAGCACAAAGCGCTCAAGGCTGAATATACGGCTGAGCAAAAGGCCTTGGAGACTGTCCGCACGCAACGAGCGCAAGCGGAGACAATCGCCAGGGATCAATGGGTCAAAGAGCAGGCGGAAGTCATCCGCCGTGACCTGCCCGAGCTTTCAAACCCTGAGACATCCGACAAGCTGGTCAAGTACGCCCTCAACGAAGGCATCACCATGGATGAACTCAACGGCTTAAGCGCCGTTGGCTTCAAGGTCCTCATGAAGGCTTTCCGTGCGGAGCATCCTATCCAGCCCAAAACCCCCGCCACGCCTGCTGCCCAGCCTGCGCCCAATGCGCCAGCGGTCAAACCGAGCCTGAAATCAACAGGCGTCGAAAAGCGCGGCAACCAATTCACGCGGTTTGAGAAAGACCCCTCGCGGGAAAACGCCGCCGCGTTGTTCACTTAAGGATAGACTACCATGGCTGTTGCCTCGAATACCGTAAATATCTCCACCGTCGTCGGCGCGCGCGAAAGTCTTGCCGACAAGCGCTACATGATCGAACCCACCGCCACGCCCGTTCTTACGGCTATGGGCGGCATGGGTAAGGCCAAGGCTTTCTATGAAGAATGGCTGCCCGTCTCGCTCAACTCCGCCAATAAGGATAACGCTGCTATCGACGGCGACGACGCACCCGCCAACTCGACCCCGTCGAGCGCTACCCGCGTCGGCAACCGTATCCAGCTTTCGTTCAAGATCGCATCCGTTGCGGAGGGCCAAAATCAGGTCAGCGTCGCGGGCGACCAGAACAAGATGAAGACGGAACTTGTCGATAAGGCCATCGAACTGCGCCGCGATATGGAACAGGCCGTCCTGTCGAATAACCCGTCTGTGGCCATGACAAGCTCCGCTGCGGGCAAGTCTGCGGGATTTCAGGCGTGGCTCACTTCCAACGTCTCGCGCGGCGCTTCCGGTGCTAACGGTGGCTTCTCGGGCGGTATCGTCGCAGCGGCTACCAACGGCACCAATCGCGTACTCACCTACGCGCTTGTCACCGGCGTCATGCAAACCCGCTTCACGGCCTCGGGAAATGCGCGCACGAGTCTGATGGCTGTCATGCCGCCCTCGGTCAAGACGACCTATTGGTCTACGTTCACAGGCCTGTCGATTAACCGCGTCGAAAACCAGAATAGCAAGCTGGGGGCGACGGTTCAACAATCGATTGACATCATCCTTACCGACTTCGGCCAGCTTCAAGCCATCCCGCACGCGTATGCGTTTGCTACCGGCCAGAAATGCGTTGTCATTGTCGATCCGAGCAATGCCGAAGTGCTGTCGTTCTCGGGCATCAATCAGGAAAAGCTGGCCAAGTCCGGCTTTGCCGACCGTCAAAAGCTGGACGTGTACTGGACGCTGAAGGTCAATAACGAAAAGGCCCACGGCATCGTGACCGATATCACCTGATCAATCCTGATCCGGTTTCAACCTTTAGGGCGTGGCTCCGGCTGCGCCCTTTTCTATGGAGACTACCATGACCCAAGTCCTCGTCATCAAAAAGGGCGACCAGCAAATCTTCAAAGGCAACGAAGACAACGAGCGTTATTCCGCTGGTGATATCATCGACATGCCGGATGAGAACATTCCGGAACTCGAAGAACGCGGCTTCATCACCACCTACGTTCCCGCCCAAGCTCCCGCTGCCGAGGCGACTGCGGACACCGACGCCAAGTGACCAGACTATCGCGCCGCTTGATCACACAGGCCGGGCAGGAGGCCTACGTCGTTGAACATGACGTAACGCCTGTACTCGACCTTTGCCAAGGCATGCGGCAAGAGAACCGCGAGTTTGACCTGCCCGATGGGTCGGGCAGACTCGTGGCCTCTATCGACAGGGCCATGTTTGACAAGGTGCAGGCCGAGACGGGGCGCAATCTGCTCGACGGATCGAAGGAAAGCGCGGATTACCTGTTCAAGATGCTCAATGGCGATTGGGCTAAGTTCAAAATCACGTCTGGCCACCTTGCCACGTCGAGCGGCCATCACTGATGGGCAGCTTTTCGGACTACGGTACGCTTCAAACGACGTTAGCGACCCTCTTCAATCGAGACGATGTTACAGCGCTGGTGACGACGTTCATTGAGCTTGCCGAGGACGATCTGAGCGGCGACATCGACCATCCGCGCATGATCTACCGCTCGACCTTTACCGCAGATGTTCAAATCCCGATTCCTGCCGACTATCAGCGCACGTCAAACATGGATGCGGTTGCCATCGGTCCTGTCTCGTTTGTGTCCCTGTCCGATTTCGACGCCTTCAACGAGGGCGGCGCGCAAGGCTATTACTACACTATCATTGGCGATCAGTTCTATTTCTCGTCGCTGCTCGTGGGGACTGAGATTGTCCATACATACCGCCGTCGCCTGCCTGCGTTGAGCGTCTACAACGTCACCAACTGGATACTGACGACCTATCCCAGCGCCTATCTGTATGCCGCCGCCAAGCACATCGCTGTCTATCTGATCGAAGATGACCGGGTGCCCGGCTTCGAAGCCCTTTATCAGGCCGCGCTCGGTCGCATCAACAAGAACGGCGTCGAAATGGCAACGCCAGTCTTCACCAAACTTATCAAGCGGAAAGTCGTCTGATGCCCAGCACATTTACGACGCATTATAACCTTGAGAAGGTACCCTTCAACGGCGATGTCGATAATTGGGATGTGCCGACAAACTCTAATTGGGATGACGTTGATGCGGCCCTGTTCGGACAAGCTGGTCTGATCGGCAATGCC
>Ga0206940_1046_pt1 | contig 16440 bp, 15 predicted proteins | sample Alteio_BWOrgHeat_8_FD_152963 | JGI IMG/M metagenome (GOLD analysis project Ga0206940, IMG submission 152963) | Enriched cells from forest soil in Barre Woods Harvard Forest LTER site, Petersham, Massachusetts, United States -... | ecosystem: Environmental > Terrestrial > Soil > Temperate forest > O...
GTGGAACGGGAACGTTGCGATCAACGACAGTGGGTTGACGAGCAGCGTGACGAGTCTCACCCGCCAGGTGGGTGAGAACGTGGGCAGCTACAACGTGACGGCGGGCGTGTTCAGTGCGCCGAGCGCGAACTACAGTGCGCCGACGTTGACGGGCGTGCCGACGTTGACGATCGGTCAGGCGGGTGTGACCGGTTCTCTCTCAGGCAACCCGATGAAAACCTATGGCGCGAGCGATCCGGCGGCTGGCGCCCTTCCTGTAATACTTGGCGGGGTAGTGAACAACCCGGCGGTGGCGACGTGGAACGGGAACGTGGCGATCAACGATACCGTCAATGTAACGGGAACGCTGACGAGCTATGCGCGGGTGGCCGGCGAGAACACAGGCAGCTACAACATCACGGCGGGCACGCTTGCTCTGGGCGGCCCGTCGGCGGGCAATTACGCAGGTTCTGTGTTCGTGCCCGGCGCGAGCGCGCTCAATATTACGCCCGCTTCGTTGACCGTTACCGCGAACGATGCTGCACGGCCGGTTGGCACACCTAACCCGCCGTTTACAGCTTCTTATTCCGGGTTCCAGTTCGGCGAGACGCCCGCCGCCCTAAGCGGAGTGCTGGCATTTTCCACGCCGGCAACGATAGCCTCCCCAATGGGAACGTATGTGATTACGCCCTCGGGGCAAAGCTCCAGCAATTACATCATTAACTACAGGAATGGGGCACTGACCGTAGGTACACCGATTGTCCTGCCAGCTCCGACAGTGGGAACCGTTATTCAAGCTCTGAACTCGAGCAGTCCCGATGCCAACGCCCTGTCATTTGGTTCAGGCGGCCCTGTCAACGTTGCCATTGAAACTACTGTAGATATCAATGTTCTGCCGCCCACTGCAGCGGGCCCTGATGACGGCAACAGCACCCCTTCGGATACTGATAACTCCGCGCGGGTGGAGAAGCAAACGGACGACCTCAACCAAAATTCCCGCAATTGCTTTGGTTACCAGTTATTCGCCATTATGAAGTGCCGTCGGTAGCCAGAACAGCAGGATTCGGATATTGTGATTTTGAAGATCGGCTTCGCAGAAATGCGGATTGCCGGAACGCATAAGATCAGAATGACACCAACCTGCCACCCCGTGCGTCGGAGACATGTACTTACCGGAGCATTGCTGGCTGTGGCGGTGACTGCGTGGGCGGGGACGCCGGGCTTCTCTACGGCTATATCGTCGGCTCTGGTGGCGCAATATGTCGTGCGCTTCGGCGAAGCCGCTCAGCAGCGGCTGCTTGGCTGGCAGGGATTTTTTAAAGCGCGGGGAGCCGAAGCGCAGCAGGCGGAGCGTGAAACTGCGTTACTGGCAGTCGTTAACCGCTACTTCAACCGGGTGCGTTTTTTGTCCGACCAGTCGCACTGGGGAGTAGACGATTATTGGGCGACCCCGGCCGAATTCTTTGCCAGCGACGGCGGCGACTGCGAAGACTATTCCATTGCGAAGTACTACGCGCTCAGGGAACTGGGTGTTCCAGTCTCTCGTTTGCGAATTACCTATGTCAAATCATCGAAATTGAACCAGGCGCACATGGTGCTCGCCTATTATCCGACCCCCCAGGCAGAACCGCTGATCCTGGACAATCTCGAAGATGAGGTGCGGTTGGCTTCAGCGCGGCCAGACCTGATCCCGGTATACAGTTTCAATGATGATGATGTGCTGATCGCCGGTCGCGGCGCCGCGGGCTCGCCGGGGCAAATCCGCTTGTGGCGCGAGTTGACGGATCGCCTTCAACGCGAGTCGCGCGTCTAGCCATGCTCGGCTCACTCAGGCACCAGTTGCTCGCAGGCGTCTCGATTGGTTTTTTGCTATTGCTGATCGGCATCGAATCGATCCATGTCGACGGCGCCAGGCGGATCATGCAGGAGCAGCTTGAATCTCACGCACAAGACGCTGCGACTTCGTTGGGATTGTCGCTTGGTACGTTACTCGCGCAGGGCGATATAGCGTTGGCCGAAACCATAATCAATCCGGTATTCGATCGCGGTTACTATCAGCGCATCGAGTTCATCGCGATCGACGGCCACGTGCTCATAGGCAAGACCCTGCCGGCGGTACAGCTCGGAGTGCCGGAATGGTTTGCTGCTTTGCTGCCCCTGACGGCGCCCACCGCCGATTCTCTGGTGACAGCGGGATGGAAGCAGATCGGAAGCGTGCGTGTAACCAGCCACCCGCGATTCGCCTATAGACAGTTGTGGCGAACCGTGTGGGGGACCATCGCATGGATGGCGGGTTTGTACTGCGCGGCTCTTGCGGCGGTGTTCGCGTTCCTGAAAGGCGTATTGCGGCCGCTGGAAAGTATCGAGAGAGTTGCAGTCGCCATTGGAAATCGCGATTTCACCGCGGTAGCCGAAGCGCCCAAAGCGCGCGAGCTTCGTCACGTCGCAGCGACTATCAACAGTCTCTCGGTCAAAGTCAGGCACGCCGTGGAAGCGGCAGGCGCGAGCGCGGAATCGTTGAGACGCGAAGCATATCAAGACGGCCTGACCGGATTACTCAATCGTCGTGGCTTCAGCGCCCAGTTCGAGGCGCGCATGCGCGATACAGGAGACGTATTCCGTGGCGCGCTCGTGCTTCTGCAGTTTCATGACTTTGCCTCGTTCAACCGCGAAGCGGGTTATGAGCGTGGAGATGCGTTGCTGGAGAGCGTTGCTGCCGTAGTCGCCACGCGAATCGAGGCGGTGCACGGGCAGGCGGCGCACTGGTCGGGCGCTGCTTTTGTCATTTCGCTACCCAACGTTTCACAAGACGAGGCCGGCGTATTTTCGGATGACCTATCCCGAGGCGTTGACGTCGCGCTCACCGAGCTCGGCTATTCAACCAGCGTCGCCTATAACGTAGGCGTCGCGATCTTCGAAGGCGCAACGCCGCCCCTTGGCCAGTTATTGGCTGCAGCGGATCGTGCGACAGCACGGGCGGCGGCGCGCGGCAGCGGGCTGGTTGATCAGGGCATCGCGGATTCCGCCGCCGCGACGCTGGGTTCGGGCGCTTGGCGCACGCGGTTGGAAGCAGCCATATCGAGCGGACGATTCGAGTTTTACGTTCAAGCGGTACTCGGATTACCCGGGCGCGATCTCATACAGCACGAAATCATGGCGCGCATGATCGATGAAAACGGACAAAACATATCCGCAGCCGATTTCTTTCCGATGGCGGCGCGCCACGGCATGGCGACGAGAATCGACCGGCTGTTGATCGGCCGCGTGATCGATCGTCTCGCGCGCGCCCCGCGCCCGGATGAATTTGCGGTCAACGTCTCGGGTATCTCCGTTGGCGATGCGGAGTTTCTCGATTGGCTGAAGAAGAAACTCCTTGCATTCCCCGAAGTCTCACGCCGGCTGGTGTTCGAGCTGTCGGAATCAGGGGCGGTCCGGAATCGCGCAGGCGTATCGGGATTCGCCGCAATGCTGCGGCATGCGGGAGCACGATTTGCGCTGGACAATTTTGGCCTTCATCGCGAGTCGCTCCAGCTCATGCGGGCATTGCTGCCTACCTATGTCAAGCTCTCCAGAGCGCACACGGTAATGCTGCGCGACGACGAGTCGAGCCGCTTCTTTGTCACCTCGCTCGTGCGGCTCGGTACGCCGCTCGACATCCGTGTTATTGCCCAAGGCGTCGAAAGCGAAGAGGTGCTGCCGGTACTGACGAGCGCAGGGGTCACCGGGTTTCAGGGCTATCTCGTGGGGCCCTTGTCGATCTGGACCAACTGAACTGAGCCGTCAGCAGCGGCAGTTTGATGACAAATGCGATGCAGCTGGAATGCAAAGGTACAGTGGAGCTTTCCACACCGCATGCCAAAATTCCGGCAGCGCCGCCGCCACTTAAATGCCAGCGAGGAAATCAAGCTGGCGCCAGGCTTCGTAGATCACCACGGCAACGGCATTTGCCAGATTTAAACTGCGACTGTCCGGTAACATGGGTACGCGTAACCGCGTATTGATCGGAAAGCTCTCGAGTATTTCGGGGGGCAACCCCCGTGTTTCAGGACCGAACACGAGCACATCTCCCGGCTGGTAACGATTACTATCATAAGTTGACGTGCCGCGCGTGGTTATTGCAAACATGCGCCGCGCAGCCAGAGTGGATCTGCATTGGGGCCAATCGTCATGCACGACGTAGTCGATTGCGCCGCGATAATCCATCCCGGCGCGTTCGAGCTGTTTATCCGACAACGAGAATCCGAGCGGACGCACGAGATGCAGGCGGCAGCCGGTGTTTGCGCAAAGGCGCATGATGTTGCCGGTATTGGGCGGGATCTCGGGTTCGTACAGTACAATTTCAAACATCGCGTAATTTTCCCTTAAACTTGTCACACCCCGCGAAACACGCTAACTTGCGGCCACTCATGGTACACATCGTGCTCCTTTTCATCACGTCTATCAGTTAGCTGAAGTCGCTCTGGGAAACCAATGGCCCGACCGGAAAAAGTTCGCCTAGGCGAAATACTCGTACAACAAAAGCTGCTGACCCCGGAGCAGCTGAAGCTTGCGCTGGACGAACAAAAGCGCAGCGGCCGCAAGCTCGGGCGCGTATTCATCGAGCAGGGTTATGTCACGGAGGAAGAAATCTCCGAGGCGCTTGCCAAGCAGCTGCAGATCGCGTACATCAACCTTAAATACTACAATTTAAAACCCGAGGTCACGCAAAAGCTGCCCGAAACCCAGGCACGCCGTTTTCGCGCGATCCTGCTCGAAGACAACCCGAAGGCATTCAAGGTCGGCATGGCGGACCCGACCGATCTTAATGCCTATGACGAAATCGCGCGCATTCTCAAGCGCGAAATCGAAGTCGCGGTCGTCACCGAATCGCAATTGCTGGAGACGGTCGACCGCGTTTACCGCCGTACCGGCGAAATCACCGGCCTCGCACAGGAGCTCGGCGCCGAGCTTGGCGACACCGCCGTCGATTTCGGCGCTCTTTCGATAACGCCGGGGCTTGAAGAAGCGCCGGTCGTCAAATTGCTGCAATCGGTGTTCGAAGACGCGACCCAGGTGCGCGCTTCAGATATTCACATCGAGCCGCAGGAAAAAAAGCTCATCATCCGCTTCCGCATTGACGGCGTGCTGCACTTGCAGACCGAGGCCGATAGCAAGATCGCGTCTGCGCTCGTGCTGCGCCTGAAGCTGATGTCGGGACTCGACATCTCGGAGAAACGCCTGCCGCAGGACGGGCGCTTCAACGTCAAAATACGCACGAGCATGGTCGACGTGCGTATCTCGACCATGCCTACCCAGTACGGGGAATCGGTCGTCATGCGTTTGCTCAATCAGGGCGGCGGTATCCTGACCCTCGACAAGCTCGGCATGCCGCCGAAGATACTCGAGCGCGTGCAAGCCGTATTGCGCCGGCCGAGCGGCATGGTGCTGGTAACCGGACCCACCGGCAGCGGCAAAACAACTACGCTGTACGCAGCGCTCAGCGAGCTCAATACACCCGAGCGCAAGATTATCACGGTCGAGGACCCGGTCGAGTACCGCCTGGCCGGCATCAACCAGGTTCAGGTACATGAAAAAATCGAACTGACATTCGGCCGCGTACTGCGTTCGGCGCTACGCCAGGACCCCGACGTGATACTGGTCGGCGAAATGCGCGATCAGGAGACCGCGGAAACCGGCCTGCGGGCGGCGATGACCGGTCACCTGGTGCTATCGACATTGCATACCAACGATGCGGTGACGACGCCGATCCGCCTGCTGGACATGGGAGCGCCGCGCTATATGGTTGCGCTGTCCTTGCAGATGGTGCTGGCGCAACGGCTGGTGCGGCTGGTATGCGAGAGCTGCTCGGAAACATACACGCTGCTGCCGGGCGAGCACGAATGGCTGTCGCAAGTACTCGGAGCGAAAGTCGATAACTACCGCTATGTAAAAGGCAAGGGCTGTTCGCATTGCAACGGCACCGGTTATCTCGGACGCACCGGCGTGTATGAGATGCTCGAAATGAGCAAGCCGGTCGTGGAAGCCGCCAACCAGGAAGACCCGGCGCTGTTCATCGACATCGCGACGCGCGAAATCGGCGATCACACGTTGCGCGTGCACGCCACGCAACTGGTGGTGGAAGGCAAAACCACGGTCGACGAAGCGATGCGCATCAGCAACGAGTTCGAGGACGCGAGCTAATGCCTTATTTCGCATACAAGGGCCGGAATGCCGGCGGCGAACAGGTGCAGGGCGTTTTGGAGGGGGGGGACAGCGGCGCGGTAGCGACGCAGCTATTCAATACCGGGATTACGCCGGTTGAAATCAGCCCGTCGCGCTCCGCGCCTTCCAAGTCGGTCGACGACATGCTGAAGCGGCTCATGCGCCCCGGCATTGCCGACGAGGATATTCTGCTCTTCAGCCGCCAGATGTATACGTTGCTCAAGGCTGGAGTGCCTATCATGCGCGCGCTGGCAGGGCTGGAAGAGTCGTCCATCAATCAGCGCTTCAAGGAAGTGCTGCGCAGCGTGCGCGAAAATCTCGACAGCGGGCGCGAGGTATCGGCTGCGCTGCAGCGGCAGGACGGCGTGTTCAGCCAGTTCTACGTGAACATGGTCAAAGTCGGGGAGATGACCGGCCAGCTCGAAGGAGTATTTCTGCGGCTGTTTCATCATCTCGAGTTCGAAAATTTCATGCGCGATCAGGTCAAGTCGGCGCTTCGGTATCCCAGTTTCGTAATCGCCGCGATGGCAATCGCGATGATCATCATCAACCTGTTCGTGATTCCGGTGTTCGCCCGGGTGTTCAAAGGCTTCAACGCGAAACTGCCGTGGATGACGCAGTTGCTGATCGATTTTTCCGATTTCATGGTGACGTACTGGCCGGCGATATTGGGCGGACTTGCCCTCGCGGCTTTCGGATTCAGGTTGTGGCTGGGCACGGAACGCGGGCGCTATGCTTGGGACAAGTTCAAGCTGCGCATACCGATCGCCGGCAAGATCATCGTCAAAGCTACGCTGGCGCGCTTCGCGCGCAGCTTCGCGCTGGCGAGCCAGAGCGGCGTGCCCGTAGTGCAGGCGTTGACGACAGTCGCGCAGACGGTCGACAACGCCTATATCGCGGATAAGATCGAAAAAATGCGCGAAGGTGTAGAGCGCGGCGAGTCGGTGTTGAGAACCGCGGTGGCATCAGGCGTATTTACGCCAGTCGTGCTGCAAATGCTTGCGGTTGGCGAGGAGTCGGGAGCAATCGACGACATGATGAGCGAAATTGCGAGTATGTATCAGCGTGAGGTGGAATACGAATTGAAGTCGCTGAGCGCGCAGATCGAGCCGATCCTGATAATCGGTCTCGGCATCATGGTTTTGATTCTGGCTCTGGGTGTGTTCATGCCGATGTGGGATCTCGGCCAAGCGGCGATGAAACGCTAGCATGCGAGCGAACCCGCGCTCGACGCAAGGCTTCACACTGCTGGAGCTGATTGTCGTCATTTCGATCATCGGCATTCTGGGCGTCGTGCTCGCCGAGCGCTTGCAACGTTATGCGGAGTTTGCGGAAAAGACCTCGATGGAGTACACCGCGAATATCATCAATAGCGCCCTGCTGTTCGAATTCGCTGCCCGCATTATTCACGGCAAAAAAGTCGATATTCCAGAACTTGCCCTGATCAACCCGGTCAAATGGCTTGCTCAGCAGCCGAGCAATTACTTGGGGGAGTTCAGAGGTCCTCCATTAAACGAGGATCAACTGGGGAACTGGTATTACGATACGGCTGATCATGAGCTCGTCTATCTGGTGCGCCGGGGGGACAATTTCCAGCCCGACAGCACCGGCAAAAAGCGCGTTCGCTACCGCGTTAAGTTTCTAGACGAAATCGAAGCGGGAGGGGGCAAGATCACGAATGGCGCGGTGATCGCGCCTGTTGAAGCCTATAAATGGTTTTGATGAAAACCTGGGCGGATCTGGAATTCCGGTATTTTGTCACTTGACGACCTGGCACGGAATCTGCTGTTATCTTGTCGTCTGTTTGACTCAAACGATTAGGACTTGGCAACATTGGATAAAATGGTCATTGTTATTAAATACTTATAAGTAATCCAAGGAGCAGGATATGAAAAAGCAAAGTGGTTTTACACTGATTGAGTTGATCGTGGTTATAGTGATTCTCGGCATATTGGCGGCGACCGCCTTGCCGAAGATGGTTAATTTGTCCGGCGACGCGCGTCTCGCCGTGATGAAAGGCGCCGAGGGGTCGATGCGTTCGGCTAATGCCATGATCTACGCGACTTCCGCAGCGGCAGGCAACCAGAGTCTCGCGGCGGCTGTTATACCAGCAAATACTATCGGGAATGCCGCGGTGATTAACACGGCTTTTGGTTTTGCGGCTTCGTTAAACGATTTGGTAGTGATTATGGACTTGTTGCCAGCGAACAATTTCGTGGTTGCGTCCCCCGTTCTTCAAGCCGCTCAAGCCAACGTTCCTGGCAACTGCCAAATTACGTATGTTCCTCCGGGCAACATCAATGCTCAGCCTGCATATAATGAGGCTCTTAACCCGCTTACTGCGGCCGGTTGCCACTAATCTGTTCGGTTCTTGTCCTGAAAGCGTCACGCCGGTAAACCCGCGTGGCGCTTTTTTATCATGCGTGTTTGAAGATCGGGCGTTATGAAAGCCCAAGGAAATATCGCGGGATTTTCGCTGGTCGAACTCGTCACGGTGATCGTGCTGCTCGGTATTCTCGCGGCAGTCGTGGCGCCGCGTCTGGCCGGTTCGCAACAGGGATACGACAACCTGGGGTTCTATAACAATACCAAAGCGATTCTGCGCTATGCGCAGAAATCTGCGATTGCCGAGCGTCGTACGGTGTGCGTGGGGTTCACCGCCACCAGTGTTACCTTGACGTTCGCTTTGGCACCTGGCGCCGCGGCATGCAATGCCAATCTGATCGGCCCGGCAGGCGAAAATCCATACATAGTTAATGCGGCAGGGCCCACTACATTTGCGCCCGCGCCAACCAATTTCACGTTCAATACTTTAGGCCAACCGAGTCTGGGGCAGGTGATCACAATCGCGGGCGGCGTGGCCAATATCACGGTGAACACGGACACCGGCTATGTCCAGTGACAGCATGTCAGAGCTGCGCGCCGCATGCGCGGGATTCTCGCTCGTCGAACTCGTGATTTCGATCGTGATCGTCAGTGCCGGACTGGCTGCGTTGCTGGGACCGATCATGACCGCGACCCGGCACAGCGCCGATCCCATGGTGCGCAAGCAATCGCTTGCTATTGCGGAAGCGTTGCTCGAGGAAATTGAATTGAAACCGTTTCAACCGGGCGGTTTTGCCGGCGCACCGACGCCGGCGAACCGTCCGCTGTTCGATGATTTGAGCGACTACAGCGGCTATACCAGTGTCGGCATTTTCACGGTCGACGGCGTTGCGATTCCGGCACTTGCGAATTACAACGTGACCAGCGTCACCGTCGTTGCCAACGCGCTTGGTGCAATCGGCGCGGCAAATGCCAAATTGATTACCGTGACGGTGACGGGGCCGGACCGTCAGGCCATATCGTTATCCGCTTACCGCACGAATTACTTTTGATGCCGCGAACATGACGTCGAGATATCAACGAGCATTTACGCTCATCGAAATGGTGATCGTAATCGCCATAACGGGCGCAATGGCGGCGGCGGTTGCCTTGTTTTTGCGCTGGCCGTTTCAGGAGTATCTTGCTACTGCGCGGCGCGCCGAACTGAGCGACATGGCCGATACCGCATTGCGGCGCATGGGCCGCGACTTGCGCATTGCGTTGCCGAACAGCGTGCGGGTTACCACCGTGGGGGCAACGACGTATCTTGAAATGCTGCCGACGATAACCGGCGGGCGCTATCGTGCGGCGGTCGACAACACGGGCGCGGGGGACATCCTGGATTTCACGGTGGCAGATACGAGTTTCGACATGTTCGGACTGATCGGTGCGCTGCCGGCCGGACAAGCGCCGGTTGCCGGCAATCGCGTGGTGGTTTACAACCTCGGCGCGGCGTCGGTGGGCGCGGATGCTTATCAAGGCAACAACACCAACATCATTGCGAATACCGGCGCCGGCACATTGGCGAACGAGAGCAAGATTACCTTTGCGGCGGGCGCGCAGCGCTTTCCGCTGGCTTCCCCGGGCAACACGTTTCAGGTCATCAGCACGCCGGTAACGTATACCTGTACGCCCGGCGCGCTAAGTGCGGCGGGTGACGGTAGCGGCACATTGACGCGTACATTTGGCTATGCCATTACCGCAGCGCAGCCGACGCCGCCCGCGGGCGGTACGACTGCTTTGCTGGCCAATAATATATTCACGTGCAATATTTCCTACCAGCAAGGGTTGGCGGACACCCGCGAGGCGATAGTGTCGATGCAAATCGCAATCACGCGTTCGAACGAGACGGTCAACCTGTACAATGAAGTGCATGTCAGCAATGCGCCTTGAGCGCGGCATGAGCCTGATCACGGCAGTTTTTCTGCTGCTGGTGATGTCCGCCCTCGCCCTGTATATCGTCAATATCAGTACGGTCCAGAACATGACGTCGGTCCTCGATCTGGAAGGCAGCCGCGCTTATCATGCTGCGCGCACGGGACTTGAGTTCGGCGCCTACCAGTCGGTTGCCGCGGGTTCGTGTCCTCCGGCAAGCGTCAATGTGGCGTTGCCAGCCGCGAATTTTGCGGATTTCACCAGTGTCACGGTGCAATGTAACCAGAGTTTGCATACCGAGGGTCTTACGGCGAAAACCTACTATCAAATCACGGCGACTGCGTGCAATCAGCCGGCAGCGGGCGTATGCCCGAATCCGGCGCCGGGGGCAAACTACGTGGAGCGCCAATTGCAATTGAGCGTTATTAATCCGCCATGATTACGACGACACGCGAAAATTGGCAAGATTGCCGGCTGGCCATGGATAGAATGGCGTGTGGGATTACACGCGCATACGGCGCGTATTTGCTGGCTGCGATCGCGCTGCTGTTTGGCTGGGGTGCGCCCGCGGTCAATGCGGCCTCGTACACCTATACGACCACTACCTTCGCGTGGCACGATCCAATCGCGGCGGGCGATACCCGGATCAGCACCGATCCGGCGTTGGTTGCGCAAGTTCCTGCGCCGCCGCCGCCGTACTGGCCCAATCCGGCAAGCTGCTCCGGCTATTGCGATAACCTGGGCGATGACGCGATCAGCGCGCTGATCAACATCGGGTTTACGTTTAATTTTGCCGGCACCAACTACACGCAGTTGCAAGTCCAGACTGATGGCCGTCTGCAGTTCAATAACAATTACAGTTATTACGGGACATCGAACATCGGTTCGTACGGGCCGAACCCGAGCCCGCCGCCGCCCTTTATCTGGAGCGGTGCCAATCCACGCCAATATACGCTCCCCTTGCCGGATCCTTCATTGAACAACACGATGCAGGTGTATGGCACGGACGTCGACGTGAGCCCGAATGGTTCGGGCGCCGGGCCGAGCCCGACGGGATGCAGCGCGGCTTCAAGCATTCCGACCGCCGGCAATAACTATGTGCAGGGCAAATGCGGCGTGTACTTCGCGCAATTACCGGCGGGTTGCACCGCCAATGTCAATTGCACGCAGTTCGTTGTCACGTGGCTGAATGTGCCTGATTGGGGTGACGCCACCAGTTCTTACAACTTTCAAGCGATTCTTAATCAGAACGGTACTTTCATTTACCAATACAACACGAGCGTAAACCCGGAGTTCGGGCAGGCAAACGTCGGTTATCAGGGGGCCTCGGTAGCTGATAACGTTAACTATGTTTATCCGGGCCCGACGTCGCCTTATTCGGGCGGCATCGCCTCTCTCGCAGGTACCGCGGTCCTATGGGGTACGGTGCCAACGACAACAGTCGGGAAGTTCAACGCATTCGAGACGGGCACTGCCGCGGCCCAGGTTACGGGCTTTATCAATACCAAGGTCGCAGGCGCGGGATTCACGCTGGCATTGGTGGCCAACAACGCAGGGGTGCAGGACAACACGTTTAACGGCGCGGTCACAGTCGATCTCATAGGCAACACGACCATCGGCACCCCGCTTAGCGCTCCATCGAATTGTCCGACCAGTTTTACGCAAGTACTGGCGCCGTTTGCGGCGAATATCGTCAATGGCCGCTCCAACGTTGCGTTTGCCGCGGTGCCCAATGTGTGGCAGGACGTGCGCGTGCGTATCGTTTACGCAGGGTTGCCAGCAACCACAGTGTGCTCGACGGACAACTTCGCGATCCGCCCGAGCTCGCTAACCGTGAGTGCATCGGATAACACCTGGAACACGGCCGGCGGCGGACGGGGACTGGCCAATGCCGGATCGGCCGGTGGCAACGTGCATCAGGCGGGCGCGCCTTTCACGGTGGCAGTGTCCGTATTACCCGCAACGGCGACTCAATATAACGGCAGTCCGACGGTGGTGTCGGCTAATTGTGCAGTGCTGGCGGGCATGGGCGGTTGCAATCCCGGCGTGCTTGCGCTGCCAGGCGGTGCGTCGTGGACCGCGGGCAATCCGCTCGTCAATAATACTGCGTCATACAGCGAGGCCGGTGCATTCACTCTCACGGTCGAGGATCACAACTTCGCGAGCGTCGACGCAGCCGACGGCGAGTCGGCCGCCGTATTGACGGTGCCGCAAGCAGGGGGGGCGATAACTCTGGGGCGTTTCGTGCCGGCGAATTTCATCGTGACCGCTACGGCTGCGGCACCTGTATTTAAAACGTTTAATACTACGGACGCTTTGTGTAACGCGGGTGCGCCGGCACCCAAACGCACATTTACCTATATAGGTCAGCAGTTCGGTTACGTCACGGCACCGACGGTAACGGTCACGGCGGTCAATCTTGCCGGCACGACGACGACAAATTATCGCAGCACGGGCCCCGGGGTCGGGCTCTGGCATCTTGCAGCATCGCCGCCCGCGGCCAGTGTGAGTTGCCCGTCAGCGAATGTTTGCAATGTCACCGTGGGTAGCGTGATCGAAAGCTATACGGAGAACGGCGGCAAAGCCTGGGATAACGCGCAATTCGCGATTTCGCCGACGACGATTACGGCCGGGACTGGCACCGGCACGATCACGCTGAGTGCCGCCGATCTGATTGCATATCTACGTAGCGTGAATACGCCGGTGGTAACGTTTAATGCCAACATCAGTCTCAATTTAACCGTGCAGGACACCAGCGAGAATGCGCCCAACCAGGGCAATATCCTGACCACGGGCGGCGGCGCGACTTTTAACGGCGCCGGCGCGGGCATCGTATTTGACGGCGGCGGTGCCGCGGCCGGCGCTGAATTGCGCTATGGCAGGCTGAGGCTTGCCAATGCAAACGGTTCCGAACTGCTGCCGCTGAACATGCGCATGACTACGCAATATTTTGCCGCAGGAGGCGCTGGTTTTGTCGACAACACCGCCGACAACTGCACGACAATTGCCAATAACAATATCGGGTTCGCCAACTTCAAGCTTAATCTCACGGCGGGGGCGACGGCTGCGGCGATGCCAGCCGGTGCGTTTTTGAGCGGCGTTAAAAATCTGACCCTGACGGCGCCTGGCGCCAATAAGTACGGCTCGGCGGATGTGGTGGTCGACCTCGGCACGCCGATTGCCACCTGTACCGCATTGGTACCGCTGCCGGCGCCGACTTCCGCAAATCTTGCTTATCTGCGCGATTTGCAGTCCTGCAGCGCCGGCAACTACAACCAGGACCCGACCGCGCGGGCGACCTTCGGCGGCTATGGTGTCAACCGGAATTTCATTTATTTGCGCGAGAACTATTGAGGGAGCCAGGGGGATTAACGGCTTTCGCGGATAGAATTGACATCCGGGATGCGTTAATTTAGTTTCGACCAGTTTATGCCGGAGTAAAGCGGATGCGGTGGTTATCGAAAGGAAGCAAGCAACCAGGCTGGTTGGCGTTGAGCCTGGAGCAGGAGCAGGTGGATCTCGTCCACGTCAAGCGCGCGGCTGGCGGCAGGCCCGAAATCGCAATTTGCGACTCCTATCGCAGGGAAGGATCGGATGTCGCCACGCTCATGCGATTGCGCAAGGAACTCAAGCTGGAACAGTACCGCGGCACCACGTTGCTCAAGAGCGCGGATTTCCAGATGCACCAGGTGGAGGCCCCGAGCGTGCCGGCCGCCGAGTTGAAAACCGCTGTACGCTGGCGCGTGAAGGACATCATCGATTATCCGCTGGACGCCGCAACCGTGGATGTACTCGACATTCCGGTCGATCGTAATGCGCCCGCGCGCAATCATTCGGTATATGCGATAACCGCGCGCAACAGCGCAATCGAATCCTGCATAAAACCGTTCGCCGAAGCTCAGATCCCGCTCGAAGCGATCGATATTCCCGATCTGGCGCAGCGCAATATTGCGGCGTTGTTCGAACCGGAGGGGCGCGCTGTCGCGATGCTCGCTTTCTATCACAGCGAGGGCATACTGACATTTACCAGCGGCGGCGAACTTTTTCTCTCGCGCCGCATAGAGATGCCGCTTAGTCAGTTAGTCGACGCGGATGTCGACCGTCGTGCTCAATATTTCGATCGTATCGCGCTCGAATTGCAGCGCTCCCTCGATCATTTCGATCGCCAATATAATCACGTGCCCATTTCGAAACTTCTGCTGGCGCCGTTGCCGCAAGCGATCGGACTGCAGGAATACCTAGCGGCGAATATCTATGTGCCGGTTGAATCGATCGATCTGGCGGCCGTGCTGGATTTTCCGGCGGTGCCGGAACTCAAGCATCCCGAACGCCAAGCGCAGTGCTTGCAGTCTATCGGTGCCGCGCTGCGCGGGGAAGAGGCGGCGGCATGAGCCAGCAGATCAATCTGTTCAATCCGATCTTTCGCAAGAAAGGTTTTTCGTTTACGTCGTCGACGGCGATGTTGTACGGCGTGGGTATCGCGGCGGCCGTCGGCGCCATGGGCGCAGGTTACGCGCAATATCAGTTGCGCGACGCCAGCACGCAAGCGCAGGTGATCGAGCAGGAGCACAAGGATACAGTCGCGCGTTTTGACAAGCTTACTGCCGAGGTGGCGCAGCAAAAACCTAACACCCAGCTCGAAGCGGATGTGGCAAAGCTCGATGCGCAGCTCAAGGGCCGCCAGGAAGTCATCGATACGCTGAAAAGCGGCGCGGTGGGCAATACCGGCGGATTTTCCGAGTATATGCGGGCATTCTCGCGCCAGAACGTCAGCGGCTTGTGGTTAACCGGTTTCGACATTGCGCGCGGAGGCAATGAACTCGTCCTGCAAGGCCGCTCGCTCAGCGGTGATTTGGTGGCTGCCTACCTCAAGCAATTGAACCAGGAAAAATCGTTGCAAGGCAGGCAGTTTGCGGCATTGCGCATCGGGCAGCCGTTGGCCGACCCGGTTACGTCGCCTAAAGCCGATGCGGCGGCGCAAGGGCAGAAAGATGCGAAAGACCAGAATTCGGTGGCGCCGCGTTATCTTGAATTTACTATTTCCACGGTAGATATTCCTGAAAATTCGAAGCCCGTCGCGAAATCCATGCAGTACTTGTCATTCGTTCCGCAAGCGATTGAAACGAGCGCCGTGCTTGACGCCAGAAAAACCGCGGCCGGGCAGGAGACTGCCAGATGAGAGAGATGTGGCGCAAATACGCTGTAAAGATAGATGCCCTGCCTGTGCGCGAGCGGATCATGGTGTTTGTCGCCGCAGTTGTGGTGACCCTGTTCGTGATCGATGCATTGTTCATCGAACCGGCGGCTGCGCGCAGGAGAGGTCTGCTCGCGCAGACTGAGCAGCAGCGCACGGTGTTGTCAACTTTGCGGCCGCAGATTCAGTTGCTGGAGAAAAGGCTGGCGGAGCCGGACGCTTTGAATATCGCGCGCCGCGACGACATCAAGCGCCAGATCGCACAAATCGACGAGACCCTGAAGGGGATGCAGCAAAGCCTGGTCGCCGCGGAAAACGTGAAAGCTTTGCTGCAGGACGTGCTGGCGCGCAACCCGCGGCTGCAACTGGTCTCCCTACGCACGCTGCCGGTAACTCCGCTGGTCGAGAAAGCCGGCAAGCCGGAAGCGACGACGCCGGTTCCGGGCGGCTTATCGACAGTAACTGAAGGCGGTGCCGTGTTCAAACACGGCGTCGAACTCACGATACAAGGGAGCTACGCCGATTTGTATGCCTATCTGGCGCGGCTTGAAAATCTATCGTGGCGCATGTTTTGGGCGCGGGCGTATCTCAATGCGGAAGACTATCCAAGGCTCACGCTGACCATCACGGTTTATACCTTGAGCCTGGACAAAGCGTGGCTGGTGGTATGAAGTACGTCACGAAATTTTGCGCCTTGGCGGCAGGGGCCTTACTCTTGTCGTGGTTGGATGCCAACGCGCAAGTCCTCAATGACCCGACTCGGCCGCCAGCCGCGCTCAATGCGCCCGACGCCGCAGATGGCGCGGCGGCACGCGGCCCCATGCTGC
>Ga0206940_1053_pt1 | contig 16324 bp, 9 predicted proteins | sample Alteio_BWOrgHeat_8_FD_152963 | JGI IMG/M metagenome (GOLD analysis project Ga0206940, IMG submission 152963) | Enriched cells from forest soil in Barre Woods Harvard Forest LTER site, Petersham, Massachusetts, United States -... | ecosystem: Environmental > Terrestrial > Soil > Temperate forest > O...
GCGAAAAACCACCAGCTCCAGCAGCAGGCGTTATACAAAACAACGCAATGCTTGCCGGCAGCACTGCCATTGGCTACAACGCTCTCGGAAGTCGCGCAGGAAGTAATAATACAGCCGTCGGATTAAGTGCACTTGCACACCTTGCCCCCGTTGGCAAAACACCAAACGCCACTCCAACAGGATTCGAAAACACTGCAGTAGGTGGGCTTGCTCTAACAATAACTCAAACCGGTAAGTTCAATACCGCCGTTGGTTACCAAGCTTTAACTAAAGCTACGGGCAGTGGTAACATTGCTCTTGGTCATGATGCTGGAAATTTACTTGTTGGCGGAGAGAACAACATCTACATAGGGCATGCAGGCATCAAAAATGAGACGGGCGCAATCCACATAGGAACTCCAGGCGTACATCAAACCTGCTACATCGCTGACGGACTTGATCTAAACGGCTCTGCAACAATACACAAAAATATCTATTTACCTATAACAACGCACACGCAAGGTGGTATCTATATTGGTGATTACGTTGGTGAATATCTCGGAGAATACTTTGGTAAAAATCTAACCAACGCTCCATTTATCAGCGGCTTTGCTGCAAACACATTTGTTGGCATGGGCGCTGGCAATTTAGATGCAACGAGTCTTCTGAATAGTGGCTTTGGATATCTTACCCAAGCAAACGGTGAAAGATGTTGCTGCAATACTTCTGCTGGCTTTGCAAGCATGTTTTCAAATAAAACCGGGAGCTGCAACACTGCCAGTGGTACTCTTAGTCTTCTTTTGAACACGTCTGGAAGCCAGAATACAACATCCGGATCGTTAAGCATGGCTTTAAATGAAACAGGCAGCCAAAACACCGTATCGGGCTACGGAGCGTTAATGAAAAACACACGCGGTTCATTCAACACAGCCTCTGGATCTCTTGCACTATCAAGTAATATAACCGGTAGTCTGAATACCGCCATTGGTTATCTTGCGATGAGCAATAACATAACAGGTAGCCAAAACATTGCTCTTGGGCATCAAGCTCTCTTCAATAACAAAATTGGAAATCTAAATATTGCCTTGGGAACAAACGCGCTTGCATTATCAACAGGAAAAAATAATATCGGCATAGGCGCTACTGGCTCAGGTGGTGATATGATCTTATCCGGTTCCAATAACATCTGTATCGGCAACCCTGGTGTACATAATGATAATGCCACCATCAGGCTTGGAACAATTGCAACACATACACAATGCGTTGTCGCTGGTATTAAAGACAATAACAACACAAGTCCATATGGCATTGTCGTTATCGATAGTAATGGCAGACTTGGATACATGTCGGGTGGACAGCTTTTCAGCTTTATCGTTCCGTAAAATTATTTAGATCCCAGTAAAAAACGGGGACCTTTAATCGGGTCCCCGTTTTTTATACTTATCTCAAAAATTATCTACCACTGATCATCTTTTTCATAACCCAAATCAATCAATAATTGATTCGCGCCCGGCACAGCTTTAAACGCCGCCTTTATCGCAGGAGTAAAATGCTTCTTCCAGCCGTCTATACTGCCCTCACGAAAGGTACCCGTGCCACCAAAAAGCTCTTTACCTATTTCTGCTGCTTTTTTTAAATCAATCTCAACACCAACGTGCTGTGCTATCTTTTGAATCTCTTTTGTTTGCACATCCAGTGATCCTCCACCCTGGGCTCCCACTAAATCTTCAAAGCGTACTGTTACACAATTCTTTGATTTCATAAAAGGCAAAAACGTTTTGTAATACGCACAAATCCCCATATCCCAAATAACAGGGTAGCACTCATGCACCACAACACCCCATGGAATATAATTTTTTTTACGGCCATCTATCAGATCAAGTAACAGTGGCTCAAGATCGATATACTCACTCTTTTCATAACCCTTTTGCACCATAAACGCCTCTGAAACAGCCATGGCGCGAGGGTCACGCATCATCAAAAACTTTGTAATATTTTTGCGATCAAGAAACTGATCAAATTCACGCGTGTAACTAAAATGCGTCCAAAAAAGCTTACTTGGTAAAACTTCCAATTTCTCAGCAAGAAATAGTGGCATTTGTCCAACGGTAGGAATATCGTAGCGACCTTTGTAATGATTTGGCGGAGAGAGCTTGTTAAGTGATCTCAGCGTTGCAACCGTTTCATCGGTCAAGATTCTACTTTCATACGGATAGCGCATAAGAGGGTCGCCAAAATACGTAATACACTTACACAACAGATGCGTTCCACATTTGGGCAGCATAATACAAACGACAGTTCTCTTATTCGTCTGCGCAGGCTGACAGTCTTTTACAGTATTATCAATCGATGGTTTAAAAAACGTACCAGAATTCAGCGTAAAAACCTGATTAATCAAAACAAGTAAGACAACTATTTTTTTTTGCATAAACGCACTCCCTTCTCTCTTTTTTTCAAAACTATGACCATCAAGCAACACGATACCATAAGACTTTTTTTTATGCATGTTGCATTCACAAAAATCAAAAACCTATCATGTAAACAGTTGTCACATTCGATTGTTATAAAGGAGATATTTTACATGAATTATCACATACGCTTTAAAAGTAGACGTATTAAGCAGGCAAAAATGCTTGCTTACGCGCTTGCACTCAATATCGTCACCCCAGTTCTAGCAACACAACAAAGCAACGCTGGCTACCATGCACCAAAATTCACACTCAGCCAAAAAACTAAAGACGTGCTCGTGCATCTTGCTGAGCATGCACAAAAAACTGGTCTTGCTGTTCCTCACAATATGCGCATAGTTGTTGAAAAAATTCAGGCAAAAAGAGATATCTCGCAGAATCTTGCAACAACAACCATAACAGACGCACTCAAATTTATTGAAAGTAACCTAAAAAACTTTGACTCAGCAACTGCGATTTTAGCAACAGAAGTGCTGAGTACATATAACGATCAATCACACCGTGCCGGTCCATTGTTACCAGGAACTCCCAATCCAACAACTCCTGTAATTATAAGCGCCGAAGTGGCAGCCCTCAACTCTACAGGTATAGGTGCCGGTTATGGCCCTATTGAAAATGCGAATAATTTTTGCACAGCGCTTGGTTTTAATGCTCTAGGTGGACAACAATCAAGTTATAATACTGCCATTGGTTCTCAAGCACTTTCAAGTCTTATGCCCATAGCTAAAACACCTGAAGGATTTAACAATACTGCAATTGGTTATCAAGCGCTTACTAATAATCAAATTGGTAAACACAATATAGCTATCGGCAGTCAGGCTGGCATGACACTAACATCAGGCGACTACAACATTTATCTTGGATCTGATGCTGCTCATGCAAAAGAAGCCGGTTTCATTCGCATAGGTACACCAGGAACACAAAAAGTGTGCTTTATAGCTGGTGTTAATGGCGTTTCAGTCGTGGGTGGTTCCCCTGTTGTTATCAATAGCAACGGTCAACTTGGAACGGGAGCCGGAGGCAGTACTAATTTCGACGTTACCTATTCAGTAACCGTTGGCCAAAATATTTATCTACCCTCAAGTACCAATACTCAAGGCGTTATTTATATCAATGGCCAGCCTTTTATCAGCAATGGCAATGATAATAGCAACGCTTTCGTTGGCCAAAATGCAGGTAATTACACCATGGATGGTGACTATTGCATAGGAGTAGGTATTAACGCTCTCCAAAGCAATACAAGCGGTAACTATAATACTGCAACAGGAGCATATGCACTCACCAACAATACAACTGGCGAATATAACACTGCATCAGGCGCTAAAGCTCTTCAAAACAATGACTCCGGTGATAACAACACTGCTATGGGGCACAAAGCTCTTCAAAGCAACACATCCGGCAAATGCAATACTGCATCAGGGTCCAATGCTCTTCAAAAGAACACGGGTGATTACAATACCGCTGTTGGTTCTTGTTCATTAAGCAGTAATACCTCTGGAACTGACAACACTGCTACAGGAGTTGCAGCATTACAACGCAATCAAACTGGAATACAAAACACTGCTATTGGATCTGAAGCACTTTTCAGCAACGTAACGGGTGACTACAATACCGCTCTTGGCTTCTCAGCCCTTCAAGGCAACACTGCAAGCAACAATACTGCAACAGGAGCATATGCACTCACCAACAATACAGCTGGCGAATATAACACAGCATCAGGCGCTAAAGCTCTTCAAAACAATGACTCCGGCAATAATAACACTGCAATGGGACATAAAGCTCTTCAAAGCAACACATCCGGCGAATATAACACTGCAATAGGATCTAATGCTCTTCAAAATAACACCAGCTACTGCAATACCGCTGTTGGTACTTGTTCATTGAGCAATAATACCTTTGGAACAGCCAATACTGCCATAGGGATTGCGACATTACTCTACAATCAATTGGGCGACAACAATATAGCCATAGGAAACCGCGCACTCTATCATTCAACAGGAAGTAATAACATTGGCATAGGTGCATCAGGTAACGGCGGCGATTATATTGTTACCGGCTCCGACAATATCTGTATCGGTAACGCAGGGATAAGCAACGACAACGCAATTATTCGTCTTGGAACCCAAGGAACACATAATACAACCTATATTGCTGGTGACACAAACCTACTCGCAACGCTTGATGTAGCAGGATCAGCAACATTTAGCCAAAACATTTATTTGCCTGTAACAACAGCCTCTAAAGGGTCTATTAACATGGGTGAGGCTCCATTTGCACATGCCTATGGAGAATATAATAACTTTTTTGGTGTAGGTGCCGGTAACTTCACCATGACAGGCATAGGTAATACAGCAGTTGGATATTACGGCCTTTCCCAAAATACCACTGGTGAATTTAACAGTGCATTTGGAGACCAAGCGCTCTACAACAACACAATAGGAAGCAACAATACCGGCTTAGGATGTCATGCACTTTACAGCAACACAACAGCGAGCAGTAACACCGCTGTAGGAAATAATGCACTCCTTAACAATACTACCGGTACCGACAACACTGCTTTGGGAGCCTATACGCTTTGCATAAACAGTACTGGGAATTACAACACTGGTGTTGGATCTCATACGCTCTACAATAACACCACTGGTAACTACAACACGGGAACAGGTGATTATACATTGAACAACAATACAACTGGTGGCAGTAACACAGCCTCAGGCTTTACAGCCCTCTATTTCAACACAACAGGATTCAATAATACCGGACTGGGAGCAAATGCACTTCATTGGAACACTACCGGCTTCCAAAACACCGCCACAGGCATGTGCGCCCTCCAAAACAACTCAGCCGGTCATCACAATACCGCTACAGGTGATTATACACTTTACAGCAATACAACAGGCGAATATAACACGATCATTGGCGACAGAGGTCTCTACAATAATAAACTTGGCAACTACAATACTGCCCTGGGAAATCATGCACTTTACTTATCAACAGGAAGTAACAATATTGGCATAGGTGCGACGGGCACAAGTGGTGATTTAATTATTACAGGCTCTAACACCATCTGTATTGGTAATGGCGGTACAACCAAAGACAATGCTATCATTCGTCTTGGAACAGTGAGCACCCACACACAATGCGTTGTTGCCGGTATCAAAGATAATCTTAATAGATCTACAAGTGCATACGTGGTCATTATCGATAGCAACGGTAGACTTGGCTACAGACCAGTAACTGACTTTACTACACCTGGATAATCTTAATACATAATCTTAGCACAAGGGGGCCTCGTGCCCCCTGTTCCCCCACTCAAATTCCTATCACGATAATTTTTCAAAATACAAAATCCTTTTAACATCCAGTATTAGATGCATTATTTTTGGAATATTGCTTTCCCAGAAGGTAAAATTTTATTCTTTAATGGTTATAAAATCTAACCACTCATAGGGAGAGAAATTTTTATGGCTAATTTTAATCAATCCACGCTTCGCAGCAAAAGAATCAAACGCGCAACAATACTCGCATACGTTCTTGCCTGTAACGTCGCAACACCTATGTTTGCTTTACAGCAAAATAGTTCTAATTACTCTGCTGCAGCATTTACACTTGATCAAAAAGTTAAAGACGTCCTTATGCTGCTTGCTGAAAAAGCACAGCATAAACAACATAACATTCCTACCCATTTCAAAACGCTCGTTGAAGACATTCAAGCAAAACGATCACTTACTGAAGATTCAGCATCAAAAGGCATCGCTGCTGCTCTTAAATTTATTGAAAAAAACCTTGAACATTTTGACGCAAAAACTGCATTAACCGCAACCGAAATACTCAGCAAATACAACAATACACACGAAACACGCGCAGGCGGGGGCACAGGACTAGGCATTATCGAAAAAAATCCATCACAAGGCGGCAGTACCGCTCTTGGCTTCCAAGCGTTGAAAGGCCAAGCTAACAGTAATAATACTGCTATTGGGATAGAAGCCCTTTCAAGTCTCACTTCTGTTATTAATAAGCCTGCTGTTGGTTCTGACAATACTGGAATAGGAGCTTATGCCCTCAAAAATGTCACAACTGGTGTAGGAAATATCGCACTTGGTAATAATGCTGGCCTAACCCTAACAACAGGAAGCCAAAATATTTATGTCGGAAGCGATGCTGCCACAGCAAAAGAAGCTGGCTTCATTCGTATAGGTACTCCGGGCACACAAAAAGAGTGCTTTATCGCTGGAATTAACGGCGTTACGCTCTCTAATGGCTTTGGTGTAATCGTCAACAGTAATGGCCAACTTGGAACAAATGGTGGCAGCACATTGACCGGCTCTCTTGATGCCTACGGCCCAACTTTTTTACACTCATCCCTCATGGTAAGTGGTTCAGTTCGCGCTCCAGATATCAGAAGTAGATCTGTTTCTGGATCAAAGACTGTAGTAATTGACGCAAACGGCCTTATGGGCGCAGGAACTGCTGTCACAGCTGGCGATGTAAGCACCTATGATGACTTAATTGTTCATGCAGCCTTAACTGTCACAGGTTCATCAACGCATGTTGGTGATGTCGTTAATAGAAGCAACGAAGTAACATATGGTTCCCTCGATGTCTTTGGCGCTACAATGGTTCACAATAACCTTGATGTTACCGGCTCAACTCGCTTAGTTGGTAATGCTACATTGATGAGTGACGCGCTTCTTGCGGGTATGCTTGATGTGTTTGACTCAACATTCTTGCACAAAGATCTAACCGTAGTTGGTACATCAACACACATAGGAAACGAGTTCTTCTTTGGTAATCAGACGATGGCAGGCAAATTGGATGTCTTTGGCGCTACACACGCCCATGCATCTCTTAATGTCACTGGTTCAACGCGTTTAGTTGGCAATGCAACATTAATGGGTAACGAAGCTGTTGCTGGAACCCTTAATGTAACTGGCGTTACAACCCTTGGAACTCTTAATGCTGGTGCTGCAACATTTACGAGCAACGTGTTACATACTAACAAACTCGATGTTTTCGGTGCTGCACAAGCTCATGCATCATTCGATGTAACCGGCTCAACGCGCTTAAAGGGCAATGCAACATTAATGGGTAACGAAACTGTTGCAGGAACACTTGGTGTCACAGGCGCATCAACACTTGCAGGCGTAACTGCAACATCAATACTTGATTCGGGAACACTTGATGCTTACGGTGCAACACGAGCTCATGCATCACTCGATGTAACAGGATCAGCACGTGTGGCAGGCAATGCAACAGTCATGGGTAACGAAGCTGTTGCTGGAACCCTTAATGTAACTGGCGTTACAACGCTTGGAACACTTAATGCTGGTGCCGCAACATTTACCAGCAATGTGTTACATACTAACAAACTCGATGTTTTCGGCGCTGCACAAGCTCATGCATCATTCGATGTAACCGGCTCAACGCGCTTGGCTGGCAATGCAACATTAATGGGTAACGAAGCTGTTGCTGGAACCCTTAATGTTACCGGCGTTACAACACTTGGAACACTCAATGCTGGTGCTGCAACATTTACCAGCAATGTGTTACATACTAACAAACTCGATGTTTTCGGCGCTGCACAAGCTCATGCATCATTCGATGTAACCGGCTCAACGCGCTTAGCTGGTAATGCAACATTGATGGGTAACGAAGCTGTTGCTGGAACCCTTAATGTTACCGGCGTTACAACGCTTGGAACTCTCAATGCTGGTGCTGCAACATTTACGAGCAACGTGTTACATACTAACAAACTCGATGTTTTCGGCGCTGCACAAGCTCATGCATCATTCGATGTAACCGGCTCAACGCGCTTGGCTGGCAATGCAACATTAATGGGCAACGAAACGGTTGCAGGAACTCTTGGTGTCACAGGCGCATCAACATTAGCAGGCGTAACTGCAACATCGATACTTGATTCTGGAACACTTGATGCTTACGGTGCAACACGAGCTCATGCATCGCTCGATGTAACAGGATCAGCACGTGTAGCAGGCAATGCAACAGTCATGGGCAACGAAGCTGTTGCGGGAACCCTTAATGTAACTGGCGTTACAACACTTGGAACAGTCAATGCTGGTGCTGCAACATTTACCAGCAATGTGTTACATACTAGCAAACTCGATGTTTTCGGCGCTGCACAAGCTCATGCATCTTTTGATGTGACCGGCTCAACGCGCTTAGCTGGTAATGCAACATTGATGGGTAACGAAACGGTTGCTGGAACACTTGGTGTCACAGGCGCATCAACACTTGCAGGCGTAACTGCAACATCGATACTTGATTCTGGAACACTTGATACTTACGGTGCAACACGAGCTCATGCATCGCTTGATGTGACCGGCTCAACCCGTTTAGTTGGCAATGCAACATTGATGGGTAACGAAATTGTTGCGGGAACCCTTAATGTAACTGGCGTTACAACGCTTGGAACGCTTAATGCTGGTGCTGCAACATTTACAAGCAACGTGTTACATACTAACAAACTCGATGTTTTCGGCGCTGCACAAGCTCATGCATCATTCACTGTCACCGGCTCAACGCGCTTAGTTGGTAATGCAACATTGATGGGTAACGAAACGGTTGCTGGAACACTTGGTGTCACAGGCGCATCAACACTTGCAGGCGTAACTGCAACATCGATACTTGATTCTGGAACACTTGATACTTACGGTGCAACACGAGCTCATGCATCGCTCGATGTAACAGGATCAGCACGTGTAGTAGGCAATACAACCTTAATGGGTACACTCGCAGTCACCGGTAACTCAATATTCAACGGTAACGAACTCAACGCTGGAACGCTTGATGTGTACGGTGCAACTGCTGTGCACAATACGCTAACTGTTACTGGTACAGCGCGAGTTAAAGCGCTGCATGCCACAAACTCGTCAGTGTTTGATAGTAATTTAACGGTAAGTAAAAATCTTTACGTTGCTGGTAACGAAACTGTTGCTGGAACTCTGAATGTTACCGGTGTTACTACACTTGGAACACTCAGTGCTGGTGCTTCAACGTTTGCCGGCAATGTGTTCAACACTTATAATATCGATGTTTACGGCGCTACAGCAGCTCATTCATCACTTGATGTTACCGGCTCAACGCGTTTAGTTGGCAATGCAACATTAATGGGTAACGAAACCGTTGCAGGAAACCTTAATGTGACAGGTGTTACAACTCTTGGAGCAGTCAATTTCACAGGCAATCTCTTAGTTGCTGATAAACTCGATGTTTACGGCGCTACAATGGTTCACAACACCCTTGATGTCACCGGCTCTGTACGCGTACCTCAAGTATATACCAATGGAGTCCTTGGAAACACCGTACTCGTTACAGCAAGTGGTCAACTTGGTGTTGCTCCATCCTCAGATCGCTACAAAGACAAAATCCAAGACCTAACAGATGTAAGCAAACTCAACGCACTACACCCTGTATCATTTGTTTACAAAAACGATCCAACACAAACAACTATCTACGGATTAGTCGCTGAAGAAGTTAATAACGTATACCCAGAAATGGTTCTTCGCGACAGCAATGGAACAATAGAGTCCGTTATGTACACTGACCTACATGCACTTCTGTTAGCTGGATATCAACAACAATCAAGTGCGCTTCAAGGCATACTTGATCGTCTTACAGCATTGGAGGCAACAGTAAACAACACTAGATAAGGCATTAATCGCTGGGGACATTCAGTCCCCAGCCTCTTTTATATCGCGTTTCACATGGCTGGGAGAAAGCGTCCCAGCCATTTTTGTGTGTATATTACATTTAATTGTTTTTTGTATTTGTTACCTGGCGTTTAAACGCCAGGCTGTCAGAAACCTGGCATTGCATGCCAGGCTGTCGCGCCCAAAAGGCGCTCATGCAATGCCACATTCGTGGCAATCATCCCAAAAAGAATCATTTTGGTTCATATGTAACACAACCTCAAACATGTTAACGTCATTAATATTATGATCCACACATTGTAAAGACGCAGCCCACGAATGTGGGCGTAGCATGAGCATCCACAGGATGCGACAGCCTGGCGTTTAAACGCCAGGACAATCCCCCCACACATCCCAAGCCCCATAGGGGCGCAGGACATTGATTTTATAGCGTTAAACACATTGTTTTTTAGAATATTTGTTTAAAAAAATGCGTTGTCTAAACTTGCATCCAATAACATTTAAAGACCATAACAATTTTAAGAAAATCATCATGAGCAGCACATACACAAGCTTATACCTGCACGCAGTCTGGGGTACAAAACATCGTCAACCTCTTATCACTCCAGAAATTGAACCACGAATCTATCGCTTTATAACAGGAATCATTAAAAACGAAGGTGGTCGAGTTTTCGCAATCGATGGAATGCCTGACCACGTTCATCTTTTCTTTTCAATCCCTCAAACCGTTTCAATTCCAAAACTAATGCAAGCAATAAAGGCAAAGTCATCCAAGCTTGTGCATGAAAACTTTCCTGACAACCATTTCTTCGCATGGCAAAGCGGTTATGGAATATTTTCGGTAAGCGCTTCAATGGGTAACACCGTGAAGAACTATGTTCTTTCACAAAAAGAACACCATCAGAAGCTTTCGTTTGAAGAAGAATATCTCGGGCTTCTCAAAAAACATGGGATTGTTTTTGATCCCAAATTTGTTTTGGAACCCAATATTTAAATTACCTACGCCCCTCCGGGGCTCGGGATGTTTTTGTATTTGTCACCTGGCGTTTAAACGCCAGGCTGTCGCGCCAAGAAGGCGCTCATGCTATGCCACTTCGTGGCGACAACCATAAAAAAGAATCATCCCCCTTCTTGCGCAACATTTCTTTCGGGATAATTTTACTACGCCCCTCCGGGGCTTGGATATTTTTCGTGCATTTATACCTGGCATTACATGCCAGGCTGTCGCGCCAAGAAGGCGCTCATGCTATGCCACTTCGTGGCAATCACGATCAAATCAATCGTTTTGGTTCTTATGTAACACATGCGAACCATGGACACCATTAACATTATAATCTACACATTGTAAAAACGTAGCCCACGAATGTGGGCGCAGCGTGAGCGCTCGAAGAGCGCGACAGCCTGGCATGCAATGCCAGGTTCCTGCAAGGTGCGACAGCCTGGCGTTTAAACGTTCAATAAAACATAACAAACATTACAGCCCACGAATGTGGGCGTCGCATGAGCACCTGCAAGGTGCGACAGCCTGGCGTTTAAACGCCAGGTATCATGCCAATCATTTCTCACCCTGCAACGCATCCCGCGTGTCATAACGCTTAATGGTCTCCTCAGGGAATTGCCCCTTATGCTTGCTTGGATGCATAGTAGGTTTTTTTTGAGCACATCCACCCAAAAGCATTACGGCCAACAGACTACAACTAAATAATATTCTCAACATAAAACCCCCTTATAAATTCGTAATCATTTTTTGTATACAAAAATCGCTCGACTTTTGCTCTTGAATCATTACAGGCTCAAAATAACGGCGTGTATCAATACTGCGTAATAACGCGTCTTCACAATTCGATCTGCTCACAAGATAAAGTCTTGGCAGAATAAGTTGGGTGTTTTCTGAAGCCATGATATGTCCCTGAGGAACAACGATATTTTTGGGATACGTCAAAATAACCAGAGTAAGTGGATTAATTTTTTTATCGGCAGGTACCGGTATTTCTTGCACATCCCAGTACCAAATCTTCTTTTCATCCTGCTTCATCTCAAAAGAAAAAAGCTGAGCCGGAACATTTGGGTCACTGATAAATTCACGATGTGAAAAAGTATTCCCCTTGATGGTGACAACCTTAACGTCTGGCGTCAGTGCCACATAGATCTTTGGCGACCCGTGTCGAAGGGGGAATGTAATAAGCCCGTCAGTATCTGACATAGCCATATACCCACTATACAAGGCAACAAGACCACTCAGCGGTGGAGTAAAATAACTTCGCAAGCTACTTTTAAGGAGCTTTTGGCTGGTATAGTTGGGATTAAGGGCTTCCATTTGGTTTATAGCACCATCCAAACTCATGTTTTTTGCTTCGCGCTCAAGAGCGGTAATCAAATCCTTGGGTGGGTGCGCCAAATACACAACAATCCTGCTGTCGGCATGCGCAATGCCCATATAAAAGAAAATAGCAAAAATAGCTATGCTAAAGATCCCTAAACCCTTCATAAGCCCCCCTAAACCCTTGAATCCCTGTATCTTTTTTCTAAACCCCTTATACTAAAAAAATAGCATAGAATGCAGGCAAAAATCTATATTAATGGACAACTCTTATGAAAACACACCAAAAACCGGCTGAAAAAGTTTGGCCAGAATTTATTGAACTATATCAGCCCAACGACGCTCAGTTAGAGCAATTTAAGCGTTACGCTGCGTATTTACTTGAATGTAACCAAAACTTTAACCTGACCGCTGTTCAAGACTTGTCTGGAGTGGTGCGTAGCCATTTTGAAGATTCACTGGCAGTTTCTAAGTTTTTTGACATGAAAACGGTTTCCACCATTGCCGATATTGGCACCGGCGCAGGATTTCCTGGCCTACCTCTTAAAATTATGTTCCCCCATCTCAAAGTCATTCTTATTGAAGTTACACGCAAAAAGCAGGAATTTTTGGCTGACGTTATTCGCATACTTGGACTCACAGACGTTGAAATCTGCGGTCTTGACTGGCGTACGTTTGTTAAAACGGCTGAATATCCTGTAGACCTTTTTGTTACCCGAGCTGCCCTTGATGAAGTTGAGCTTTCACGCATTTTTAGACCCGCATGCCGCTTCAACAAAGCAACACTGGCTTATTGGGCATCAAAGGACTGGGAATGTCATAAAAAGGTTGAGCCTTTGGTCAAGCGCATGGAGTCGTATCGCGTTGGGCATAAAGATCGCCGGTTGGCGTTTTTGTCATTATAATTCGAAAAGCCCCGTGAGGGCTGCATGGAATTTTGAAGAGAAATTTGAATAGATCCCGAGCTCGACGAGCTCGGGATCTATCACGTAAAATTATTATTTCTTGAGCAAAATTGCGAGATCGTCCACAATTTTATCAATCATCTTTTGTTGTTCTTGATATCCAGCAACCAAAAGTGCTGGAAGTTCATGATAAGCAACAGACAATGCTTTGCCATTGTTATCATAAATAACAAGTTGTGGATAAACTTTTTCGACTTGTTCAGCAACAAGACCAAAGTGTTGGTGACGGGTCTTATCATCTTTATAGATGAAAGAAACCGGACTAAGATCGTTTAATCCAGATACTTTTTCTTTAAGATTAACAAACTCTTCTTTTGCTTCACCTTTTGAAATAAGCACACCAAGTTGACCATTTGAATTCACAAGCACCGCTGCACCAGTAACCGTTGTGGTGTTAAGCGCAGGCACATACACCCTACCGCTTACAGTAAGATTGCTGTCAAAATTTGATGAATTAGCAGTGCTAAAACCTAACAAGCGTGTGGTTCCTGTAACCGTGAGGTTGCCTTGAAGAATAGTATCTTGTGCAATTTGAAGGCCACCATTTGCTATAACGTCACCGCAAGGATTAACGTAAAATTGGTCAATACCAACAAGAAGTTGTCCATCAAGGATCAAATCTGTATTCCATTCGCTATTACCACCTGCTTGTGACACGCAATACTCACCTGGATCGCGTGAGTCAAGGCTTTTTTCTATGTTCTTTTTTACCGTTGTTACTAAGAGTTGAAGTGGATTCTTTATCTTGCCATGACTCTTGGGAACTATATTGCTGGGCTTGCGATTATTGCTACGAAATTTGTTTGCGCTACATTCTGTAGAATATTGAACAAGAGCAACTGCAACAAGGAGTAAGTAACGTAACTTTTGCATAAAGGTATCCTTTATATAAATAGAGTTTATACGACTGACCAAACCTATAAAAGCAATAAAACAGCTTGTGACACAATAATTTTAAATTAAAGTGTAATCTGCATTGATCTAAAGATATTTTGCGTTAACGTTTCTACAATCCCCGGGCCGTTGAAACAACAGCCTGTCCGCCGAAGCCTTGGCGAAGGCTGGATGCCGGGGCTAATTTCAATCAAGCCTTCCGGCTTGAGTTTTTTTGATTAATATTTTTTCCCAATATTTAATCCCGTGAGGGATTAGTTTTATTAGCCCCGGCACGGCTTCAAGCCGGCCCGGGGTACGAGTTGCCTACGTCACCGTTCCAATTACTATAAAATCAAATATGCCATCAGTAGCTGTAATCGTACCAAGGGCACCAGCGGTGGTTACCAGCCTTTGCATGCCAATGGCTGAGCCTGATGCTGAAGTGACTATAGCGACAGTGTCGGTTCCAGCTGCAGCATGTGATGCAAAAGTTACAATTGGCGTTGCGGTAAAGCTGGTATTAAAATTTATAGTTCCTGCTCCGGCTGCTGTTCGAGTAAAAGTAAAACCACTTCCAGATACGATAGATCCTGAGCCAGCTGTATTTATTGAACCAAAAAGAATGCATTGCTTAGTGAGTGAAGAAAGAGAGCCAATGGTATTCAGGGCGGTGGTTCCGGCTGAGTTAAATTGTAGCGTGTCACCAACAAAAGTACTCTTACTTACCGTCAAATTATTATCAAACACTGAAGAATTTGTAGCATGTAACGCTTTAACTTGTGTTGTACCGGTAACAGTCATAGTGTTGTGAATAGCTGAAGCACCAAATGTATCAAATGTTCCTGCAAGCAGCTCATTACCCATTAATGTTGCGTTACCCGTTAATCGTGTCGAACCGGTAACATCAAGTGATGAGTGAGCTGTCACGGCACCGTAAACATCAAGCTCTTCAGTATTAAGTAAACCACCGGTAGAAACAGTATCTCCCGTCACTGGATCAGTGAGAAAAAGTGAAATAGGAGCGCCTGTGGCAATAGATGATTTAGCATACGATAACGTCGCATCAATAGCCCCTCCTGTGCTTGTGTGCGTGATATTAAGATCAGTGGTATTATTCAGCCCTAAAATTCCCACTGCCTGAATATTTGGTCCACCACCGGTGTTTGGTACATAAAAAGCGTTACCAAACCCTTGAAGCAAAACACTCGATAACACAAGTTTGCCTGTATTAGTTATTTTAAAACCGTTACCGCCAACAACAAGTGATGATTCTGGAACTGCTCCTGCAGCTATTGAAGCACCAAGAAATGTAGCATTTGGTCCGGTGATAGAAACAAAACTATCGAGTGAAGGTTGTGCGGCACTGGCTGCCCACGAAGAGTTTGCAACCGTCATTATGCAACTTGTTGTTGAACTTCCATTAACGACAAAAGCTTTTGTAAAATTACTGTTTGTGTCAATAAAGCAACGCGCAACAGTTAAAGCATTTGCTGCAGCCACAGGCGCATCAAGCTGAGCGATAATATTATTTGCTCCAAAGCGACAATCAAGAATAAAGAAATTTCCTGGTGCATGAAAATAAACAGCTGCCGCACCTGAACCCGTTGCACCCTTTAAATAACAGTGCTCTATGCACGCGTTGTTTGCACCAACAATAAGATTGTTTGAAGCGTTGTTTGCTTGAATTACTGAGCCAAATATTGAGTCGCCAATAATGTTAACAAACGACTTCATCGTTATCGTGTCTTCAGTAAATGGGCCTGGACCAACACGAATGGTGTACGGTTTATTAACGCTGGCGTCAGTAATACTGTCGACCGCTGCTTTGACCGAGTTATACATGAAGGGGCCTGAAAGTGTCCCCGTGGTAACAAAAAGTTCGGTAGAGGGAACGCCTGGAACCGTATTGCCATTGACGATCAAGTTACCTTGAACAGAAAGCGTTCCAACAAGGGTAAGATCAAAATTGTACGTTGCATTTGAATCGCTTGCGTTTAAAGTGATGCTTGTTATAAGCATAAAGAGCAAAGTTTTTATAAACATCGT
>Ga0206940_1054_pt1 | contig 16299 bp, 15 predicted proteins | sample Alteio_BWOrgHeat_8_FD_152963 | JGI IMG/M metagenome (GOLD analysis project Ga0206940, IMG submission 152963) | Enriched cells from forest soil in Barre Woods Harvard Forest LTER site, Petersham, Massachusetts, United States -... | ecosystem: Environmental > Terrestrial > Soil > Temperate forest > O...
ACATGCATACCAATCGGGATTCTCAGGAGTAACAATGAAACCCCTCACGCTTGCTCTGGCGACCGCATGCACGCTGGCAGCGACAGGCGCGACACACGCCCAAACATATCCGACAAAACCCGTTCGCCTTGTCGTGCCATTTGCACCTGGCGGCGGAGCGGACATCACGGGTCGTGCCATCGCGCAGAAACTCGGCGACGGCCTGGGCCAGCAAGTGGTCGTCGACAATCGTGCCGGCGCCGCGGGCAATATCGGCGCCGAGCTTGTCGCGCGCGCCACGCCCGACGGCTATACCCTGCTTTTGGTCGGACCTAACCACACGACGAACATCAGCCTCTTCTCGAAGCTCAACTACGATCCGGTCAAGGACTTCGAGCCGATCACGCTCGTTACGTCGGCGCCGTACGTTTTGCTCGTGCATCCCTCGCTGCCGGTGCGCAATGTGAAGGAGCTGATTACGCTCGCGCGCGCCAGGCCGGGACAGCTCACTTACGGCTCGGCCGGCAACGGCACCGCGGGTCACCTCGCGATGGAATTGGTCAAAACGCAGGCAAAGATCGACCTGCTGCACGTGCCCTACAAAGGCGCTCAGCCGATGCAGACCGATCTGATCGGCGGCCAGATCGTGACGGGTTTCGCCGATGCTCTCTCGTCGACGCCTTTAGTGCAAGCGGGAAGACTGCGCGCACTCGCGGTGAGCAGCGCCAAACGCGCGCACACGATGCCCGATGTGCCGACGGTGGCGGAAGCGGCGCTGCCGGGATTCGACGTCACGGTGTGGCAGGGCATCCTCGCTCCCGCCGGAACGCCGCGCGAGATCGTGGCGCGGCTGCACAACGAGATTCTCAGCGCGCTGCAAAAGCCCGAAGTGCGGAGCCGCATGGCCGGGCTCGGCGTCGACATCATCGGCAACTCGCCGCAGGAGTTTGCCGCGTTCATTAAGCGCGACATCGCGAAATGGGCCGTCGTAATAAAAGCCTCCGGCGCGCGGATCGACTGAGGATTGCGAAATCAAGTCCTCAAGAACTTTCAAACAGCGGATGACCGCTTGCGGCCAGGAGCGGTCATCGGCTGTTACGTTTTGCTTCGCCGAATAATTGAAAACGACTAGGCATGCTGTTTTTCGAACTCGTGTGCGACTGATTTCAGAATACCGATCAGCCGTCGCACTGCAGCCGGCACATAGGCATCCTTGCGCAATATCACACCGACCGGCCGCCGCATCGTCAGTTCACGCACGGCGATCTCCTTCAGATGAAAGCGCGCCGTGGCCTCACGCATGATGCGTTTTGACGTGTAAGTCAGCAACTCCGAGCCCGCCACCACCTGGAGGCGTATGCGCACCGGTCGCGCTTCAACAACCACTACCGGCGGCGGCAGATTGCGTTCAGAAAATGCGCGCGGCAATGCATTTGTCGGCAACGTATTGACTGTGGACAGCGCCCAGCGCTCGCGCGTCAGATCCTGCAGTGTCACGCGTTTCTGTTTCGTCAACGGGTGTTTTGCTGAGGCGCACACTACCCAATGCTCGAAATAAACATGCTCCTGCTTGGTGCCCTCGAATGGCACCGGAGGCAGATAGTTCAGAACCACGTCGATTTGTCCGTTCAATAACGCCGGCAACATGATGTCGTTGTCAGAATCGGTGATTTCCAGCATCAGCCCCGGTGAATCTTTAAGCAACAGCGGATAAGTCTCAGCAAGACAGTCCGCCGTCATCGGGCTGACGCCGATGCGCAGGTGGCCGGTTTTGCCGCGTGCAATATCCGATATCTCGCGCTCCATATCGGTACGCCCCAGTTGCAGGCGGCGCGCATGCGCGAGGAGCGCACGACCTTCTGCGGTGAGTTCGACGCCCTTGGGCGTGCGTTTGAACAATTTCGCATCGACGGCTTTTTCTAGGCGGCGCAGGCTGATGCTGAGCGCCGGTTGCCCGATTTCGAGCGCCTCGGCGGCGCGTCCGACGTGTCCGTGTTCGGCCAGCACCACAAAATATTCGATGTCGCGCCATTGAATCATCATTGACAGTTTTAATGAAAATGTAAAAACCGAATAATTGCGTTAATTGAAATGCGGTGTCAAGATCGCCTCAGTTCACGGCACGATCGCGCCGCATTTGCGACACCGGAGGCGACATGACCAGAAAAACCATCCGCACGCAGCGCCAGTCCGCCCCGTCAGCAGTGGCCCCCGTTTTCCGATGGATGATGGCGCTCGGAGTGCTCTCGCTTGCCGCGTCATGCCTGGCGCAAAGCGCCGCACCCGCAGATGCCGCGCAGGACTACCCAAAAAAGCCCGTCCGCATTATCACCGCCGGCGTTGGCACCCTTCACGACATCATCACGAGGCAGATCGGCCAGCAACTGAGCAAACGCTGGGGCCAGGCCATCGTCGTTGACAATCAAGCCGCCGCGGGTCTGACCATCGGCGCCGGCATGGCCGCGCGCGCCGCGCCAGACGGATATACGCTGTTGATGGGAGATCGCTCGGCGTTGGCCGGCGCGCCCAGTCTCTACAAGGATTTGCCATACGATCCGGCGAAAGATTTTGTACCCATTACGCTGGTCGCGCGCGCACCGCAGGTGATGATTGCAAACCCTGCGTTTCCTGCGGGCAATTTGCGCGAATTCATTGCTTACGCAAAAAAGCATCCAGGCGAAATCAATTATGCCGGGGCCGGCCCCGGGACCGCTACGCACGTCGCTGGAGAAATGCTTAAAACTGTTGCCAGCATCGATCTCACCGTTGTGCAATACAAGGGCGGCGGTCCCGGCGTTCTCGCCGTCATCGGCGGCGAAGTCCAAATCGGTTTTAGCACGACGGCGCCTATCATGGGCCATCTCCGCGCAGGCAAACTCAAGGCATTCGCAATCGGCAGCGTAAAACGCTTCGCCGGTGCACCGGATGTTCCCACCGCTGCGGAACAGGGCCTGCCGGGGTTTGTCGCCGAGCAATGGATCGGCATGGTCGCCCCTGCGCGCACGCCTACGGCGTTAATTACCAAACTCAATCAGGAATTCATTGCCGTCGTGCAATCGCCGGCAATGCACGATGCCTTGCTCACGCAAGGCGCCGAACCGATCACCGGCACGCCGGCAGAATTCAGCGCGTTCATCCGTAATGAAACAACGAACTTCAGGAAACTGGTCGCCTCGGCAGGTATAAAAGCAGAATAATTTCGACTCGCATCATTGGCTGGCCACACGATCATGCGGTGCGAGAGTGATTGCGCTCACAGACCCACGCAGCGCTAAATATTACCAAATGGAATCTGACAGATATCCCCAAATTGCCTAGACCGAATAGCCGTCATTGTGGGGCGCGAACGTCTGCAATGGAGAAAACCACCGGCCGGTTAGGGTCGGGAGCGGAAATCACCAAGCTGATCGCATTATCTGAAAAGCAGCCGGAATCAACTGCTCAAGAATGGCCTTACGACCTCAACAAACCCCTGTGGATTTTCCAGCGTGATGTGATGATCCGACGCGGACACCTCCGCGTGCCGCGCTGGCGGAGCCCAGCCTTAGCGTCTCCAGTCACTTCCGGCGTATGCCAATGAGGCGGCCGACTTCCGCCGGTCGCGGGCGCTGCGAATGCGTTTCGTGCAAGGCACGCAGGCGCACAAGTCTGTCAGCGGGCCAAGTGGTGCTGCGTCGCGTTGCCATGTCGACACAGATCGAGATCGCTTCGGAGGTGGCCGCCAGCCAGCGCTCGCGGGCGTGAAGCATGGTCATGAAGTAATGGATGCGCTTCGCGTCGAAGTCGAGCAACTGAAAGGTGAAATCAAGCGGATCGCCTGCGTGCACCTCGCGCTGGTAGGTGACATGCGATTCCAGCGTAAACGTGCTGCAGCCGGTTGCTGCGGTGCTCGCAGAGCCCACGCCGAGCCTGTCCCAGGGGAGATCGAGAGCCTGGTCGAAGAGCACCGAGTAGTAGCCGACGTTCATATGACCGTTGGGGTCGATGAACGCCGGTGGCACGACAAAGCCGGAATAGGGAATGTTGTCGACGGCCTGGGTGATGTCGGAAGATGGCAACGTGGAGTCCTCGTGCGCTCTGAGCGCTCTCGTTAAGGGCGTGAAATACAGAAGCTGTCTTTTAGATAAAAGCGAAGCAGTCGATTTGCCCAGCTTCCGGCATACTCCACTCCAATGCGGCGCCGTCTAACAATACTACCTCGCACCACTTGCGTTGGCGCCTCGACATAAAGAGACTCAGCGAGTAGATCGGATCCGTTTTGGCGCAGGCTGATATGCATCGCTTTGCACAATAGCCCTGGTCCGCAGGTGCGCCCGGTTAAGTTGGACACGGGCTCCAACGCCCTCAATAGCACTGCAGTGGCGGTTCCCTCCGGCCCTGTAACGACGTTCATGCAATAGTGCAGCCCGTAAATCATGTACACGTAAGCATGGCCGGATGGACCGAACATCACCTCGGTGCGGGCCGTTCGGCCTTTTGACGAATGAGACGCCAGGTCGCGCGGCCCGAGGTAAGCCTCCACTTCGACGATCCGCCCCACGCGTTTGACGCCGCGAGAAACATGAACGAGATTCATGCCCAGCAATTCCTGCGCAACGGTCACGGGGTCACGGTTATAAAACCGCCGCGGAAGTTTTTTCATGTTCGCTCTGAGTTCTTAGCCAGGAGCGCCAAGGGGGTGTGCGAGGATATGCAAGAAATTAAGATGTACAGGTTCAGTGTAACTTTACTATGGCGCGCTTTAAAAATCTGATGCCGGGTCATTTTATTCTTCAGCGGCCGGCGAGTTGCCGGGAAACGCCAGACGAGAGAGGTAAAAGGAACCCGTCTGTCGCGTATCCCGCTTCTTCGTCTATCCACACTCTCCCGGCCGCGTTGGCGCAACCAGCCCCCGGGTAAATTAGTCGCGCGCGTGCCGACATCGCCGCAAGAACTTCCTTGCGCGGCGCTCCGCAGGTTTGCGCGCACAATTTCCACGCTACAATAAGCGCGCTACGCCGCAGCTTCACCGAATCGATTCCGAAAGAAACCCGAATGTCCCGCACCGCTTTTACTCTCGCAATTCTTGTTTGCGTTTTAAATGCTGCGGAAGTCTTCGCGCAGCCCGCAGGTTCGGCATGGCCGTCGCGCCAGGTTCGCATGATCGTTCCTTTCGCGACCGGCGGACCGACCGATATCGTGGCAAGAGTCATCGCCCAGAAACTGTTCGCCGAATTCAATGTGCCGTTTATCGTCGATAATCGAAGCGGCGGAGGCGGCGTCATCGGCAGCGATGCGGCCGCAAAGTCTCCGCCCGACGGTTATACGCTGCTGGTCGGCTCGCCCGGCACCATGGCGATCAATCCCGCGCTGCTCAAGGATCTTCCGTACAGCCCGACCACCGATTTGATTGCGCTGTCGCACGCCGCGAGCTTCCCGCATTTGCTCGCCGTGCATTCATCCTTGCCCGTAAAAAATGTCAGGGAGCTCATAGCGCTGGCCAAGTCGAAGCCCGATTCGATCATGTATGCATCGAGCGGGGTCGGCTCGACTTCCCACCTCGAGGGCGCGTACCTCGCCAACCAGACGGGAACCCGGCTCAATCACGTTCCTTATCGCGGCGGCTCGCTTCCGCTGCAGGCGCTGCTTTCCGGTGAAGTCATGATGACCTTCGACGCCCTGCCCATTTTTTCGAGCTATCTTCAGAGTGGGCGAATCCGCGTGCTCGGCGTGTCAACGGCGAAGCGCTCGCCGAGCATCCCGCAAATCCCCACACTTGCTGAATCCGGCGTACCCGGATTCGATCTCTATTCGTGGGTTCTGTTTGCAGCGCCCAAAGGCTTGCCTCCCGATGTTGCCGCCCGGATCAATGCCGCTATCGCGCACACTATTCACTCACCGGAAATGAAAGCCCGGTTTGCCGATGTCGGAGCGGACCCGGTTGGCAGCGACCTCGCGGGCGCGAGCAGTTTCCTGCAGACGGAACTCGCCAAATGGAAAAAGATCGTGGAAATTTCAGGAGCGAAAACGAATGACTGATTTCGCCAAGCTGCCGCTTCGCCGGACCGCGGCATTCATGCACGCGCCCGGGCCGGAGCAGCGCAAGAATTCGCGGGCTGCGATCGTCGGAATTCCTTTCGACTTCGGAGTGCACGCATATCGCATAGGTTCCAGGCTGGGTCCTGCGGCCATCCGCGAGCAATCGCTGATCGTGCGCCCGTTCAATCCTCCCGCACACGATTTCGACGTCATCGAAAAGTTCCAGGTCGCCGACTGGGGCGACGTCGACGTAACGAGCGGACAAATAATGGACGCGTTTGCAAAAATCGAAGCCGTCCTCGATGCGGTATATGCCGCGGGTGCGCGGCCAGTCACGATGGGCGGCGATGGCGCTGTGACACTGCCGCAAATCAGGGCAGCCCACCGCAAATTCGGCAAGCTCGCCGTCATCCATCTCGATTCGCATAACGATTCCAATCCCGTGCCGGCAACGGGCTTCGACACAGGCACTACGTTTGTCCGGATGGTCGAGGAAAATCTCATCGACGTTTCCAGATCTCTGCACGCGGGCATCCGCGGCACCTTCAAGATGCCCGGCATCTGGGCCAAATCGGACGCGCTCGGATATGAAACGGTCACCATGCCCGAAATCGAGGACATGGGCATCAAGAGATTCGTCGCTCATGTCCGCAAAAAATGCGGCGACCTTCCGGTCTATCTGTGCCTCGACATGGATTTCTTCGATCCTTCCTGCGCGCCGGGCGTATGCGCGCCCTCGTGGGGCGGCGCACTGGCGCGTGAAGGCATCGCCATAGTCAAAGGATTGGCCGGCCTCAATATCGTAGCGATGGACGTGAACACCGTAAGCCCTCCCCACGACGTCGGAGGCATGTCCGCTCTGCTCGCGGCGCAAATGATGCTGGAAGGAGTTCTGCTCATTTATCAGAACCCGGGCTAGTACGGATCCTGGACGACCAACTCAGGGCACTGCTTACAACTTAAGAACGCGAGCGCGGAAAATTTAGAATAAACGCTTCGAGCCCGTCACTTCCGGCGCGTAACTGCAACGGACCATCTTGCGGTTTAATGAAGACCAGCGCTTTAGCTTTGTACTCCTTGTCCTGCACGACCAGGCTGCCCTTGACTGCAACCAGGTATTGACCGTCCCCCTGCGCCGGGTCCGGGGTGCATACCGTCGAATCCGGCGTTGCGCTCAATGTGTAGGCGGCCAGGCCATAGTCGTCTTTGATCTCTGGAATTACATCCAGCATGAACTGGCCTTTAGTCGCATTCGACGGCAGCGTTGGAAACGTCACATGCGTACTTTTTTGCCACGGACGGCGATTGACCACCTTTTTGAGCTGGTCCATTTCCTTCGGAATACTCTGCGGGCCGCGATCGCGATGCGCACGCAGAGCAAAGAACGTCAAACCATTGCTTGCGTTCGACAGCAATGGTCCATAAGGAGTGTAAGCACGGGTGAAGTGCACGATATAAGGTGAAAGCTGATGCCGGCCCAGAGTGCCTTCGCCATCGACAACAACCTGGAATTGGTCGACAACGTGAAAATGCGTGCCGTTGTAATAGCCCTGGTCATGCTGGTTAAGGCTGGCGTGCGGCAGATCCGGATCATCTCGAAAGTCGAAAAATTTCGTGTTGGTCCCGCCGCCCTCCGACGTTTTAACGAAGTCATGCGCAGGCTTGCGGATAATTTTGCTTGCCTCATCGAATCCAATTGCCAATACCATGTCGTCGTCCTTTAATACTTGGCAAATCCAAGCGCCTGCCCGGGCACTATTCAATCTGCATATTGCTGGTTCTCACGACTTTTTGCCAGGTCGCCATTTCAGATGCTAAACGGGCGGCAAATTGATCCGGTGTCGTCGCGACCGGCTCGCTGCCGCCTTGCGCCATCCGTTGCTTTAATTCGGGGCTGTTCAACGCACGCTCGACCGCTGCATATAATCTGTCGATGATTGCTTTGGAAGTCCCGACCGGCACCATCAACCCGTACCAGCCCGAGAAATCGTAACCCGGCAAGCCCGCTTCCGCAATGGTAGGCAGTTCCGGAATGACCAACGCACGCTGCGCGGTGGTGACGCCGAGTGCCGTTAACCGGTGACTCTTCACGTAAGGCAAACCCTGGATCATGCTGTCGAACATCAACTGCAGTTGCCCACCCAGCAAATCCGTCATCGCCAACCCGGCGCCTTTGTAAGGTATGTGGGTCATTTGAATACCCGCCATACTGTTAAACAGCGCCGCGGCAAGATGGCCGCTGTTGCCCACGCCGCCGGAACCGAAATTCAATTGCCCCGGCCTGTCCTTCGCATACGCGATGAGCTCTTTGACATTCTTTACCGGGACGCCCGGATTTACCAGAAGAAGGAACGGCGAAGACGCAAACATGGTCAGAGGACGCAGATCCTTGACCGGATCGAACGGCAGGTTTTTATACAGACTGGGATTGATCGCAAAAGTGATTGCCACCGCCAGCACGGTGTAACCGTCAGGCGCCGCCTTTGCGACCAGGGCCGATCCTATGGTTCCCGATGCCCCCGGGTGGTTATCGACCACGACCGACTTGCCGAGCGATTCCGTGAGATTCTGGGCCAGCGCGCGCACGATAATATCCTGCCCCCCTCCGGGCGCCTGGCCGACGATGATACGAATCGACCGGGAAGGATAGTCGCTCGCAGCCGTACTGTCTGCAGCCTCGGCTGAACAAATGCACGCTATGGCGACAGCACTGGCGCTGGCAAATGCCAGGACACCTGGATCGATCACGCGTTTCATTATGTTAGGCACTCTTGATAAATCTTAAGATAGACAGGGCGCTTATTCAACGCGAACTTTAGCTCTGCGCCGAATATCGAACAACTGCCGCGGCGCAAAAATGTTCTTCGAGCCGCTGGCTTTCGGCTAGTCCATTCCGGCTTCGACCATTTCAAAGTCGCTCTTGCTCGCGGAACAATCAGGACAAGTCCAGGTTTCAGGCACGTCTTCCCATCGCGTACCGGCCGCAATGCCTTCTTCAGGCATGCCTGCTGCTTCGTCATATTCAAATGCGCATAATGAACACTGCCACTTCTTGAGATTACCGGCTGGCGTCGCCACTTTATCCTCCTGCGTAGTTTGGCTGACTTTTGAAAAATTGAGTATGAACGCTGGTGCGCGACGCGGTGAGAGTGAAGCTACCCCAGATAATCGCGTTTGCCGACGGCCACGCCATTGTGACGCAGGATGTTGTATGCCGTAGTGCAGTGGAAGCAAAAGTTGGGCATCGAGCGATGCAGCAGAAACTGCACGCCGCTGTAATCCACGGAGACGTCGCGGCGCGTGAGAGTGATCGTCTTCTCTTCCGAGCCGTCGATCTGCGCCGGCTTGAGCGTGTTCATGAACACCACGGTCTGCTCGACGCGCGCGATGAGTTCGGCCAGGCTCTTTTCGTTTTCCTCGACCTTAGGCGGTTCCTGACCGGCAAGCCGCACGACGTTGCGGGCGTGGTTGGTGGCTTCCTGAACCTGCTTGGCAAAGACGAACATGTCCGGAAACAGACGATAGTTGATCAGGCTCGCCTCGTCGTACTTGTGCTCCGCGTAATGCGCAGCGGCCTTCTTCAGGCAGTTGGCCAAACCGTTGAGCATTTTGATATAGATAGGGACCGACGCCTGGAACATGGATAAAGCCATGGTTGTTTCTCCGGTGATGGGTGAACAGAATTTACTAACGCGAGATCATAACCTGTCTGGATGTCGCGCAACGCGAACCCAAGTCTAGCCAACGCCCCCGGGCCGTCGCTATAATCCGCCTCCCCGACTTCAGGGGCTAACCGTGTTAATGGAGGTGCATCATGAAATCCAGGCCCAAACACCTCGACCACTTCTGGTTTCGAGGCCACGAGTAAGCGCAGGAAAGGTTACCCGTCCGAAGCACGCGTCAAGCGCGGCGATCGCGTCGTGAACGGGAACAAGGAATTAATCGAGAAACTCGGCCGCAACGATCCGTGTCCATGCGGCTCCGGCCATCGGTTTCAAGAACTGCTGCATGTTGAGCGGCCAATTCGACGGCTCCGACCGCGATCATTTCTTTCAGGGAATGAAGTCGCGTCCTGACGATCGGCTGCAATGAAATCGGGGCGGCCCACAATGCCGCCCCGTTAGCTCTCTATGCAAATCCGATGCATCCGCGCCCGTGTATTTATTCACGACACCGCAAGCCGCACGATAGCCGGAGAAACGAGCAGCTAGGAAGACCCGGTAGGTTGTTTGGATCTGGCAAAGCGATACCACTCGTCGGTATCCGGCTCGACTACGCGATAGTCCTGGCCGTGCAGGAATTCTGGCAGAAGCTCTTCACGAAAACACCAGAAGGCGTCCGTCCAGACCAGGATGTCGAGCGAGTGCACGAATCCGAGTATACGCCGCGCTTGCTTTTGTCATAGATATAAATCCCCCTTCAGTTCACCCGCGCGCCGGATGCAATGATCACCGGCGCCAGCTTCTTCACCTCGGCGCGGATAAAACTGTCGAACTGTTCGGGCGTGGTCGATTTCGGAGTCGCGCCCTGGCTCAGCATGCGTTCCCTGATCTCCGGCATATTGACGATGCGCACGACCTCGGCGTTGAGAGCTTTGATGAGCAGCCTGGGTGTCTTCGCCGAGCTGACGAGTCCATACCACTGATCGTATTCGAAGCCCGGCACGCCGGCTTCCGCCACGGTAGGCACGTCGGGGAACATCGGCGAGCGCCCGGCCGTGCTCACGGCGAGCGCCAATACCCGGCCCGAGCGTATCTGTCCGGCCGCGACCATCACCGGCGAAAAGAAGTACTGCACGGCACCCGACATCACATTGTTGAGCGCTTCCGGCGCGCCCTTATAAGCAACATGCGCGACATCGATGCCGGCGACGACCTTGAACATCTCGCCGTTGATATGCGAACCGCTGCCGATGCCGGCGGAACTGAAGTTGAGCTGGCCCGGCTTCGCCTTGGCGAGCGCAATCAACTCCGTGACCGACTTCGGCCCCAGTGACGGCAATACGACCAGCACGTTAGGCGAGCTCGCGACTTGCGAGATGCCGGCAAAATCCTTGACGACGTCGTAGTTCAACTTCGAGTAAATGGTCGCGTTGCCTGCCTGGCCGATGGAAATCATCATCAGCGTGTGTCCGTCAGGATTCGCGTTGAGCACGTATTCGGAAGCGATCGTGCCGCCGGCGCTCGGCCGGTTGTCGACGATCACCTGCTGGCCCCAGTCGTCGCCCATCTTTTCCGCCACCCAGCGCGCGAGCACGTCGATTGCGCTGCCCGCCGAGAGCGGCACCAGCATGCGCATCGTCTTGTGCGGAAATTTCTCCTGCGCGCCGGCGGACATGGATACGCCGCACAGCATCAAAGCGGCGATCAATGCCAGGATCGGTTTCACAAAGCAATTCATTCGATACTCCCGTAGTGATGCCACGGTGTCGTGGCGAGTAAAGAATTAGCACGATGCGTACCACTATGAATTACGCGCTTAACAGAGGGGATTGCGCGCGATATTTATTTTTTTCATCGATGGCGCGCACCAAATGAATCGCAACTCGCGCGCAACGCGCTCTCTATCGGTGCAATGATTTTTTTCGGCGTCGTCACACTGCAGACGTGCGAAATCACAGGCGACGTCGCGGCTGCAACCGCAACATCGTCCGTGACGTTTTTACTTCGTGCGCGCAGCAGCACGCGCACTGCTATTAAGCGACGGCTGCGAGCCGCTTTGCTTCCGGACCGACGACATGGTCGATCACCCAGTTGTCGAACCAGTGCACGTTCTCTTCGAAGTGCGAGAAGCGCCCGACTTTGACCATCGGATTATTGATGCCGTCGAATTGCTGTTCCGCGATCGCGTTGTCTTCGTCGATGACGAGATCGAAGCGCCGGTAGTAGTTCTGGATGATGCGATCGAAGTCGGGCCGCGCGAGCGCCGATTTCGGGAAACAGAACGCGGCGATGTTGCGCACCTGGTGCGGGCCTTCCGGCACCATGTGCTTGAACCACATGCAGTCGAGGTCCGCGCCTATCGTCGTGCAGGGATTGACGTGGATGTACTGTGCTCCGTCCGCTGCGGTCCCGGTGAGGCCCGGCAGCCGCTCGAAGCCCTCGTCGCCCGGCAGGATCGCGCGCGACTTGTCCGTGAGCGTGTGCATGATCGTGAACTCGCCAGGCCCGTGGGTATATTTCCAGCCCGCCTTGCCGCTGGCAAACACGTGGCCGATCGATTTCTTGTGCACGAGCGGCAAATGGATAGGCTCCATCGAATTCTCGACGTAGCTCTTCCAGTTGGTCTTGATGACCACTTCGCGATGGCGCACGGTGACCATGTCTTCCCAGTTGTAGCAGGCGGTGTGCGCGCCGAGATTGCCGATGAATTGTTTCAGAGGCGCCGCATTCAGGTCGAAGTTCACGAACACGAAACCCTGCCAGGTATCCAGGCCGACCTCGACCAGGCCGAATTCCTGCGGCTCGAGGTTCTTCGCCTCTTCCATGGCGTTGAATGCGCGCAGCGTGCCGTCGAGGTTGTACGTCCAGCCGTGATAAGGACAATGGACTTCGCGGCACTGCCCCATCCCTTCCAGCAATTTGGTGCCGCGATGGCGGCAGGCGTTGACGAAGGCGCGGATGCGCATGTCTTTGCCGCGGATGATGATGAGCGAAATGCCCACGAGGTTGCGCGTGAAATAGTCGCCGGGGTTCTTCGCGAAGTCTTCGCGGCCGATGCAGTTCCAGATTTTCTTGAATATGGTTTCCACTTCGCGCTGATAGAACTTGTCGTCGATGTAGCACTCGACCGGCAGGGTCTCGGCTTCGCGCAGCGGGCGGCGCAGGCTGGCATAGGTTGCGGGGTCAAAGAGGTCCATGGGGCGCATCCTTTCAGATGGAGGGAACGGCGGTTGGCGGCGAATATTTAATTAATCGATTAATTAATTGTCAATCGGAAGGACGGCCGCTGTCAAGCCGCATTTACCGGCGCGCCGCCGGCGCACCATTGCGATGCGGATACCGGCTCAGGCGCACAACTTTAGGTCAGGGGATATTTCTTTAGGCCAGCGGAAATTTGAACCCGCCGGTCAAAAACGCCATCAGCTGCCGCATCACTTCTTCCTGCTCGCCGACATGGCATCGGCCGTCGGACAACTGCTCGAGCCGGCTCGCATCGGCAACGATATAGAGATAAGCCCCCAGCATCATCACCATGCGCCACACGATCGCATCGGGATCGACCTTGGGCAGCGCGGCCTTGAAGTGCCCGATAAAGCGGCGCGTGGCCTCGTCGTAGACGCTCGCCCGCAGCTTGCCCGTGATCGCCTTCGGCTCGTTCTGCAGGCGCGCCTGCAGACGCAGAAAATTCCGCCGGTCGCCGCCCTGGTACCACATGTCGATCGCCGGCGCGATAAAACTGCGTATCAGTTCCTCGACCGCGGGCGGTTTCCCTTTGCGCTTGACCAGCTCGTCCAGCAAACGCAGCCGCTCCCCCGTCAGCTCGACGCCGCGGCGCTTGAACACGGCGAGATAGAGACCTTCTTTGGAGCCGAAGTAATAACTCAGGAGCGCCTGATTGACTTTCGCCGCCGTGGAAATTCTGTGCAAAGGCGTTTCCGAATATCCGTGCGTCGCAAATTCCTTCTCGGCGCAATCGAGGATCTTCTCCATTTTGCGCGCCCGGCGCACCGCGCTGTCGGGCTCGCGCTTGATGGCTGACCGTTTGCTCATTATTTTCTGCCCGTTCTTTTTTAAAAACTTTGCGAGTCTACCATTGCTCGCCGGCGCGAAATTCGGGATTCGGAAATTGAAACTGCGCGGCCGTCGATATGTTAGACACTCTTAGTCATACAAATGCGGCGAGCGGCGTCACCGTCTGGTCTTTTCAGGTAGCACCACCGTAACTACCCTACTCGCCGTGTATGCCGGCCTGCTTGATCACTGCGCCCCAGCGCGCCATCTCAGTGCGCACAAGAGCCGCGAGTTCGGCGGGCGAACTGCCGACCGCTTCCACGCCCGTCGCGAGGAACTGCTCGCGAATCGTTGGAGTTCTGAGCAGCTTCACGATCTCCGCGTTCAGGCGCCGGACGATGGCATCCGCGGTGCCCGACGGCGCGAAGACCGCGTGCAGCGATTCCGATTCATAACCGGTGAGGCCCGCGGATGCGACCGTCGGCAGTTCGGGCGCCAGCGGCGAAGGTTGCGCGCTCGTCACCGCCAGCGCGCGCAGCTTGCCCGCCTTGACCTGCGGCATGACCACCGATGCGGTCGCGAACGAAAGCTGCACGTGGCCGGAGAGCAGATCGACCGTCTCCTGGGAATTGTTCTTGTACTGAATATTCACCATCTGCACGCCGGCGAGCGCCTTGAAGAGTTCGCCCGAGAGCTGCGAAGAGGACGCCGTGCCCGCCGACGAATAATTGAGCAGGTTCGGCTTCGCCCTGGCGAGCGCGATCAACTCTTTGATCGACGCGACCGGCAGCGACGGATGCACGACGACGACGTTCGGCGCGCGGTCCGCGAGGGAAATCGGCACGAAATCGCGCAGCACGTCGTACGGCGTTTTGCGCAGCAATTGACCGATCCACAAGCTGCCGCTCATCGCGAGCAGAGTGTAGCCGTCCGCCGGCGCGTGCGAGACGACTTCGCCGGGAATCACGCCGCCGCCGCGATTCTCGACGATCACCGGCTGGCCGAGCGGTCCGGCGATGCCTTGCGCGACCACGCGCGCGAGCCAGTCGTTGCCGCCGCCGACGCCCGCGGTGACGATGCGGATGTATTTCACCGGATAAGAGTCCGTCGCCGCGAGTTGCGAATATGCAGGAGGCGCCAGCGACGACGCGAGCAGCACAGCGGCTGCAGCCGCAGTGCAACGCCGCATCACTGCGCGAGGTCCTTGTAATCCACCTTCACCCAGCTGCGGTCGCGCATCGATTGCTCGGTGGCGTCCCACACGTAGTGCATCTTCAACTGCTCGCGAAAGCCCGGCGCGAATTCGCCGCCGCCGTTGATCGCCGCCGCAAATGCATGCCAGGTCTGCGCCACCGGGAACGTCGCGCGGCCGTGCTCGATGCCCGCCACGTAAATATGCCGGGCCGCCGGCGCAATCTCGCTGAACTGCCGCTGCAGAAGTTCAGGCGCGGTCGGGTTCTTCGTCAGCTCGCCGACATTGGCGCGCGCGCCGAACAGCCGCAGCTCGCCCGAATTGGGATCGCCCTTCTGCGTGTCCTTGGCGCCGTGATCTTTCACGCCGAGCATCAGCATGCCTTCGCTACCGTATAGCTGGAAGCCCCAGCCCGGCGCGTGCCAGGCCGTGAGACAGACCTGCAGCGTGCCCATAACGCCCTGCCCCATGCGCAGCAGCATATTCACGTTGTCGGTCTGGCTGTTGCGCAGCGCGGACCCGCCGTCGAGATTGGGCCGCTCGGGCACGAGCACAGCCATGTCGGCGCATACTTCGGCGATATCGAGGCCAAGCACCGCCGTCAGGCGCTCGATGTTGTGCCCCGTGCGATAAGCGGGATGGCCGCCTGCTTCCGCCGTGAACAGCCATTTGCGATGGGAAGGACGCGGCGCAATGTACGAGCTCGCGAGGTAGGTGATGTTGAATGCGAGCGGCTTGCCGATATAGCCGTCGCGCACCATTTGCGCCATCTGCAGCACGGCGGGCTCGTAGTGCATCTGGTGGCCGACGGCCGTGCGCACGCGCTTCACTTGTGCGAGATCGTACATCTCGCGCGCCTGCGCGGTAGTGGTGCCGAGCGGATGCTCGCAATACACATGCTTGCCCGCGCGCAACGCGGCCATCACGACGCGATGATGCGTGTCGGGCCGCACGCTCACGCAAACGACGTCGATCTCCGGCAGCTCCGAGAGCATGCGCTCGACGTTGTCGTATGCATGCGGCAAGCTGAAACGTTTAGCGGTCGCACTCGCGGTTTCCATGCGCGTCGTGCACGCCGCCACGACTTCGTACCATTCGGGTAGCGCCTTCAGCGCGGGCAAATGCGCGCGTATCGAAAATCGTTCGCGGCCGTCCGGACTGTCGCTGATGCTCGCGCCGACCACCGCCACCTTCAGCGGGCGCGCGCTCATGACGCCGCCCGCGTGCCGCTGCTCATGTCCTCTTTGTCGCAGCGCGCGATATCCATGATCTCCCGCACGTCGGGCAAATTCTCCAGTTGCTCGACGAGCGCCAGCATGCGTTTCGCGCCGTCTTCGGCGAGCGCATGCTTGGTGCACGCGAAGAATTTCTTCAGGCGCTGCTCGCGCGTCGGCGGATTGTTCTTGCTGCCGAGCCAGCCCGTCACCTTGTTGTCTA
>Ga0206940_1034_pt3 | contig 15918 bp, 9 predicted proteins | sample Alteio_BWOrgHeat_8_FD_152963 | JGI IMG/M metagenome (GOLD analysis project Ga0206940, IMG submission 152963) | Enriched cells from forest soil in Barre Woods Harvard Forest LTER site, Petersham, Massachusetts, United States -... | ecosystem: Environmental > Terrestrial > Soil > Temperate forest > O...
ACGGTCCCGCGCTTGTTTTTAACGGCGACGTTTTTTTCAATTTGCCCGTGCGAGAATTTGTGTTGTTTCATGAAAACAACGGTTCGCACGCGACCGTGGCATTGACACCCGTCAAGGATCCGTCACGTTTCGGCGTCGTCGAGCTTGATGGGCGCGGCGCGGTTCAAGCTTTTTTTGAAAAACCGACGGGGCCGGTGTCGACCAATTTGATAAATGCGGGCGCGTATCTTTTGAATTCGGAATGGATTGAAAAAATTCCGACGGGCCGTCCGGTGTCGATCGAAAAAGAATCGTTCCCTCAGTCGCTCGAGCGCGGCGATCCGATGTTCGGATTTAAAATGTCCGGCTATTGGAACGACATCGGAACGCATGCCAGTTACTTGCAGGCGCATCTGGACTTGCTGTCTTCGACAAACAGCTGGACACAAATTTCTTTATTCCGTAAAAGAGCCCTCTCACATGAGTCGTCTTTTTTGAAAGGGCGCGCCTCCAAAATTCATTCGAGCGTTGTAATGGAAGGCTCTGTTTGTCTTGGAGACCGCGTCGTTGTCGGAAAAAACGTGAGGCTTAAGAACTGTGTGGTGTTGTCGGATGTCCGGATTGAAGAAAGCGCCGTCATCAACGGCGCGATCGTGGGCTCCCGATCCATCATCGGCGATCACGTCGATGTTTCCGAAGGCCGTGTTCTTGGCGAGAGAAGCATCCTGACACCTTATTCGCGGATATAAAAATAAATAAATGAGTTACGAAATAAAATTTGGCACAGACGGATGGCGCGCTGTCATCAGCGACGGATTTACTTTTTCAAACGTGAAACGGGCCGCGCAAGCGGCTTGCGACGTGGTTCGCAAAGTTTCCAAGAGCCGGTTGATCTTAATCGGCTACGATCGCCGATTTTTCTCTCCACAATTCGCCGATACGGCGGCCCGTGTGGCGGTCGCCAACGGCTTCAAAGTGGAAATTACCGACCAACCCATCAGTTCGCCGGCGCTTTCATTCCAAGTTCACCAGAAGAAAGCCGGGATGGGTTTCATGATCACGGCAAGTCACAACCCTTATTACTTCAATGGATTCAAACTCAAAGGCGTGCATGGCGGCTCCGTCAACGAAGCCATCACCAAGCAAGTTGAGGATCGCGTTGACGCCGGTGACATTCAATGGGGAGAAGGAACCGGTAAAAAAACCGATTTCGTTCCGGGCTATTTGGCATCGCTGAAAAAATTGGTCCGTTGGCCGAACCTGAATGTTTTAAAAGGACCCGTTGTTTTTGATTCCATGCATGGCCCGGGCGGACTGTTGTTTGAAAAGTTATGTCACGGCGACAAGCGTGTTAACTTCATTCGTAAAGAAGTGGATCCGTTGTTCGGCGGCGTGAATCCGGAACCGATCGAAACCAATCTCACGGCGTTGCGTGAAGCGGTTCTCAAATACAAGGCGTCGATCGGGATCGCCGTCGATGGGGACGCCGATCGCATCGGCATCATCGACGACAAAGGCCGCTACTTGCCGCCGCACACCGTAATGCCGTTGATATTGCTGCATTTGATTGAAAACCGAAAATTAAAAGGCAAGGTGGTCCAGACCGTATCCATGGGTTATTTGCCGGGCCGCATCGCGCAAAAATTCAATCTTCCGTTCGAAGAAGTCCCCGTGGGTTTTAAGCACATTGCCCAGCGCATGGAAAAAGAAAAAGTCCTGCTTGGCGGGGAGGAGTCCGGCGGATATGGTATTGGTCTGTGGTCGCCGGAGCGCGACGGACTTTTGTGTGCGTTGCTTTTCATCGAACTGCTGGCGAAAACAAAAAAGCCATTGTCGGTGCTGGTGGACAGTTTGTATGAGCGTTTTGGAACGTCTCACTTCGTGCGCGTCGATTTTCCTCTCTCGCTGGATTTTGACAAGACGGCATGGTCCGCTCACATCACGACGCTCATTTCAACATCGATTGCGGGTGTTGTCGTCAAGCAAGTGAACGCCTCGGACGGAATCAAAGTGGTCACGCAAGATGATTCTTGGCTGTTGATGCGACCCAGTGGAACAGAGCCGTTGTTGCGGACATATGCGGAAGCCTCTTCCGAACTCCTCGTGAAAGCATTGATCGCCGAAGCCGGACGTCTCGCCAACACGAAACCGCCGAATCCGAAGAAAGCCGCCGAAGACGCGAAAAAATTGAAGAAAGCCAAAGCGCTGCAGAAAGCGAAGAAGTTGAAGAAATAAATTAGGAGGGACTTGTGAGAAAGGATCGTTTTGTATTTACGTCGGAATCGGTGACCGAAGGTCATCCGGATAAATTGTGCGATCAGGTGTCGGATGCGGTGCTCGACTCGGTTCTGAAGAACGATCCGAAAGGTCGCGTGGCGTGTGAATCTTTCGTCACGGTTGGCCTGATCATCGTCGGTGGTGAAATCACCACGAAAACCTATGTCGACATCGGCGATTTGGTCCGCAATGTGGTCCGCGACATCGGTTATACCGACGCAAAGTACGGTTTTAATTACGAAACGTGCGCGATTGTCAATGCGATCCATCAGCAATCTCCAGATATTTCTCAAGGCGTAGATCGCGGCGGCGCGGGCGACCAAGGGCTCATGGTCGGCTATGCCAGCGACGAAACGCCGGAATTGATGCCGATGCCGATTCAGTTGGCGCACGCGCTGACAAAACGGTTGGCCGAAGTCCGCAAAAAAGGAATTCTTCCGTACCTCGGGCCCGATGGAAAATCACAAGTTACCGTGGAATATCGCGATGGCAAGCCGTTCCGCATTGACACGGTGGTTCTGTCGTCTCAACACACCACGGAGATTTTGGATCGAACCGGCAAGAAAATAACAGACGCATCTCGCCAAGAAATCATTCAAAAGGTTGCGTTGGCGGTTTTACCGAAAAACCTCATTGATAAAAAAACCATCTTCCATATTAACCCCACAGGAAAATTCGTCGTCGGCGGTCCGCAATCCGATACCGGCATGACTGGACGTAAAATTATCGTCGACACGTATGGTGGGTGGTGCCCTCATGGCGGCGGCGCGTTCTCTGGAAAAGATCCGACAAAAGTGGATCGTTCCGCGGCCTACATGGCGCGTTATGTCGCTAAAAATGTAGTGGCCGGAAAATTGGCCAAAGAATGCACTGTTCAATTGGCCTATGCCATTGGTGTCGCGAAACCTGTGTCGGTGTTGATCGACACGCAAGGAACCGGCGTTGTGCCGGACGCGGTCATCAGCAAAGCCGTCGAGAAAGCGTTTGATCTCACGCCGCTCGGCATCATCAAGACGTTGGAATTGCGCCGTCCTATTTTTCAGAAAACCGCCGCCTACGGACACTTCGGCCGCAATGAGCCGACGTTCAAATGGGAATTGACCAACAAAGCCAAAGAGTTGCAATCGCTGTGCAGCTAAAGGATTAAAACTTTCATCATGAAATACGACATCAAAGACGCGCGCCTCACCAAACAAGGCATTCAACGCATCGAGTGGGCGGATCGCGAAATGCCGGTTCTCCAATCCATTCGTGAGCGGTTTTCAAAACAGAAACCGCTGAAAGGAATTCGCGTGGCCGCATGCTTGCACGTGACCACTGAAACCGCGAACTTGATGATTACCTTAAAAGCGGGCGGCGCCAATGTGACGTTGTGTGCTTCCAATCCTTTGTCGACACAAGATGACGTCGCGGCCGCGCTCAGCAAGCATTACGGCATTCCGACCTTTGCGATCAAGGGGGAAAACAACAAAACGTATTACTCGCATTTGGAAGCGGCGATCAAAAGCCGTCCGCAAATCACGATGGACGATGGCGCCGACGTCGTTGGTCTTTTGCATTCGAAGTTCCGCGACTATTTGAAAGACGTCAAAGGCGGGACTGAAGAAACGACCACGGGTGTTGTGCGTTTGCGCGCGATGCAGAAAGATGGAACATTGCAGTATCCGATCATTTCCATCAATGACGCTGACACAAAACATATGTTCGACAACCGCTATGGAACCGGTCAATCAACATTGGACGGAATCATTCGCGCCACCAATGTACTTTTCGCCGGCAAGACCGTGGTCGTCGTCGGATATGGCTGGTGTGGTCGCGGCGCAGCAAGCCGGGCCCGCGGCATGGGCGCGCGCACCGTCGTCACCGAGATCGATCCGTTGAAAGGATTGGAAGCCGTCATGGACGGTTTCGAAGTGATGCCGATGAACAAGGCTGCACAAATTGGTGACATCTTCATTACAGTCACCGGAAACAAACACGTTTTGCGCGGCGAACATTTCAAAGTCATGCGCAACGGCGCCATTATTTGCAACTCAGGGCACTTCAACGTGGAAATTGATATTCCGGCCTTGAGATCTCTGGCGACTTCAGTTAAGAATGTCAAAGAGTTCGTCGAGGAATACAAACTCAAAAATGGCCATAAGATCCATTTGCTTGCCGACGGACGATTGATCAATTTGGCCGCCGCCGAAGGGCATCCGGCGAGCGTGATGGACATGTCGTTTGCGAATCAAGCGTTGTCGGCGGAATACATGCTGAGCCATTACTCGGATTTGGATCGCAGAGTTTATGAAGTGCCCAAGAACATCGATCGCGAAATTGCGCGACTGAAACTGAAATCGATGCACATGTCGCTCGATGTTCTGACCGAAGAGCAAGAAAAGTATTTAAGCAGTTGGCAGGAAGGTACCTGATGATCAACTGATCAATTAAAGGTATCCATTTTTGTGGAAGGAGGCGTGTGCCATGCTCACGCAACTAAGACGTTCCGCGCAAATATTGTTGATACCTTTATTGATCGGTTCCATCGGCTGTCAAAATCACAATCTTTTCTCCAAACTCCATGGAGAATCCAACGATCCCGCCACACTCACCGCAGAAGCTTCTATTGCTCTTCGAAATAAGGACTATAGTAAAGCGATTGAACTGAGTAATGAAGTTCTCAAAGGAGATCCAAATAATGGAGATGCTTTATTTGATCGTGCCGCCGCGACGATGGGAGCCGCCGGCTTAAATCTCAGCGTAATGGTTAGCGATGTGCTGGGCCAAGTCGGCAGTTCCAGTGTATCTTCCTTATCTTCTGCTTCCGATTTTAGTGATCTCATGCGTCTTGGCCGTATTGGTTATGCGCAAGATGCCTGTGGTTCAGCGTCGAGTTTGATTGCCGGCCTCAATTGCACAACATTGCACGACGCAATCTCGTCGGTTCTTGACGATATTCACAAGATAGTCACAGGTCAAACCCACGGTACGATTCAACCGAACGATCCAGCTCTATTATTCGATGTAGGGGTGCTCTACGCGTTGCTGGCCGCAGATACCGCCGCGCTTCATGGTTATCTCGATGTTGTTAATACTAATGGCACATTCAATGTTGTGGCCGGTCCAAACCTCAGTGCGTTGTGCACGACTCCCGATGAGAGCGATGCGATTAGCATTGTCGGAGATATCGGCGAGTCTTACCGTAGTTTCAACACCCTCATCGTAACTTCACAACTCAAAGACAATTCTCTCACTCAAAAAGTACGTGATGAAGTGAACATAGCGGGCCAAAAACTCTTGACGCAAGGAGCCGGTCAAGTGTTACCGAATGCATGTTTCGCGGTTTATAGCGCGCACAATCCGCCGATAACGAAAGACAACTATATAAGTTTGGCGCTCTAACACAATTCATTGAAATTTCCGGAGGGGAACGACAGATGAAATTTTTCAAACGCGTGATGGCGCTTTCCATCGGACTGGCATTCATTCCTTATGGAGTGAAGGCGGAAGAACCCGCGGCGTTCATAGAATCGGTTCGACCGCTCGGCATGGGCGGTGCGTTCACAGCGGTAGCTGACGATCAGAACACATTTTTTTATAACCCGGCCGGCATGGTCATGCGCACTGGCGGACAATTCACGATGCTGGAATTGATCGGCGGAGCCAGTCAAGACACCAAAACATTGGCCGATTACATCAACACCAACAAAGACAGTCTGACTCATTTTAATGATCTCACCGGCGAGCAGCAGAAACAAATTCTCAGCGATATCGACAACAAAATATCCAAGTTAAACGCCCATGTATATGCGGCTGCCGATGTTGCGTCGTATGTGTCCGGGCCTCACTTTATGGGAATGCCCATTCATGTCGGATATGGCGCGTTTGTGAAAGTGGATGCCACGGCAAAATTGGAAACAACCGGCGGAAGCATTACCGGCGTACCGGTCATCTCCTATAACGTTAACGGTGACGCCGTTGTGCCCATTTCCATTGCGCATCGTTGGAATGCGCCATTGGTCCCGGGTCGTATTGGCGTCGGATTGACCGGTAAATTTTTACGTCGCGCCCAAGTTGAACAAGATCGAGTGAGCACAGTGACATTGGACGATCTAAAAATACCGCCGACGGCAATCGGTCGTGGTTTTGGATCGGATTTGGGATTTTTATATCAGCCAGGTGACCGGACCAATGTGGGTGTGATGGTTCAGGATTTTTTAGGAACCAAATTACATTACGACAAAGCCGAAGCGAAAGATGGTTTTCCGGAAGTGCCGGAGCACGACTCTGTGATCCGACCTCGGACCAATGTCGGAGTGGCTCTCACGCCAAAGAAATTGCTGTGGTTGATTCCCACCGGCGATCGCTGGACGTTCAGCGCCGATTTACGTGACTTGCTCGCCGACGATCAGCATGTTCTTTTCCAAGAAGGATTTAAAAAGCCAATTGGCGAAAATTTCGGAACGCACGCGTATCTCGGCGCCGAATTCCGTTATTGGTTCTTCCGATTCCGCGGCGGCGCGTATCAAGGCTATCCGTCCGCCGGATTGGGCATCGACATTCCGTTCTTGAAACTTGATTACGCTTATTATTCGCGTGAATTGGGCCCGTTGGCCGGAGATGAGCGGGAAATAAATCACGTGGTTTCATTGGCGTTTCGTTTCGGATCGGGTTACACGGAAGCGCGAGAACGGATACGCAACAACAAAGATGCGAAGAACATCAAGCCGGACGCTGTTCCGGAAACATCTGATCCCGCGTCGGTGCCAGCGAAATCGCAAACCCCAGCCAATACATCGCCGGAGAAATCAGCGCCGACGGATAAAGGCGCACAAAACAAGGATATACCGAACTAACAGTTAGGCCGTTTTGCGCATTCGCCACCAGAGAAAAATTCCAATGATGACGAAAACAATATTGCCCAGCCAAGCCCCAAACCATGGCTCAACCAAACGTTGGGCCATGGCTTTTCCGAATTGCGTGAAACCCAGATAAACAAGTGTGATCAATCCTCCGGCTGCAATTCCCAATGCGGCATTGCCTTTTCCTTGAAGCGAGAGCGGAACGCCAAGAAAAATAACGACCAAACAGGTAAATGGGAAGGCCAACTTCATCATCAACTCCACTTCCAGCGGCCGCGATGGCACGCCGAGCGCATCGAGATGACGTAAGTGCCGCTTCAATTGTTTGTAGGTCATTTCTTCCGGCTGCGGTTCTTGGATTACAAAATCACTCGGTTTTTCGGAAAACGAAAAAGGTTTATGCTCGAAACTTTCGATGTGAGCAATTTCAAGAGAGTTGTCCGTAAACGTTCGAACCACGCCCTCGTGAAAAATCCATCCATTGGCAGTCCATTGCGCGGACGTGGCGTCGATCTGAAACGTCATGCGCCCATTTGAATAAGTATCGACCCAAACGCGACCAAGCATGCCGGTGTCGGTGTTCATTGAAGTGATCGCCCACAATCTTCCATCGGAGCCGGCGACGGTCAGGTCGTAAAATGTGGTGGGCGCGATGCTTCCCAGGCGTCGAATTTTATCTCGAAAAATACTGCGCGCATAACTTGTGGCTGGAGGAATGAATGTCTCATTGGCCACCAATGCGGCGAGCGAAATAAACAACCCGGCGACAAGCAGGCCTTTTAAAAATTTTTCCGGCGCCAAACCGCCGGCCAGTCCCGCCACATATTCCCGGCTCCGGACCAAATTACCGACGACAAAAAGCGTTCCGAGTAGAGACGCCACCGGCAATATTTGCAGTGCTTGAAACGGCATCGACGTGATGAGGAAACCCAACACGTGCATCAAGCTCACGCCATCGGCGAGAAAACGATCAAGCCGGTCAAAAATTTGTGAAACAAAAATAATCAAGCACAGCGCCAGGAACGACGCCACGAACGGTTTGATGAATTGCTTGAGAACGTAACGGCTTAAAATGCTCATTGCTTAAGCGTATGGCGGATTAAAAATGCGCCGGTTATCAAACAAGCGATGTTGCCCATCCACAACGCAAGGTCAGATTGCATTTTCCCTTGTTCGGCCATCGTTAAACCGAAAATCAGCAGCGTGTAGTAAATGAAGATGACGACGATCGCGACACCAAATCCAAATCCTTTTCCGCCTCGTTTGAGTGCGGTCGCGAGCGGAATCCCGACGAACGACAACGCAATCGGCGCGAACGCGATCGCGACGCGCAGGCTACGTTCGGCTTGCAGCGGAAAAGGCGGAAGCCCTTGTTTTTTTAATTCGGCGATCATTGCGGTGATTTCATTACTTGAAAAATTCCGATAACGCGTGCTTTGGCTCGCTTTTTCTGGATCGATCGGTAAGACGATTTCATATCGATGAAACGATGTGTGGATTAAATTTTTGGGTGTTATCTCGTTGTATTTTTGAAGTTGACCGTCGGTCAATGTAAGACGGTATGCATCCGGATCGGCCTTGAGAACTCCCTTGCGCGCGAAAATACGTTGGGGCGGCTCTCCTTTTTTCTCTGGAGATTCATAGACAAACAGATCGTTCAATTCTTGCGATTTTTTGTCGACGTGATTGGAAAACAGTTTGATGTTCTTAATCGCAAAAAACTTTTTGGATTGAATACTGATCAGCGGATCTGCGTTCGCGATTTTTTCATAAATGGCGCGGAACCCGCGGTTGGCCCAGGGCGCCACGCGCGTATTGAACGGAATCATGACGATGCTCACCGTCAGCGCGAACAGCGGCGGAATCCACAGCGCTTTCCACAACGCAACTCCGGCAGCGCGCACCGCCGTCAGTTCGTTTTCTTCAGATAACCGGCCAAATGTCATCAAGCAAGCGAGCAAGCATGCCATCGGCAGCGTTAATGGAAAAACGGTCGGAATGAACAACGTGAACAGATGCGCGACCAATGGAAAGGGCACGCCTTTGTTGAAAACCAAATCAATAATATCGAACAAACGATCCAACAAAAGCACAAATAGAAACAGCACAAAACCAAATAAAAAAGAAGGGACGTACTGTCGAAAAAAATAGAGTGCGAGCGTCATTGGGGGTGCATCATACCAATCCGTGATTTGCTTGGCGAAAAAGTGCAAAACAGATTGGAAAATCGGCTTGAAACGCTAGATCTTTGATGATACCCTCGAACTAACCAAAAGGACCCTATTTTGTTCCATCACGCCACCTTTTCTAGTCGTTTTTATTTTGCCGCTTTGGTCGGCCTCTTCGTGTTTTCCATGACCGGATTTTTGGCCTCATCAATACAGGCCGCTGAAAACCGTTTTTCTTTGGGAGAAAAACTGGAAGAAGACAAATCAGCGGCTCCCATCAAACCCGATGACGAGCAGTTTCATTTTTCCCAAGATGAATGGAACCAAATGCGTCATCTCATTGAAGGCGACATTCAGCCGGTTGAAGTTTCCTCCCAGACAATTCTTACGAGCAGCGGCACCGTGGCCGCAGCCCCAAAGCCTCCGCCCGGATTGTTGTCGGTGGAATTGCCTTACGAGTCATCGTTATCGATCACAGGCCGCAAAGTCATCAAGCTTGATATTGAAAACACACATATTTCCGCAGATCAGGCCTCGCAGACTGGCGCGAAACAAGACACGCAAAGTTTCAACATGCAGCAAGAGTTGCAAGCGCGCATTCAAGGGACGGTCGCGCGCAAAACTACCATCAACGTCAATTTCGACGATACCAAAGAAAACGTTAAAGACTTTTCCGTCGTGTACAAAGGCGATCCCGATGAAGTGGTTCAAGAGGCGGCGTTCGGAGACATTGTTTTATCGTTGCCCTCGACCGAGTTCGTCAATTACAACAAACAGCTCTTTGGTATTCGCGCCGCGCTGAAATACAAAAATGCCGGGCTTATGTTGATTGGTTCCCGCACCAAAGGAACCACCGAGACAAAACGCTTCACCGGCGCCACGACGCGACAACAAAAGAACATCAACGATACCGCTTATTTGCGTTACAAATTTTATGACATGACTTTTTCGACGGCATTCGCAATGAGTGGATCGGGTGGACTGTTCTCGGGCCACTCAATTTTGCCATTGAACGGAACGATCCCCGAACTCGTTTATATTGAGGACACCACCGGACTTAACACGCTTGCGACAAACTACGCGATTGCAACGCCGACGGCGCCCACGACCACCACGCTTTTTATGCGGATGAGGTTGATGTCGCCCGGCGTGGATTACAGCATCGATCGTATTCGGGGCATCATCACGTTTGTCAATCCCATCTCCCCGGACGTTCGTGTCGCGGTTGATTTCACATTGGCTGACAACACGCGCGTGAGTTCGCTTGTGGCAGGGCACACCGCGGTCTTGATCAAGGACCACAATCCGGAAACGCCCGGGGTGAGCCAAGAGATAAAACGTTTTTATTCTCTCGGGGATAAAAATATCGTTCGGGACAATGGATTGGGAAATTTTGCGTTGCGTGTGCTAGACAAAAACGTCCAGACGGACATCGGCAATACGCTCAGTCCAATCCAAAAATATCCCGACACGATTACCATGCAATTCGAAACCGGTATTTTTGAGCTAACCAATCGGCTTCCATTCGACGATGTTTATCTCCCCACCGTGAACTCCGCCGATCCGCTGCATGCCGTGTTTTCAGTGGAATATCAATCAATCATCCGGACATTCACATTAAGACCGAACATCGTGCTGCAATCGGAAGTCGTGACGGTGAACGGCCGCAAGATGTCGCGCGATTTGGATTATTTCATCGATTACGACATCGGTATCATCACTTTTTTCAACGAAGATCTCATTCGCGAATCGACCGTCATCGAAATCACTTATGAGTTTGCGCCATTCGGCGGGGTATTGGGTGAAACGTTGGTGGGGGCTCGGGCCACGTACGACATCTGGCAAAATAAAAAATCGGCTATGGGAAATGTGGATAAATGGTCGGCTGGGTCCACTGTCCTCTACGATTTCGCCGCGAAGCCGACTGGGCCGCCCGATATTCGTTCGACACCACAAAGCTTGCTGGTCATTGAGGGAGATTCTCAGGCCAAAGGTATTCAGTTTGGAACTTTCCGTCTTAAAACCAATCTTTCCGCGGAAGCCGCACTCTCAGAGCAAAACCCGGATTTGTTCGGTCGTGCCATCATTGATTCGATGGAAGGAATTCAGCAGGAGGATGACTCTACGCTCTTGAAAGATTTTTGGCAACCGGCTTCGAACCCGGAAAATGTCGGTGCCAATTTGGTTTCTGATTTTCGTGGGCGTGACAATCCCGCCAGCCATCTTCGTTGGAGTGACGGAGACGTATTAACAACCGACCCCAGCGATGGAAACGCGACACAAAAAGCCCTGGAAATCGACTATTCGTTGAACACGAAGACCACATCGATACCGGAACAGGTGTCATTGGTCAATGTCATTTCACTGACCGGCCGTGACTTTTCGAAAAAAACGACGTTGGATGTGGAAATTGAAGGAGCCTGTACGAACGTTGTCGGCACTTGCAATAACGGCACAAACGTCGAACTTCAAATTGATTACGGTAGCTTCAAGGAAGATGCGGATGGCAACAACCAGCTGGACACGGAAGATCAAGCCAATCCAGTTCGTGATGGAATACTTAATTTGGGCGAAGATATTGGGTACGTTTTTCATGGACCCGGTGATGACTTGATTCTTGGCACGCCAGACGACACCACGGCCTCTGTTGGTGCAGGCAATTTAAAGTTGGATTCGGAAGATTTGGACAAAGATGGAGTCTTGAGTCCCTCAGATCAACCGGTCACCAACGCGCCGTTGTTTTTGCTTTCTCAATCTCAAGGGGAAGTTGATTCGACAGGAACATTTCATGCCGACTTGAACTTTTCGGGTCGCCGACTTTTTCAAATACCATTGAATGTTAATGCACTTTCCGCCGACGAACAGTCCCGTTTCACCGCTGTCAAACAAGTACGTATCACAATCCGCAATGGGGTCCAGACGGCGGCGCGAAACGGCTCGATAAAAATAACCCGGCTCGGAATGGTCGGAAATACCTATGAGCCGGCGACAATCATGGGTTCGGTGAACAGCACCATGACCGTCAGCGCGGTGAACAACAAAGACAACGCGGGAGAAGGATATATTTCGATGGTTGGCAATCCGGCCTACAATGATTTGTACAAAGATGCGGTGCCATCCAGCGATGCGAAAGAGCAAGCGTTAGCGCTCACCTATCAATTGGACGGCGGTTCCTCCGGCACGACGCGAAATCTTTTCAGTGTTGCCCGCGATTTTTCAACCCACGATGTGTTTCGCTATTTCCTGAGCAAACCCTCAGGATGCTCCTTTCCCAATTGCGGAGGAAAAGTATTTTTGCAAGTGGGTTCCGAAACCGATTATCAACAAGCCACTGTGGATATCGCCACGTTACAGGCGCCTCCAAACTGGAAACTTGTGACGATCAAACAGATCGATGCCAATACGGATGGCACGCCCGATACGTGGGTGTCCGATGATCCGTCCGTCGTCATAACGCAAGTGGGGGCCGCTCCAAATTTAACGCAAGTGGCTCAGATCAAAATCGGCGTGATCAATGACATGGTCGACAATCAGGGGCACCCCGTTAATATGACTCAGTCTGCTCAAGTGTGGATCAACGAAATCCATGAAATCAACGCACACGAGCGAACCGGTCATGCGAAAAAATATTCATTCGACAGTTCATATCCGGGGTGGATGGATTTTGGCGGCTCCTATCGGAGCGTGGATCGAAATTGGATGACACCCACGACCGCCATCACCAATCAGGACAGTGAGCAGACCAACATGTTTGCGAATTTCAATCGCATTTCATTTTTTCCGATGACGTTCAAAAACAGCCGCGATATCAGCGTGACGCCCTCGGCGTTCCGTTCCAACACAAATGGATTGGTTTCGTTCTTCGATGAAGGGCGCGTGGACCACATTTCCAATATCGCCAGCGCCAAGTTGTTGTTGCCTGTGTTGCCGACAGTGGACATGTCCTATTCGAATGACAGCACCGTGAACTCCATTACCCAACGTCGCGAGTACGATGACTCGTTGAGCTTGGGATCCACGTATGCGCCTAAGACCAAATTTAATTTGTTGCCCAGCAAGCGATTTACCTTTCGGCCGATTCCGACGAGCATCACGTATTTATATACCACACAGGAAACCAAACTTCGTTTTCCGAGCGCGCAGACGCTGGTCAATTACAACATCTCGACCGCGCCGTATTCATCAACGGATCTCACCCAATTCTCAATCCAAAACGAAGCGCGAATGGCATTCAAGCCGTGGGACGGTTTTTCATTCAATCCGTCCTACAAATTGAAAACGGATACGGAGAAACGTGATTTTCGCCAAGATGAGATTGATGCCATCGGTTTTGCGCCCACCGCAGATAGGACACCTCGCGATCAAACACAAACCGCCAATGCCACAGGCAGTTTGCGGATTTTCAAATGGTTGGAACCCCGCTACAATTATTCTGTCACCGGGACAGAAACCAATGGTTTGCCGACGCAATCCAACACCACCGCTTACATGTTGAAGACGATCACGCGCAACAGCCAAGGTGAAGTATCGACTGCGCTGCAATTGAATCAGGTGTTGCCGCGCCTGCGATTGCTTAATTCCATGAATTTGAATGGCAGCTACAAATTGGAAAACGGCGATTCCTACGAGAACATGCCGCAAGATTTTCAATGGCGCAATCAACTGCGGGTCGGCAAATCGTTGATTCCCGATTCTACCGTCGATGCCAGCAGCGGCACCGATACCGTGGCGCGACGCTTGAATGCAACGGATCGCCGCACGTATCGGACCAATTTATCGTGGCAGCCGCTCAGCGCCTATAAGATCATCAACTCGCAGTTAAAGCCGTTCGGGACCATGTCGATTACGAGCAACTATTTGTTGTCGCGAGAAGACGACGAGGACACGGGCACGTTCAAGCACGTCGACTCCATTACATTCCCGGATTTGATTTTAACGATGAACGACATCGAAAAGATTTTTAATGTCCACAAAGTTCTTGATTCCTCGCGTCTTGTCTTTAAAACGAACAGACGTTTGACAGTGACAAAGGACGTCACCCGAGACGAGGCCGATACGTGGGGAGTTGATTACCAGTTCCGGTTCTTCAAGAAAGTAGATGTTGCTACGAGTTTTAACAACTCCACCAGCCGCGAAGACAACCTGGTCATCAACCAGTTGGCTTCGAAATCCGACACCACCAATTATTCGATCCAAACCCGCATTCCGTGGCGTGTGTGGGCGTTCACGCCGCGTTACGAACACACCAAAACCAACGCGTTTGATTCTCTCCAGCAAACCAACGATTTGTCCGACGATATTTATTCGCTGCAAATTTACGGCGACATCGCCAAGCCGCTGGGAATCCGGCTGGGCCGCAAAGAAATCGGTCTCGCCAACCGGATGATTTTGAATGCGAACATTAAGTGGGACAAGAAGCGTTCCGCCATCAATCCGAGTACAAACTATTTGGACGAATATAGCGGAAGCGTTTCGGGTGACTATACGATCTCTCAGAATTTCCGTATGGCCATTGGCGCTACTTATTTGCAAGACATTCATAATCCCGAATTCAAGCAGCTTGATACCACCACGTTCGGAATCAATACCACACTCACCATCCAGTTTTAATCTAAACTCTTCACCGTGTTTACGATTTTGTGGCAGCGTTCACTCTCCCTCCTGTTGCCTTCAACATGTTTTGCTTGCGAATCCGATTTGCCCGCGCGCGTTTTGGCGCCGGAGCTGGGACTGTGTCGCTCGTGTCAACAAAGCGTGCGATGGCGCAACAGCCTCGAATATATGCAAGGTGATCTCGAAGCGTTATATGCGACGGCAGAATTTTCGGGGGCGTTTCGCGAGGCCATTCTTCACTTCAAATATCAGCGTCGGGATTTTTTGGCGACGGATTTCGTGGACCAATGGTTGGATCGCACGCCTTATGACACCGAAGATTATGATGTGGTCGTGGCGGTGCCCCAATCTCCATTGAAAGCGCTGATGCGCGGATACAATCCGGCGGAAGAAATTGCCCGGCTCATTGCGTGGCGTCAGAATAAACCGGGGATTTTCAATGCGCTGCGACGCAGTCCATGGTCGGCGTCACAAACAAACAAAAACAAATCCCAGCGGTTTCGAAATGCGCAAAGAGGGTTTCAGCGAAGCTCTATATTTCCTCGACTCAAAGGCAAATCGGTGTTGTTGGTTGACGATGTTTGTACCACCGGCGCAACGTTGGGAGTTTGTGCCCAATTGCTCAAACAGCTGGGTGCGCGGCACGTGCTTGGAGCGGCGTTGGCGCGGGATATGTTGTCTTGACGGTTACAAGTGATTTGATACAATCCCGTCCTCATTTGATACGTGGGCCGTTGTTTCACACGCGCAGCATTCAATCCCCTATCATTTATATCTGAAAGCGTTTTTTCCGGGATTTAAGTCTCGGAACGTTTTTCTTATTTTCTTCACGGAGGAAACATCATGTCAGTAAAAGTCGCCATCAACGGTTTCGGCCGCATCGGACGCTTGGCTCTCAAGGCCGGACTTCAGAACAAAGAATTGGATTTTGTCGCCATCAACGATTTGACCGACGCAAAAACGTTGGCGCATCTGTTTAAACACGACTCGACCTTCGGGGAATTCAACGGCGCGGTCACATCCGAACCTGGTTACCT
>Ga0206940_1056_pt1 | contig 15862 bp, 9 predicted proteins | sample Alteio_BWOrgHeat_8_FD_152963 | JGI IMG/M metagenome (GOLD analysis project Ga0206940, IMG submission 152963) | Enriched cells from forest soil in Barre Woods Harvard Forest LTER site, Petersham, Massachusetts, United States -... | ecosystem: Environmental > Terrestrial > Soil > Temperate forest > O...
TACCCACCAAGTGTGGCAGATTTTCCGAAGCCGAAACAGCTTACCTCCAGAACGTTGGCGACTGCAGACCAAGTGGCGCCGCCATCTGTCGAGTGATAAAAGCTTTCGCCGGCGGGATGTACGGCCACGCCTTGAGGGCCGCCGGTAAAGAACAGATTGCCGGCCTGTCCGGGGACTGTCTCAAGCTCAGCGTTGTAGCCGGAGGCAGCCGAAATCGGGCTATTGAAAACCTGAGTCCAGGTCGCGCCACCGTCGGTGCTTTTGTAGACGCCGTTGTAGTAGAGGTAAAAGGTGTTCGATAGCACTCGATCAGCCGTGATAACGTGCCTATCGAGGTAATAGCCAAAGTCGAAACCACCCCAGTCGGTTACTCCCGGGAGAACAACCTGATTCCAGGTTACGCCACCATCTGTTGTGTAATAGGGCGCAGATCCAGTAGATGCCCAAATGATATTCTGTGGTGAGCTAGCGGCGATCATTCCGCCGATATGTTGGCCAACGAATGCAGGGTTGCTCTGGAAAGCATGCCAGGTCTGGCCACCATCGGTTGAGTAACCAGATTCTTCAGTCCCCCACCAATCAGCCACCCCAACTACGAAGTTTGGATTTGAGGACGCGTAATCGAGCGCCCAGCCAGCAGCGAATGTTCCACTAACCGGGCCAAAGCTGGTTGGATAAGTGCTTGGATCGCTAACATAGAAGAAGGCTCGATCCCAAGAAGCGACAATCGGTTTGCCGCCGGGCGCGACTAAGATTTGATTTGCAACGAGCTGTTCGATCCCAGCGCTTTGGGATTGCCACGTAATCGGTGTGCTTGCAGTCATGTTCTGAGGCAGCGTCGTGTTCCAAACGCCAACGCCCCCAGTGGAAATAAGCTCGTTTGGCACCAGCGGATTGAAGACCATGCCGCCAGCCACAATTTGGTCCCCTGCGGTGGCTAGCCATGGTACGTCGGTTGCGTGGGTTGCAGTCGTGCTCCAGCCACTCCATGTTGCGCCACCGTCGTAGCTTACGTTCAGAGTTCCGGGTTCACCTTCGACTGCGATTTCTAACGGATTGTTTGGATTGATCGCTATCGCGTGAAGGCAATAATTGGAAGACGAGAGGATCTCATTCCAGCTGCCGTTCGCAAATCGCCACAGTTGCGAGCTATTGCTACTCGTCACGTAGAGAGCGCCGTTGCTTGACACGGCCGCGTACTCAACATCGCTTGGGCCGCCACTAAGTTTGGCCCACGAAGTGCCGCCGTCGGTGCTTTCATAAACACCGTTGCCATAGCTCGACGCGAAAATGGTGTTGGTGCTTCCGCCCGTCACACCAAGAGCTGGATCGAAAACAATGCCCGAAACACCGGGGTATTCACCATTAAAATCCACCAGACCAACGGGTAGCGCGCTTACACTCTGCCAAGTGATCCCGCCATCCCTCGTGACGAACAGACCATTTTGCTGCGTCCCAGCGAAGACAATATTTGGATTATTCGGATCAATGGCCATTTTCTGGCCATTCCATCGGGTCGAGTCATTCGGGTTCTCGGGAGCATTCGAGAAATTGGTGAGAGACCAGGTCACTCCTTTATTGGTTGTCTTAAAAACATCTCCCAAATACATCATGTACATGATGCTGGAGTTGCTGGCAGCGATCTGGATCTCGTAGACGCCCTCGTTGTTACCCTGCCCCACAAATCCAGGAGGCATGCTAGCCGACGTGACGAGTTGCTGCCATTGCGACCCATTCCAGATATAAGCGCCGTAGGTGTCGGTCCGCACGACCATCGTGCCATCAGGAGCGATCGAGATACCGCTCAGAAATCCGCCTGCGCCGATCTTCAACGTTTGCCAACTGTTCGTCGGAACTGGATCAACAACTATTGTGCCGCCATGTCCGTCGTCCGACAAAGTCCAGCTCGACGACAGATAGTTGCCGACCAATGCCAGGTTGGCTGTGTGCACGCCGTCAGTTACAGTCAGAGTGCCACTGCTCTCCGTGCCGAGAAATGTTGCGGTCGTTTGTGTGTTATAACTGACGTCAACAAGATCGATCGCGTCGGCACCCGACAATCCCGAAATCATCCCTCCGAACGACTGCGAATGATCGATCGTCAGCGTGCCGGTCGAGCTTGCAAATGTCACTACTGCTGTTGTCGGGCCGTCAATGCTAACGTATTGTCCGACGCCTACAGTGACAGCTGAATCGACAACTGTGGCTGCTACTGGCTTCGGAACGGTCGGCACCGCGAGATCGACGCCGAGCGATATGGCCGCTGGGTCTAGATCCTCTGAGGGCGGTGTGGAGCCTGGTCCAAGGCTCACTACCGCACCCGCGTCGACGCCTCGGGCCGCGACAAACCAATCCGCTATGTTAATCGCACCGCTCAACCAAATCCTCCAAGCGGGGGCATTGGCGATCAGCGCGTCTGCGGTTTCTGTCGCATCGAAGAGACCAAAACTCGTCTCGTCGCCGACGCCTTGCGAAGCTTCCTCGCCTAAGACCACAGCACCAGACGTTGTACGTCCGTTTTTAGCCGCGACGCCCATTCCGTTAAGCCCCCATCGGCCGACGGATTCGAGTCCGTCTCAGTGATGCTCTGCCGAAGGGGAACGAATGCACTTGAACGTGCGAAGATGACGTCAATCGATAGACTAAAAACCTAGTTAATGAAGAGAGTGAAGATTTTACTTAGAATTTTTTCGGAGGTGGGCGCCGCACGTCATTGAGCCCTATTGGCTCACCGACGCGTCTCGTTCAACAATCGGTCGCGCAGCCGCTCGGCGAAAAATCTCCACGAAAGAATTCTGCTGCGGGTGCCAGGCGCAATGTGATCGTCCCAGACAACGGACGGAGCTGCCCAGCAGACTGAAAAAATTAAGGCAACTAGCGATATACGTTTTCGCGTGGAGGAACGGCGCCGAAATCACCTTGCTGGCGCGCCTTCTGATAAATGTTAAGGATCCGCCGGACCTTGGCGGGCCATGTATAGTGATCGGTAATCTTGCGTTGTGCTGCCTCGCCAAGCTCGCACCGCTTACTCGCCGTCAAACTGAGCACGGTCTTCGCCAGTTCTGCGACCGATTGCTGGCGGCCGACCGGCTCAACCAACATCCCGCCTCCCGAGGCCAGATAATCGGCCGGCCCGCCCCAGTTCAACGCCACCACCGCCAAGCCCAGCGACATTGCCTCAAGTACCACCGCCCCACCACAATCGAATACACTCGGGTACAAAAAAACGTCGCACTGCGAGAGCAACCGAGGACATTCGTCGCGGGCTGTCCAACCATGGAATGTCACTGAATCAGAGAGACCGAGCGCCTCGGCTTGCTGTTGCAAGCGCAGCCGCTCTGGACCATCCCCGATGATCCAGAGTTCTGCCAAGGGAGTCTGCTTGGCGACTTCAGCGAAAACGTCCAGCACCATGTCGACGCCTTTCCAGTCCACCAACCTGCCCAAGAATGCTAGTCGCAACCCGCCGAACGGACGGGCTGGCAGGTCGTCGGGTCGCCGCCAGATATCCGGTTGCACACCGTTTTCACAAAGAATCTCGACGCTGCCTTTGCAGCCCAGGGGCAAGGCCAATCGGGTTCGGTTATTCGCCACCAACAATACCTCAGCTCTCCGCTTTCCGGGAATAAGATAGTTGGCGAGGTCCGTTAAGCGTCGAGCCAGCGGCACGAACGCTCGCTCCAAGAAAGAGCCGCTCTGAAATCCCGGCGGAAAGGTCATGTTGCCATTCATGGGACCGATCACCACCGGCACGCCGAGGCCATACATCATGCTGGGCAGGCGCGGGGTCACGGGGGTGGGTTCGTGAACGACCGCGATATTAAACTGTTTGATTAGGTTTCGTGCAGCGCGGCGCTGCACGAACTGCGTCACGAGATGGACCAGCCACTCGCTAGTAAAACTCCTTACATGGGAGGGCAATGTCTCGCCAAGCCTCCAGAAAACCTTCTGAATCAGCAAATCCGTAACGTAATGAATTCGGGAGTTAGAGCCTTTTAATGAGTCATCAAGCTCGGGCCGATTGCGATCATGCACAAGCAGATGAACATCCACGCCTTCTCTCAGCAACCCAAGGAACCAGTGCAGAGCCAGGCTTGACTCGCCGCCCATCTCCATCGAAGCGTTCTCCGCGACGATCAGCACGCTGAGCCGCGCCGAACGTTCGTCGTCCGCGACAAAGGAGCGTCTGGCACTTTGGAGCATCGAATTTCGCCCGGGTTAATGGCCGCTCGTCAGAGTAACTTAAAACTAGGAGCAGGAATTTCCTTCGTTGAGGGCAAATGATAGCCCGCTTTGCAGAAGGAATGTCCGATGTTTGCAACCGAAAAAGACTTCAGAGACAACATGTTATAGTTTGTTTTGAAGCGTCATCAATGGCTTGTCAATCTGGGCTTAGTCCCGAAGGTTAAGAGGAAGCCACGTTTTATTCACGCTCAATCGATGAGCAGCGTCCTAGACAATTCTTTCACTTTGACGCCCAATGCCCAATACGTCGGGTACACCAACGAGAGGCGCGCTCGATAAGGCAACCCATCCTATCCGGCGGGCAAGCTCATGAACACCTGCTGCCAAGCGGGAGTGCTATCGAGATTTCGGTGTAAATCGAGCCGCCGCCGCGATGCTGCTGAGCTCGGAATTAACCCCTCCAAGTTCCATTGCCATCCATAGAGAGCGGCGATGCACGCGCTAGCCCACACAGGGTATATATACGGGGGACGATACTACCGAAGTTATGGCCGCTCGGTATTACCACCAACCGATCTGCTTGCCATAATCTTCGATCACACGAGTGGAGAATTGTCACCCGAACGAAAGTTAATCAGTCGGGCTGGATATACGACAAATGAAAACTGCGAACGAAGTTAGGCTGCAAGGTCTCGACGGTTTGCGAGCAATAAGTATTCTGCTCGTGCTCGCGGCCCACTTGCTTCCGCTAGGCCCGAAAGTTCTGCGCTTCAATGAAACTGCCGGTGCGATGGGAATGAGCCTATTCTTCGCACTATCTGGGTTCTTGATCACATCAGGCCTAATTAGAAACCCAAGAGTAGGCGAATTCTTGATCAGGAGATTTGCGCGGATTCTTCCCCTCGTCTATGCGTACACCTTCGTGGTTCTGCTAATTTTTAGCTTCAATCCAAGAGCTCTGCTGTGGACGGATTTGTTTATCGTCAATTATTTAACGGATTATTTGAGCACCGGCTGGACTGAACATCTTTGGTCGCTATGCGTCGAAATGCAGTTTTATATTGCGATAGCCGTGGTTGTATTAATAGGCGGAAAGCGAGCACTGTGGTTGACTTGGCTGGCGTGTCTGGCTGTGACGCTCGTTCGCATACAAGCTGACGCTTACATTGCGATCGAGACACATCTACGCGTTGACGAGATCTTATCTGGGGCTTGCGTCGCAACCGTCTTTCGTAAAGACCTAATTTTTAATCGAGTCGCAATGTTGATGACGATCTCCGCTGCGCTTTGGGCAATAACATCCTGGCCCCTAGCGGGCCCAATGCAGTACTTTCGGCCATATGCGACGGCCCTACTTCTATTCGTCACGATGCAGTATGTGGCTATCAACAAAAACACTTTTCTTGCATCGCGCCCGATGCAGTACATCGCAACAATTTCGTATGCACTGTACGTATTACACCCAGCCACCGCGCACGGTTGGATGAATGAGGGCAATCCTGCGATCAAATATCTAGTAAAGCGGCCGATTAGTTTTGCTTTGACGTTCTTGCTCGCGCATTTTTCGACGTTCCATTGGGAACGTCGATGGCAGGAAGCCGCGAAGCGATGGATTAAGAGGCGCCGCTCAGAACCTGATGAGACTGCGATTGCAAGTTCGACATCCTAGTATTGCGAAGCTTATGTCGCTGTGCACTCGAGTTCAGGGGGGTGTCTTCCGGCGGTCGGCCCTTTCCCAGCCGGTCTGGGAACGTCCAGATGCCAGTGTCACATATGCTGGGAGTTTCATTAGCACATACCAAAACAGCAAGTGAATTTTGCTAAGCGGCAGGAGATCTCGTCCGAATTTCATCCATGATAGGAATACGGCAACCGCGAATCCTGCCAGGCCCGCAAAGCTGATGAACAGCGGCGCAGAAGAGGCGCCCAGCGTACTCGCCAGACCTGTAATGCACACCATCATAGCCGTTATTGCTCCCAACAGAGACAACGGCGGTATGGCCGCATCCAGGGCTAATACCAACAAGCCCAAATTGGCCTGCTTGACCGCCCGGAATATTAATTGGGGAATCAGGCTCGAGATAATGCCCAGATGACCGCGCTCCCATCTCTGCCGCTGAGTTTGGACGCCGACTTGGGTCGTTGGAAACTCACTGGTGACGGTTGCCGAAGGACAGAACAATGCGGCATTCCCCGTTGATGCCAATTCAAGTCCGAGCTTTAGATCCTCAACGAGAGATCCGCTTGCCAGCTCGACCGATTGAATGATGCGCCAAGGGAATGCCATGCCCGTACCCATGAGATGGCATGGCATCCCCAAAGTCTTAAGACCTAATGGGCGCGCCCAATTCTTCACCCGCCATGCAAACTCCATTGCGTTAAAGTTGATCGAGGTTCCGGTTGGAGCTGTCATCAAATCGAGCGCTTGCACAGGACGTTGTGCTGACAGGCAGGCTCGCACCAGTTCGGCAAGCATGCCTTCCCCCATCCTGCAATCTGCGTCTACAATGACGACAATATCAGGCGGCGCTTTCTGCAGCTCGCGAAGCCCCCATGCCAACGCGTAGCCCTTTCCCTTCTTTGTGAGATCGTCGCGAGGAACTACTTTTGCACCGGCGGCGTGGGCGACCGCAGCTGTGTCGTCACTACAATTGTCGGCAACAACGAACACATCGCCTTGCGAACCCAACTGTGCCTTCGCGTCGGAAATGGTGGGAACAATGCCGGCGCTCTCGTTGTGCGCAGGTATTAGCACAGCGATTTGTTGAGCTGCTCCCGCTCCTGAAGCCAGGGAAGCCCGACCAAAATTGGGAAAAGAAGCCACTGCAGCGCAGACTTCCACCAGAAATAATGCAACCAACACACAAAATATGAGACTCGGTATCGATAAAAGAAACGAAAATGCAATCGCCATTGTGAGGAACCACTCCATGATTGATAGGCGATAGACCAGAGACAAATTGAATTGTCGGTCCGCGCAGAGCAAGAGAATTTGGACGAAGCGAATGTCTGACCTGCAATCTCTCCGAATGGTCTGCTCCACGCGATCAGAGCCTAGGCGACAGCGAATTCGCAAAAATCCTGGCTTCTGGTCCCAGCCCATGGATGCTATGGAGGCGGCCGAGGCGTAGAGTAGTGTCAGCGTGGGCGGACGATTATGGCATGCACAATAGACCGGGAGTTGATACGTTGAAGATAAGCACGCTCGATTGGCTGAAATTTGGGATCATTAACCGCCTGGGTATGACTATTCCTGTTCGCATTACGTTGAATGATATACCGATTACTATACGAACAGGTACAACCGACAGAGCCGTCGCGTTCTCGTGCTTATCAGGTGAATTCGACCAAGCGATAGACGCGGCCACGCCACTTCAACACAACCTAATTATTGACGCAGGCGGTTATATTGGAACAGCGGCAATCGTGTTTGCCAGACGATTTCCAAAAGCCACGGTTGTCACCGTGGAGCCGTCGAAGGAGAATTTCAAAATCTTAGAGCAGAATGTTGCGGAATATCGGAACATTGTTCCACTCAATTGCGCTCTTGGTCCAATAGACGGCACAATCACCCTCGTAGATCCTGGCGACGGAGAGTGGAGTTACACTATTGTCTCTCAACCCAAAAACAACCCTTCGCCTAGATTGATAACTCGGAATGTCGAAGCAATTTCGGTCGAGACCATTATGCAGAAATATCGCGCAACAGGTGTGGATATTCTGAAGTTAGACATCGAAGGAGCCGAAAAGCATCTTTTCCAAGACAACCCCTGTTGGATCGCACAAACACGGGTGATTATGGCGGAGCTGCACGACTGGATCATCGATGGCTGTGAAGAAACTTTTGCGGGCGCGACCACTGGAAGAAGCAACTACAAATCATCTGGCGAAAAAATCTTATCTATTCTAGCGTCCACCAAGACAATTGGCTGTAGAGGTGACACAGAACACACCGCTGTTGGTCGAAATGTAGAATAGATCGGCAAGTAATTTGTCGCCGTCGATATCTTCGATCGTTACGCCGAGATTATTTGGATAGCTGCCGATCTGGTGCCAAGTCCTCGAACCATCCCAGTCGATCGATCGCCAAATTCCATATGTGCCCTTGTAAAAGCCAGCGACAACGATCGCCGGGAAAGCATGACCTGCAAAGGCTGCGCCAAAGCCAAATCCTCGGACCGCAGCAAAACCAGGTACACCGTGGACAGTTGATCCGCCGTTTGTGGAGTAAAATAGGCCGCCCTGTGTTTTGCTAACGACGGGATCGCCATAAGACATAAAGATCGCGTCAGCGTGTCCAGGCACCGTCTTCAAAACAGGGTTGAACTGCTGACTTGGGCCAAAACCTGGACGCGACACGATTGTACATGTTGCGCCGCCGCCGGCGCATCGTACGATTGCATCGCCCCTCCCATCTCCCAGGTTCCAGTTGTACAAAAAGAACGTGTTGGCATTGACGCGATCTGCCGCGCAAATCTTGCTCGGAAGATAGTTTCTCCAAGGCCAGCCGCTAACAGATCCGGCTACGACAATCTGGGTCCACGTCAATCCGCCGTCAGTCGTGAAAAAAGGCTGGACCGCTCCACCAGCGCCGTCAGTGGGGGCCCACACGAAATTCTTGGTAGAACTGGCGGCAACGCAACCTCCTATAAGGCCGCGAGAGGAAACGGCAGATGGTGCCGCGAGCGAGGCCCATGTTCGGCCACCGTCCACCGAGGTACCACTGTGGTTTTTATATTTGCCCCCGACATAACCTTGCTGGTTATCCGTCAACGCGACTATGAATGACGAGTTCGAGGAAGCCCAATCAAGATTGTAAGTATGCTGCAATGCATTTCCGTCGGTGCCGTAGCAGCCTCGATTAGCAGTTGTCGGGAAGGACGCATAGGGAGATACCAGCCGAAAACAGTTGATGTCCCAAACGCCAACAAGGACCGAACCGCTTGTTCCTGAGGAAGTGACAATGGAGCTAGATAGGCTCTCCTCGATGCCAGCCGTTAGCGAAGTGAACGTGATGGCAGTTCCGCTTGTGGGCGGCGTTGTATAGAAGACGCCTTCGGCACCAGTGAAGACGTGGCCCGATGCATCGAAGGCAGCGCCCGACGGGTAGAGGTTGAACCCAGTCATAAAAGCTGCCAACCACGTCACATCCCCGGTCGACACAAATGTTTTTTTTCCAGTCGCAGCATTCCAAGACGAACCACCGTTTGTCGTGAAAATTGTACCAGAACCTGGACCACCTCCAACGATGAATACGATGTGGCAAGTATCGGCAGTCGGGCAACTTTTTCCATCAACGGCCACAGCATATCCGACGACACCGGTGACAGCCGCGATGGTAGACCATTCTTTGCCGTTGTACTTCCAACCATTGCCATAACTTGCGCCGGAAGCGTTATCAACAAACCACACGTTGCCGAAAGGATCGGCGGCCATATACATGTGCGTGATTGGCCCTGATGAGGTCAGTATCCATGTTTGACCTCCATCCGTCGATCTATAAACACCGCTTCCGTAAGTCGAGACGTAGATGTTTGCGGTCCGCCTCTGCCCGTCGACATTCCGTGTGCCACCTGACGCGTCAAAGACAATGAGATGGCCACCGCCGCTGTTACCGTAAGGTTTTGCGGTGCTCACCGACTTAATCGTTTCGCAATTAGAACCCTTATCGATCGTCCGCATGAGACCACTTGATGGAGTGCTCATGTAGACGACGTTGGAGTTAATTGGATCGACGGCAATAGTATGGCCCATCGATTTAAGCGATTGGACCTGTCCCTGCGATAAATATGCTTTTTGCCGTGGATAACAGGTTGATGACCAAGTATCGCCTTGGTCGGTAGAAACGTAAACGTCTCCGTTCGTCTCAGCCCAGATCGTATTAGCGTCACTAGGGTCGGGAATGCACTCGCCACTGGAATTTCCAATCGCGGCCCCGTTAGCATCAAGCACGGCACCGGTTGGCATACCATTGGTCGTAAATAATTGTACCCACTGTCCTGCATTAACGTTCTTGTAGCAACCGTATTGGTCCGTCCGCGCAAGCAAAAGATTGGCCGACGAAAGACTACTAACACCACTAATAAAGCCGGAGCCGCCGATCTTAATAAGTGTGAAATTACCCACTGAGCCGTCGGACGGTGAACCGCTCCGGAGCGAGCCGATACAAGAGGCGACGGCGACGAGCGCAACCACAGATCGATAACTTAACATGTGCTTCAACTCTCTCCCGAAACACGAAGCAGACATATCGGTTTCATATTTGCTCAAGCTGGATGGGCGACAATTGAAAGCTATCCAATCGCTTACCCTGCTGCAAATCGTCGAGCCGGAGCGGCAGTGCCCCCTGTTGAGCTTCTCGAGGCGACGTTCAGAACGGTTACAATACGAAACGAGGCTTTCCGCCTAAGTAGAGAGGCCTTGCAATTAGAAGGCCAAATTGGCACTACGTACGAAATTACGTAGGCGCAGCACGAGGAGAGGTGACACGATGCTTGCGCTCACTTCAACTCCGCTAATCAGAGCCATTCAGTATTTTTCATGAGAATCTTGATCGCATTACCTGGCCTCCACCGAATGGACCGTGGCGCAGAAAATGCCTTTATTGCAGTTGCCCAAGAACTCTCCATTGCGGGAGACGAAGTAACCTTAATCGGCTCGGGCGGAGGTCGAACGGGAAATCGGTATAAATTTATTCATGCTTCGAGCGTGGCGCGGGAGCGTTTTGAAGATTTCCCGTCTCTTCCTTTTTTGCGGAATGAGTATTGCTATGAGGAACTAACGTTTGCCCCCCATCTCATCTGGCGTTTTCGCCCATCGGACTACGACATTACCGTTACGTGCAGTTACCCCTTCACAAACTGGATTCTCCGCAGACCTGTGCTGTGGGGTGTTCGACCGCCTCACGTGTTCGTCACCCACAATGGCGATTGGGCACCTTTAATGCGCGAAGCTGAATATCGATTTTTCGGGTGCGACGGATTGATCTGCATTAATCCTGATTTCTTCGAGAGAAACAAAAAACGATGGCACTCTCGTTTGATACCCAACGGTGTCGACTGTGAGCGCTTTAAGCCTGGCGCTGCTCAGCGCGAGCTTTTCGGGTTACCAGAGGGCCGTCTGCTGGTCTTGATGGTCAGCGCACTTATCCCGAACAAGAGAATCGAATTTGGCATCGAAGCTGTCAGCCAAATCTCAAATGCACATCTAGTCGTGGCCGGTGATGGACCACTGCGCGAGACGCTGACTTCGTTGGCCTCCAAACTTCTACCTAATAGATTCACTTTGCTGTCGACCAGTCCGGATCGAATGCCGCAACTATATCGAACTGCGGACGTTTTTCTTCAAACCTCAAAAGATGAGCCGTTTCCGCTCGTCTTCCTGGAAGCGCTTGCTTGTGGCGTGCCAATTGTAGCTCACGATATGCAGCGGGTTCGCTGGTTCATTGGCGAAGATCAGTATCTGGCTGACATGACAGATCCCAAAGCGATCGCACAAGCCATTATACGTGCTCAGCAGTTCGGCCGATCCGGATTAGATGCGCGAGTTAGGTTGGCGGCACAATTTTCGTGGACTAACGTGGCGCGCTTATATCGAGATTTCTTTCAAGAGGTCATAAACGGCGCCCGTACCCACAATATTGTTTAATTAAATCAATGCGCTGCTGCATGGTGGCATCTTGTTCGTATAGGCGCCCCGTCTTGCTTGCTGAAACAATCAAATCACGAAGTTCGTTCCTATTCTTGTCCAGACCGGCGATGTGATCGGCCAATCCTCTCCAGTCCCCGATTGCGGTGTATCGACCTCCACCGAACTGTGCTGTGAGCTCCTTCGGGTAAGCGCTGGCATAGCCGATCAAGGGGCATCCGGAGACGAGCGCCTCGATCAAACACCGAGGTGATTCGGGCGTTTTATGACAAAACAGGAAGATATCTGATCCCTTCAACGCGGCCATTATCTCCTCCCGATTGGACACATACCCGACGAACTTCACGATGTTGGCGATACCAGTCGTGTCCGCCTCCTGCCGCATCTGCGAAAGTAATGATCCATCGCCAAACCAGCTCGCGACTATCTCAACGCCCCTGTGATGTAGCTCGCGCACGACCTTCAGCCAATCTAAAGGTCCCTTCATTTCTATTGCTCGCCCAACGTAACACAGCTTCAATGGCCGCCTTCCATTAAGGTTGCTGACTTTCTCCTCCAACTCAGAATCACTGATATAGTCCTTGCTGGAAATCGGCATGTGATAAACTTTGTGAGCATTCGGTGCAAAGCCCGAGTAAGCGTCATAAACATCTTGTCCTTGCAATAACGCCAAACGAGACTCTCTCAGCGAGCGTCGGTAAGCTCTCCGAAATAATGGAAGCACCACATTTTCTTTGACAAAGCGCTTCCAGGACGGTTCATCAGTCCAACCTACTCTCGCAACTTCTTCGTAAACGACGTCGGCGTCGAGTGTGTACGGCTTATTCAGTTTGACCGCTTCACGGATAGCGACGGTCGGCCAGTCTCCGAAAAGACTGTGGGGTGACGCAACTAGATAATCGGACTCTAAAATCTCCGCTCTGAGAATAGAGCTCACGCTGCGATAGTATTTCAAAAAATCACGCGGGTGGTACGCATGCGGAAGGGGGATAATCTTGAGTCTTTGTCGCCACGGCAGCTCCTTTAAAGGTCTGCAGCGCCTAAGCCCAGAATTGAAAAGATCGGTGGTGATTGAACAGGCGACAGTAACGATCTCAAAATTATCAAGGTACAGACGAAGACCGTCACAGAAATCGGCATCAAGTTCTAAATCGCTGTTCGTCTGTCTGATGACACTTGGAAGCACTTGCAAAAGACGACTATGCATATCCATTTCCAGCCACTAAGTACTGCATGATATCGAAAGACTAAGGCAGTCCGGTGTAAGTTCGTTGAAGCGCGATGCGATCTCTACCGTCTTGGCGTCCGCACCACCCGTGACACGAGTAGCAGCTTATCTCCAATCGCCGTGTCTTTCGAAGCGCGATGATAGAGTTTCCGGCGACTCCGATCCATAAGGGCTCTTGCACAAGAGGACAAGTCGTTCGCCGAGAATGTGGTGCTTGCAGTGCTTGCGACGAGCGTTAGGCCCGCGATCTATAGGCTGCTCATGCACTGGCCCCCGTTTCGACCGGACAGTTGGCATAACGCGGGAGGCTTGAGGCTATCCTCAAGCACATGCTTTGGCCGACGATTATCGACGGATTGAACTGATCACCGGTGAGGCGGCGGGAAGCACTGGCTAAGTCGGAGTCAAAAAACCAAGCTTGCGGCTCTTGTCGCAGCCGAAGGACGGTTCCCGGTGAAGGCCGTTGCCGAGACGCTCGAGGTGGCTCGCTCCCATCTCCCTGACAAGGTCCGTTGACGTGCCCCCGCCAAATTAGGCCAGTTTGAACTGGAATTTTCCGATTAGAACCCCCCGTCGGGGAGAGGAGAGTTCCATGAAGGCATCGAAGTTTTCGGAAGCGCAGATCGCGTTTGTTCTGAAGCAGGCTGAGGATGGTACGGCCGTGGCGGAGGTTTGCCGCAAGGCTGGGATCAGCCAGGCGACCTATTTTAATTGGAAGAAGAAGTATGCCGGCTTGATGCCGTCGGAGATGAAGCGCCTGCGCCAGCTCGAGGAAGAGAATGCCAAGCTGAAGCGGATCGTCGCCGACCTGTCCCTGGCCTGCACCTGGTTCCGCAGACACCGAGTTAAGGTGTTTGATGGAGCAGGAGGTGGGTTATGGAGAGGCGGCAGTACACACGAGAGTTCAAGCTTGAAGCGGTTCGGCTGATCAAGGAGCGCGGCGTCTCGTATGCGCAGGCGTCAGCAGACCTTGGTGTTCACCCGACGCAACTACGTGACTGGGTGAAGAAGCTCGCGGACGATCCGCAGCAGGCATTCCCGGGTCATGGCCAGATGAAGCCTGAGCAACAGGAGATCGCGCGGCTGAAGCGCGAGGTCCTCAAGCTGAAGGCCGAACGGGACATCCTAAAAAAGCCGCGGCCTACTTCGCGAAGGAGTCGATGTGAAGTTCGCCTTCATCGCGAAGCACCGGGGGATTTGGCCGGCGGAGTGGTTGTGCGAGGCGCTCGGTGTCTCGCGGGGTGGGTTCTATGCCTGGCTGACACGACCGCGCAGCCAGCGCAGCCGCAACGACGAGGAGATCGGTGCGAAGGTTCGTGCCAGCTTCCTGTCGAGCGATCGCACCTATGGGGCCAGGCGGATCTGGCACGATCTGCTTGCTGAAGGGGTCTCGTGCGGACTGCACCGGATCGAGCGGTTGATGCGGCTGCAAGCGCTTCGGGCACGCCCGCGACGGCGGCGCCTGCCGCCTGATCTGGGTGAGCGGCAGGCGACCGCCGTCGCTGCCAATGTACTCGACCGCAGCTTTGAAGCAGCAGCACCCAACCGCAAATGGATTGCCGACTTCACCTATGTCTGGACGGCAGAGGGCTGGCTCTATGTCGCGGCTGTCATCGATCTGTTCTCTCGCCGCGTCGTCGGTTGGTCTATGAATGCGGCGATGACCGCACAACTCGTTACCGACGCCCTGGTGATGGCGATCTGGCGCAGGGGCAAGCCCGACGCGCTATTGCATCACTCCGATCGCGGCAGCCAATATACCAGCGAACAGTTCCAGCGCTTGATGGCCGACAATGGTGTCGTCTGCTCGATGAGCCGGTCCGGCAACGTCTGGGACAACGCGGCGATGGAGAGTTTTTTCTCTTCGCTGAAGACCGAACGAACCGCACGCAAGGTGTACCGAACACGCGACGAGGCCAAGGCTGATGTGTTCGACTACATCGAGCGTTTCTACAATCCGAAGCGCCGACACTCGACGATCGGATATCTAAGCCCTATGGAGTTCGAGAGGCAGGCTGGATTAGCTTAAGCGGGTGTCAACCGAACCGGGTGCAGGCCAAATGGGGCAACTCCAGCTCACAATATTTTAAACCACAATGTCGGCTCGATTTGCAACGTGCTGAACGACGTCCCTAACCCCAGCAACCATCGCAGCCATTCCCATAAGCCCAACGAGAGAAACACGCCTGCGGTCGCCACCAAGTCTTGAACTCCGTAGGAAAACTGTTCTAGCCGCTGCCCGACGTACATCGGTGCGTACCTGAAAAGATCTGCGACGCTGACGACAAGTATGCAGCCGAGCAGCCCGCCGAACTTGAGACCCAACGGCAGCCCAATCAGGAGAAAAGCAAACCTCAGCCCATTCGAAATGGCGCTATAAGAAGGACGTCCAAGTCCAAGAAGTGCAGACTCGTTCAGATAGGCTAGTACAGAAAACCACGACCCTAGTACGAGAATCGGTAGCATCCAGTTCGCCGCTGCGTATCGTTCGTCATATAGAATTTTTATGGCGAAGTCGGCCGTTGCTGCGAGAGCCGAAAAGACACCTCCCGTGACAACCAAGAATTTAAGCCGATGCGGAGCCAGTTGGTTGCGGAGATCGCTCCTTTTCATTTCCGAGTGCGAAGCAATCAGAGGAAACAAAACGTAGTTTCCGAGCCGAAGAACAACTGAACCCAACAGCTCGGAAATGGAGCGTGCTATCCCATACACGCCGAGTAACTCCAGTGGAACTGCGCTCGCCAAATAAAGGCGATCGAAATTGGTCGACAAGAAATAGAGGACGGAGGAAACGAATATCCA
>Ga0206940_1057_pt1 | contig 15824 bp, 19 predicted proteins | sample Alteio_BWOrgHeat_8_FD_152963 | JGI IMG/M metagenome (GOLD analysis project Ga0206940, IMG submission 152963) | Enriched cells from forest soil in Barre Woods Harvard Forest LTER site, Petersham, Massachusetts, United States -... | ecosystem: Environmental > Terrestrial > Soil > Temperate forest > O...
GTGTTTATAAAGATTTTTTGATTTTTTATTTACAGCAAAAATGTCGAATTTATTTCCTACAGCAATGACATCAAAAGTGAGGTTGGGATCTTTTGCAGGAAGCATGGTGAAAACTTTTTTGTCCCAATCGTATAAATACGCTTTGCCACTATCAAGCAAGATAACAAACGTACCATCAGACGCTATAGAAAGGTCACTGACGGGGCCAATCATAGGATGTTTAGGATCACCTCCATCAACAGGGCTAATATCTTCCCATGGGTTTTCGCCCATTGCTGATGGGTTGTAATGATGAAGCTTTGAACGGTCTTTTGATAGAGCCCATACTTCTAGCTGAGCTGTACTTCCTCCAGTTGTTCTGCTGCCACATGTAATACCAACAGCGGTTCCATTTTCTTTTTCAAAACCGGCAGGAGGATTTATGTGCGTTTTTGCTGAGTCAATAATCCACCAATCATAGTCGCTTGCAGCATGTGCACAGTCAATATTATATGATCCATCTGCTGCAGCAGCTTGTGATGATGTTAGTACCATGATTGCGGGGCTTTCTTGATTGTGCATGATTTTTATTGCATCAGTTACAAAAACTATTGGATCTTGCTCTGATGGATCGGGATTAATTTTCCATGTGTCTGAATCATCTCCAACGCCGCCTGTGCCGTTGAGTCCAACGATAGCTTTGCTTGCTTGAGTTACGCAATTTAAATTTTTACCATTTCCTATTTGCTCAAGACGAATCCGATCGCCTCGCTTAACCATCGATCCTAGAGCGCAATTAAAACGGTTATTAAGAGCGTGAGGTCCTTTTACCATCCAAAAACTTGCATCAGATTGTGTTTTGGCACTTATTACCGCTGATTGACCAAGTAGGGCGTTTGCACGCGCTGATAGGTAGGAGCTATTTTTTTGATTTTTTATGGCAACGATATCACCATACCGTAATGGTTCTGGGTCAGATTGTTCTGTTGGCACTGGTTGTTTTATGGCAGCGTTAGTGTGTTGTTGATTAAATAATGATAGAAAGATCGATATCAATAATTTGTGAGTTAGTCTCATGACTCTCCCCGTTTGTTCTGTACAAGTATGGTTAAATACTTGTACAGAGTAGCAAACAGTAGAGCTTTTGGGTCAACAGTTTCTTTTAAAACTATTTTAAGTGACCTTCAATTTTTGAGCGTAACGCTTCTTTGTTCATGTATCCTGTCTCTTTAGCAACCAACTTACCATCTTTAATAAAAAGCAATGTTGGGATAGATGACACGTTGTATTGAATGGCAATATCACGTTCTTCATCAATATTGAGTTTAAGAAATTTGTATTGGTCGCCTATCTCTTTTGAAAGATCTTCAAACAGAGGCATCATCATTTTACAAGGTCCGCACCATGTTGCAAAAACATCGATGACGACGGGAAGTTTTGACTGTGTAACTTCTTGTTCAAAATTTTGTGATGTAACAGTTTGTGACATAATAAATCCTTTATTTTTTGTCTATCCATGTACTCTTGAGGTGTACATTTTTAAGCAGATCATCTTCAATCTTTGATGGACTTTCGGTCATCAAACAGCTGCCACGTTGCGTTTTTGGAAACGCGATAACGTCACGTATTGATTCAGTGCCCGAAAAGAACATTGCCAAGCGATCGATACCAAAAGCAACGCCACCTTCAGGAGGGTAGCCAAACTCTTGAGCTTCCATCAAGAATGAAAATTTTTCTGCTGCTTCTTCTTTGCTCATACCTAAGATATCAAAAATTTTGCTTTGCACCGCTGAGTCTCCAATACGAATTGATCCACCACCAAGCTCTTCACCGTTGCAGACCAAATCATACGCACGTGCTTTAACATCTTTAAGCTCAAGTTTTTCCCAACCGTCTTGAGGGCTGGTGAAAGGGTGATGGCGGGCAACCCATTTTTTTGTCTCTTTGCTGAATTCAAACATAGGGAAGTCTGTTACCCAAAAAAGGCTTGGTGTTGCTGCTTTGATTAAGTTCAGTTGTTTACCAAGTACCAGACGCAGTTGTCCAAGTGTTGTCCAAGCGTCTTCAAATTCATCAGCTATTGCAAAGATTGTATCATACGCAGTAAGACCAGGAATAACAGCTTGTGCAAGCTCTAAAAAATTTTGTGGTAAAAATTTGGTAATGGTTGAATCAACAGTTCCATCTTCTTTCCAGCGGATCCACACAAGACCTTTTGAGCCAAGTTCTTTTATTGAGAGGTCAAGTGTGCGATCAAGCTCAGTGCGTGAGAAGCGATGATGTTTAACAACGATGCATCCAACTTTGCCATTGCGGCCCAAGATAGCATCGATGAAGTTTAATTTGAGTGAGCCAAACAGAGCAGACACGTCGTTAATTTTCATATCAAAACGCATGTCAGGTTTGTCGCTGCCGTACTGTGTAAAAACTTCGTCATAGGTGTAACGTGGTAGAGGAGTAGGCAGGTCGATATCTAAGAATTTTTTGAAGAGAATTTTGTAAAGCCCTTCACACACTGTTTGAATATCGTTTTCATCAACAAATGACATTTCGATATCAAGCTGGGTGAATTCTGGTTGACGGTTTGCACGGAGTGCTTCGTCGCGGAAGCAGCGTGCGATTTGGAAATATTTTTCAATGCCGCCAACCATTAAAAGTTGTTTATAAATTTGTGGGGACTCAGAAAGTGCATAAAATGTTCCTGGTTGCGCGCTGCATGGAACTAAGAAATTGCGCGCTCCACAGGGTGCATTTGGTAAGTGTTGGCGTTTCAATTTCATAAAAATTAAGATCATTAAAATATTGGCGCATAGCAAAAACAAGGTCGTGGCGCAGCTTGAGATGGTTATGCATTGAGTGGCGACGAAGATCGAGATAGCGGTATTTTAAGCGAAGCTCTTCTGAAACATGTGCTTCGCCTTCAAGTTGAAAAAGTGGTGTTTTTGATGTGCTTAACACCTGAAGTTCAATTCCTTGTATCTCGAGCTTTCCTGTTGCAAGCTTTGTGTTTACAAGTTCAGGTGAACGGCTTACTACTGTTCCTTTAAGTGCAACCACATATTCTGAACGGAGGCTGTGAGCTTGTTGAGCAGCTTCAGGATTGTGTACTGGATCGAAGACAACTTGTACGATGCCAGTGCGATCGCGTAGATCGATAAAAACAACGCCGCCATGGTCACGATAGCGGTGTACCCAGCCATTGAGGGTGACGGTTTGTTTAAGATGTTGTTCAGAAACTTGTCCGCAATACACAGTACGTTTTAAAAAGCTCATGTGCCTGCCTTTGCCAAAAAATATTCAGAATGCCGGAGCAATCCATTGATTGCTCCATGAGTTTTTGAGTATAGCAGTTTTTTGGCAAAAACGAAGAAGAGCACGTGACCTTAGCAGGGCGTGCTCTTCTTTCTAAAGATTAGATTGTGCAGATAACTATTGACCTAGACTAGATGCTGCAGGTTTATTTACTTCGGTTTTAACCCAGTCTAAATAACCACTAGTTTTTCGTAACCAGGTTGCTTGTTTTTTATTCTCATCTGATGAAGGCGCTTCCTCTAAATATTTATCCATTTGTTCGAGTACTGCTTTTTCGTTGTCAAATTCTTGAATATTATCTTTGGTGATGCCTGCTGGAACTTTGTGACTCTCCAAAGCTTCAGCGGTAAAGCCTTTGTTTTCTAGTTCGTCAGTAGCGACTTTTAATTGTGCCATTTCAGTGTTTGTCAGATCTCTAGCCGCAACTACACCAGTCACGCCTGTAAGCAGTGCTGTGCCTACAACTACTAATTTCAACATGTTCTTCATAAAACTCCTCCTTTGGGTTTGGTTAAAAATATTATTCAATGCTTTTTACAATCTGTTTATGTTTTTCAACTACTGTTTTTGAGCCTGTTTTAGCAGTTACAGCTTGAGCGCCAGAACCTTTTTTAAGTATTATTGTTTTTGCGCCTGTTTTAGCAGTTACAGCTTGAGCGCCAGAACCTTTTGTTATGTGAGGTGGTGCTGGTGGCGCTGGTGGCGCTGGTGGTGCTGGTGGCGCTGGTGGTGCTGGTGGCGCTGGTGGTGCTGGTGGCGCTGGTGGCGCTGGTGGCGCTGGTGGTGCTGGTGGCGCTGGTGGCGCTGGTGGCGCTGGTGGCGCTGGTGGCGCTGGTGGCGCTGGTGGCGCTGGCGGCGGTGGTGGTGCTGGTGGAGTTGTTGTTTGACATGTGACGGTGACAGTACCAGCAATATTGGTTTCTTGGTTATAAATATTTACAAGAGCGTTAAAATTAGCTGTTGAAAGAAAACGTGCAGCATTGCTTTGTGTTGGTACTGTAGGGCCAGCGTAGATTCCTATTGTTGTAGCAACGGCGCCGTCAAAATTCCACCATTCATTTCCGGCATCTGTTAGGTCAGCCTGAGTTGGGCAAGAAGTTGAGTAAATAGTTTGAGTGCCACCCCCATTAACGGTGTCTACTTGGAAAAAGGTGCTGTTGTTTATAGCATTCCAAATTGTCTGTATACAAGTGACTATATCACTGCCTATGGTGGTGGAACCGTCTGCGGTGGGGGTAGTGGGGGTACCTGTTGTTCGATAAGTTTGGACAAAATTACTAAGAAGGTTAATAGCGTTCGATAGATTGACAGGATTTTTTAAGTTTTGGGCGTTGACAGCGCTTAAGTCTTGATTAACAGCAGCTTGTACTGCTTGATAAGCTGTTGCAATATCATAGTATGGTGCAGCAGTGCCCGAACTTGATCCTGTAAACTGATTTACAAGTGAGCCTGCCGGCTGCATAGGTATTGGGCCTGTTGCCATTAATGCTTGAGATTCTATGCCTAAGATCAAAAATAACACTAGAGAATATTTAAATATGCTCATACGTTTCCCTTTATTTTTTGCCTGTGGTTTTGACGACTTTAGTCACGGTGGCTTGTTTTATTGGTTTAGCTGTGATTGTGCCAGTACCTTTTTTTAGAGCTACAGTTTTTGTACTCGTTTTAGTTGCCACACTTGAGGCGCTTTTACCTTTTGCTAGAACGATTGTTTTTGTGTTTGTGGTTACTTGCGGAGGTGGAGTGTTTTGATCTCCAGAAATTGTGACGGTAGTCGTTATTGGACATAGGTAGTAATAATTATTTAGAACTCCGTTTACAGTCCCTGCATCTGAAGCTGGTGCTAATGGAGCTGCTGTAGCAGTTGGCACAGGTTGAGTTCCATTAATTGTATTTTGAATAGTTGCTAATTGAGTTGGTGAAAGAAATGCTGCTGGCTGTTTATCTGCATTTTGTCCTAATGCATAATCAAGAACGCCTCCAAAAGCTGATATTTGTATTACTGTATCTTGAGTTGGACAATTTGAAGATTGACCAAGGGTAGTTTGAATTGTCCCTTTAAATTCTGGTGCGAGATTTTTGCATAGAGCGGTCCAGATGGTATTCATAAGAGTAACTAAATTATTACCCATTGTGCTAACATCCGTTGTACTAACAGCACCAGGCCAATAGCTGGCAGCCGCATCGGGAGTAACATATAAATAAGAGCTTATGAAGTACCCAAGAAGGTAAATAGCATTCCACAGATTTTGGTTAACAGATGGGTCTTGATTTACGGCGTTGCTGAGAATAGTAAAATCAGAAAGAATAGTGGAATTGCCTTGATAAAATGGATCTGCGGGAGACGGTGGTGGCATAGTTGGCATAGACATTCCGTTTGGTGGTGTCATTGATCCCATGCCAGGTGGCATTGTTGGCATTAAAAGTTGTTGAGATCCTATGCTCAAAGCTAATAACATCAAAGAATATTTAAATATGTTCATACACTTTCCCCTCAGCCCTCTTTTTTAAAATATTTCCTATTGTGCATAATCTAATTGTATCAATTAACCCCCTTGTGGAGTCAACACTTTGGGAAACTATTTCAGTTAGGAACTGTTTTTTGTGTTTTGCTTTAGAAAAAAGAGAAAAAAAAGAGGGGGAGGCTCTGTTAAGAGCCTCCCCCTCAAAAAGTGTAAAGCTTTTTTATGTGTGTTTTACAACTTTGGTTACCGTGGTTGTTTTTGCTTTTTTAGCTGGGGCGGGAGCAGGTTTCTTTACAGTAACTGTTTTTTTACCAGTTGTTACGACTTTAGTTGTGGCAGTGGTACCTGTAACAAGGGTAGTTATCGATGGACATAGGAAGTAGTAATTATTAAACACACCATTTACAGTTCCAGCAGCTGTTGATGCGACAGGTGTTGGCGCGTTGAAGGTGGGGCCGTTAATTGTATTTTGAATAGTTGCTAATTGAGTTGATGAAAGAAATTGTGCTCCAGGTATACCAGTAGCAAGAATTCCTGCAAATAGGTCTATGTTAGCTAACACTAAAGCGCTTGGAGCTGCTACAGGAGATGTTGCTATAGCACTTTGAATTGCTCCACTCAATGCAGGATTGATTTGGGTTTTAATTCCATTCCAAAAAGTTGTTAGCATTGTAACGAAACTATCACCTAGGGTAGGAGTAATTGTAGAATCGTACCCACTGTTAATATTGTAATAATCAGAGACGAAAGCATTTAGGTAGTTTAAAAACGTTGCTGCGTCTTGATTAGCATACCCTTGAAGAGCAGCGAAGTCGGTAGCAAATTGGAGATTGCCGCCTGTTTGAAATGGGTCAACAAAAGTAGTTGTCCCTGGACGAGCCGTTGACATACTCAAGGCTAAAAATAACATTAAAGATTTAAATACGTTCATATTTTTCCTTTTAATAAATATGGTTTTATATTTTTACACGATACAACTAAACATCTAGTAAGTATCTTTTATCACCCCTCGCCCCCCCTTTCTTTTGTAAAATATTTCCTATTATCCATAATGTCAGTATACCCGTTGGGTTGCCCGGGGAGTCAATAGTTTCTATTAGAATTATTCAATGATGTGAAAAAGAGGGGGCGTAAACGATTGAGGATCCCATTGTAGACTCTTAAAAGAACGATCTGATCATGTATCCAATTAAACCAATGGTTGATAGCATCGATGCGATGCCTAAAATAAGCGCAACTTTGCTTGCGCGCACGTGTCTAAGGTAGTAGCCCGTGGCTGCCAAGCTTACGATAGTGTATCCCACTAAAACTGCCTGGTAGGGCAAAAATGGCTGTAAGAAGTTGATACAGACAGCCAGCGTGAGGAAGCCAAAAAACTTTTTAACATAATCCATCCACTCGCCTGATCGAGGGAGGAATGAGATGGTACTGGAGAATGTACCGACAATAAGGAGCAAAAGGCTCATGCCAACGGCAAAACAAAAGAGGGTTATAAAGCCAACCAAGGGGTTGCCGTTTTTTGCTACTATTCCTAGTAAAACTGCCAATGCAGGGGTTAGGCATGGGGACGCAACAGTGCCTGAAATGAGCCCTAACACGAATGAACGAAAGAGCGAGCCTCGGTTTCCTGTAAAAAATCGATGTTGTAGTATTGGAGGAAGATAAAGATCATACCAGCCAAACATGCTTCCTGCCATATAGATGAAGAAAATAACGACGCATGCGACAAAGTAGGGGTTGCCCAGCCAAGCTCCGAATATGATTGATGACGTTGCCGAAACATAGCCAAGAGAGGCGTACAACAGAGCTATACCAAAAATGTAAGCAATCGATGAAAGAAAATTGAAAAAAGCTGAGTGGCTGGCTTGAGCTTGCAGAATACCAGCAGTGATGGGAATCATAGGGTAAATGCACGGGGTAAAGCTTATGGTAATGCCGGCCAGAAAGGCAATTAAGAAAAGATATAACGGTGAACTACCAGCGGCTGTGGCTCCTTTTAAGAGCTCGTCAAGATTCATCATACAATCCCTTCCCCCTGATTTGTCTGGTTCGAGACACGCATCGCAAGGCTCCCCGTTCCTCACCATGATCGTTCTATTTATTTAGTATACCATTGATTAATACGACTCAGTCAATGGATCGCGTGATTTAGTTGAGAATTATCCTCTGGGACTCAATTTTTTTGTGATTTCAGGGTATATTCGAGCTGAGTACTTTATTTATTATTGAAATGGATCCCGGGTCTCCCTCGTCGAGCTCGGGATCGGGACAGGATTGGACAGCGTAATGTTTGGATTTATAAAAGATAAAATTAAAAAAATATATGCCAACGTAACCAAGCAGGTGAGCGCCCTTTTCGCGCGAAATGTGCTTGATGAACAGTTTTTAAAAGAGCTTTCTATGCTTTTGATTACGGCTGATACGGGTGTGCGGACGACCAATCAAATTATTAAAAAACTTACCGATGGGATTACTGATTCAAGTATCACAACGATTGATCAGGCTAAGCAGGCGCTTGAGACTGTTTTGGTTGGTATGCTTTCTTCAGCTGTTCAAACAGACTCAATGCCAAAGGTTGTTCTTTTGGTGGGAATCAACGGAAGTGGTAAAACGTCATTTGTTGCTAAGTATGCGCATCTTATAAAGCAGCAGGGCAAGAAAACGTTGATTGTGGCGGCTGATACATTTCGTGCTGCGGCAGTTCAGCAACTTGGTACATGGGCTGAGCGTGTTGGTGCAGAAATGTTTCAGGGCACAGAGGGGCAAGATCCCGCATCGGTTGTTTTTGATGCATGTGCTTATTTTAAACAACATAATTTTGATCATATTATTATTGATACAGCAGGACGTTTGCAGACAAAGGTAAATCTTATGCGTGAGCTTGAAAAGATTCATCGTATTGTTGCAAAGCAGCTTCCAGACCAAGCAATTAGCACATGGTTAACGATTGATGCAATGTTGGGACAAAATAGCTTAACGCAGGCAGAGGTGTTTTATCAGGCAACAAAAATTAATGGATTGATTTTGACTAAGCTTGATGGCACCGGCAAAGGTGGTATTGTGTTTGCTATTGTGAGTGCGCTTAATGTGCCTATTGTGTATGTAACACTTGGTGAAGCGTTAGATGATATAAAGCAATTTGATGGGCCAGAGTACGTAAAGACGTTACTTTATGAGTAAAATTTTACACTACGTAACGACTAACACCGGTAAGTTTAATGAAGTAAAACGCTTTATAGAAGCTTTAGAGCCTTCACTGTCGCTTGTTCAAGCTCCTGTTGATATTCAAGAAATTCAAACACTCGACCAATCAGCCATTGCTCTGGATAAGGCTAAACAAGCATGGAATGCTGTACAAAAGCCACTGTTAATTGATGATGCAGGAATCTATTTTGAACGGTACCGTCAATTTCCGGGGACATTGTCAAAATTTGTTTGGGAAGCACTTGGGTTAGAAGGGATCAATAGCTTGATACACGAAGGTGATCCCGCATATTTCTTGCTGACCATGGTGTATGTTGAGGGGCCCGATGCATTTCATGTGTTTGAAGGGCGTTGCAATGGTCGTCTCACTAAGCCAGAAGTTTTTAATGGTGACCCAAGTTTGCCATTTGATCTCTTTTTTATTCCTGAAGATCAACAAAAAACCTATCTTGAGCTAAAAAAGGATTTCGAAACTTTTCAGCAATTTAATTATCGCATTCGTGCTTTGAAGGCCTTTTTGCAATGGTACAAGAGCAAATGAACAAGCAAGAGCTTTGGTGGATGCTTGAAGCGATCACAGGTAAATCAAAAGCCCAGCTGCTTGCTAATCCACAAGATCTAACGCCAGAACAGCAAAAAACGCTTGATACATGGATTAACGAGCGCGTTAATCTTCATAAGCCTTTGCAGTACATTCTTGGTTCAGTCCCTTTTGCCGGTCTGACTATTCTTGTTGAGCCTCCAATTCTTATTCCTCGGCCAGAAACTGAAGAGATTGTGTTATGGACTCTATCGCAGCTTGAGCCGGTGCGAAATGAGCCCCTGCGTATTCTTGACTTGTGTACCGGTACGGGGTGCATAGCGCTTGCCCTTGCGCATGCGCTACCTCAAGCAACTGTTGTTGGGGTTGATATTGACCCACAAGCCGTTGCGCTTGCTGAAAAGAATAAGAAGCATAGTGCGTTATCTAATGTTACTTTTTATCAATCAGACCTGTTTAGTGCCTTAAAAGGCATGCAATTTGACCTTATCATCTCCAATCCCCCTTATATCACGCACGAAGAGTATGCTACGCTCGAGCCTGACGTTAAACAGTGGGAGTCAATTAATGCTCTAGTAGCTCATAGCGGTGGACTCGACTTTTATCAACGTATAGCACAAGAAGCTTGGAATCATCTTAATCACCAATCTATACTACGACTAAGGGGGATTCCAAGCATCATATGCGAGTTTGGGACTGACCCTATGGGGGTTGAGCAGGCTTTTTTAAATGCAAACTTTTCAAAAGTGCGATTGAATCGCGATATGCAAGGCTGTAAGCGCTTCGCTGCCGTGTGGGTTTGACATTAGGGGAAGTTTAAGATAAGGTTATGGGGTCCAAGGATGACATATCTTTAATGTATGCATGAAATGTTAAGACAATAAAAGTTTTGCAAATGTTTCAATCAGCATATTTTTCACTGGGATTAATACCCGTTTGGTTTAACGTTTAGTAGATTCAAAGTTTATGAAAAATAGACACGGAGAATTTTTATGAAACAGAGTACCACTCATAATATCGTAGCCTTTACTTGTTTAGTAAGCTTTTTAGCTACATCATTATTGTTGTCAAAAACGCACCAAGAGTTTGACGTTGTTGAAGCTATGCGCAAGCAAGTTGAAGAAACTGAGAAAACAACAGATGGTAAAATTTGTAAGATAAAGTGCACATTTGAGCTTGCAGATGATAAGCTTGTGCAAGAAAATACCAAGGTTTATTTTTCTGACTATCGTCGGAAACCAGAGTTTGAAGAGTTAACACACACTTCACCTGCAAAAACAACCAAGGTTGTTGAAGCTTTTTATAACGCTTCAGACAAAAATTCTTTGGTTCTTGTTCACAGAGATCCTGAAAGCAATAAAAAGCTTTTGACAGAAACAGTTTCATTCAACGGTTAAGCTATATTTTTTAAAAAAGGAGTTGGGTATGGATGGGTTTAATGCCTACATATGTCCCGTTTGTGGTTTGCTGTACGACGAAGAAAGTGCAGATAAATCTGTTGAAGACACCCCAATTCCTTTTGAAGATCTTGATATTGACTGGGCCTGCCCAGTTTGCGATACTCCGGCTGAAGACTTTAAGCCAACCAAGTCAGATCGCGTTGCGGACGTGATAGACGAAAATCAATCAAAATAGATCTTTTAGAAAGTATTTTTTATGGAACATGAAGGTAAGCGTCCTGTCTTGAATAATATTTTTGGCTACATTAAGAATATTTTTTGGATCCTGCTTGTCTTGCAGCTTGTCCCTTTGTTTTTTGGTAATATTAAAAATGCCGTTGCTGATGTTATGTCTCCAAAGGCCCACGTTGGGTATCTGACGATCAAGGGCGAAATTACTGATGCATCATTTTACGTAAAAAAAATTGACGAGTTTGCCAAAGATGATGAAATTCAAGCGTTGCTTGTACGCATCGATTCATCAGGCGGATATTCTGGTACTTCTCAAATTATTTTTAATGAGCTTAAGCGTTTCAAAAAAAATAAGCCTATTGTTGCATTGATCGAAAACGTTGGTGCTTCTGGCGCTTACTATATTGCTGCTGCAGCAAATAAGATTGTAGCAAGCCCGCAATCATTGGTGGGCAGTATAGGAACTGTTTTACAAGTTCCTAACGTCAAAGAACTTTTAGCGTCATGGAAAGTGCGATTTTATGAAATTCATTCTGGTTCATACAAAACAGCAGGCAGTCCAGTAAAGGACATGACTGATGAAGACTTAGCGTATTTGCAAACACTTTCTGATGATCATTACGATCTATTCGTTAAAGATATTGCTGAGGCGCGTGGACTTGATGTTGCTGATCACAAAAAGTGGGCTGATGGTAAACCGTTTACGGGACGCCAGGGTCTTGAGCTTAAGTTGATTGATAAACTCGGTTCGTTTAGTGATGCGCTTGATGAACTTAAGATAGTCGCAAATATTGAAGAAGAGATTAAGCTTGTTGCAGCCAAAAAGCCTGGGAGCGTCATGCAGTGGTTATCTGGTAGCGATGACAGTGATGGTTCTACGCAATCGTTTACTGATCTTGTCGCTTCTCATGTTGGTTCGGCGTTGGCTAAGAATGTTATTAATTGTTCGTGATTATCGAATTTCTTCGATCTGATAAAACGAAATTGTCTGCTGTTTCCCATCATCTCCAGCAAGCATCAAATCGCCGTTAGGTAAAACCTGCTTGGCAATGCCGCTACGCAGCGTTCCGTCTTTTTGATGCACTTGGATATGAGTTCCCAAAATAACTTGTTGTTCTTTCCAGCTTTTATAGATCAGCATGAACTGTTCGCGTTTCCAGTGGTCATACCAGGTGTTAAGGCTTGCAAGAATAGATGTATAAATGGTTCTTAAGCTTTGTTCTTCACCAGTAGCTTCTTTAAGACTTATGGCAGATTGCGCAAGTGGATCTTGAGCATCAAACAGATTGTTAATGTTTAAGGCAAAGCCAATAATCACACCTTTGGCTATCTGACCCTCCCAAACAACAGCTACAAGAATGCCACCAAGCTTCTTATTTTTGATAACAAAATCATTGGGCCATTTAAGTCCAGCGCCGTACTGTTTTAATGGTTCGACAATTCCCAAGCTTAACGCCATGGTAAGTTGATTAAGGCGAATGCTTAAATCGTCGTGATTAATGGTTGCAAGGTTGTTTGGTTTTAAAAGAAACGTAACCAGAAGTTGGCCCTGTTGCACTGACCACGTACGATCTTGTCTGCCATACGCGTTTGTTAAAACATCAGCAAGAAATATTGCGCCATCAGGTGCTTCATCGAGATGTTGCTTGGCCCAAATCATTGAATTTTCGCAGGTATGTGTGCGGTATAACTTGCTGCCAATACTCATGTCTGTTGTTCCTAAAGACGAAACTTCGTTTCGCGTTGCGTTTCACGTTTGATGTCGCGCTCTTTTAATTCTTGTTTTTTATCGATTTTCTTTTTGTGCTTAGCAAGGCCAAGTTCAAGCTTTACGTAGCCACGATCATTTAAATAGAGCTTGAGAGGAATGAGCGTTAACCCCTTGCGAGAAATAGCACCAACGAGTTTATTAATTTCGCGTTTATTCATCAAAAGTATACGTGACTTTCGTGTAGAGTCATTTTTACTAAATGCATGAGAATAGGCAGCAATGTGGCAGTTAAGAAGTGTAAGCTGTCCATCGTGAATAGTTGCGAACGCATCGTTGAGTGAAACGTTTTTAGCGCGTATCGATTTTACTTCATCGCCAATAAGCACAATGCCGGCCTGCATGGTTTCAAGAATTTCGTAATCGTGATACGCACGTTTGTTTGTTGTAATTATCTTCATGCTCGATACTCTGAAGGTTGATGAGAAACAAGACGATTAAATAACTTTTTCATTATAGGCCAAAACAGAATAGCAGCAATAACACCTAAAACATTGCCACCGATTAAAAAGGACCAGACACAAATTTTTCCAACGCCAAAGAATCGTTCAAGTGAAAACACCCAGGTTGGTTCCCATCCTAAAACTGAATGAACAAACCAGTAACCAAAGGCATAGTCGAATGAGAAGAATGGAATCATGGTCCAGGGGTTGTTAAATGATGTTGCAAAAAAGAGTGTTGGAAAGTGAAGATTAAAAAGATACTTCGTGGCTACCATCATAACCGTGTGTCCACCAGGAAATGGTGAAAAGGCAATGTAAAGCCCCATGCAAAATGAACGTGTTAAGTTGTGAGGGGTTGCGCCCGAAAGTATCGCTTTTTTGAAAATGTTTTTGGCTTTGTCTATAATTATCATAATAAGCTAGTATACCTGACATAGATTAATGTGGCCAGGAAAGATGCGATAGTGTGTAAAAAGAGAAAGGGTATAAGATGTTTTACCGGTTTTTTGTTGTGGTGTGTTGCCTGATAAGTATTCACACGCACCTTCATGCTTTTAGTGTTCCAAATCCAATTAGTGAAGTTCGTGGGTGCTTTAAAATAAAGGAGCATCATGGCAAAATGCCTCAGTTTCGTGTGCTTTATCAGGGCAAAGAGACGGTGAGCAACGCCGAAGGGTTTGTGTCTATTCCTGTGAATGATGCTCCAGGCAAAGTGTATTCGCTTTTGATCTGTAAAGACATTCAGGAAAATTTTGATAAAACGAACACGGTTAAAGACGTAAGCATTACCAAAGATCCTCACTATCGTCTTTTGACCTATCTTTATTCATCATTTGGTGGACAATGGGTTGAGGATCATACTCAAAAACGTGAAGAAACTTTTGTGATCCCTGAGCACTGTATTGTTGTGCTTATGGATTCGACAGTGCTTGATAAGATTGATCCGTGGCCGCTTGATTTTGGAGCAAAAACACTTAAGCTGCCGATATTGAATCTTAAGGCGCATGCATCTACTAAGACGCTTGAGCGGGCTTCAGCTCGATCGTTATTAAAGTCGCTTGATTCAACAAGCTTTTATGAGTCGATTAAAGAAGAGATTCGTAAGCCGGCTGAGAACCCTAAGGTTCGGGTTTCCCTTAACAAATAACTATTTCAATTAGAAAAACAAAGCGCGTCAAGGCCTATAAACAGGGGCTTTGGCGCGTTTTTTATTTGTGCGAACTTTTGCCATACTAGATATAGGTTATACAAGTAAAAATGGGCTTGTTCCGCCCCCTCGATTGAGCTCGGGGTAAACTGCACTCGTAAGAGTGAAGGCCGAAAGGTTATATATCATGGCAAAGCTTACACTCGCCCGCTTGTGGGCATTTATATCGTTATTATGCATATCTCTTGGTACGCTTTCAGCTGAGCTTATGATTGTTTCAGTTGATGGTAACGGTTATGTGCAACCATTGGCTATGAACAAGCTGACTCCTGAAATGAAGCAAGATTTGTTTGGTATCATGATGAAATATCAGTGGCCATCCAATACAGCCTATGCACTTTCTGATGATCTTTTAGCTGATGAGTGTGCACAAGTTTTTGGTCCAATATCCGATGCAGGACAAAGTTATGTGCGCTTAGCTATTCAAAAGGTTCGATCTGTTGTTCAAAAAATTATGGGCTCACAATCTCTTACAGAGCAAGATTTTATTCGTGGTGCAATTCAAAAAAAATATGGCAAATCATATGATGTGGTCTATGTGCCAACAACGCTGTATGAACTATTTGTGCTTAAGTATATTTTTGAAGGAACCTCTTCTCAATTTATGGAGCATGTTCAAGCGTTAGATGTGGTCGCTGTTGATGATATGGTGAAGACGGCTGTTGGTGTACAAGAAAATAAACTAAAAGACGTTTTTAAAACGTATAAAACGGCATTTGAGTTGGGCTTGGCTCATGACGGCGCTAAGAAATTAGAAGGTTCTAGTGGAGTTTATACGCCATTATGTGAACTTTATTTTGAAGCCAATGAGCAGTGTTTTAGATATCTCTATGAGCAGGTTGGCTATCGTAAAGAGTTTTGCGCATTAAGTGTGAAACAGTTTTCTATTTTTCTTGAAAAAGATCGATTACGTGTTGGAGCGTCGCTGGTTAAAGGTCTTGTTGCAGCAGCGCCATCAGCGACATTTATGAAAACAGCGTATCGTCAAAGCCAATCGAGAATATGGTTTTCGTATGATGTGTTAAAAGACGAGTTAGTTCCAAATGGTTTGACGCTTGATGAAAAAAAGCCTCTTGCAAAAACGCTTGCACGTGAATACGGAGCTTTAAAAAATAATCGGGGACTTCTATTTCGCGGGACATCATTCTTGAATGCAATGTCGGTGAATAATCAGAAGTATACATCCCTTTTTGATACTACGTTGTGTACCGATCCAAAGGGTTTTGTATTTGATGTATCTCAATTTGATAAGCTTGTTCCACGTTCGATTTGCT
>Ga0206940_1058_pt1 | contig 15737 bp, 10 predicted proteins | sample Alteio_BWOrgHeat_8_FD_152963 | JGI IMG/M metagenome (GOLD analysis project Ga0206940, IMG submission 152963) | Enriched cells from forest soil in Barre Woods Harvard Forest LTER site, Petersham, Massachusetts, United States -... | ecosystem: Environmental > Terrestrial > Soil > Temperate forest > O...
CAAGCCGCCGAATATGGTATGAGTCATACAGATCTTATTAACCATTTGATTGATACTGAACTGACCTCATACGGACTTTGGGAGAAAAAGAGTTTTATGGCAACCACGCAAGATTTCTCAAACACATTAACCCCTCAGAAAAAAATACGCGTTGCCGTTCTTTTGGGTGGTGATTCAAACGAACGCGAAGTGTCACTTGAGTCGGGTCGTAATATTTGCTACAAGCTTTCTCCCCATAAATATGACGTCATCCCTTTATTTGTTAACGATGCAATGGAGCTGTATAAACTTGATCAAAAGCTCCTAATAAAAAACACCACAAGGGCCATTACGCAGCTCGTAATGCCAGAAATGCATGTCGAATGGTCATCATTACCCACCATCGCTGATTTTATCTTTATAGGTTTGCACGGCGGAAAAGGAGAAAATGGTGCGGTACAAGGAACCCTCGAGATGCTCAATCTTCCATACAATGGCCCTGGTGTGCTTGCAAGTGCGCTCTGCATGGACAAAGCAAAGACCAATAACTTTTTACGCTCGCAAGGTTTTGACGTTCCAGGTTCTACACTCTTAAATAAAGAAGAGTGGGATAAACTTGAGCAAGAACAAAAACAGCAATTTCTTACAGCTCTTCTGGACACTGCGGGACTTTCGCTTCCATTAATTATAAAGCCACACAACGACGGCTGCAGCGTTATGGTCAGCAAAGCAACAACCACGAATGAACTATGTGAGGCAGTCGACACTTTCTTTGCAAGCAATAAAACAGTTGTCATGCTTGAAGAACTTATTGTTGGTGTTGAATTAACCTGCGGAGTTATTGGCAACGATAATGTGCACGCCCTTCCACCAAGTATGAGCATCGCTCAAAAAGGTGTATTAAGTATGGAAGAAAAGTTTTTGCCAGGCGCTGGAGAAAATCAAACCCCTGCCCCACTGCCTGCGCCAGCCATAGCACTCATACAAAGCACTGTTGCCGGAGCATTTAAAGCTGTTGGATGTGTGGGATACAGTCGTCTTGATTGTTTCTACCAAGACGCTCTGCAAAGCCCAACGGGCAAAGAGCGTGTAATCATTCTCGAAATTAATACACTTCCAGCGCTTACGCCTGCAACATGTCTTTTCCATCAAGCTGCTGAGATTAACATCCAACCTATGGAATTAATTGACCAAATCGTTGAGCTTGGGTTTCAGCATCATGGGACAGCAAAAAGTGTTGCGCATGAAGAAGTCTTGGTTAAAAAACCAAGCGATGAACTGCAAATGATTATTGGGTAAATAGCCTAAACAATGAGGCTCTCTTTTTATTTTATCCCATCACCACAAAAACATCACTCTTAACATCAACACGCTGCGCATGCATAACCACCACCTGCAGCGCATGCACTGTTGGCGCTTTAATCAAAATTTGTCGTAACTCATAACGCTCAATACGATGCACTGCTGGATGAGCAGGTCCCAAAATAGTCACCCCGAGTTCACCCTTTTCTTCAAGCGCATACAACACGTCAGCAATTTTTTGTGCGTCAGCATCAACGGTATCAGCTTTTGCGTGACGAATTTCAAGTGTTGCTAATCGTACATACGGGGGGTAGTTACTTGCTTGTCGATCAGCAAGCTCTTTATGCGCAAACTCTATATAGCGCTGTTCATCAACATAATCAAAAACAGCACTATCACGCATGACCTGCACAATCACCTTGCCGCCTGCGCGCTGGCGACCGGCACGGCCAGCAACCTGAATAAGCTGCTGCAGCGCAACTTCGCGCGCGTTAAAAACAGGAAAGTGTAAATTAAGATCGCCCCACAAAACTCCTACTAAAGAGACGTTAGGGAAGTGATACCCCTTGGTAATGGTTTGTGTGCCGACAAGCATATTAATTTCGCCAGCCTTGAATCGCTCAACGGTAGTAGCCCATGAACGCTTCTTAGTTGTAGAGTCAAGATCAGCACGCTCGATAACAGCAGCCGGAAATATCTCTTGAAATATCTGAACCGCCTGCTGCGTGCCAATGCCCTTTTTTAAAAGAGATCGCTCTGGAGCTTTACAAGTTGGACATTCAGTTGGGAGAGGGGTTCCATAGCCACAGTAATGACAACGCAGCTCAGAACTTTGAGCAACGTGCAGCGTCAAACTGACAGAACAGTCGGTACAACAAAACACGTGGCCACACGTTTTACACTGCACAAAAAAGCTATACCCACGGCGATTAATAAAAATAATAACCTGCTCTTTTTTAGCAAAGCACTCTTTAATTGCCGTTTCAAGCTGTGCACTCACCCAAAAATGTTTACGCCGTTTTTGCCCTTCAGTGGTCAAAACAACTTTTTGCAGTGTAGGAAAAGCACCTGCAAATCGTTTAGTAATAGCAAACTGCTTCCAGCCATACTTTTGAGCATTATACAGCGACTGGACCGACGGGGTTGCAGAACCAAGAACGATGGGAATTTTGTACTGATGCGCACGCATAAGCGCAATGGTTTTACTGTTCAAACGTGGATGTTTTTTCTCTCCAAAACCTTGCTCATGCTCTTCATCAACAATAATTAAGCCTAGATTTTCGATAGGTAACAAAACCGGCAAATGTACGCCAACTACCACAAGAGGAGTCCCGTGTACAAGGGCATTCCAAACTTCTTTTTTAGATGTTGGGCTGCTTGCAGAATGAAACCCTCTGATAGGAATAGTAGGAAGTTGTTCAGATAAAAGATGCTCAAATTGTAACGCAAGTGTTACTTCGGGCAGCAATAAAACAGTACTCTTGCCCTGCGCAAACGCTTCTTGAATTAGTTTTTTATACACCTCTGTTTTGCCAGAGCCAGTAACGCCATGCACAAGCACCGGTTGATAGCTTGGTGTTACGACATGGGGAAGAATATAATCAACGATATCCTGCTGCTCATCAGTTAAAACCACATTCTTTACGGGAATAGCTTGCACCACAAGCTCTTCAAGTTCGCTCTCTTCTTGATCCAAAAAGTGCCTGATCCGGTGATAAATACCCAGTTCATCAGTACAGTAATATCTGGCTACAAGAGAAACAAATGCATGAAACTGAGTATCGTTTGGAAACTCTTCAAAACTGTGCACATCGCGAACAGCAAATGGCAATTTTTCTGGAAGCTCAGGAATAATTTTACACACCAACGCAGCCTCAAACCGTCGTTGCAGAGGAACTCGAACCACAGTTCCCGTCTTGATATCAGCAACAAGGTGTTCAGGAACGTGATAGGTAAGCGTTTTATCAAAACCATTAAGAAGAAGAACGTTTACATACATGGACAGTCACAAAAATTTTACTGAATGGCAGAGGAATTTGAAACTTGTCCCAGCTTTTTTTAAACGTAAATGCCCATTGAGGACGACATTCAATATACATCAACGGAGTGTCTGATTTTTCAGCCAAGAAACTTACGCCCTTTTGCAACTGGAATGCAGGCCCGCGAGACCCGTCACCCACTAAACAAAGACGCCCTGAAACTTTAAGTGCGTTCAAAGCACTACGCACAAGTTTAATAGTTTCTTTATGATGCGAACCGTACAAAACGTCAAAACCAAGCTTTTGACAGACAAAGCCAACCATGCGACCATCGTTGCTTGGGCTCACCACACAGGCCCCCGTGCGACGCGTTTTAAAGAAAAAATACATACCAGCTATAATCTGCTGATGCCAAAAATAGACAACCCCTTTAATCTGACTGGCGTCAGCAACCCCTTTATATTCGACACGAAGGCGATAGGTCATAAAAAGAAGCCGCACGACCCCATACAAAAGCCAACGAGCAAGGTGCTTTAAAAAAGCTCCTTTTTTCAATTTAAGGGTAAGCGGTTTAATCAACCAACGCAGCATCATGTACATACTCTTTGTGTTGTGCCCAAAAACCTGTCAGACTGATCTCTTGATCAGTTTATAGACCACACCAAAAATTGCTACAACAAAGCATTGGAAACCTATGTCTTCGCTTGCACATTCATTTAAAATTTTTAAAAAGGTTTTAAGCAACGGCCTCACCGTTCTTGCTAAACCATCAAAACAAATCCCACGCGTTGAATCACATCTTTGGTACAACGTTGGATCAAAAGATGAAGCCAACGGTGAACATGGCATGGCTCACTTGCTTGAGCACATGCTTTTTAAAGGAACAAAACATTTATCAGAAAGTGACATTAACCTAGCTTGCCAAAAACTAGCTGGTGATGCTAACGCTTTTACCTCACAAGATTACACCTGCTATACGTTTCGCCTTCCAAGCTCAGCATGGAAAGTAAGCTTAGAAATTTTTGCAGAATGCATGCAACATGCAACATTCAAACCACAAATGCTTGCATCAGAACTCAAAGCGGTTATTGAAGAGATGCGCATGTATCGCGAAGATTATCAAGGAGCACTGATTGAACAGGTCATCATGAGCCTGTTTCCAGAACATCCTTATCATCGCCCCATCATAGGGTCAAAATACGACCTATGTTCAATCAATCAAGAATCTTTACTGAGATTTTATAAAAAACATTACCACCCTGGAAATGCAATTCTGGTTGTTACCGGTGACATTGATCCTGAAGATGTTTTTATTGCATCTGAAAAATATTTTGGACATATACCACCCGTAAAATCGTATGCCAAAGAAACCTTTTTTGTAACCGATGATCTCATTGGCAAAACAACGATCCTCAAGCGCCCCACAACTAATCCATGGTACACCTACATGTACAAAGTTCCCGGACTCAAAGCGGGACAAAACAACCTTCTAGACATTGCGAGCATTATTCTTGCCAGCGGAAAAAGTTCACGCCTATACCAACGCCTTGTTAATAAAGATCAAATTGCTCTAGATGTTGACTGCTCGGTATATGATCTTTTTGATAAAGGCATCATGAGTATCAGCGTCTGGCCTGCTCCGGACCAAAGCCCAGAGGTCATTGAAAAAGCACTCTATGAAGAGTTCGAATTACTCGGCACAAAACAATGCCATTCATGGGAATTTGAAGCTGCAAAAAAACGTACGCTAACAGACTTTGTTTCACTTCTTGAAAGCAGCGAAAAACAGGCTTTTGTCATTGGCAATTCATACCTTGCAACCAACAACATTCACTTTGTTGAAGAGTATCTTGAAAAAATTGCTCAAACATCAAAAACAGAATTATCTGAATTTTTTAGCAAATATTTTAATGACAACGAATGTCACAAAGGCTACTTGATCCCTGCCAATAAAGAAGAGATCAAAAAACTTGTCGCCCTCCAAACAGAGTCTGACGCCGTTGAACAAAGCATTTTAGAAAAACATGTACGTACCGAACCGGTCGAAGATGGCAAATGGATAGATACTGTTCATGACGCAGCTCTTAGTAATTTTTCTTATCCCAAACCAGTTACAATAAATCTTGATAACGGGCTTGAACTCGTATACCACCACAATGCCCTGGTCCCGCACATCGTATGTTTACTCAGTTTTAAAGTAAGTCATCTTTATGAACCTGACACAAAAACCGGTATTTTAAGTTTTTTACTGCGTATCATGACAGAAACTATTCAGGGACACACTGACCAATCATTCGCCCAAATGCTTGAAAGCGAAGGCATCTATTTGGGAGCCGGCGGCGACACGCTCGCCATTCGTTGCCTCAGTCAAGATGTTAAAAAAGCACTAAAAATTCTTTGCGACGTGCTTACAAAACCCTCATTCAACGAAGTTATCATCGAAAAAGTTCGCCAACAGATTCTTAATGACCTTGATGAGCTTTGGGACTCTCCCATAGATTTTATTGATCAAATTGCAAAAGAAGTTGTGTATCAACAGCACCCATACAGCAAAAATGCCTTGGGAACCAAACAAAGCATTCAGAGCATAAGCAAGCAGGATTTAGAATCTTGGCATGCCACATACATTTCTCCCATGCAGGCAACCCTGATTATTGTTGGCGATCTATCTGAATATGATATTGAAAAAATGGTAAGCAGTACGCTTAAGGCATGGACTGGACCACTCATTCACGATCTCACCTACCCGATCATTGAACCCCTTAAGCCACAAATTATCAATATTCCTCTCGATCGTGATCAAGCTGTTATTGGTTTTGTTGCACCATCACTATCACGCAAAGACCCCGATTACAACGCACTTGCGCTGCTTGATATCATAGTTTGTGGAGGCGCAAACGCCAGCCCATCTTCGCGGCTTTTTCAGTTGAGAGAAAAAACAGGACTATTTTATGTCATTGGTGGATCGCTCATTTATGGAGCCCACGAACAGCCTGGAATGGTCTTTATCAAGACTACCATCGCCACCGAAAAAGCAGAATTGGCACAAAATTTGATTTTAGAAACGATCGACAACGTTGGAAAACATGGAGTCACAAACGAGGAATTATCACGAGCTAAAAATCTTCTATTTGCCTCATCTGTAGAGCTTTTTGAGAGCAATGCACAAATGGCTCAGACATTTCTATTTCTAAAAAAGTTGCATCTAAGTTTTAATTTATTTGACAAGCAAGCTGAACTGCTGTCTATACTAACAATAGAGCAGGTCAATAAGATCGCTCAGCGTTATTGTAATAAAACTATGCTTACCACACTGCAGATTGGTAAAGCTAAAGATAAAAAAATGTGTCGTCTCAAAAAAGGAGAGTCCGTTAATTAAGGAGGCCAGACCATGGCAGTTAAGAGAAAAAAAGCAGCGAAAAAAGCAGCTAGAAAGCCTGCTAAACGCAAAGCAGCTAAGAAAACTGTGAAAAAAGCTGCTAAGCGCAAAGTTGCCAAAAAGGCAGCTAAGAAGCCTGCTAAAAAAATGAAAATGAAAATGACGGTTATTCGCTAATCGCCTTTTCATTGCATTTTGCAAAAAGTGATCCGTTCTGCGGGTCACTTTTTTTTTATCTGAACTAAAGGAGATTTATGAACCGTTCTGTAAGTATCATCATTGCCGGAGCTTGCATTGCTGCGAGTGTTTTTGTTGTTGGCTACTTCTTGCTCAAGCAACGCACCCGCCCCCCTGTAATCGAACAGACACTGGCCATCATAAAACCTGACGCCGTGCGAGCGCGCCACACAGGAAAAATTATAGATCGCATGGAACAAGAAGGCTTTGCCATACTGGATATGCGCAAGGTTTCACTTGAACGTGAACAGGGCGAAAAGCTTTATGAACGTCTTCGTGGCAAGGCCAATTTTCATGAGCTGGTCGAATTTATAACCACGGGGCCAATAGTAGTACTAGTTCTTGAAAAACTTAACGCTATAAACGCCTTTAACGATCTTTTAGGCGATACTGACCCAGCCAAAGCCGCTCACAACAGCCTGCGCAAGCTTTATGGCACGAGTGCAAGCAAAAATGGCGTTCGTGGCTCAGAAGATGCTGAAGCTGCTGGACGGGAGATTAAATTCTTTTTTGCTGATAGAGGTAGAAGATAAATACGTGGGCCTCTCGGCCCACTCGTTTTTGATGCCTTTAAAAAATTGTCACTACCCATTTCAAAAAAATATTTTGTTCAGGTACAATGACAACTCATTTTAGTACCAACCCTCAAAAAGGAACAAAAACGTGAATACAATTTTAAAGGCAATAATCATGAGCTCTCTCACCCTTGTAACATCATGCAGTTTTAATCCTGCAAAAAAAGTTGATACATCAAACGCCCTCTGGGAAGAGCAAGCAGAAAAATTACCGTGGTTTAAGCATTGGGATACAACACTCGTCTGGAACGAACCATTTGCTCAATGGTTTGTTGGTGGCAAGCTTAACGCGTCACACGCATGTCTTGATGTGCATATGAACGGCGATCACAAAAATAAAGTTGCACTGCACTGGGAAGGTGAAAACGGGCAGAAAGCGAGCTGGACGTATGAACGCTTATATCAAGAAACTAATCGTCTAGCACTTGCACTGCAAAAGATTGGTGTCAAAAAAGGTGATATCGTAGTTCTTTATCTGCCTATGATTCCTGAAGCTGCTGCAGCAATGCTTGCTGTTGCACGCCTTGGCGCAATTCATGCCGTAGTGTTCTCTGGCTTTAGCAGCGAAGCGCTACAAGGTCGCATTAATGACGCTCAAGCAAAATTTGTGATTACAGCAACAACAAGCTTTAGACGTGGCAAAAATCTGAACGTTCAAGCAATCGTTGACGACGCCGTTAAAGGCAGCCCATCAATCGAAAAAGTGTTGGTCATTGCACGTGACGCGTCTGAAACTATCACACGTACTGATAAAACTGTTGTGTATCAAGAACTGGTTAATCAAGATGAAAAGCCATTTGTTAAACCTGTTGAAATGGATTCAACTGATCCGCTATTTATTCTTTACACCTCTGGCACAACCGGCAAACCAAAAGGCATCATGCATGCTACCGGTGGATATTTAACCTACGCACGCGCAACATTTGATTTCGTTTTTAACCCTGATGAAAAAATGGTGTACTGGTGCACCGCAGATATTGGCTGGATTACAGGGCATTCTTATGTAGTCTACGCTCCTCTCATGCACGGTGTTACCATGGTGATGCACGAAGGCACACTTGATTACCCTGATGCTGGACGCTGGTGGGATCTTATAGAGCGTTATAAAGTAACAGCCTTTTACACGTCACCAACAGCATTGCGCATGTGCATCAAGCTTGGAGATGAGTGGCCTGAAAAGCACGATCTTTCAAGCCTAAAACTTCTTGGCACTGTTGGTGAGCCGATCAACCCCGAAGTGTGGCAATGGTACAACAGAGTTATTGGCAAAAATAATTGCCCTATCGTTGACACCTGGTGGCAAACAGAAACCGGTGGTTTCATGATCTCACCAATGCCAAAGCTTCGCCCAATTACACTCAAACCTGGTTCAGCAACTATGCCACTGCCCGGTATTGACGCTGCAGTAGTTGATATTGATGGTAACGAAGTACCACGTGGCACCAAAGGCTTCTTGGTTATTCGCAAGCCATGGCCAGGCATGACCGTTGGTATTTTAAATGACCCTGAGCGCTTTAAAGAAGTGTACTGGTCAAAGTTTAAAGGCATGTACTATCCAGGCGACTATGCTGTACAAGACGCTGATGGCTACTTCTGGTTACTGGGACGCGCTGACGAAGTGGTTAACGTTTCGGGCCATCGCATTGGCACCATTGAAGTTGAAAGTGCTGTGGTTGAACTTAAAGAGTTTGCTGAAGCTGCTGCTATTGGTGTTAATGACGAACTCCGTGGTGAATCGATAGTAGTATTTGCAACGCTTAAACCCGGTTTTGAGGGCACACAAGAGCTTAAAGATAAAGTGCGTACAAAAATTCACACCAGCATTGGTAAATTTGTAACACCTAAAGAGATCTATTTTGTCAGCAAACTTCCTAAAACTCGCTCAGGAAAAATCATGCGCCGCTTGTTACGCGCTGTGGTTGAAGGTAAAGCTGTGGGTGACGTGAGCACACTTGAAGACGGTGCTTCGATTGAAGAAATAAGAGAAGTGTTCAAACAGGTCAGTGGTGAGGTTGAAAAAACAGTCTAGAACAAATTACGTATGAGCGCTCGTCAGACTGAGCGCTCATACGTTAAATAATCTTAAAAAACAATTAGAACAACCAGCTCTGCTTCTTAGAAACAGCATGCTGTAAAGCATCAACGATCACATTCTTACTCTGCTGCATAGTGAACTTTGTCAGCCCACTCAACTCTGTAACTTGCTCAGGCGTGTAATAAAAATCAGCCGTGCCAGTATACTCTGATGTTTGCGGGTCAAAGTCACTATACGCTTCGTTTTTAATGCATGGCATGTAAATGACAGTAGGAACACCACGATCATCGCTTTTAAAAACAGAAATAGAACGCGTGCCAATCTCTGTATAATCGATAACAGGAAACTTGAGTCCCAAGGCCTTTGCACGCTTTTCAGCTGCACGCAGTGACAGTGCATCAATAAGATTGGCTGAACTATCGATTACGATAATCACGTCAACCTTACGTTCTGGGCGTAACAGAGGAACAATCGCTAGATTCATGGCGTGACCATCAATCAAATCATAACCACCGTCAATCAACGCGAGATCTTGTTCACCAGACAATGGAATCTGTTGATTACCCGTAAACCAATTCCACAAACCATCACGCTGCATGTTATGCGTGAAATTGGGTACCGTTGCTGCAGCAAAATTTTTATTTTGATCTGGCCATAGTTTTTGCAAAGCCCACGTGATGTTGCCGGGATGAAAAAGACGATCACCGCCAAAACCATCTAACCCATACCTAGCAAGACCCAATTGAGCCAATACAGAAACAGAATCAGCCACATCCATCTTCCCAAACTCATGCTCAAGACGCTCTTTATCTACTGCAAACGCAGAACCCCACATACTCATAAAATCACCTAAACTCAGTTGCGATGGATACTGTCCAGAAGCAGGTTTAACTGATACGCCATTTTCAAAGGTTCTCCCCAACGCACATGTTGGAACAAACCCTGTTTGCGTACAGCCCACAGTAAACGGCGTACATTCATACCACAAACCATGATTACCAACACCACCAGCAACGGCAGTACAAATTGGCAAAGGATGTGCTGTGCCATTAAGATTTTTAACAAGATCAGTAAAAGTAACAGCTTGGGGAGTTGTTGCAAGCCCATTAAGTAAATTCTTAGCAAGCAAAGCGCCGTACAGATCAACCAGTCCAAAACCTTTACCCTCGTTCAGTTTTTTATTTTTTAAAGCATTGATCGCTAAAATTTGACTCAAATTTAACGAAAGAAAACTGTTAAGATTTGAGGAGATGTGATTTAAATAATCACCAATTGAAAGTCCAGAAAACACCCACGGCGTTAACGCCCATGTTGAACCAGAAAGGCCGCCAGTGTACATAACAGCATCAAGCAAACCAATTTCGTCTGCGCCGGCAAGCGCTCCAAGCGTTTCGATCATGGCACGATAACCACCACCACTAAAACATAAGGCTACGGTTGGCACTTCATATATTTTTAAAGTTTTTCCAAGAAGTTGCTCACACGCATTATGTGTAACTACTGCACGATTGTTTCTAAAATCTTGTTCTTGATCACACAACAATGTGCTCAGCGATACCGTCTCATCGTCTGCATGCCCGTAAAGAAACGTAAAGTTTTTTGGAATAAAAAGCATAACGAGTGAAAAACTCAGCATGCGCAAGAAATTCGTAACCATGATAACCCCCATCCATAAATAACTAATAACCCCTTTAGAATACTTGATTATCACAGGTTACACAAAGGCATGGATCTTGATGAATTTGGGAGAAAAAACTAAGGATTTATTGTCAATCTGAAAACACCACAAGTCGCCCCACAAGATCACGTGCCTTTTCAACACATATTTAATGCGATAAAAGTTCTTATTCGCCTTTATTTAAAAGGCTTTTTTAGAAAATGATCTATTTATTTTTTTAAAAAACGTGATAAAGTGGCCAAACTTACTATGTTTTTTAAAAAAATCTTATCAAGCTCAACCTTAACAAGAAATAAAATCATGCAAATAATACACACCATATTATCCCTGATACTGTTCATCACTCTGTTCACCTCAGACACAACAAAAGCCATGAATAAAACTGCAGAGAAAATACGCATTCCAATGTATGATCGTCTTAAACATGCAGTAGAAAACAATGACACTAAGACTCTTGATACTGTCGTGGCCCAATGTTCTCAACAAAAGATTGACGTTGCCACATGCATTAATGCACAAAGAGCAAGCGAACCTTCATTCTTTATTACGGCTATACAAAAAAGACACGTAGAGATCGTACGTAAATTAATCGAACTTGGTGGCCAGGTTGGCACGGAGGCGTTAGAGGTCGCCATAGCAAACCAACAACCTGCTATGGTTGCCTGCCTACTCGAGCGTAGAGTTACCTTTGTAACATATAACAATGGATTTATTAGAACATTCACGCAAACTCAAATTCATGAGGACATTGCGAAAATTTTTCTTACAAGAATCCCTACTAATCACATGGGTATTTTTGCAGGATTCATTGCGAATCTTATGCATCAAAAAAACAATTATACGCCAAAAATTAAACGTTTTCTTGCTCACACACACTTCGCTCTTACAGGCAAATCAATTACATTTTCAGATGAACCTTTTGTAGACCCCGAGGGCAATAACGCTCTCCACACGATGGCAGAAATGGGACACGACCTTGGCGTAGGCTTAATCGGCTCACGAAAGCCCTCACCATCTATCTACTCTGCCCTTAATCATGCCGGAAACACGCCAATACATGTCGCTCTCAAATCTTCAGATGAAAATTACCTTGTCATCGCGCAATTCCTACTCACCTACCCAGAAGTTGTTAAAGTGCGAGATGCGCGTGGAGCTACGCCACTTCATACTGCGTGCTATCGTAAACAAGTAGACGTGGTACAATTACTTCTCACTTACGCTACAGATCTCGAATCAGGTCCTGATGCTGAAATGGTTGTGAACGAAAGAATTGTGACTCCATGGTCAATCGCCCAGAGTAATGGCATGCTCGAGCTACCCAAAGCACTAGAAATAAAGCTCGGTGCTCAAATGCTAAAACATTGCAAATTAGAAGCCCAAGTACCATTTTTTAAACTTGCTATAGAAGATCAAACAAACCAATTGGAGCAACAAAAAGATCTACTGGCCAAGTTTTTGCCACTAGCAGTAAGCGAAGAATTAGCGCGAGCTCCACATGAACATAAACTCCTAGAAGAATATAATCAAAGCCTCAATGGATCCATTAGAGAAGCGTATGATCGTAGCCTGCAAGAACTCACAAGAAAAGAAACTGAACGCCAAGCTTTTTTAGTACAAGAAACTCAACAGCGAGCGTTACTAAACAGTGCATTACACCATGAATTACACGAAGCTCAGGGCCATTGGAGCAATCACAAACAACTTATCGATTTTGCATATACAACAGAACAACGTGCGCAAAATTATAATACACAGATGCATCAAGCAGCAGCTGCACACCACCAAGCAACTGCTACACATGATGAACAGCTGCGTCAGGCAAGCGCTGCACATAAAGAAGAACTCCGTAAGCAGACAACAGCACATAAGCATGCGCTTACCGAACAAGAGGACCTAGTCAGAAAAGTACGCGCAGAGCATGTAACCCAAGAAAAAGGTTATCAACAACAGGTGGCAAAAAAAGATACTCTCATACAAAAGCTCTTAGTTGAAAGTAAAACTAATAAAGCAGCTCGACAAGAGCTCATGAGATACCAAAAAGAGTTACTTGCGCGTATTAAAACTTGTGAAGAAACGTTACAACGAACTCAACCGTTACCGCGAGATCCAAAGTTGTACAAATCGCAAGCTATCATGACAGACCAGATCCTGTGCAGTTCACAAACTATTATGACAGACCAGGTTTTTTATAATTCTCAAGCTGTGGGACCAGACGAGCTTTATACAGTCACACAACCAGCCTCTGCCTCTGCTGCTGCTGCTAATGATGATGACGACGATGACGACGATCAGAGTAACATAGCTTGTGATGAACGACCAGTTGCTCATACCATCGAAGCATTTAATCAAATAATTGTTAACGAGCTTTTGAGATCCTCAGAACAACTTGGGGCCCCTGTGCTTTATACCGCGATTTGGTTCAACATGCCACCCATGATCATCAGGTATCTTCTTGCATGCGAACAGGATCCTTTTGAAGAACATGATGGGTACAACGCGTTCCACTGGGCAATTTATTATGGACACTCAGCAATCATTAACGCCTTATTGGTCGATCCTTCCACGGGCCCATATCGTGATTTTGCCTACAATCTCATATATACACGAACACACGGGGGTACAGGCTGCTCACCATTGTGCATAGCGCGTGACCGCCGCAACCAGAACGGCAATTGGGAAATTACTAATCTGTTGTTATCGCTTGAGGCCAACGGTGGCGCTTGCCCATTCCATGGTTACTAGATGCCGTTCGTCCTGAGTGATTTGCCCTTGGCAAATTGTATCGAAGGATAGGCATCTCTGGGTGGCCGCATGGTTCGATACATTTTTTGCTTTGCAAAAAACACTCACCACGAGCGGCCTTGAGAATTTCGCACCAGTTTCGAAAGAAATCTATCATAGATCAGTGTCATCAACAGGCGTTAAAGTCCCACCCGTTACCAAGCAAAAACCATCACCGCCCAACCCGATGCTCCATCCAACAATTAATAAACCACCAGGCGCATTGGTAAACGGTGCATAAATAACACCTACGCCAGGCCCGGCAGTAAGCCCTATCTCGATACCCTGATCAAGCTTAAGAATCTTATTTGATTCATCGTAGTCGTTTGTTGAATCAGTAAAAAAAACAAAGTTAAAGCGTATGGTACCAAGATCGAATTTAAATCCAACGGTTTTAATTAATGCACGGTAACGTCTTTTTTTGCTTCTTCCAGAACTATTTTTGTACGTCATGACGAATTCTGGATTAAGCGTGTCGAAAATCAAACCAACGTTTGCATCAACACAAAATGATGCCCCTGTTGGTTTATAGCTACTGAAATCATTTAAATTAACATTGTCCATCAGCACGCTTCCACTTTCTATCTAACCAATCAAATTCGTAAAGGCAACATCGACAAAAATCTGCTCTTTGCTTAAATCCATCCCTATCCCATCCACGCATTTGCTCAAGCACTCCAACTTCCCTTGCTGCTCGTTCAATCAATAGTTGTTTGCCACTACCACAACAGCCAGCAACATCCTCAGCAAACTGCAAAGCTGTAAAGCCATATCCATTAGTCCTTGCGCAAAGCAACTCTTTCAATACTCCTGAACAACGCGCTCGATCAAGAATATACGCAACATCAGCCTCACAGCCTACTCCTGCAATCTCATGTAAAACTGTGTAATCAAAAGCTTTTCGTACCAGGAGAACCTCTGCAGTAAGGCCAACTTGATCTGCTTGAGCAACAAGACCAAGCATTACTTCAACCTGATCTTGATAATAATATTTATGGTGTTGCTCAATAACATCGGCTATCAAAGCTGCATTTTCTATCGTTGGAGGAATGAATTTTTGAAAGCTATTGGTTAATCTTTCATAAGCACCATATGCCACACCACTTACAGCACAACCTCCAACAAAACATGCCAATTTCCTGGTAAGCATGGCCTGCAGGCCATCACTCATCAAACAAACAGTCAAACCCAATACAACAAACAGCTTTGCGGTTCTCATTTTTAATCTTTCACAGTTTACTTGATAGCAATTTGACCCTTAACTTGATCAATCGTAAACGTCTTTTGCTCAGGATTTTTCAACATCGCAACAGCCAGCGGGCTAACAACGTACTGATGAATAGCACGTTTTAACGGCCGAGCGCCAAACTCCTTAGAAAAACCAAGCTCGCCAAGCAGGGCAATAGCAGCATCAGTGATCGTAAGCGCCACACCCTTTTCTCGCATACGCTCATCCAACTCTGCAAGCTGTACACGAGCTATGCCACCCATGTCAGTTGCCAGTAACGATCTAAAGAAGACCGTCTTATCAATACGATTAAGCAGCTCAGGTCTAAAATGTTTATGTAAAAGTTTTTCGATATTCTGACGCACAGCTTGTGTAATATCTCCACCGGCTTCAAGAATAAGATCTGAACCAATGTTAGAGGTCATGATAATAATACAGTTTTTGAATGATACCGTTCGTCCTTGTGAATCAGTCAAATGACCTTCATCAAGAATTTGCAGAAAAAGATTAAACACATCTGGATGCGCTTTTTCAACTTCATCAAACAGAATCACACTGTAAGGG
>Ga0206940_1003_pt2 | contig 15594 bp, 6 predicted proteins | sample Alteio_BWOrgHeat_8_FD_152963 | JGI IMG/M metagenome (GOLD analysis project Ga0206940, IMG submission 152963) | Enriched cells from forest soil in Barre Woods Harvard Forest LTER site, Petersham, Massachusetts, United States -... | ecosystem: Environmental > Terrestrial > Soil > Temperate forest > O...
AATGCTGCTGAAGCTCTTCGTGATAAAGCTGCTAAAGCTACCGCTGCTGCTCTAGGTACACTAGCTGCCCCTGCTCCAGGCTCAGCATTGGCAAAATTGATAACAGCTACAGATAACTTAACATTCGCTCAGTTGGCACAAGTTGCTGATGCTGCTGCTGCTGCAAATGCAGCTGCTCTCACTGCTGCTGCTAAAGCTGTAGATGATGATAAAGCTGCCGCTGCTGCTGTCGTCGCAGCTGCTGCTGGTGCTGGTGCCGCCGCTGCTGCTGCTGCTCTTACTGCTAAAGTCGCAGCTTTTGCTACTGCTCATGATCAAGCTGCTAAAGCTCTTCAAACCGTATTTATGGCTATCCCTCCAGCCGCCGCTAATAAAGCTGACATAGATGCTTACGCCGTAGCAGCAGGTCTTGCAGTCGCTGCCCTTCCTGCAGGCAAAGCCGCAGCTGTTAATGCTGCTGAAGCTCTTCGTGATAAAGCTGCTAAAGCTACCGCTGCTGCTCTAGGTACACTAGCTGCCCCTGCTCCAGGCTCAGCATTGGCAAAATTGATAACAGCTACAGATAACTTAACATTCGCTCAGTTGGCACAAGTTGCTGATGCTGCTGCTGCTGCAAATGCAGCTGCTCTCACTGCTGCTGCTAAAGCTGTAGATGGTGATAAAGGTGCCGCTGCCGCCGCCGTTGCCGCTGCTGCTGGTGGTGCCCCTGTCCTTCACGCCGAAGCTAACATCCAAGCACACAAAGCTGCCGCAACTGCTCTTATACTTGTAGCTCCTGCTAACCCCGCTTTAATGGCTTATCAAACTGCCGCCAATGCTGCCGGTGGTGCAATACCAACTAAAGTTGTCGTCGATACTGCAATCGCTGCCGCAGAAGCCGCTGCAGTTGGAAAACCTTTCGCTGGTGCGGTAACGGCTTTGAAAGACTCGCTTAATGCAAATGATGTTTACCTCCTTGTAAAAGACAAAGCAGATAAATTAACAGCCGCAATAGCTGCTGCAACACCCCGCACTCTAGCACAACAAGCATTTGACGCATCTTTAGTCGGTGGCGCGTTGGCAGAAAAAACTTTCGCGTTCACTTTGAATCCTAATAATGTATTTGGTGCCACTGCACCAGCTGCTGTAAAAGTTGTAAGCGACTTCCTAAAAGACACATGTGGTATCGATCTAGCAAAGATCAATTCAATAAAGGCGTCAGGTAGTTTTAAGACTGTAACAATTAAAATTCGCTGCAATGATAACGGAGCTGCCACACAAGCATTAATTATTTCTAAGCAGATAGTTGCTCCTGCTTCAGGAATAGCAGCCCCACAAACACTCGTAGTCAAAATTAGTTAAATAAAAACAGCACATCACAAACCAACGGGCGGCCTGGAATGGCCGCCCGTTTTTCATTCCTCCCACCGCCCGCAACCATACTTCACCCCTTCTTCGCCAATCACCCAAAAACCTTGCCCTTCCCAACTCCGTTATGCAAGCATAATCATAGAAATCTATTCTCATCTCAAAAAAAAAGGAGCGCTATGGTCACCACAAAAAACAAACTGTTTGGAATCATTCTTTTTCTGATAACTCTAACTAGCATCAACACTGGCTTTGCTCTAACTCCTGAAGAAATCCTGCAAATGGATAAAGATGCCTACGCAGCAGAGATAGCTGTTCCAACTGAAAACGCACGCCGAGCTGCAAAGATGGCAACCACAATTTTACACAATAAAATGATCGCCCCTGCAGACAAACAAGATGCGATACAAGGACACATTGATACTGCTCAAGATCAAGCAAACAGAGTTAACAACATAAGCCTAAAAACAGATTATGCTAACGTTCCCCAAGCAACCAAAGACGAGACGAGAGATAGAATCAAAGTCTTTGTAGACAAAGCAAAAAATTGTTTAGATGAAGCAAAAGGACTAGAAGTTAGCATGCCGCAAAAAGCCGCTGAGCGAGCGCTTAGACGACAACTAATAGTTGCTAAAAAACAGGCATTTGTAGCACTCGCGATAAAAGGACTACAAAGCCAAGCTTCAGTTGACAGATTAAATAGATTATTCAGAGATGAAAAATTTTACATAACAAGCATAAAAGATACATCTAACTTGATAGGATACTATGCAACAGTCACCATTCAATGCGGTGACGATGGAAAACGAGCAATCGCTACATTTAATAATTTCGACCTGTATCACACGAAGCTTGAGGTTCAAGTAGATAAAATCACGCCTCTCCCATCAGACTCCAACGTACATCAACCAAAAACTCCTGCACAACAACCAACAACAGGAAAATCTGTCCGCCTAAAAATAAGTGGCTTAAATGATCTGGTTGCACTCAATAGCCTCAGAGCGTTATTCGAAAACAAAGGCTTTTACGTAACAAACATAGAAGATACATCTGGCATAACCGGATACTATGCCACCGTTACAATTCAATGTGATGACAATGGAAGCCGCGCAATCGCCACACTTAATAACTACGCACTCAATGGCATGAATCTTGAAATTATAAACCAATAAAACCTATGAGCTCTTGCGCTATCGATCGGTAGCGCAAGAGCTTTCTTCATAAACGACTAAACAATTATAAAATCAAAAATCATTGCTCCTTCTTAACCGTTCATGCAAATATATTTTGAAACTAATACCGTGCACGACTAAGGAGCGTTCGGCGTTGCCTAACCCTGCCCGAAACTCTCAAAAAAAGGGAAACTATGGTCATTGCAAAAAACAAACTGTTTGGAATCATTCTTTTCCTGATAACGCTAACCAGCATCAATACTGGCTTTTGTCTTACTGATGATGAAATCCTACAAATGGATAAAGATGCCTACGCAGCAGAGATAGCGGTTCCAACTGAAAACGCACGCCGAGCTGCAAAAATGGCAACCACAATTTTGCACAATAAAGCGATCGCTCCTGCAGACAAAAGAGCTGCTATACAAGGACACATTGATACTGCTACAGATCAGGCAAAAAGAGTTAACGACATAAGCGCAAAAAGCGATTATAACAAGGTTCCCCAAGCAACCAAAGACGAAGCAAAAAAAAGAGTTGATCACTTTGTAGCCAAAGCAAGAGATTGCTTAAATGAAGCAAGAGCACGAGAACATGGTGCACAAATCCCCGCAACGATACGCGGCAATTGTGGAATCTGTTGGACCGAAGAAAGTCTTCCAGTGCTATCGTGCGGACATAAATACTGCACAGATTGCTTAAAGGGACACATAGATAACCAACTTGGTCAGGGGAGAGCCATGAATGGGATTCCTTGTCCTAGTCCTACCCTCCCAGAACATTTTTTTACACGCAGCGACATAGCGACAATCAACCCAACAAAACTTTCTTTTTATGATAAAGCTCAAACTGAAGTCAAACTTTATGACATTGACCTGAGCCCAGAAGATCAACGAGATATTTGGAATACAAGAATCGGAAGTAACGGGAGTATGAACAATTGCCCGAACTGCAACACAACATGCGCATTGAGGGATGGATGTTTACTCGTGCAATGCCTCTTATGCAAAACAGAGTTTTGTCTTCTATGTAGCGCCATATCACCAGGTCACATACACCCCAAAAATAACTGTCCTATTCCGAATAGGCCCAGAGCTTTCACAGGAGGCGTAGATTGGTTCCTTGGAGAGCCTCAAGGCTACAAAGCCCAACAAGAAATAGATGAAGGACAAAAACTAAGAAAAGAGTTTCTGCAAAAAGAATTTGAAAAATTCAAGCGTATCGAAGCTGAAAAACTGCGTGGAATGAATGAAATTTTCTCTACTCCCCTTGATATCCCTAGCGAAACAGCCTCCATTGATGACATCACACAACAGATAGAAAGAGCCTCTGAAAGATTTACTCAATTTATCAATACATGTCTCATCGCAAATCCAAATCCAAACGGATACGGCCAACCCGTCAATTATTATACAACCATCATCAAAACCCTTGCTAATCACTTAATCGATCCATTAAATTCACACGACAACATGGACCTCCTTTATGGACTTTCAAGAAAAGTTTTCGGTGCTTACGGAATCACTCAACCCGCACCCAATGACCATCAACGAAACGAACAAGAAAGACAAGCCGATCGGGCCGTTATTGTCGCTCTATGCCAAAACTTAATGCAGGAATACGATAAACAAAACTTTGACGATGAACGCCAACATATCAATTGGTCGGTTACAAAAGCAGTTATAAGAAGCTTTAATACACAACCGGGCCAAGCACTACCAGAAGAATACAAAAGACGCATAGCTGATCTACAAAAAAAACAGTCTGCCTACACAAAAGAGCTTGCAACATTTAAGGCAAATATTGCTCAAGCCATAGCAGGATCGATGAGAAATGCCGAGCCAAGTGCAAATATTCATCGCATTACCATTGACCGAAACTGGCTAAAAAATGGATCGAGCATTCTTACGCATTGTGATCAAATCACTCAAGAAATTGTAACACAAAGCAACCCACGTGAACGCACGATCATGAGTAATTTTATTAGGGAAGCAGCTGCTGATGCAGGAGGCCCGAAAAGAGAATTTTCAACACTTTTTTTCAACGCCTTCACCCAAGGTCCTAATGCACTTTTTGAACAACGTGGAGACTATTTTTCACCACTCAGCATCAAAGAGCTTGTACAAACACTCCACGTACCAGAACAAGAAGAAGTAGAAAAAAGAATTGCTCACACAGTATTGAGTAAACTGGTTGCAGCAGCAGAAGGGCCTGAAAAAGACCGACTTAGACATTTAGACAAAAACATGCTCTTCCACAAATTCAACCGAGCGTATCCAGAAGATTTTAAAAAGATTGATAGAAAGCAAAAAGCCTTCATGAAAAGTCTTCCAAAATTACGCAAGACCTTTTTTGATGCACATAAAGATGGTTATAAACAATTGTATGAAGCTTTTGGCCATTGTTTATATCTATCCATCGTGAATGGGCTGGGAGTCTCTGCCACACTCCCATCTGTTTTTTGGGCACAACTTTTCAAAAAAATAGATCCTAACACTCCAGCACCTCTGGTTGATTGGTTAAGCTTAGCAACTAACTTTTATGGTCAAACAACGGGAGCAGAACTCATCCAACGGTCACCAGTACAGATATTTTTTGATGATCAATACGATTGCAAAAGATTAATCGATGCTGTATCAAATCCAGGTGATCCAGAGATAAATAACTTTCCACCGGACCCTATTTTTTCTCCAAGCGATGGATTTCCCTTAAAAAAATACATGCTCTTCATCCGCTACTTAAAAGCAAAATTACGCTGTGTTGAAACATGTGACGGGAAAGAAACCATGGCAATGGAATCCATTCGTAATGGTTTTTTCAAACACCTAGGTAAACCAACTATTGATGATACATTTGATGCAGATAGACTTACTGCTGTAAGTGACTTACTTTTTGACAGAAAACATCAAATAGCTCCATATCCTCAAGATTTTTTTAACAATCCCTACCACAGTTCAACAAGTGGTACAAGGTCATATCAAGCAGCAATGCGCAATGCCTTGCTATGGCTCACTCCAGAAGACTTTACCTTTGGCATAAGCATGACACCAGCCGACCCGGCAACGATAATCAAAAATCTTAAATTTGAAGAAGAAAACGGTCCTGCCCTTGCTCAATATAAAAATCTTATACAAGCGCTTAAAGAAACCATAATCGAATACATAAAAAATTGTGACCCAGCTCAACGTGCAGGATTTTTGCAAGAAGTAACGGGAACTCCTCGCTACGTAGACGAGTCAGTTAAGATCATTTTTGTAGAGACCCAAGACGAGCCAAACGCAATTTTTAGAACAAGTACCTGTGATCGGTTTATACGCGTGCCCGTTGATCATTTTAATCAAAAACTAATCGAATTACATGACGACATGCAAGGAACCAAAGATTACCTCAAAGAGTTGCTCAAGGGGCTCAATGGCAAGGGTGGAGCGTTCAATGTCGCATAACCCTACCTTAAACTCGCAAATATAAAAGGAAATTATGATCACCACAAAAAATAAACTGTTTGGAATCATTCTTTTTCTGATAACTCTAGCCAGCATCAACACTGGCTTTGCTCTAACTCCTGAAGAAATCCTGCAAATGGATAAAGATGCCTACGCAGCAGAGATAGCAGTTCCAACTGAAAATGCACGCCGAGCTGCAAAAATGGCAACCACAATTTTACACAATAAAATGATCGCCCCTGCAGACAAAAGAGATGCAATACGAGGGCACATTGATACTGCCCAAGATCAAGCAGACAGCATTGATAACATAAGCAAGAAACCAGATTATGCTAACGTTCCCAAAGCAACCAAAGACGAGGCGAGAGATAGAATCAAAGTCTTTGTAGACAAAGCAAAAGATTGTTTGTTTAAAGCGAGAGCACGAGAACTTGAAATACCGCAAAAAGCTGCTGCTCGAGCGCTAAGACGACAACAAAATGTCGCTGCTAAAAAAGCTGCTCAAAAACAGGCAATTGATATGGCAGCGTTACAAGCAGCAATTGCAGCAGCAGAACAACAAGCTGAACGACAACGCCTAGCACTAGAGCAGCGTGATCGAGAACAACGTGAACAAGAAGAGCAAGCACGCCAAGCTGAATTAAATCGACAAGCAGCAGAACGACAACGCCTAGCACAAGAACAGCAGGAATGGGAGCGTCATGATCGAGAGCAACGAGAACGAGAAGAGCAAGATAGACGTGATCGCGAAGCAGCACAACAACGCAGGGACCAAGAAGCTCGCCAAGCGCAAGAACGCCGTGATCGAGAACAACGAGAAGAGCAAGATAGACGCGCACGCGAAGCAGCCCAACAGCAAGCAGCTCAACAACAACCAGCTGCAGCGGCTGCGGCAGCCGCTGCATTCGCAGGCAATGCCCCACAACCAGCATTAGGTGCAAACCTCCCAGCGCTCAGGCAACAAATGGCAGACGCAGCCAACGAAATTATGGCTGCTGTAGAAGCACTCGATGTAGCCCAAGCTTATGATCCAGCTAGCGAGCCTGCAATACAAATAAGACTAGCAGCAGCCCAAGACGCATTCGATCGCCTTGGAGATGCAGTAACCGCTGCTGAACGAGCATTTGACGAAGCACAAAGACAACAGGCAGCTGCTGCTCAAGTAGGCCAAAAAGTTGCTCTTCCTCAACAACCTGCTGGTGGACTAGAAGCCATGCGAAATAAATTACGCATAGATCAAGCAGCATTATTTGATCTGCCAGGACCACAAAGAGTACCAGCAATGGCTGCGCTGAGAGTACTCCGCGAACAAATCGCCGCAGCTGAAGCTGCGTTAGCAGCTGCAGGACCACAAGAAGAAATGTGCGCCATGAGCATTGGTGATGATTGTGACGGTCGCCAGCCCCTACGCCAACTCCCTTGTGGGCACAAACCAATGTGCGATTCATGCCTGAAAGCCACGATTGACCAAAAAATTGGAGAAGGGAAATTACTTGAAACAGAATGCCCAACGTGCCGAGCAGAAAATCAGCGTCTAACCTTAATCCCAAGAGCAATTTTTCAGGCGCTCGGCGGCCACTATGCTCGTTGGTATGATCAAGCTGTACAAGAAGAACGTGCTCGACAAGCGGCAGCAGCTAACCTGGCCAAAGATACTGACCTTGATCCTCAAGAAGAAGCTGATTTGTGGACTGGCAGAAAAGATAGTCATGGCGCTTCGTTGCCATGCCCAAACTGTGGTATTGTATGCGAACGAGAAGCTGGATGTCTTTGGGTAACCTGCAATAGCCGTGTATGCGCACCCAATTTCGGCACAAGTTTTTGCATTATGTGCGGAGCTCTGTGCCCACACTACCCACATCCTCAAATAACAAACTGTCCTGTTGTTGAGCAAGGTGAAAATTGGTTCTTGGGTGTTTACGGAGCCGCAGACAACCCAATAATTGCAGCATTCTTTCAAAGCATCGAACACAACTATCGTATTCCCAAACTAGGATTTTATGAAGGTGTAAAAAATATCTTTGCACATGATCTTGATGTCCAAGCAGAATTGCGCAAGATAAGAGACCTTGAGCGACCAATACAAGATGCAACAAGAGCTCTTGATAATTTCATTGCCACATGCACTATCAAAGATCCGCGAGATGGTTTCCAGCAAGCTGACGTTAATTACTACGAAAACACGCTCAAAACACTAGCAACACATCTTGTTGAACCAACATCGTCATCAGCCAACATGGACCTTCTCTACAATCTTTCAAGAAAAATTTTTCAGGTAATGCCACCCATACCTTTACATCCTGAAGAAAGAAGAGAGCGTCAAGCTGCTGGTGAAGCTGTTCCAGAAAGAAATCACGAACGCGATGCTCCCGCAAAAAAAGCTGATCGCGCAATCGTTGCAGCCCTCTGTTATGACCTCATGCTCAAATATTTCAAAACAGATCTTGAACAGCAACGAGAACGTATTGACTGGGTTGTAACACAAATTGTTACCAGAAGATATGCCGTAACACCTAATAATGAACAAGCTCTAAATGCAGGCTACAAACAAGCTGTAATTGAACTCCAAAAAAAGAGTACTGATCTCACCAGAAAATTTGCCGTCTTTAAAGCTAACGTTGTGCAAGCTCTTTTGGGAAGCATGCGCAGCGCTGAAGGATTTGAACAAGAAATGGTTAGACAAGGAAATGCATTAGTACCAGTGCTCAGACAAAAACCAATACGCCTCGAAGTTAACCGCGCGTGGTTTAAAAATGGACAAAGCCTGCTAGGCAATTGCGATAATATCGTTCGCGCTTTTAGTCGTATAGACGCAAAAAACAGCAGCATTATGGTCGTTTATACAAATGAACGAGGTGCCGACACCGGTGGCCTGAGACGCGATCTTGCAACCATTTTACCTCAGGCATTTTTTACCGGTCCTGGTCAACTTTTTGAGGCATACGGTGATTATGTTTCACCACTCAGAACACCTGAAATTATGCAAAAAATACGCGTTCCTGAACAAGATGATTTTGATGTGCAAGAAGCCAGAGCCGCAAAAAACAGTCTGGGTCAAGCTGCTCAACAAATGGATGTGAATAATCCCAGAGACCAACAAGAGATCATGAATTTACTACAACGAAGAGATCATCGTTTATTTCAACAAGCTGGTGCAGCACGAAGAACTTTCGAAAATGATCGACTCCCACAACTACGTCAACGCTTTTTTGATGCACAAAAAGCAAGGTACGAACAGCTTTATGAAACATTTGGACAGTTCCTGTATCTCAGCATCATGAACGGCCTTGGCATTGTCATGAAGCTTCCTACAGTCTTTTGGGCACAACTGTTTAATAAACTTCACCCAAGCCCTCCGGCTGCTGTGCTTGATTGGCTCGAGATGGCGATCAATTTTTATGGTCAAGGGGTTGGTGTTGAGTTGCTGCAAATGTCACCTGTGCATATATTTTTTAATGAAGATCAAGATCGCGCAAGACTTATCAAATCAATCAGTAACGGTGATGATGAAGCATTCAAAGATTTTGACTCTGATGCGTTATTCAAACCCAATGATGCATTTCCACTAAAGCGTTACGTCGTATTCATGCGGTACCTTAAAGCAAAAATGCGTTGCGTTGAAACATTTGATGGCGCTGAAACAGTGGCCATGCAGGCGATTCGCAAAGGATTTTTTAAACATCTTGGCAAAGAAGATAAAATAGGCTTAATGGCAAGTGATGTCAGCACACTTAAAGACATAATGTTATTAATGAATAATTTACCAAAACTACGCTGGGGAGATCCTAGCCGAGAAACTCTTTTCCAACTGGATGATTATAATATTGCAAACCCATACCCAGGCATCATACGCATGGCACTCAACTGGCTTACCCCAGAAGACTTTACGTTTGGCATAGGCATAACACCAGTCGACCCCGAAGCGGTGGTCAGAAGTCTTGTATTTGAAGGGGAGAATAATCCAGCGTTTGCTCAACGCAGAAATCTTGTGCAAGCCCTTAAAGACACCATAACCGAATACGTACGCACCTGTAATGAAGCTCAACGCACAGGATTTTTGCAAGAAATAACGGGAACTCCTCGCTACGTAGACGAACCAATCAAAATAATTTTCATAGAAGCCCAAGACAATCCAGAGGCAGTTTTTAAAATTAGCACCTGCGATCGCTTTATACGCGTACCCGTCAACTATTTTAATGCAAAATACATCAATGAATTCGGGCAAAACATGCAACTGGTCAAAAATCATCTCAAAGAGCTTCTCGAAGGATTCACAGGGGGAGGAGCATTCAACGCCGCCTAACCCTACCCCAAACCTCAAATTTTCTAAAAATAGCCCCTGGGTGTAATCCAGGGGCTATTTTTATTGACAAATAGAAATGCCAATCGTTAAGCTAAAAATATAAGAAACTGTATTTAAACCCGTATTTAATGAGAGGTTACCTATGAACGTGCGGCATTTTTTAAGAAGCTTAGCGCTTGTTTGCACCTTAAGCGCATCAACCACCATAGCCATGGATCGAGTAATCCAGATTCGAGCGATTCAACAGGGTGAAGGGAATAGAACATTGAGTAGCAACGAAGGGCAAGAGATTAACTACACAGATGTTGACAGGCTTCTGTGCCCCATATACGCACTCAATTTTGCATGGCAGCTTGCACAAAATCATACCAAAGCACCTGATGCTTTAGCTCGTATTTTGAGCGATCGAGACTACTTTAACGGCCTATTAAAATGGTTTGCCTTTCTTGCACCACAAGATCAGCGCGCCACACCGGCGCAACTTGTGGATATTTCAGGAGATAGATTGCATGAAAGAGCTCAAGATTTTTTAACTGCGCGCGGTGATAACGGATTCGATTGCTTTAATCGCTTGATTGTTCACGGCGCTGTCGCAAGTGAAGCAAGCCGTGGTGAGATAGAAGCAGCATTTACAGCAAGGCAAATTCCCTACATGGTGTACATTCTCAACACTACAGAGGCAGCACGTCAAAATCTTAGGCCTGGTGAACCAGAAATTCGTGGCAGACATTGGGTAACTCTGTTAGTGCGTCGCAATGCTGGCGGACAACCTGAATTTATTGCTGCAAACTCAATTGCTGGTGATGTAAAAACATATGAACCGGTTATGCATATCATCAGACGCTTAAGTGGCGAACTTGCTGCTGCTCCTGCACAAGCCGCCGCCGCAGCCGCTGTACAACAACCAGCAGAAGACGACGAAGCACGAATAATAAGAGAAAGCCGTGAAGCTTTTGAACAACAACAACGCGAACAAGATGAAGCTGTTGAACGTCTTATGAGAGACACCGGTGCCGCACATCAACAAAACCTGGCAGCTCAAGAAGCTGAAGCAGTTAGACAAGCACAAGAAGCAAGCCGCGCAGAGCACCTTGCACAAGGAACGGCAAAACACCGAGAAATGGTTCAAAGAGACGCAAGAATTAGAGAGCTCATACAAAACGACAACGAAGCTGGTCTTGAAAATTATCTTGGTGAAATAACAAAAGGACTTGATGCACAAGAAATTGAAGCCTTAATGATGCGTGTTGCAGTCATTCGTGATAGTGTTGAAATAGCAAGGGAACGCGCGCAACACGAACAAGCGTGGGCAGCAATGGTAGAACGAGATCGAGCAATAATGGCTGACAAAAAGAAAACTCAGAATGATGATGACGATGATGATGACTCTGAGCCCTTATTTCCACGAGCAGAAAACACGAGTCCAGACGACGATGACGATGAACTTGCAGCAGCACTCAGGATGAGTGAAGAAATGGCACAACCAGTTGCACAACAGCAATTAACCGACGAGGAAATAAGAGCAATAAGAGTTGCTAGAATGGGCGGAGGTCGCAAGCAACCAGCAGCAGCAGCAGCAGCCGCTCTTGGCGAACCGGCAGCAGAAGCAGCACTGGTAGCCCCAGTAGCTGTACGAAAAGAACAACAGGCCCAAGCACCTAAGCAGCTAAAAGATAAGCAACTAAAAGATATGACCATAGAAGAACTTGAAGCAGCCTTACAAACAGCCATAAGAGAAAAAAAAGATGGTCGAGCAGCTATAATTCGGGAATGGATCAAAAAGAAATAAACCGCTGGCAACTAATACTCTGTAAATTGCTATCGAACACGGGGGGCGCAATGCCCCCTTTTCTTTTCTCGCAACAGTTAAGACCCTGCAAGATCTTGCATAAACCCATGGCCCTGATATACTTTTGGGGTATTTAATAAGGCCTTTTAGGCTCAAACCCTTGCCTCTTCAGAACGGGTGGTTCTTCACGAACCCAAGAGGCAACTGTTAAAACCCGCAGAAGGATTCTTCCATGGTTGATTTAAAGAAAATGCTCGAAGCCGGCGTCCATTTTGGTCATAAGACGTCCCGCTGGTCCCCTAAAATGCGTCCCTTTATCTGGGGAGCGAAAAATAAAGTTCACTTGATCGACGTTTCTAAAGCAGCCATTCTGCTTGAACGCGCTGGTAATTTCTTAAAAGAAGTCACAAGCAAAGGCGGCAAGGTTCTTTTGGTTGGTACAAAAAAAGCTGCTCAGCCTATCATTCAAAAGTGCGCTGACACCACCGGAATGCCATTCGTCATTCACCGCTGGGTTGGTGGAACGTTGAGCAACTATGAACAAGTAAGAAAAGCTGTCACCCGCTTGCTGCACATGCGCGATGTTGTTGAAAAAGGCATGACGCACTACAAGAAAAAAGAGATCAGCATGATCCAAAAAGAGATCATTCGTCTTGAAAAAAACGTTGGTGGCATTATTAATTTTGACTATCCTCCAGCAGCACTTGTTGTTGTTGACGCTAAAAAAGAGGCTTCTGCGGTTAAAGAGGCTTCATGCCTTGGCATTCCCGTAATTGCTTTAGTTGATACAAACACTGACCCAGAAGGCGTTTCAATTATTATTCCATCAAACGATGACTCTCCAAAGTCAATTTCGTTCTTGATTGAATACCTTGAGGGACGTATTAAAGAAGGTGTTGATCAGTTTGTAAACGAAAAAGCAAAGCGCATAGCTGACGAAGCTAACGCACGTAAAGCTGCTGCTGAAGCTAAAATTGCTGCAAGCAAAAAGGTTGCGACTGACGCTGCTAACGCGGCGCATGCTGTAGCTAAAGAAGCGCCTAAAGCTGTAGTTGCTGAGGCTCCTAAAAAAGCTACTGCTCCTACAGAAACAAAGGCTGCTCCAGCAGAAGCTAAAGAAGTAAAAAAAGCTCCAGTTGCTGCTAAACCAGCTGCTGCTAAGAAAAAAGACGCTTAAGCTATCAGCCCCGCAGCGCCACAAATTTTGGAGAGATGGCTGAGTGGCCGAAAGCGCATGATTGGAAATCGTGTATGTCCTGAAAGGGGCATCGAGGGTTCGAATCCCTCTCTCTCCACCATTCATTTTTAAGTATGTTACCGGTTTATGAATAATACCGGGGCAAAATGAATGGCAGGCCAAACAGGCTTTTAAAAATTGGGCAGGGTAAGTTGATGTGTTACATAATCTGTCAGGTCCGGAAGGAAGCAGCAGGGGTAATAGATCGCTGTATCCTGCCCTTCATTTTCTTCAAAAATGAAGGGCAAGCCCTCTCTTCTCTCTTACTTTAAAGGGAATCTCTATGACTAGAGTACTCGCCGTTCTCGCTCATCCACGCAAAGATTCACTCACCGGCACGCTGTTCTATAAAACTGTAGAACATATGCGCGCTGCTGGTGCCACCGTTGATGTACTTGATTTGTACGACAGGGCAAAAGATATTTTATTTTATGATGCCAATCTTAAAGATGCACACGCACCATTTTTTGAAGAAAACAAAGAACGCTTTATGGCAGCTGATCGTATCTTTATTGTGTACCCTATTTTTTGGTACGCAGTGCCGGGCATCATGAAATGCTGGATCGATTTAGTTACCAGCTATGCGTTTACCTACGGCCCCCAAGATTCAACAACATTTTCTAACTATGCTCTCCCAAAACATTCCATTAAACGCGCATTGGTTGTTAACAGCGCTGCCATGAGCAACTGGTTCAGATGGTTACGCACACGCAACTCAGGCACCGAGATGGTTAAAGAGACACTTAAGTTTTTAGGCATTTGGGATTATGCTTTTTACGAAATTGGCAGCACAACAAAGTTGACGCCAGAACGAGTAAAAAAACATCAAGAAAAAATTCTGAAAAAGAGTGAATGGTTGATTTCATGACCACCCAAAAACCTGAGTTAAATCTAGCGCGTAAATGGCGTCCGCAGACCTTTGATACCATCATCGGCCAAGATGTTTCAATGCGCATGCTTAAAAACAGCCTATACCTGAAAAAATTCTTTCCTGTGTATCTGTTTGCAGGACAACGGGGCTGTGGTAAAACATCGACAGCACGTGTGTTTGCAACTGCTATCAACTGTGCACAGTTAACAGAGTTTCAAAAAACTCCTACCACCCAACTCCCTTGCCTGACGTGCACATCATGCATTGCAATGATTCAAGGCAATCATCCAGACTTTATTGAAATCGATGCTGCATCACATACTGGTGTTGATAACGTACGCTCAATCATTGAGTCATCAAGCTACATGCCTTTGATGGGCAATAAGAAAATTTATCTGATCGACGAAGCGCACATGCTCAGCAAAGCTGCATTCAACGCGTTTTTAAAAATTCTTGAAGAGCCTCCAATGTCGGTCATGTTTATTCTGGCGACAACAGAGACGCAAAAAATTCCTCCTACCGTTCTTTCACGCTGCTTCCAGCTCGCATTTAATCCCATCGATACTACGGCTCTTAAAAAGCATCTACGCGCCATCTGCGAACGTGAAAATGTCACGATTGATGACGAAGCACTTGATTTGATTATTGATGAGACTGAAGGCTCTGCACGCGATGCCATTAATTTGCTTGAACGCGTTAGATTCTCTGATGCAACGGTTACGGCGGCAAGCGTGCTGGCTGTACTTGGCAAGATGAGCATTGCTGACGTGATCGATATTTTTGAAACGGTACTTGCACAAAACCCTAACGGACTGCTTGAAAAGCTTGCCCTTTTAAATTTTGAGCAACGGTCACCCACTATTTTTTGGGACATGCTGGTGCACCTGTGCCGTATGCTCATCTGGGTAAAATATAACGTTGTCACCCTTCCCAACACCTGGGCAACTCATAAAGCTTCACTTACAGCTTTAGCATCTCGCTGCTCAATTAATCGCCTGCAGAGCATTATGAATCTGTTTTGGTCACACGAAGAGCTTTTTTTGCGTACGAATAAAAAACATATTGTTCTGGAAACCGTTTTGCTGATGGGATGTGACCCAGTGGGCGTCCCTACTACCCAGCCAGCAAAAAAGCCACCTGAAGTAACACCTATCCAGGCGCCCTCTCAAGACGAACTCAGCACACTTAAAGTGTTTCAGCACAAGCCCCTAGCCATGCCCGCCATAGCCTTTGGCGACGGCCGGATAATGCCACAAGCACCTGTCAGTGCACCCAAGCCAGTCCAAGCAGCTCCAGCACCGACCATTCAAGTTCCTGAAGAAACTAAAGTCGAAACCAAAGCCGCACCAACCGGGTCGCCTAGCTGGCAAACCTTCCAGCGTGCCGTAGCCGAACTAGCAGACCAACTTCTCTACTCAATCCTACTGCAAACAAG
>Ga0206940_1060_pt1 | contig 15525 bp, 5 predicted proteins | sample Alteio_BWOrgHeat_8_FD_152963 | JGI IMG/M metagenome (GOLD analysis project Ga0206940, IMG submission 152963) | Enriched cells from forest soil in Barre Woods Harvard Forest LTER site, Petersham, Massachusetts, United States -... | ecosystem: Environmental > Terrestrial > Soil > Temperate forest > O...
CCGAATGCGTGCACGACGGTAACCGTGCCCGAGGGAGTCATTGAGAAAACCTCTCCATCGTTTTGAGGTCCCCACAGAGCTACGCCATAGAAGTTGCCGTCGGCACCTAATACCAAGCCGGCTTTAGGATCTCCCCCATCATAACCGACAAACTGGTGGAGTATTGAAAGCGTACCCGTGGTCGTAATCTTGAATACAGTGCCGAACCCGCTGTCCCATGTCGTAGAATACAGCTGACCATCGCCCGCCTGAACCAGAGCTCCGTACGGATTCAACCCATCGTTGACCCCTGTAAATGAGTACAAGCTTGTGAAAGCTCCGCTTGGGGTTATCTTGAAGACCGTACCGCCGTTGCTGGCGCCGCCAACACTCGTTGTGCCGTAAAAGTTGCCGTCGTTGGCCTGGACAAGCCCCGTATACGGGGAACTGCCGTCGGCGGAGTCGGTAAAGCTATACAAGGTAGTAACAGTGCCGGTGAGCGTGCTCTTGAAGGCGGTCCCACAATCCATCGCTCCGCCAGCGATCGAGACGCCGTAGAGGAATCCGTCTGCGCCCTGGATTAAGGTTGATTGAGAGGTTTGCGGCTCGTTGTTGCCGTAAACGAAGAAATTGAAGGGATGAATTACCGAGAATATGCCGGCCGGTGTGATCTTAAAGAGCGTTCCGGAATCCACCGGACCGCCGTTACGCGTCACGCCGTAGAGGTTCCCGTCGGTGGCCTGTACCAGCCCACCATCTGGAAATGCGCCGTCCGAGAAGTTGAAGTTGTGCAAAACAGTATAGACTCCGGACGGCGTAATCTTGAACACCGTTCCGTAACCGCACGTACCGGCCTCGCTGGCAGTGCCATAGAAGTTACCGTCCGTTCCCTGTGTCACCTTAGACACACTCGCGGCGCCATCAGAATACACGAATGTGTGCAACCCGGTAATGACTCCGCCAGACGTAATCTTGAAAAGTACACCCATATTGACCGGGCCGGCCGATGTTGACCCATAGAAGCTCCCATCGTTCCCTTGAACCAATGTGGCCACAGGCGTCCACGCATCTGGACCGAATGCGTGCAGTGTTGTTACCGTCCCGGCAGGTGTCATCTGAAAGACAGTACCTTCGCCCTTCGCGCCATCGCCCGAGGTTGTGCCGTAAAAGTCTCCGTCGCTCCCTTGAACCAAGCCGGCTTGCGGGTAGCTGCCGTTGGTTTTCGTGAAGGAAGCCACAACCGTGAGAGTACCTCCGGTAGTGATTTTGAACACCTCGCCGAATCCCACAGCGCCGACAGTCGTTGTCCCGTACAGATCGCCATCGTTGCCCAGGATCAGATCCGAATAGGGTCCCTGACCATGTGTGCCATCGAAGTCATAGAGCTTCGTAAAAGTTCCGGCTGTCGTTATTTTATAGACCGTCCCATCGCCGTTTGCGCCGCCGCCGCTGGCGGTGCCGTACAAGCTGCCGTCCGCGAGTTGGACTAGTCCAGCTTGCGGGTTCGAGCCGTCGGCGGCACCCGCGAACGTATGAACGGTCGTTTCAACGCCTGCGGGAGTCACTTTAAACAATGTCCCGTAGCCGTTCGCGCCATAGCTCGCAGTCGTGCCATAGAAGTTGCCGTCGTTCGCCTGTATCAACTTACCGAGTGAACCACCGCCGTCCGTGCCATTGGTTGGATCAAATGAATAGAGCGTCGTCACATTGCCCGTGAGGGTCATCTTAAACACGGTTCCATTGCCATTTGCGCTGCCGGACTGAGTGGTCCCATAAAGATTTCCGTCGACGCCCTGTATCAGGCCATTCGGAAACTGCCCATCCGAGTATTGAAAGCTGTGGATGAGCGAGAATACACCCGCCGGAGTCAGTTTGAACGCCGACCCGGCGCCAAACCTGCCCGGGCCATATGTACCGCCGGCGTGTGTGGTGCCGTAGAAGTTTCCGTCGTTCGCCTGGATCATCGCCGCATCGGGATACGCGCCTGAGACGCCCGGATTGAAGTCATGGAGGGTGATGAGGCTAGCAGCCGCGTAGACGGGGTTCGACAACCCATAAGCGAACAGCAAGACCAATAGCCCCGATATCGCGAGTATGGAATTCTTCAATGGAATATCTCCTTGTCCGCGTACATTCGAGGCGGTGGTTTTCGAATGGCAGCCCGCATTTTCGACTTTGTCCTGTGCACGGTGCTCAAACTAACAAGGGGACTGCCAGAAAGTTGCCGGACGCGGCAAACGCCTGCCCGGTTCGCGACAAATTAATAGTACACTATTTCGCGTGAATTTGAAACTCGACAGAAGGCGAATCGGACACAACAAAAACGCCTCTTCGAGGCCGACGACGAGATCGACGGCCAGGAGGAGGCGTTCCACAACTCGCGGTTACGCTGGCGCGCTACCGAGGACCCTCGATGTTCCAGCCGGTGACGCCGGCGGAGATGTTTCCGGAGCCGAGTAGGGCCGTATTGCTCATTTCCCACGCAATCGGTTGGGCAACAGACGCGTTTTGGAACACGATGTCCGGGTAGCCGTCGCTGTAGAGGTTGACCACCGCCGCCGGTCTCCAGCCTGATCCAGGAATGGTGGCGATGACGCTGGTTCCGGTTCTTGTGGCGCCGCTCATGTACCAGACCGATAGCTGCCGGGTATTGGCGTTTTGGAACAGGATATCCGACATCCCATCGGCATTGAAGTCGCCGCACCCAACCGCGTTCAAGCCGACGGCGGGAACGGTCGCGACGACGGCGCTGCTCGATAGGACAATCCCCTGAAGATACCACACCGCGAGTTGGTGCGTCGACGTGTTCTGGAAGACCAGGTCCGGAAACCCGTCGCCGTTGAAGTCACCCACCCCAACCACGGGCCAACTTGCGCCAGGGCTTGAGGCCAATGTGGCGCTCCCCGTAAACATTGATCCGCTCATATACCACACCACCATCTTGCCGGTTGTCTGGTTCTGGAAGAGCATGTCCGGGTGCCCGTCGCCGTTGAAATCGCCGACGCCGGCGAGTCTCCACCCGCTTCCCGGCGCCTGAGGAGTAACCAATGCGGCCCCTGTGACGCTTGTATGAATCACATTCCAGAAGGCCACATGCGTAGTGCTCTGGTTCTGCAGGGCGAGCAGATTGTGGGCATTATTATCCAGCGCGAGCCGGAATATGGTGCCGTGACTATGCGCTCCAAGGAATTCGGTTGTGCCATAGAAGCTGCCGTCCGTGGCCTGAATGAGCGCTCCGACAGGCCCATTGCCGTCGGGACCGCCAAATTCGTGCACAATGGAAACCGTGCCGGCCGGAGTCATCTTGAAGACCTCACCATTGTTACCAGGCGACGCCTGGCACACTCCGTAGAAGTTGCCGTCGCCGGCCAGGACCAAGCCGGCTTGAGGGTTTCCTCCATCTGTTCCGGTGAAGGCATGTAGCGTGGTCAGCGTGCCGCCCGTGGTAATCTTGAAGATCGTGCCGTAGCCGGGCCCGCCACCGTTATAAGTTGTGGAATAGAGTTGTCCGTCAACCCCTTGGACCAGGCTCCCATACGGATGCATGCCGTCGGTCAAGCCGCTAAACGGGTGTAGACTCGTGAAGACACCCGCCGGAGTGATCTTGAACACTGTGCCGTCGTCGCTGGCGCCGCCGCTATTGGTTGTGCCATAGAAGTTGCCGTCGTTGGCCTGAACCAGCCCAGGATAAGGCACACTGCCGTCCGATCCGTTAAAGCTGTGCAGCGTGGTTATTGTTCCGCCGAGGGTGCTCTTAAAGATTGTCCCATTTCCCGTAGCCCCGCCATTGGTCGAAACGCCGTAGAGCAACCCATCCGTACCCTGGATTAAGGTGGCTACGGAGAGGCTGGGCTCGTTGTTAAGGTAGGTGAAGACATGGATTACCGAAAACACTCCGGCGGGCGTTATCTTGTACAATGTTCCGTTATCCCCGGAACCGGCGCCGCCGTTCCGCGTGACTCCGTAGAAGTTACCGTCGTTGGCTTGGACCAAACCACCCTCTGGAAACGCGCCGTCCGCGAAGTTAAAGCTGTGCAGAACGGTATAGACTCCCGACGGCGTGATCTTGAACACCATCCCGTAACCGCAGGCGCCGGCGCTATCCGCGGTACCGTAGAAGTTGCCGTCCGTACCCTGAGTCAGTTTAGCAATGCTGCTCCCTCCATCGGCGTACGCGAATGTATGCAATCCCGTGATAACTCCGGCGGAAGTAATCTTGAAAAGGATGCCCATATTAGTCGCGCCGGCCGACGTTGAGCCGTAGAAGCTGCCGTCGTTCCCTTGAACCAGAGCAGCGAGGGGCGTCCACCCATCCGAACCGAAAGCATGCAGCGTCGTCACCGTGCCTGTCGGTGTCATCTGAAAGACAGTGCCTTCACCATTCGTGCCACCGACCGACGTTGTGCCGTAGAAGTTGCCGTCGTTCCCTTGAACCACTCCGGCTTGCGGGGAGCTGCCGTTAGTTCCCGTGAAGGAAGTCACGACCGTGAGAGCGCCGCCGGTGGTGATTTTGAACACCTCTCCGTATACCGTGGAACCGGCGTTCGTGGTCCCGTACAAATCGCCGTCATTGCCTAGGATCAGGTCCGAGTAGGGCGACGCACCGTGCGTCGAGTCGAAGTCGTAAAGCTTGGTAAACGTACCCGAGGTAGTTATTTTATAGACAGTCCCAACGTTGTGCGCGCCGCCGCCACTTGCCGTTCCGTACAAGTTGCCGTCCATTAATTGAATGAGACCCGCCTGCGGATAAGAGCCGTCGGCAGTACCGACTGTGCCGGTAAACGGATGAATTGTCGTTTCCACGCCGGCCGGCGTGATTTTAAACACCGTTCCGAATCCGTTTGCGCCGAACTGGTACGTCGTACCGTAAAAGTTGCCGTCTCCAGCCTGAACCAATTTGGCGTAAGAATTGCCTCCGTCCGTGCCGTTACCGGGATTGAACGAATAGAGCGTGGTGATGTTCCCCGTGAGGGTCATTTTAAACACCGTTCCGCTGCCATGAGCGCCGCCTTCGCTGGTCGTGCCGTAAAGATTGCCGTCAGTCGCCTGTATCAGGCCATTCGGAAATTCCCCATCCGAGTATTGGAAGCTATGGATGAGGGTGAACACGCCGGCTGGTGTCACCTTGAATGCGATGCCGGCCCCAAACCTGCCGTCACCGTAAGTGCCTCCGGCGTGTGTTGTGCCGTAAAAATTCCCATCGTTAGCTTGGATCATCGCGGAATAGGGATAGGAACCGGAAACACCTGGATTGAAATCGTGCAGTGTTATCAGACTGGGTGCGGCGTACGCCGAGCCCGCCGAGGCAAGCGCGACCAATAAGACCGACAGCCGGAATAGCCCGAGAATGGAAATCTTCATGGATTAGGTCCTCTATGTTTGTCCGCTAACGTTTATGGCGGTGACTTATATAACAGCCTGTTCTTGCGAATTGTTCCATTAGGGCGCAAAAGCGCAAGGGCCGGCGACAAAATCGCAGGCCCTTTCGGTAATCCAAACTCAACACTCGACGCCTACGGCGTCGCGACCGCCTGATTTCCCTCGGCCGAGTTGCCGCCCGAGTTGAACGCCGCGACGCGGTAGTAGTACTTCGTCCCCACCGTGACGGCGCTATCGACGTACGTCGTAGACGGTACACCCGTGGCAATCGGCGTCGCCGACTGGCCGAACGACGACGTACCACGGTACACGTTGTACGTCGCCGCGCCCGCGCTCGCCGTCCAGGAGAGCGTCACTTTGCCGGCAGCAGCGGTCGCGGTCAGGCTGGTGGGGATAGACGGGGGCGCGACCGGCCTGGCGGCGGCCTGGTTTCCCTCCGGCGAGTTGCCGCTCGCGTTGAACGCCGCAACCCGGTAATAATACGTGGTTCCATTGGTCAGGCCCGTACTCACATAGGTTGTCCCGGTGATACCAGCGGCAATCGGCGTCGCCGATTGACCGTACGACGTAGTCCCGCGATAGATGCTGTACGATGCCGCGCCGAGACTCGCCGTCCACGAGAGTGTCACCCTCCCGTTGCCGGGAGTCGCGGTCAGGTTGGTTGGGGTCATAGGTATTTTAGCAAATGACACGGCAACAGTATGATCCGACGTCACATTGGACAGCAAGTAGGACGCTCCGCCCGCTTGCACAACGGCCCCGTCCAGTAGCCACTGCTTCACGAAGTAACGCGCGTTTGGCGTCGCCATGAATGTAATGCTGCCGCCGCCCGTCACGGGCTGAGGAGTTGAATAGTTCAGCGAGCCACCCGGCCCGGCGGATGGAACGACAATAAACGCCCCGACAGCCATGGCATAGATCGTACCGTAGCCGTACGCGTTATTCCCCGTGCCGGCATTAGCGCCCCCTTGAACCGTCGTTCCGTAGAAGATGCCGCTGCTGTCTTGGACCAGCCCGCCGAAAGGCGTCAATCCGTCCGGTCCACTGAACGTATGGAGAGTCGTCAGGACCCCGCCTGGCGTGATCTGGAAAACCGGGCCGAAAACGCCACTGGCCGTCCCATAAAAGTTGCCGTCCATGCCTAAAGTCAGACGAGCGCGAGAACCGACGTTCACTTTCGGCAGCAGGGTGAAAAGAGCGCTACCTGGCGTGATCTCAAAGACCGGGCCGGTGGTTGTTGTCCCATAGAAGTTACCGTTCGCGCCCAAAGTCAATCCGGCCTCGGGATCAGACCCGTCTGGCCCTGTAAATGAATGGAGGAGAGTGAATGTGCCTGCGGGTGCGATCTTGAACACGGTTCCTTTATCGGATGTTCCACCGAATGACGCCGTGCCGTAAAAATCGCCGTCGGTCCCTTGAACCAATGCCGAACGAAGGTTCGAACCTTCGGAGGATGTGAGAACATGGAGTGTGGTGAGGGTGCCGCTCGGAGTGATTTTGAATACAGTATACGATGTTGTGCCATATAAATTGCCGTCGCTGCCCTGGACAAGAGCGGCCTCGGGCAATCCACCGTCCGTTGGCTGGAGGATAAACCAATGCAGAGTTGTCATCACGCCGGTGGTGGTCATCTTGAATACGGATCCTTGTCCACCCGCACCACCAAGGAATGTTGTGCCGTACAGATTTCCGTCAGCCGCCTGAATCAGGTCGCCGATTGGATAAGCTCCGTCTTGATAGTTGAATGAATGCAGGGTCGTCACCGCACCGTCTGGCGCCATCTTGAAGACGGTTCCATATCCGGCTGCCCCTCCGGCTCCGGTGACGCCGTAGAAGTTGCCATCCGTGGCATGGACAAGACCGGCTTGTGGATATGAGCCGTCGGTATAGCCAAAGGAACATAACGTTACGAAAGCGCTTCCGGCTGTAATCTTGAAAACCGACCCAGCATTGTGCTGCCCGCCGGGAGTTGTTCCATAATAGCCGCCATCGCTCGCCTGCATAAGTCCACTCGATGGGTGCCATCCATCTGGTCCAGCAAAGGAATGGACGGTGGTCAATATCCCGGTCGTCGTGATCTGAAAGGCGGTTCCAAAACCGGAGACTCCCCCGTTGGCGGTCGTACCGTAAAGGTTTCCGTCCGTCCCTTGAATGAGTCCGGCGTTTGGGTCGGCCCCATCAGGGCCGTTCGTGAACGAATGCAGGACGGTCAGAGTGCCACTCGGCGTAAACCTGAATACTATCCCTCGTTTCGCGGTTCCACCATAGAGCGCCGTTCCGTAGAAGTTGCCGTCGCTGCCGTGAACCAGGCATTGTGGCGTGGACGCAGGGCTGGTGAACGTGTACAGCGTGGTAAGCGTGCCGCTGGGTGTAACTTTAAATATGGTGCCTTCAATGGTAGTTCCGTAGAAGTTGCCGTCGCTGCTGCTCTGAATCAGGCTGTTGGGAGAACTGCCATCCGGGCCGCCGGTGAACGAGTAGAGGGTGGTGAAGGTGCCACTCAGGGTCATCTTGAAAACGGCGCCATAAGTCGTTCCGTATAGGTTGCCGTCGCTTCCCTGAATTACAATTGACGGCAGGGGGGAAGCGTTTGCGAACGAGTGGAGAGTCGTAAGCGCGCCACTCGGCGTCATCCTGAAGATAGTCCCACCAACCTGAGTGCCGCCGCCATATGTGGTTCCGTAAAAGTTGCCGTCGCTGGCCTGAATGATGCCCGCATTGGGCGCCGAACCTTCCGAACCGGTGCCAGTAAACGAATGCAACGTGGTAAGTGTGCCGGCGGGCGTCAATTCGAAAACCGTTCCCAAGCCTGCGCTGCCGCCGACGTAGGTCGTGCCGTAAAAGTTTCCATCGGCCGCCTGAATCAGGCCGGAATCGGGCTGTATCCCGGAGCTCCCTGGGTTGAAGCTATGCAAAGTGACAATCGAGGCGACGCCCCGATTTGCGACTAATAAGAACACCATTAAGATGAACAACAGGGAAACAAACAGTCTAGTGGAATACGAAGTCGTGGACATATGCGTGCTTGCCATGGTAAGGCCTCCGAACACAGAGCGAGTGGTGTCGATTGGTCAAACTAAGGCCAGGCGAGCGGGCGAAGTGACACGCCCGCTCGCTTTTAATCGCATTGTATTGTACAGCACTTTTGACGGCATCAAATGAATTGGACCCGAATTATCCGCTCGGGTCGCTTATTCTAACCGGACAAGCTCCGTCATCACGGCGTGGCGCTTGCCTGATTCCCCTCGGCCGAGTTGCCGCCGGCGTTGAACGCCGCGACGCGGTAGTAGTAGGTCGTCCCGGCGGTAACAGCGCTATCGACGTAGGTCGTAGACGGTACACCCGAAGCAATCGGCGAAGCCGATTGGCCGAACGATGACGTGCCACGATACACGTTATACGAAGTCGCCCCGGCGCTCGCCGTCCAGGTGAGCGTCACGGAGCCGTTTGCCGAGGTCGCGGTCAGGTTGGTAGGGACGGCTGGCGGCGCTACGGGTGTGGCGGACGCCTGGTTTCCCTCGGGGGAGTTACCTCCCGCGTTGAATGCCGCGATGCGGTAGTAGTACGCAACGCCATTTGTCAGACCGGCGTCGACATAGGTAGTGCCGGTGACACCGGTAGCGACAGGCGTTGGGGATTGACCGAACGAGGTCGTTCCGCGATAGACGCTGTAAGATGTCGCGCTCGGGCTCGCTGTCCAAGCCAGAGTAACTTTCGCGTTCCCAGCGGTCGCCGTCAAGTTGGTTGGAACTGGAGGCGGTGCGACAGGAGTCGCAATGGCCTGGTTTCCCTCCGCCGAATTGCCGACCGCGTTGAACGCGGCGACGCGGTAGTAGTACGTCGTGCCGTTCGTGAGACCGGTATTGACATAGGTTGTCCCAACGACGCCCGCCACGATCGGCGTCGCCGATTGGCCGTACGACGATGTGCCACGGTAGACATTATATGAAGTTGCCCCGGCGCTCGCGGTCCAGGTGAGAGTTGCCCGCCCGTTGCCTGCCGAGGCAGTCAGGCTCGTGGGAACCGCCGGCGGAGCAACGGGCGTTCCAGCCGCCTGGTTGCCTTCCGGCGAGTTGCCGACAGAGTTGAAGGCGGCAACGCGGTAAAAGTAAGTCATGCCATTGGTCAGACCGGCGTCGATATACGTGACATCCGTCAAACCGTTCACTATCGGCGTACTGGATTGGCCGAACTGCGTCGTGCCACGGTATACACTGTACGATGTCGCCCGAGCACTGGCCGTCCATGAAAGCGTTACTTTGGCGTTAGCTGCGGTTGCAGACAAGTGAGCTGGCGTGGTCGGAGGCGCGGTGGGTATCGCAAACGAAGCTGAAACATTATGGTTTGCAGTTATGTTAGACAGAACGTACGTTAGTCCGCCGTCCTGGACGAGTAGTCCGTCAAGTAGCCACTGTACAGCATAACCCGCACGAGGTATCGCGGTCAACGGTAGATCGTTTCCACTGCCAACCGTCTGCGAGGTCGAGGGCGACACGGTACCGCCGACACCGGCGGACGGCGTGACCACGTATGTGTGGAGGGCGAAAATCGATCCGAAGCCATAAGCCCCACCTTGATCCCCACTCCCATACAAAATGCCGCTGGCATCTTGGACAAGGGGATTATTAGAACCATGTCCGTCATGGCCCGAGAAGGAATAGAGTGTCGTCAGCCTTCCGTGGGGGGTAATTTGGAAAATTGTCCCAATGCCGCCAGCTCCGCCGGAACTCGTGGTTCCGTAATAACAGCCGTCAATACTTTGAAGCAGGCTCGCCGCAGGCCAACTTCCGTCCGTGCCATTAAATGAATGCAACGTCGTCAGGCTGCCACTCGGCGTAATCTCGAACACCGTTCCAAATCCCAGGGCGCCGCCCGTCAGCGTCGTCCCATAATAATCACCGTTACTACCCTCGATCAGCCCTGAATTCGGCCGCGATCCGTCCAAGCCGGTAAAGGAATAGAGAGTGGTAAGCGAACCATCGAGACCCATTGCGTAGACCGTGCCATCATTGGAAGCGGTCGAACTTCCGCCAGGTGCCGTCACACCATACAGATTCCCATCGGCGCCCTGAATTAGACTACCCACGGGGGCTAAATCCTCCTGGCTAGCGAAGGAATGCAAAGTCGTCACGGTACCACCCGGTGTGATTTGGAAGGCAGCGCCATATCCGCCAGCAAATGCAGAGCCGGCCATTAGTCCATAGAAATTGCCGTCATTCGCTTCCACTATTCCAAACGGATACAATACGGCCGCGCTAGAAAACGAATGCACGGTGGTCAAGTTTCCTGTAAGTGAGAACTGGAAAAAAGTACCTTGGCCGGATGGTGCGGGACTATATTGCGTCGTTCCATACAGATTACCGTCGGTGCTTTCAATTAAGCTCGTTGGATTCGCCCCGTCTTGATCCGTAAATGAATGGACGATGGCCACGGTCCCTCCTGGGTTGAGTTGGAACAACGTTCCATTACCAAAGAATTTGCCATACACGCCGCCATATGCCGTAGCTCCATAGTAATTGCCATCCACGCCTCTGACCAACGGAGAAGTAACACGCCAGCCGTCCGCGAAGGCAAATGAATGCAAGATATTGAGCACACCGGAAGAATTAACCTTATAGACGGTTCCCCATTGTGCGGTGCCGCCCTTTATAGTCGTTCCGTAAAAACTTCCATCGCGACCCTGAATTAGCCCGCCGTCCGGGCTATCACCGTCGGTCGGGGGGCCGACGAAGGAATGAAGGAGTGTCAGATTGCCATTCGGAGTGACGCTAAATACTCCGCCGTGGGCCGGTGCGCCACCTGCAGCAGCATAGTAAAAGTTGCCGTCTATGCCCTGTATCATCGGGGCTATAGGTAAACTGTTCCGACTGGAGAAAGAATAGAGGGTCGTCAGTGTACCGGAAGGCGCGATCTCGAAGATCGTTCCGTATCCCGAAGCTCCACCGAAACAGGTTGTTCCATAGAAATTGCCGTCGCTGGCCTGCATTAGTGTGTATGGAGATGCGCCGTCGGAGTTCGCGAAAGTGTGGAGGGTCGTCAGAGTACCAGTAGGCGTTATTTTGTAAACCGTTCCATACCCTGTATTGTATCTGCCGGTATAGTAGGTGAGTCCGTAGAAGTCGCCGTCGGTACCCTGGATCAAACCTCCAGTCGGATTCGCGCCGGTCCCAGGCCAATTACCCGTGAAAGTATGGATCGTTGTGAACGCACCAGCCGGTGTGATCTTAAATATGGTTCCGCATGCCGTAATGCCATCATTTGATGTTGTTCCGTAGAAATTGCCATCAATGCCCTGCATCAGGCTTTCCGCACCATAATAACTATAAGGGACTCCGCCGAACGAATACAAGGTGGTCAGAGTGCCACTTGGTGTGATCTTGAAAATCGTACCGCCAAAGAAATTTGCGCCGCCTAAGTTTGTCGTTCCGTAGAAGTTGCCATCGATGCCTTGCAGAAGGATGCACGGACCGGCGCCGTCACTCGAATTGTGGAATGAATGAAGGCAGGTAAATACCCCATTCGGCGTAATTTTGAAAACTGTTCCCCAATTAAATGCACCACCAAATTCGGTTATCCCATAAAAATTCCCGTCAACGCCCTGGACTAAGGACTGAAAAGGACCGGATCCATCGGGGCCGACGAAGGAGTGCAATAAAGTAATCGTACCCGCCGATGTGATTTTGAAGATGGTTCCACAGCCCCCAGTTCCGCCGCCCGAGGTGACGCCATAGAAATCACCGTCGGTCCCTTGAACCAGGCTACCCATGGGCGATTGCCCATCGCCCATAGGGTTGAAGTCATGCAACGTGACGACACCTGCGTCGCCTCGACTTGGGCACAACAGCGCGACGGCCGCGACCGCCAGAATGGAAACGATCAAACTTATATTTCGAAATATTGGATATGCGCGCATGGATGACCTTGTTGGAATCGATAGACGGATGCTTGCCCGGCTGGCAGGCAATAAATAATACACCATTTCCCGTGGAATTGGATTGAACGGCGTATCACTACTCGACTAAGTCATCCGTAAGCCCGTCCAGGCTCAACTGATCCGGCAGGGCCGCGTCGCGGACCGGAGCGGACCCGCGGGCGTTGAGCTTTGCGGCGAGCGCCGACGCTTCCTCCTCGGAAACGCACGAGTCGGCGACAAACCTGGCGTCGCGCGTGTCATACACTCCCGGCGCGCCATAGCCGTCTGTTTTGACAACGAATCGGGCCATAATCTTGAGTGCATTATACTTCGGCGGAGTCCCTTTCGTCCTGGCCCATCAAGTATGCCACCTGATTGACGTGTGTGGCGCTCATTCATCGTTCACCCTTTGCCGGCTCGCGAGATTCACGCATCTATTCTTCGATTTACCGACAAAAATCTTGTGTAGGCAGGATTATCACGATCGCTGTTGAATAGTGACAGCGTCTTCCACACTGAGTACTCAGGACAAACCCCATGAACATTCGTAACATTTTAATGGTCGTCTCGTTGGCGATCAGCATCGTGATCGGCGCGGCGATTGCGCACGGCGGGCGCGCCGGATCGACGTCGACATCGACCGGGCCGGGACAACGGCCCTTAATTGGTTTCTCGATGGACACGCTCAAAGAACAGCGTTGGCAGGGAGACAAAGACCTGTTCACGTCCAAATGCAAGGAGCTTGGCGCCGACGTCAAGGTGGAATCGGCGAACAGCGACGATAACCAGCAGGTCAAGGACGTGCAATCGCTGCTGACGGACGGCGTCAAGGTCCTTGTCGTCGTGCCGCACGACGGCCTTGCGATGGCCCGCGCCGTCGATATGGCGCACCAGGCGAACGTGCCGGTAATCGCCTACGACCGGTTGATCAAGAACAGCGACCTCGATATGTACATCGCGTTCGACGCGGTCCAGGTGGGGGTCTCGCAGGCGACGTACCTCGTCCAACACCTGCCGACGCCCGGCAAGGGCAAGATCGTGATTATCTACGGCGCTCCCACGGACAACAATGCCAAGCTTTTGAAGCAGGGGTTCGACCAGGTGCTCAAGCCCTACAAAGACCGCGGCGATATCCAGGTGGTTTTCGAGGATTGGGCGGAGAACTGGAAACCCGAGAACGCCAAGAAGATTATGAACGCTGCCATTACCAACGGCAAGCAGTTCGACGCCGTTCTGGCCAGCAACGACGGCACTGCAGGCGGCGCGATTCAGGCGCTTACCGAAGCCGGAATGGCCGGCAAGGTCCTTGTGACTGGCCAGGACGCCGAACTCGCCGCCTGCCAACGGATTGCGTCGGGCACCCAATCGATGACCATCTACAAGCCCCTCAACCTGGAGGCTTACGGCGCGGCGGAAGCCGCTGTGCGGATCGCAACGGGCCGCCCGGTGATCGCTCGCGATATCGTCAACAACGGTAAGGTAGACGTTCCGTCGGTTCTCTACCCCGTGACGGTCGTGACCAAGGACAACCTGATGAGTACGGTGGTCAAAGACGGTTTCCGTAGCTACGACAACGTCTATCAGGGAATCCCGGCGGATAAGCGTCCGCCGAAGAGCTAACCACCTAGCGGTGATGTGCGTCAACAACGCCCACGACTGAAGTCATGGGCTAAAATGGAGGTCGTCCTCCGGACGAAAGAGAAATGCAGCCCGATTCCTTCGTCCGGAGGACGTTTACCACGGTAGCCCATGACTTCAGTCGTGGGCTTAGCTCGATGATACAAGATGCCAGATTCTATTCTACAAGCAAAGAGTATCGTAAAACGCTTCCCCGGAGTGGTGGCGCTGAAGGACGTAAGCTTCGACCTGCGTCGCGGCGAGGTCCACGCGCTCTGCGGAGAGAACGGGGCGGGGAAGTCGACGCTTATCAAGGTCCTTTCGGGGCTGCACCCGTACGGAGCCTATGAAGGCGATATCGTGATCGACGGCGAATCCGTGCGGCTGCGGTCGATCGGCGACGCGCATGCGCTGGGGATTTCGGTCATTTACCAGGAGCTCTCGCTCGTCGGCGAGATGAGCGTTGCCGAGAACATCTACCTGGGCAACGAGCCCGTGCGTAATGGGATTATCGACTGGCCCGCCGTCTATGAAGGCACCCGGGCACTACTGCGGCGCCTGCAAATCGATATCGATCCGGACACGCCCATCCGGGCCCTCGGCATTGGTCAACAGCAGCTTGTAGAGATCGCGAAGGCGCTTCTCGGTCACCAAGGACCTCTCGCGAAGGGAACTAAGACGCAAAGCTCGCGCATCTTGATCCTCGACGAGCCTACCGCCGCGCTCAGCGAGCATGAGGTGGAACACCTGCTGCAGATCCTGCGCGATCTGCGTGCGCAGGGCATGGCTTGCCTCTACATCTCGCACAAGCTGGACGAGGTCTTTGCAATCGCCGACCGCATTACAGTCCTGCGTGACGGCGAGAGCGTCGCAACGCTCTCCACTGCCGACACCAAGCCGACGGAGGTCATCCGGCATATGGTGGGGCGCGACCTCGGCGAGCTCTTTCCGCGACATACGACGCATCCCGGCAAAACACTACTCAAGGTGACCAACCTCACCGTGGCACGGCCCGAAGACGGTCGGGTCATATTGGACAATATCAGCTTCGAAGTGCGAGCCGGCGAGGTGCTGGGCATCGGCGGTCTGATGGGGGCGGGTCGCACGGAACTGCTCACACATCTCTTCGGCGCGTGGGGCCGACGTATCCGAGGGACCGTCGAACTTGACGGCGCTCCGTGGGACGCCACCAACCCATCGCAGTCGGTCAAGGCCGGAATGGCGCTGGTCAGCGAGGATCGGAAGCGATATGGTCTGGTGCTGGGAGAGACGATCGGCTTTAACCTTTCCCTCTCGTCCTTGGACAGCGTGACCCACGGCGTGCTCATCGACGGCGACCGCGAGTTCCAACGTAATGAGGAGATCTTCCGCTCCCTCCGCGTCAAGGCGCCTCATATGGAAACGGTGGTGGGTCAGCTCTCCGGAGGCAATCAGCAAAAGATTGTCTTGGGAAAGACACTCCTCACAAAGCCCAAGGTTGTGTTCCTGGACGAGCCCACGCGGGGCATCGACGTCGGCGCGAAGATCGAAGTCTACGGCATTATCAACGAGCTGACCGCCGCCGGCCAGGCGGTGGTCCTCGTGTCCAGCGAACTGCCCGAACTGATCAACATGAGCGACCGCATTCTCATGCTGCA
>Ga0206940_1061_pt1 | contig 15510 bp, 26 predicted proteins | sample Alteio_BWOrgHeat_8_FD_152963 | JGI IMG/M metagenome (GOLD analysis project Ga0206940, IMG submission 152963) | Enriched cells from forest soil in Barre Woods Harvard Forest LTER site, Petersham, Massachusetts, United States -... | ecosystem: Environmental > Terrestrial > Soil > Temperate forest > O...
CGCAATGGGCGAAGGTAAGGATCAACCTCGCAAGATGGCGGATGGCGGACAAATGGCGGGAACTTGCAAAAATCCTGATTGCAAGTCTCATGGTCAAGTACACCCTAATTGCAAATGCTATGGTGGGTATGCTGAAGGCGGAAGCGTCTCAAAAGACCGAGGCTGTAAGTGTTGCATTCCATCAATGAATAGGGTTAAGCTGGCTGATGGCACTCCCAGCGAACCACTTGAAGCTCCTAGAGAAGACGATTTTCAATATATGGTAAACTCCCTCAAAGGAGCTGCCACTGGTGGAGACGATAGAGCTGCTCAACATGATGCAGCATTAGCCTCCTTGCCACAGACTAATCCAGACAACGAATCTCCTCAAGACTCTACGCCAATGGCTTCATCACCTACAGATGTCCCACCACAAGCTGCGCAACCAGCCCCAGATGCTTCTCAACCTCAATCTGTGTCGCCCGCTCAAGGCTTAGCGCCTCAGCAACCTCCAACTGGACAAGATCCTAGTGTTGCAGGGGGATACGCTCAACAGGCAGCAGGTATCAATCAAGCAGCTCAAGCTGAAGCTAAGATCGCAGATGCTAAAGCCACAGCTATTGGAACTAACCTCATCGCTCAGCAGAAAGTAGCTAATGATTACGAAGCTGCCAACAAAGCTACCAACTCGGAACTACAGGCCATTAGAAACGACATTAATAACACACACATAGATCCAAATCACTACCTAGGCTCTCAAGACACTTTGGGTAAGATTGGCACGGCTATCGGTTTAGTATTAGGTGGCCTTGGTGGCGGCGGACACGGTAATCAAGTTTTAGACTTCGTTAACGCTCAGATTGATAGAGATATCAATGCCCAGAAAGCTAATCTAGGTAAAAAAGAGAGCATCTACAACGGTGTGCTAGCACAATCTCAGAACCAACGTCAAGCTACTGAAATGACTCGACTTATTATGAACGACCTAGTATTGAACAAGCTTCAACAAGCTGAGCTCTCCAATACTGATCCATTGATTAAAGCCAGAGCTCAGACAGCCATTGGTGCATTGCAGTCTCAGATGGCTCCAATGATTAGATCTGAGAACTTCTTTAAACTCGGTATGCAACAAGCTGATCAACCACAAGCTGCAGGGGCTTCACCAACTGCTCAAGACGAGAGAATCACCTCGGCTATGAGATACATGAATCCTGAGATGGCTAAAGAGCGTGAATCTAGAACTGTACCTGGAGTTGGGATGGCTGCTGTACCAGTGTCAGATGCTACGAGGGATACATTGACCAAACAAGCTACGCTTTTAGACGCTACGCATAAAATGCAAGACTTCATTAAGCAAAATGGTAGTGTTATCGATAAGTTGACGCCGGCTAAACGTGCAGAAGCTCAATCGTTAGCTTTAGAACTTCAACAGCGCTACAGACAAGGTGTTGGTGCTAGTACTTCGGATAGTGAACAACATACGATTAACAACATTATAGGCTCTCAACCTCTTGATATCCTTCAGAACTTCACCGGTAAGACAGGTGCTCAATACAAAGCACTAACAGACGCAGTGTCAGCAGCTCACAACGTTACACGAAAAAGCGTTGGATTGCCTCCTTACATTCCTACTCAGGCACCTCAATATAAGATTGTTGGTGGTGTTAAATACATGCGTGGACCAAACGGTGAAGCTGTAAGGGTTAAATAAAATGAATTTTGATGATTTAGTGGATGAATCAGCAGCTTCCAAGCCATATACTCAGGCTCCAGCTCAAGTTCTCGGTACTCAAGGCTTAGATCCCAGTCAACCACCACAGCAATTCTTAGGTCAAGTCCTAGATAAGATGGTCGGTACACAACAAAGGCCAGAAGGTATTGATCCTGTAGACTCCCCTATTGACTATCTAGCAGGCGCTGCAGGCGCTAAGCTTGGATCTAAACTAGCTCAAGCTGCTACATCAGCTGCAGCACCTTCTGCCGTAACTTCAGAGACAGTGCATGTAGCTCATAATCCTTTGGAACTTCACGGTGAGGGCAGAGAGATTCTATTGGAACGTAATGGAGATGAGCCTATAGCTGAATTTTATGATGGAAGACATACAGGTCATGGAAGTACTCCTATTAGCAAAGAAGAGGCTGAAGCTCCTACAATTCCAACCCTTACTCCTACACCTTTTGCAGATGGTGGGTCTGTTCCACAGCAGCCTGCATCATTAGCCGGTGATCTTGATCCATGGTTCGCTGAAGGTGGCGTTGCGGGCGCTGCTCCAAACTTTGATAGTTTACAAGAAGATGCAAATCCACAAGTTGGACTTGTTAATCAAGGCGCTTCTCAAACTCCAAACTTTGATTCCCTACAAGACGATACAGAGAAGTATGGCACCGGAGAACAACAGTTTAAGGCTGGATTAGAAGGCTTTGGTCAGGGTCTAGTAGGACCATTAGCTCCAGCTATAGAACGTGGCTTTGGAGTAAATCCAGCTGACATTAGAGGCAGAGCAGAAGCTAACCCAGGCACACACCTAGCAGGTGAAGCAGCAGGTCTCATAGCTCCTGCCCTGGTTACGGGCGGCGGTAGTACAGCTGCAAGATTTACCGTAGCTGGTGGCTTAGAAGCCTTAACAAAAGGTATAGGACTTAAAGCTGGCGAAACACTGGCATCTAAGATAGGTGTAGGCGCTGCAAAAGCTGCTGTGGATAATATGCTTATAGCCGGTAGCGATGAAGCTTCAAAACTAGTACTACAAGATCCTAATCAGAGCGCTAACACAGCATTATTACATGTAGGCTTAGCTGGCGCTATTGGCGCAGGAGCTGGCGCTGCATTCGGTGGAGCTAGTGCACTCTGGAAAGCCGCTCAAGAAACTAAAGCGGGTAGCTTTGTATCAGGATTCACTAACAGAATGAAGGAACACGCAGATGGCTTTCTTAAAACACCCGAAGTACCCACGGCTGAGACATCTGGTGTGGCACCTGTCGAGGGTGCTAGCGAAAGCGCTTCTAACGCTGCATCGATGGCTCCAAAGGTAAATCCTGATGCTCCTATATCTGATACAGATCCTTTTACTAAAGAACCTGTAGAACCAGCAACGGAAACCCCTGAATCTGTTGCAGTAGAAGCTAAGCCGATACCCGCAGCACAAAAATTAGGAGCGAAGGCAGCAGACGCGTTCGTTGCTAAAGCTTTGGATAAGCTATCAGGTGAAAGCGTTGGAGCTAGCACCGGTGCTGCAATGGGCTCTGTCTTTGGACATCCAGCTATAGGCGCTATAGTCGGCTCTAGAGCATTAGGACCTTTCTTTAATTCAGTGTTACCTGGCATCGGTAGATCACTGATGAATGCCCTACCATCAGGTGAAGGATTTAAAGTAGCTTCTGATTTTGCTGCCAGCGTGTTTAAAGGTGAAAAGCTACTGTCTGAAACTGCTAAAAATGTGTTTAGAACAGGATCTAGTGCATTATCCTCCGATCTTTATCCTTCTAACGACGAATTGAATAAATTAGACTCTAAGTTAAAGACATTACAGACAAATGTTACTCCCCTACTGCAGTCTAATAAGCCTCTGCAACACTATCTACCTCAACATGATCAAGCATTGACCCAAACTACCAGCTCAGCTGCTGGATACTTGAATAGCATTAGGGCTGGCACAGGAAAGCAATCGCCTTTGGATAGTGAACCGGTACTATCGAATACTCAAAAGAGCGAGTATAAGAATTCCTTAACTATTGCTCAGCAGCCTTTAGTAGTACTAGATAAAATCAAATCTGGCACTGTAACTGCTAATGATATCAAAGCTATACAGACGATGTACCCGGCTTTATATGAGCGTTTCCATCAAAAACTCAATGATGAAATGATAGAAGCTGTAAACAGAGGCGATAATATCCCTTACAGAACTAGAATAGGATTGTCTATGTTTATGGCCCACCCACTAGACAGTAGTATGCTCCCTAGTTCTATACAAGCTGCTCAGCCTAAAAGCCAGCAACAACAACCCCAACAAAATCAAGCACCTAGAAAAGGCAGTAAGTCATCGCCTGCCTTGCAGAAGCTACCTAGTATATATGCATCTCCGTCCCAAGCTAGGGCTCAAGAGAATCAAAAACCAGACTAAAGGACATAATTACAAAGACTAGGGCCACAAGCCTTAACTCATAAAGGGTCAAAAATGGCAAGTACTAAGAAAACACTCAAACAATATGCGGTAATATCAGCAGGAGCTATGACTGGAACGACAGTTCTTACGTCTAGCATTACCGTTATCACTGGTATGGACGATGTCGGATATCAATTCGATTGGACTGGATCTCCAGTAGGCACATTTCAAATTCAAGTATCTGCCAACCATAATCAAGATGAGCTTGGAAATCAAATTACAGCAGGTACTTGGGTACCGGTAACTGTAACATATTGGAATGGATCATCTTTTATAACTGACACTTCTATCCCTACTTCCGTAGGCTCCCCCGTCTACGTTGAATGTACTCAATTTTCAGCTCCGTATGTCCGATGTGTATACACAAACGCTTCTAGTACTGGAACTCTAACTGTAACTGTTTGCGGAAAGAGCATCTAAATGTCGTTATACGTAAAAGCAAACGGCAAAGTTGTAGGAGGTTCTGGTCCTCAAGGTGGCGGGGGAGGCGGCGGAGGTGGTACTGTAACTTCAGTAGCTCTGACAGCTCCTAGTTTCCTATCTGTAGCTGGAAGCCCTATTACAACATCCGGAACCTTAGCTTTAACTTTATCTGGCACAGCTCTTCCTGTCTCTAGCGGTGGGACGGGCGTGACCTCCCTAGGAAATCTAACTGATGCAGGGACAGATGGTATTATAGTTACGGGCGGAACAGGCGCTGTAATAACCAGTGTTAGTTTAGCTCAGCATGTTGCTGATACTACTCATAACGGATATCTATCTAGTACTGATTGGAACACCTTTAATAACAAGCAAGGAACCCTAACTCTTGGAAATCTAACTAGCACCCCTACAACTAATCTAGTTGTGACTGGTGGCACAGGAGCTGTCATAGGCTCCGGCGCATTATTAACTTTAACTGGAGCCAGCTTAGTAGAATCTACAAGCTCTGTTCTTACAATCACTGGAGCTGCCAACGCAGTCTTGGGTACCGGGGTGAGCATTCAAGTTAATCAAGCTTCCACCTCTCAATCAGGGTACTTAAGCTCTACTGACTGGAACACTTTCAACGGAAAAGGTTCTGGAACAGTAACAAGCGTTTCAGTTGTTAGTACTAATGGGTTTGCAGGATCTGTTGCCACAGCTACTTCTACTCCAGCAATAACCCTTAGTACAACTATAACTGGCATTCTATCTGGAAATGGAACAGCTATATCAGCAGCAAGTACCACAGGCTCTGGTGCAGTAGTATTAGCTACCAGTCCCACATTGACTACTCCAGTTATAGGTGCAGCTACTGGAACAAGCTTACAGCTTTCTAGTTTAAGTGTTTCTAGTGCTGTGGCAACAGACGCGTCTAAGAATTTGGTCTCAGTCACTAATACAGGTACTGGCAACAATGTGTTGGCTTCTAGTCCCACATTGACTACTCCTGCCCTGGGAACCCCTACTGCCTTGGTTCTTACCAATGCAACGGGATTAACCTCAAGTGGTGTGTCCACTGCGACCTTCACAGCACCGACTAAACAAATTTTTACAAGTGGTACAGCTGCAACTTATACTACGCCAACCTCTCCTAGAAGTCCTCTATATCTTAGAGTGACTGTGGTAGCTGGAGGTGCGGGTGCAGGAAACTCAGCAGCTAATCCAGGTGGCGGAACCGGCGGTGGTGGAGGTGGAGGAGCTGCAGTTAAGTGGATTACTTCTCCTAGCTCTACTTACACCTATACGGTGGGCACTGGTGGAGCTGCAACGGCTAATGGAAATACGAGTTCGTTTGGATCTTCGTTGTGTGCCGCCTCTGGTGGGACAGCCTCTGCTTCGGGAACTACAGGAGTAGCGGGTACTAACGGTGGTGCCCCAGGAATTGGAACTTTCGGTGATATTCTTTTGAGTGGCACTGGTGGGGGGGCAGGCACAAACTCTACTACAGGCGTGTCTTTCGGTATCGGCGGAGCCGGAGGTGCAGGAGGTTCTCAATATGGCGGCGGCGGCGGAGCTGGCACTGGTGGGAGCACTGGAGCTGCAGGTCAAAACTATGGCGGCGGCGGTGGGGGTACCTGCGGCGGAGCATTAACTGGGGGCGCAGGCTCTGGTGGAATAATAGTTGTAGAGGAGTTTTATCAATAATGTCACAGGGTACAAGCGTTAGCTGGAATACGAGTATGGGAACTTCTCAGGGTGTTACTATATCTACTGAGACTACGGACGGATATATTCTGGTTGCTCTAAGTAGTGTTGATAACACGATCTCTCCGGTGTTTTATATTAAAGCATCAATTTTAACAAAGGTATAAAGGAAATAAAAATATGTCAATAGCAATTAAAGATAGTCCAACAGTAACAGTATGTGGGCTAGGAACTTATGTTCATACTGTTAAGACAGCGGGACTTTTCTTAGCATCAATTTCATCTACTATGAACCCGATATCTACACTGGAGATATCGATACAGCAGAATTCAAACACTCCTGTAACAATTACAGCAGCGAGTAATCAGTCCATACTTAACCTGCAAACGAAATTTCAATGTGCTGTAAATGACACAATCACAGTGGTGCTTAGCTCTTCAGCTGTACCAGATAACCAGCTTAATACTGTTAGTTCATTGATAGCTATAGACAGAATCGCTTAAGAGGGATTATGAGAAACGTCAATTGTACAATATTATCAGCTACAGACACTACAAGCCATAACGGAGCTGCAGTTGACAGTAATCAGCTAGTATCTGCAAGCTTTCAGGCAGTGTTTGGAGATGCATCTGCTGCAGGCACAGTGCTTATACAGGCTTCAAATGATGAATACAACGCCAGATACAACTTCCCTAGCGGTACCTTTACACCCACTAACTGGACAGCTGTTCCTAATGCTACGGCGACAGTTACAGGTGGGGCGAGTGCGCTAATCACTATAGCTCAGATGTGTTATAGATGGATTAGGGTCGTATATACAAGCGCTAGTGGCGGTAGTACGACCATTACCGTAAATATGAACGCCTTGTCTTTGTAGTGACTTATGCAATTTCTAAAGACGTTAGGTATAGTAACTCTATCCATCTTAGCTCCGATTCAGTCTCTTATAGTAGCATCTTTTGCTTTAATTGGGGTTGATTTCATAACTGGAATTATGGCTGCCGTAAAGCAGAAGACTCCAATCACCTCTTCTGAGATGAAAAGGACCGTGGGGAAGATATTCTTGTATGAACTAGCTATAATCATTAGCTTTGTAGCCGAGAAATATCTATTGGGCGGAATAATGCCAGTATCCAAGCTTGTGGCTGGATTTATAGGCGCTACAGAGCTTAAATCTGTACTTGAAAACATTGATATTTTAAATGGACAATCGCTATTTACGTCTCTAGTGACTAAATTAGCTCAAGCTGAATCAAATAAACTTAAGTAATTTAAAGACCTGCCGCTCTAAGTTTATGTTCGGCCCTTTGCAGCTGCCCTAGTATATTATATGAAGCTTGTTGGGCTTCTTTATGGAACATAGCGTTAGTAGCTAGTTCTGATCTAAGAGCATCAATCTCTTCTAAAAGCTCACCTTCATTCCCTTTAGCGGAACCCTCTTCAACCCAGCGTCTTATCTCTTCTTCTCGTTCTTTAGTTAATCTTTTCATTTATTGATCCTTTTGAGTATCTAACTCTAATTGTAGTTTTTGAGCTTTAATCAATAAGTCATCAATCTGTTGTTGTAGGTCTCTTTTTGTATCTTTTTTCAACTCCGACAAAAAAGGATTGCCATATGCTGGAGAAAATTTTTCTTTCCAATTACTGAGAGTTTCTTTGCAGTCGCTACATTTACAATAAGGTTTGCACATTTCAAAATCTATCTTTCTCATGGTTGTCTCCTAGGAAAGTATAAATAAACTAGAGTAACTAAGCAACAGAATAACGCAAAAAAGTAAGGTCCTAATACTATTGGATTTAATCCCACGGTATGGACTAAGAAAATAGTTCTAAGCAAAGTACCTAAAGTCCCCAACCAAGTGCTGGAAACTGAAATGCCGTCAGCATTACCTTTTTTAAAAAATAAAAGGATTTGAGGCAGGTTGCTATAAGTCACGATAATAGCACCTAAGATACCGATAAAATTCATTTTTTTCTCGTCTGTCTAATGGTTTCTTGTTGGGCTTCCATAATACTCTTGTACATCCTATTCTCTATTCTAAGAGCGTCTATCTCACCTAAAAGCTCTTCTAAGTCACAGAGGTGAATAGAAGTGCGGTCCCTACCATAATCTGGGGATTCATAAAAACCTTTGTGAATATTGTCAAGTCTCTGTTTTATGCCTTTCTCAGTCTCTTCTTTAAGTCTTATTGCATAGCATTTAGAATTATGTTTTTTCATTTACCCTCCAAAGGAGATTCTAAGCTTTCAGCTATATTCAATAATGCAAAATCATTAGTATATTTTGCGACATCTTTCATACTCTGAATTGCTAACTTAAGTCTTCTAGCAAGCTCAGGCACGTCGGTTCGGGCGTGGGCGATGAACTCAGCCAGTCCGTGTTCTGGTGTTATGTACTCAATTGAATGTCCATCGTCTTTAGCTGGAACGCAGAGTTTATCACCTCTAGCCTGAAGAAGTGCGTAGGGAGTGGGAGAATCTTTATGGCATAAAATAAATCTATTATTATCAGGATATGATCTCCATTCTACAGGACCATAGGCAGCCTTCTCGGCGCGTTCTAGACATGTATCTGCGTAGGGTTTTTTCATGAACAATACAACTCTTTCTCGGCTAGTCGCCGTTTAACTAACCCCGGTAACACAACCCCCCCAGCCATATCCCACTTTGCAAATTGCAACGATGCCGCTATATAATGCCCAGAGTTAGTATAGATCAAAAGATGCGATTTAGCTAGACTTTGTAGACCTAAGTTATAAGAGAAACATACTAGAGATGAAAACTGATTCTCATTAACGTCTGGATTAGATAGAAGGTTCTGTACCCCTTCTTCAAACCTCGCAAGGTCTTGGTGAAGCCTATCGTCTATCTGTTCTGGCGTCCACGTTAATCCAGCTACTATGTCGTCTCCTGTTGCCCCATAACCTATAGTCCATACTCCTACTGAATCTTGGTATGAAGTAGACTTACACCCTTCGAACTGCTTAATAAGATCTATCCCTGCTTGATTTATTTTCATTTTATCCTTTTAAAGCAGCTATTTGGAAGCCAAATATTTCCTGTTTTACTAATATCGCACCCTAAGTTAGATATGAGGCAGGAACTTTGTTCGCACCAAAAGATCTTCCCTTTGCATCCTACGTATTCTTTAAGGACATAAGGGCAGCTTAAGAGAATAACTAGACTTGCCATACCTAAACTATTGGAGTCGTTACTGGGAGCCAAGCTGCAAGACCGTTGCCATTGGTGCTATCGACGATGAAGTTACAATCATTTATCTTCGCCGCCCAAGTGTCTTCTCAACCCAATCTGCATCTTCAAAAGGATCTGGGAGCCAAGCTTCAAGCCCTCGCTTAACTACCTCTGGAGATAGTACCTCTTTTCTACACTCTTGGCAGAAGTTATAGCCTTTCCCTGGCACATTCTCTACCCACACTGCCTCCAACCCACAACAAGTCATTTTAGTCATCTTTAAGCTCCGAGGTTAAGATTATATCACTAATTAGGATTATTAGTATGGTTAAAAAGATTATATATCCCATATTACTATCTTTGAATCATATCCTGAATTTTACTACTAAGGTTAAAAGACTTACATATAGCCTTTTCCTTAGAGGATAGAGAATCCACATGAGAGCACAGCCTCTTAAGTTTTTTCTGGATAGGAGCTCTAGAGCTTTCAGAGACAATGGGTAAGGGCTTATCAGACACGTTTACAGCTTCTAAACCATTAACTTCATAATGCAAAAAATTGTAGACATATTCATGAGGTACAGCAAATCCAAACCCTAGATTCCCTGACCCTGCAAACACTACTGCAGTAATCTCATTATTAGAATCCCTAATACCCGACCCAGACGATCCAGGCTGAATTAGAGAAGATACTACAATTGATTCATAGGACTTAACAACTGGCAGCTGACCTACGAGTTGACATATAAAACCTAAAGTTGGATCTGCAAGTTCGGTAGGCGTACAATCCCTAGCGCCTGTCATAACTTGGATAATCACCTTACCAGAGAAGTTGCCCCTGGTGATAATAGTAGGTAGCAAATGAGGATGTCCTACCGTCTGTTCTTCGTCATAAGCTTCAGGGGGTGAATCAGCTACTCTTGTGGAATACTTCAAATCATCTGTCACAGTAATTAAGCACAGATCGTGTTTTTGAGATTTTCTATAAGCTGTGACAAAATGAGAATTACCCTCGTCGTCGTTTACTAGACCTCCACTATCAACTACGCCGCAGACATGCCCGTTGGTCAAGACTCTAGACTCCGTCTTAGAGTGATAAACAATCGTGCCCGTCCCCCCCGACGTCTTTGCAAAATTAGTTATAGACACCGTGGTGTTGGTGGGTGTAGATTTCCTGTCTAAGGAGGGCCTTGCGAAGAGAGCTGCTAGAATCAACAAAATGGAACCGATAAGTAGTGGACGTTTCATTAATATCTCCTATCTAACAGTTTAGTGTACAGAACAGTTTGTGTCAACAGTAAAATTACATGCCGCGTTAGTGCTTGTAGACGCATAATAGCCAGGGGAGATAAGTGCTAGCCAGGAGTTGTGTCCATCCCAATAGACCGCATAAATATTAGAGTTAATGCAGATGCCATATTCAGGATATGACGTTTGGGTGTATCCTGGACAAAATTGAACTGTTGTTGTGGGGACAGCATTAGTGCCATTGCTGCCGTTTGTTCCATTAACCCCATTAGTTCCATTCGTGCCGTTTACTCCGTTGGATCCGTTAGTCCCAGATGCTCCTTGTGACCCTGTAGCACCATTGCAGGTCACTATGATCGTTTGATTGGCGTCTGTAGGGTCCCACTTTAAATTATCGTTAGTGTCTACGGCAGTCACGATAGCTGTTCCTCCGTTCCCTTCAGGACAATTAACTGTATCTGTGGGAAGGATTGAGGTTGTTAAGAAAACTACAGAATGTCCTGGAGTGCCTTGCTCAATTACAGTGCTTCTAAATCCGCACCCAATGGGAAACAATAAGCTCAACAAAATTAAATACTTCATATTAGCTTCTCTTTCTTTCAAATCTAATAATGCCATCTAGGCCAATAACTATTGATAGTTTACTCATATAGCAAGAATATCACGCTAAGCGTTATTGTCAAGTCAGTTCTATCTTAACGGGTACTATCCCGTATTCTTCTCTAAGGTACTTTACTTGAGCTCTAAAGTGGGCTTTAGTCCATTTGTGGCTATTATCGAGGAAAAGTATTATCTTTCCAGATTCTTTCCCAGGAAAAACTCTGAAAGCTCTTCCCGCCTGCTGCATGAAGGCATTCTTACTCTTGCCTAGCCCGGCTATAATAACATATTCGCACGCTTTTGTGTCTACACCCTCACCTATAACACCATTTGTGCCTATAAGTGTTAGTAAGCAACCTTTGGCGAAAGATTCTATAAGATGCCGCTCATCGCTTTGACCATGGACAAAATTAAAAGCGCCATAGTTGTGTAGAATATTACCATGATTAATTTCCTTTACTAAACAAAGGGTTGAAACTTTACTTACATAAGTTTTTACTAGGATTTCGGTTATCAGATCATTCCTGGCCTTATTGTTCACTACTAACTGGTTGTAGACTTGAGCCCAAGTAGCTCCGGTGACTTTAGTTTTAGGGATCTCATAGTAATAGGCCTCTATGGGGCAGATATAGCCTTTTTCTACTGCCTCACTGTAGTTTATTTTATAAACTACTTTCGATAACACACTTTCTAGTAGCAATCGCTCATTATCCTGAGACCTAAAGGGGGTGGCAGTGAGGCCTATTCTATAATAAACTTGATTAAGAGCTTTCTTATTCAAGGTTCTGTAAGTTTTAGCTGCAGCATGGTGAAATTCATCAATAATAACAGAATCATATCCAGATATTGGCTTTTTTGTGTCTAAAGCGTCTATATTCTCTACCCATATGGACCTGCCTTTGCCTATATTATGCTTACCGAACCAGATAGATAGGCTTTCAGTCAATTGACGCTTGAGTTCTAAGCTAGGTACTATCACCAATGTCGGAACTTTGATTTTGTTTATCGTTAAGGCCACTATGGCGCTCTTTCCCACACCCGTGGGAGCGGCTACGATGCCCCTAATTGCCTCTTTAGCCGCCTGAGCTGCTTCCTCCTGCTCAGGATAGGGGGTGAACCCTAATTGGAGCTTAAATAGGCCTTCTATGGCTTTAGGTTTGATTCTTAGGTCTTTAACGACTACAAACTTAGGGTCGTGCATAGGCCCTAAGAACTTTTGAGCTATATACAGCAGTCCGGTAGGAAATCGACCCTTAGCATCCATTAGATTTTGTCTAGTTCTATAGTTTCCACTAAAATAGGATGCCTGAGGGTCTAGAGAATAGCTCATCAAAGCTCGGAGAGCCTTTAACTGATCTGTGTTAAGTCCTGAGACCTGACTTTCGCTATTGTTTATGGTTAGGGTTATCATAGCGGGAGTGTTATAAACCTATTGTAGGCCATAGCCATAACCCAAGTTAGCATAACCAGCAAAAAATATAAAAACTGCTCTTTATCTTTAAGCATTTTAACCTCTCCTATGCTTTGACTGTAACTCTACCTTAATCTAGAATCAATAAAAATAAGTAAATTTCGTACTTGACATTAAGCTTTATATAGTGTAGAATACAAAGTGACAAGGCCACCGGGGAAAATAACTATTAATAGTGCTATAGCTTTAACGTAAGTGAAAGAGTTATAAACCAAGCTAAGGTAGGTTTTTGGCATGTTTCTTGTATTCATTTCTTAGTCCATCCTAATTTATTCATAACAGCCTCATCTACGGAACTTAGGGTGGTTCCTATGGGCAAGATAAGACCCCCATGATACCCTAATTTTTTCAGTCTCTCTCACTCTTCATGAGAGATGCAATTAGCTACATCTCTCCCAGAGACAGTTTTTCTATCGTAATAACATACGATAAACCCCGGAGGGACACTCGTAATTTTAATCTTTTTCATACCTATCTCCTCTTTATTAGTACTACACCGTTGTTACATATTTGCTTTAAAGCAGAGTCTTTAGCATGTTGGTAGCAAATATCTTTATCATTTTCGGTATCTAGGCTTGCACATCCCAATAGTGTTAATAAACCTATGATTACTATCAATCTCATACTTCTTCTCCTAGGCTAAGAAGACCTTGGGCAGCCCCTTGAATTATTTTTTTAAATACGAGATCTTTTTCTTCAGTCGAGCAGTGAGATAAAATTTCTTTTATGGCAAGCTGTTTAGCCGCTTCAAAGCCAGCTAAGTATATATCCTCTACGTTTTGATATTGAAGTTTATCCGGGTAGATGTAAGTTACTGCATATTTGGTTGCAAGTGCTTCTCTTAATTTCATATATTAAGTCTATCAAAACTTAGACTTAAAGTCAATATTAAATATAATACTTGCATTCTAAGTACCCAACTGGTATTATAGCTTATCAACTGGAAGATAACAACTTGTGAATACTTCTATCCATGGTCAGGGATAAGGATATTCCTACTATCGGCACTTGCTCCCAAAGCTTTATATACCTCTCATCCCCCTCTTAAGCTTTGGGAGCTTCTTGACTTTAACCTGGAATAGCGTAGTATTTGAAATATGAAACTTAAAGAAGTGTTGGCTATAGACTATGTGAAAAGACGAGGTCAGGAAGATCCTTATGAAGAAGATGTTTCTGAGAAAAAAGCCTATTTAGCTGGATTTGAAGCTGCAAAACATCTTTGTGTTGGAGTTTCTCGAATTTATGAACCTGAAGCGCTGAATTGGCGAGAAATAATGAACATAGCGGAGGAAGAGGTATGAAATTAAAGAAAAAACTCGCTCTTGATTTCTATTTAGAAGACCTAGATATTACGTTAATGCTTCCAGATGCAGTAGAAGATGCTTTTGTAGCGGGTTTTGAGGCTTCAAGGATAGAAGCCGGTAAACTTGTTGAGACAGTTAGATTATTGGTTACTAATACCTCAGTAACAGGAGAGGCCACGGCATATGAAATTAATGAAGGTCTTAATTTAATAGGAGAAGAGGAAGTATGAATTTAACGACAAGAAACAAGGTAATTATTGTAGTAATCTACACAGCCGTAGTAGCTGCCACGGGTGCGTACCTAGTACCTACTAAGACTAAGATTGAGACCAAGATTGTAGAAGTGGAGAAAAAGGTAGATACTAAGGCTGAAGATGCAGCGTCAAAAACTCATAAAGTTACTACTATAGTTGTAGTAACTAAACCCGATGGTGAGAAAAATAGCACTACCACTATCAGCTACGATAATAGCAAGGACACTAAGACCAATAGCAAAGATGTAGATACTGACGTCAAGCAGTCAGATACGTTAAAAGAAGTTACTAGAGGCGATAGTAAAGTCACTATCTCGGCCTTGGGAGGGGTAGATTTCAGTCGAGGCGCTCCGATAGTAGTGTATGGAGCTTCTGTAACTAAGCCTATTTTGGGACCAATCGCGTGTGGCGTATGGGGGTTGACTAACGGTGTAGTAGGTGCTAGCATTGGTTTAACGTTTTAAAGAGGAAGATAAATAATGAAAACTAAAAAATCAGTAGAGCAGGTTGTACAAGAAGAAATGCCAGAGTTTGCAGCTGAAGTAGCAAGTCTTAGTAAAGAAGAGCTAAATGCCAGACTTGCACAGCTAGCTAAGGATTCTGAGGCTGTAGAACAGGCGAAAGATGGTGATCAAGAACTAGAGGGTGCTAGAGCGTTAGCCTCAGAACTAGCCGCTCCATACAGAGATGGTAAAAAAGCTATTAGAACTAAAAGTAAGTATATAATTTCATTACTAAAAGATAGAGGACAGGAATAATATGAGCTTATCCAAAGAAAAAACACAAAGTTTAACTAAATATCTTAACGATCTTAAAAATAAACAAACACTTCCTACGCCCCTTAAACATAAAGATCATCCCGAACAATATAAGGGTTTTCTAAAGAGAGAACTTTCCGCTGTACAAAAGAAGCTAGACGGTGATAAGCTATAAGAGAGAGGTATAAGATATGAGTCCAGATGATCCTAAAACCAGAGAGTTTTTAGATAAGCACTTTAAGGCTGGAGAGTATAGCACATTAACTATTATGGTTAATAATAGTCAGTTGAATAGGCTTATAGAACATTTGAGAGAATCAGGACTAAACCTAGCTGTTATGCCTCACGTACAGCATGCTATAGACTTCCAAGATGATGACAAAGATGGAGAGACACATTGAAAATAACTAACGCTATAATTAAAGATCTAG
>Ga0206940_1065_pt1 | contig 15074 bp, 14 predicted proteins | sample Alteio_BWOrgHeat_8_FD_152963 | JGI IMG/M metagenome (GOLD analysis project Ga0206940, IMG submission 152963) | Enriched cells from forest soil in Barre Woods Harvard Forest LTER site, Petersham, Massachusetts, United States -... | ecosystem: Environmental > Terrestrial > Soil > Temperate forest > O...
CAACAATTTGCCGGAGATGACCGGTCGCGTGTGTCCGGCGCCCTGCGAGGTTTCGTGCGTGTTGGGTCTGATTGCGCCGCCCGTCAGCATTAAGCTCAACGAATATTCGATTATCGAAAAGGGCTTTTCGGAAGGTTGGATCAAACCCGAGGTGCCGAAAACGCGCACCGGTAAAAAAGTCGCGGTGATTGGCTCCGGCCCTGCGGGCCTTTCCGCCGCGCAACAATTGAATCGCGCTGGTCATTTGGTGACGGTGTTCGAGAAAAACGATCGCATTGGCGGCTTGCTGCGCTATGGAATTCCCGATTTTAAACTTGAGAAGCGCATCGTCGAGCGCCGGCAAAAATTGCTCGAAGCGGAAGGGATTGTTTTCAAAACCAACGCGAACGTCGGCGTGAATGTATCGGTGGAAAATTTGTTGTCCGAATTTGATGCGGTATTGTTGTCGGGCGGATCTGAAAAGTCGCGTGATCTTCCCGTGCCGGGTCGCGAATTAAAGGGTATTCATTTTGCTATGGAATTTTTGCCGCAGCAAAACAAACGTGTTGCCGGGGACAAATTACAATCCGATAAAGATATTTTGGCCGCAGAGAAAAACGTCATCGTGATCGGCGGCGGCGACACTGGTTCGGATTGCATTGGCACTTCGCACCGGCAAGGTGCCAAAAGCGTCACGACGCTTGAACTGTTGCCGAAACCGCCGGACCAACGTCCGTCGGACAATCCGTGGCCCGAATGGTCGCGCGTGTTGCGTCTGTCATCGTCTCACAAAGAAGGCGGCCGCATTGATTACTCGGTTCTCACGAAAAAATTCACCGGCGAAAACGGTCAAGTTCGAAAATTACACGGCGTTCGCATTGAATGGAAGCGCGACGAAAAAGGCCAGATGAAAATGGTGGAGACGCCAGGTTCTGAATTTGAGTTGGATGCCGAGCTCGTGTTGTTGGCGATGGGTTTCGTACACCCAGTGCACGAAGGAATGATCCAGCAGCTCGGTGTGAATTTGGACCCGCGCGGCAACGTGATGGTTGACGCGAATCACATGACCAGCAAAGAAGGGGTGTTCGCGGCGGGCGATATGGCGATCGGCCAATCGCTGGTCGTTCGCGCCATTAAGCAAGGCCGCAATGCCGCCAAAGGCATCGACAAATATCTAATGGGGGAAACACAACTGCCATGATTCCATCTTTTTCGTCTATTGATTCAGGTTTTCCGATTCTCTCTGTCAGTTTGTTCGTTATCGTCTACGCATTTTTTGCGTTTTGTTTGAGCGCGCTCGCTCGAAAAACGAACAACGCCGATCGCGCGTGGTGGGCCTGGCTGCCGGTCATGCAAGTGTTGTTGATTTTGAAAACCGCTTCCGTCGAGTGGTGGTGGATTTTTCTTTTTCTAATTCCGTTCGTGAATATCGCCGTGGCGATTTATGTTTGGGTGCGCGTGGCCAAAGCCTTGTCAAAACATCCCGTGTGGGGTGTGTTGATGATCGTGCCCGGCATTGATTTATTTGTGTTGGCGTATCTTGCTTTCTCAAAGTCTTAGTATCGAACGGACTGTCGTTCCGTCTTGGCCGCTTGATTTTTTTTTCCTATCAACGCCGACCCACGCGCGTGGTTTACGTCGGTTCCGTCGGTGTCGGCGGAAACAATCCCATTCGCACCCAGTCCATGACCACAACGGACACGATGAATACAGAAGCCACTGTGGCCCAGATCTTGCGTTTGGCGGAAGCCGGCTGCGAAATTGCTCGTATCACTGCTCCAATTGTTTTGGACGCGAAGAATTTGGAAGCCATCAAATCGTCATTGCTGAAAAAGAAATGCAACATCCCCTTGGTTGCTGATATTCATTTCCGTCCCGACGCTGCGATGGTTGCTGCAGACTTCGTGGAAAAAGTCCGTATCAACCCAGGCAATTTCGTGGATGGTAAAGCGTTCAAAGTACGCGAATACACCGATATTGAATATCAGGATGAGATTCGCCGCATCGAAGACAAATTCACGCCGTTGGTTTTTAAACTGAAAAAATTAAAACGCGCGCTGCGCATCGGTACCAATCATGGTTCATTGTCTGACCGCATCATGAACCGTTACGGCGATACGCCGGAGGGAATGGTCGAATCGGCGCTCGAATATGCGCGTATCTGCGAAAGTAATAAATTTTTCGACATTATTTTTTCGATGAAAGCATCTAATCCACGTGTGATGATCGCCGCATATCGATTGTTGGTGAAGAGCATGGCGGCTGAAGGAATGTCGTATCCATTGCATCTCGGCGTAACCGAAGCCGGCGATGGGGAAGACGGCCGCATCAAATCCGCGGCGGGCATTGGCAGTTTGCTTGAAGATGGAATCGGTGACACGATCCGTGTTTCGTTGACGGAAGATCCCGAATATGAAGTTCCGGTAGCGCAAGAACTTGCGCGGCGTTATCAACAATTTCATCTTCCTGTTCCGGCACTGCCGTCGCCGGCAGTTTCATGGATGCCATTGTCCTCTCGGCGCGAAACAGAGCCATTGATGGTGGGGCCGATCACACTGGGTGGGGCCGCGCCGATTCGCGTGGTGTCTCAGTTGGAGTTGACCGATACCTCCGCGATTGAAGTGATGAGACTTTTGGAAGACCGTTTAAAACAAGACGCGCCTCCCGAAATTCTCCGTGTGATTTCGCAAGGGGACCGTTTTGCCGAGCGCTTCAACCAATTTCGTTCGAATCTTTCTCAGGAACAAAATAGGTTGGGTTTCTGGATTGAATGTTTTTCTGGCTATTCCTCTGCCTGGGCGCTTGAAGCCAACGCCGACGGATATATTTATTCCTTTGGAGAATCTCATAACGAAGACGAATTGGTGTTGTTGATGGACGCCTGTCGCCGTCGATCAATGCATGTGGTATTGGAATCTTGGTCTCCATTGGCGTTGTCAAAAGCCATGGACCGTTTAAAAAATGGGCGGGTTCCCATTATTCTATCGCTGCGATGGGCCGAAAACGCTTATTCCGTGCATGCGGTTCGTCAGTTGGTTTCTTTTTTGCAAGCAGCCGGAGAACGCTGTCCGTTGTTGCTGCAAAGTCCGTTGGAAAAAGCCTCGTTGGATACCGCTGTGGTGTTGGGCGCTCTTATTTGTGATGGGATTGGCGATGCGATTTGCGTTGGCCGCGAAAATCTCAATCGCAACATTTTGGATTTCTCATATAACCTTCTTCAAGCGTGCGGAAGCCGTTTGACCAAGACCGAGTTCGTTTCCTGCCCTTCCTGTGGACGCACGTTGTTTGATTTGCAAAGCACCACCGAACGTATCAAGTCGAAAACAGGTCACCTAAAAGGCGTGAAGATTGCTATTATGGGTTGTATAGTTAACGGGCCCGGTGAAATGGCCGACGCAGATTTTGGTTATGTCGGTGGGGGCCCAGGAAAAATTAATTTGTATGTTGGTAAGTCGTGTGTCGAAAAATCCATCCCCAGTGAAATTGCCGATGACAAGCTCATCGAGCTCATCAAATCCCATGACAAATGGGTCGACCCCCCGAGTGCCGCAGCATAATTACAACAGCTTTTGTTCATTATCCCGTGTTTTTGGGGATCTCGAGCAAATTATCGAAAATAGTAGAGGTAAAGAATAATGAGTCAACGTGGTACAGTAAAGTGGTTCAATAACGCAAAAGGATTTGGCTTCATCGCCAAGGCCGACGGATCTGGTGATGTTTTTGTTCACTACTCCGCCATCACCGGAGACGGCTTCAAAAGCCTGAATGAAGGTCAAGAAGTCACCTTTGATGAAGTGCCCGGAGAACGCGGACCCAAAGCGGCGAACGTAGCGCGCGCCTAACCTGCGTTATCAACACTTTATTTGTGTTGAAGTCCCGTCCGCCGAAAGGCGGGCGGGATTTTTTTTGTCGACTTGCAATCAAGTGAAAAAACAGTCAATTTATCAATATGAAAGTACGATCCGGATTTACCGCCGTTGAACTCGTTATGATTTTGACAGTTTTGGCCGTGGTGGCATATATCACGGTACCGAAATTTCGCGTGATGGTTTATCAGTCGCGAGAAGGTCAAACGAAAAGTAATTTGAGTGACATTCGTGGCGCGGTCGCCATTTATTATTCCGATAATTTCGGACGTTATCCATCCGATGAGGGAACGCCGGATACGCGTCTTGTGACGGCGCTCGTGCCGCTTTATATGAAACGGTTACCTTCGGTCGAGTTGCCTCATTTGTATCCCGCCAAAAAAAAATACGGTCGAAAATCGTTTGGACGACCAAGGGGACTGGGTTTATTCAACCATCAATGGATTTGTGGCCGTGAATTCATTCCAGCGCGACACCAAAGGCGAGGCCATCTCAAGTTGGTAGAAGATATTTCCGTCATCGACATTGGCTATCAGCCGGTCGAAAAAAAAATCATTTTGGTTGTTGACGATGAAACCGCTTTGCAATCGGTACTCTTTGATTCATTGGAATCCGAATTCCGTTTGGTCAGTGCGTTCAATGGTCGGGAAGGATTGGTGAAAGCAGAAACAATAAAACCCGATCTAATCCTTATGGATGTGATGATGCCGGACATCGGCGGGTACGACGCTGTTCGACTTCTTAACAACAACCCCGCAACCCGTCACATTCCGATTGTGGTGATGACCGCGCAGAACTTCGATGATTCCACGGTGCAGCTCATCAAGCAAGAACCCAATGTGGTCCAATTTTTGACCAAACCGTTTCGTCCGAAAGTTCTGCGCGAAATCGTCAGAAAAGTTCTTGAAACGAAACCATGAAACTAACATTGGTGATTGATACCAGTGTGTTCGTCAACCCGGCATCCGGACAAGCATTTGGGAATTCACCCACCAGTTCTTTGGCCGGATTTCTCGAGTTATTGAGTTCCCGCCCTGACATTGATGTTGTCGTTCCGCCAAGTATTTATTCGGAACTCATGTATTTCGTTGAGCAGCCCAAAATTCTTCCCTCCTTATTAATAAGAGTAAAACAGCAAGCGCCGAAAAAGCACGAGCTCAAAGTTCCGGGGTTCTTTATTTATAGTTTGGTCGAGAGTTTTCGTGATCGCGTGGATCGAAGTCTCCGTTTGGCGGAACGTCACGTTCGGGAAGCGTTGGTCATGCCCGCTCCCTTGTCTGAGAAAGAACGCGATCCCAATTCGGTGAGGGAAGACGCTAAACAAATTTCAACGTTACGAGAATCATTTCGCCGAATGATGCGCGAAGGCATGCTCGATTCCAAGGCCGACGTGGATTTGTTGCTGCTTGCTTACGAGCTCAGCGCCACGTTGGTTTCCGCCGATGAAGGTGTGCTTTTGTGGGCCGAAAATTTAGGGATCGCAACATTGCCGTATCAACAATTGAAAGAAGTGGTTTCTAGTCGTGTGGCAAACTCGTGACAAAATTTTTAAAAAAATCTTGACACCAAATAAAGCGCGTGATATCTAATCGTTATATGCGTTTCAAATACAAATCGATTTTGATTGGCGTTTCTCTCACTCTTCTGGCGTTCGCTAAAACTTCCCATGCGTTTGTGTTGACAGTCACTCAAACTCCAGGGGGCCCCGGTAAAAATTACACGCTTTCTTGGACAGCGGCCGCACTATCAACCACCAGCGCTGTCACGACCTATTTCATTTATGAGCAATTTGGGGACAACGATGTAGTCGAAGGTGGGGGGAATTTAATCGGTACCGTGAAAACCGAAACCTCATTTGTCGTCAATGATGATTTGGTTGGAACGCGCGGTTTTAGAGTGCATTCGGTAGACAGTCTTGATGCCACTTTTAACGATGATTCGGGTACTGTCATTCATCGTTTCATACACACCAGTCAAACAAACCCCAGCCCGACGGTAGGGATAACAGACGGAGACGGGACACAACGCGGCGTGAATCAAACGTGGACATTCACTTATTTTATGGATGACAGCGCGTATGTAACGATGCAGATTTTCCCCCCTGGCACAGGTTTTTCGTACAACGCCAATGGATTTCCGACAGGAGCCTTGGGTGGAGTTCTGCCCGTAAAAACCTTAATTGATAGAACACCTCGTTCTGGCGAGCTTGCCGCGGGAACGATTTCAAATAAGGATGATACATGGGATTCCCGCTCGTCCTCGGGCATCATTGTGGGCAATGGAATTTACTACATGCTTATTTCGGCCACTCTCGATCCGGGTGGCGCATATACCACCTTGCCGGCAGGTGAAACCTATTTACGGTCCGCAGAGGTTATTAATGTCCCCGTCGATATCCTCCGGATTATAAATTTGCAGGCGACCGGAATAACCCAAACGAATGCGATCTCAAAAATTTCCTACACATTAACCGGCGATTCCAATGTCCGCGTATTAATTGCACAACCCGGTTCTGCATTCTTGGTCGATTCTGCGGGATTAATTCAAGCTGTGAACCGAGGGACGGGTTTGATTGATAATACGTTGGTTGTGAGTTCCTTTACATTTCAGCGGAAAGCCGGAGATGAAGTTGAATCCTGGGACGGTACGAGTTCGACCGGTACCGTCATGGCTTCCGGCGTTTATCCGGTTGGTGTATCGGCAACCGATGATTATGGCAATCATGCAGTTGACAATTCAGGAAATGATTTTCCAATTTTTACAACAATCACGCTTGAGCGCAAAGCCGGTTCTCAAACAGGAACTACAACAACTTCAGATACAACGCCTCCTACGATTGCCACTCTTACTCCGGCAGACGGCAGCTCATCTAACAGCTCTGTAACAAGCATTACCGCTCAATTTACCGATGCATCCACTGGCGGTTCAGCAATTAATTTGTCCGGTTGTTCTATTGTGGTTCGTGATCCAAACAGTGCAACCGTCACCGGCACATCCGCAAACAGTGGCACCGATTCCCTCATTTTCACCCCTGCTCTTCCTATGAAAACATCCGGCAAATATACGGTCAGCGTGACAGCTGCAGACACGGCGGGTAACAGCGCGACTTACACACGCAGTTTTACGATCGACATTCGTTTGGATTCCTCGGCGTTGGACAGCACAACATCGTTGTTTCCGAATCCAGCAAAGAATGGCTCGACCACAATTCGTTATGCGCTTAGTGTTGATGCCAGTACCAATATCGACATCTTCAATATTTTGGGGGAGAGGGTTTTTTCTGCGACCTATGACGATGCCAATGCCCCCACCATTGATCATGTTTGGGACTTAAAAAATAATTCTGGGAAAAAAGTTGGATCCGGTTTGTATCTCGTTCGCATCAAGTCAACCGCGCCAGGCAGCAAAGCTGAGACAACGAAGAAATTGGTGGTGGTGCAATGATCCGCGGGCGTGTTGATCTTGCATTGAAAGTTGGACTGATCACTTTATTGACGACGCCTTATGTTTTCGCCAATCAAGATGGAACCTCAACCGCCACATTCCTTCAGATAGGGCAAGGAGCGCGTGCCGAAGGAATGGGAGGTGCTTTCACTGCGGTTTCGGATGATGCGTATGCCGTTTATTGGAATCCAGCGGGACTTGCGCAAATTACCCGACAATCGGCCGCGATCAATCACGTGGAATTCATTGAAAAAATTAACAGCCAATTTGCCTCTTATGTAGCGCCCGTCAATAAATTGAATGGATCTTTCGGTGTCGGGCTAACCTATGTCGACCTCGGTCAAATTGACAAAACAGACACGACGGATGCAAATTTGGGATCGGGGAAAGTGAGTTCTTACGCAGGCACATTATCGTGGGGGCAAGCCGTGGGCGATCGGTTGGCTTTGGGCGCCAGTTTTAAATTTATCAACCAAAATCTAGCTGGGGAAACTGGGTCGGGCCTGGCCGCCGATTTGGGTGGGCTCATAGCATTGGTTCCGGATCGTTTGACGCTTGGTTTGACCGCTTTAAATTTGGGTCCCAAGTTGAAAACAGGAACGAGCGAAGAAGATCTTCCTCGTACGTTGACCGCTGGTCTCGCTTTTCATGCGATACCCCATAAATTACTCTTGGCTGTTGATGGCGCAAAAGAAACCGCGACGGACTTCCAATTGCGAGTGGGCGGAGAATACACGATCCAAGACAGGTACATTATACGGGCCGGCTATCAGAATTTGTTTGATGCCGGCGGTGGCTTGAGCGCAGGACTTGGATATATTTGGCGGCCACGAGCCGATAGCACGACCGATTTCTTTGGTCAATATGACAATAAGAAAGAAGCGCAGCAGCATGGAGTAGACATTCGCATCGATTATGCGTATGTTGATTACGGCGATTTCAATGCGACTCAACGCATTGGCCTTCACATCGCTTTTTAGTTTCCCCTCCTAAAAAAAAAATCCCTCCGTCGGTAAAATTACATCCCTCCAAAGGAAGATCTATGTTCTCTCGGAAATATTGGCTGTGTCTCGGATGTTTATTGATGTGCTTGTCGATGTTGAATGCCGCAACGCTGCAGGAGACAGCATGGCAAGCTGCATATGAAGGAGAATTGCATTGTGATCCCATGGCAACGCGCAATGCGTTGGTTCGTCTCAAGGATTACCATCGTTTCAACTTAATTCCATTGACCAAAGAGCAAGAAAAGACGATAGACCAAGCTTTGGCGCAAATAATTTTGCCAAAACTCGTCAAGCCTGCTTTTGATACTGCGGTCGCTCCAACGGAGTCCATTAAGACACCAAAACGCAAAAAATGGGAAAAACCGTATGTGGAAAAAAGTAAAAAGCCGGTTATCAACAAAGACCGACTGGAAACAGACCTGCTAAGAAAAGCGGAAAACGCGTATCGAGCCGGGCGGCTGGAAGAATCACAACGCTTTTTTCAATGGGCGCTTCAATTGAAGCCCACTTCAGTCGTAGCGAAAAAAGGATTGGAAAAAATCGCGGCCGAAATGAAATAAATTATATTTCTTGATAGCGATTTGTAATGGGCATCCGATGATCGCGCCCAAAAGCGCGTGGCGTAATTTTAACACCGGGCGGAGACTGCCGCCGCTTGTATTCGCTCATGTCGATCAGAGAACGAATTCGTTTCACGTAGGCCAAGTTTTGAGGCGATATAGTCGAGGATGTGGGCAAATTTTTCTCGACATAATCCATAATCACTGGGTCGAGCATAGAATAAGGTCCCAGGCTGTCTTCATCTTTTTGGTTCTCGCGCAACTCAGCGGTCGGCGGACGGTCGATGACGGTTTGTGGAATGATGTCTTGTCCCGCTTGCGTGTTCAAATACTTCGCCAACTCGTACACTGTTGTTTTGAACACGTCTTTGATGACCGCGAACCCTCCCGCCATGTCTCCATAAAGCGTGCAGTAGCCAGTCGACGTTTCGGATTTATTCCCAGTGGTAAGAATCAGCCATCCAAATTTGTTGGAGAGAGCCATGAGAATTGTTCCGCGAATGCGGGCTTGAAGATTCTCTTCAGCGAGTCCGCTGGACGTATTTTTAAATACGGGTTGCAATGCTGTTAGAAAAGCGGTGTAAAGAGGTTCGATCGCGATCGACTCAAAACGAATGCCCAGGTTTTTTGCGAGCAACGCGGCGTCTTGGACTGTCTCCGATTTGTTGTATCGCGATGGCAATGTAATGCCCGTCACGTTTTCCGCTCCCAATGCTTCTTTGGCAAGTGCTGCCACCACAGCGGAATCAATGCCGCCCGATAAACCGATCGCCACTTTTGAAAAACGATTTTTGCGCACATAATCTTTGAGTCCCAACAACAGAGCTTCATGTATTTGCTCGATTGACGATAAAAATCCCGGTTTTGCGTTGGTGACGGTCATCGTGCGATTGGCTGCGACATCCACGATGTAAAGATCGTCTCGAAATTGCGGGCATTGAACCGTCACGTGACCTTTCGCATCGGTGCAGAAACTTCCGCCGTCAAATACCAATTCGTCTTGTCCTCCGACGAGGTTGCAGTAAACAAACGGTTTTTTCAGGAATTGAATTTGAGGTTTGAGTGCCGCGTGCCGCTGCCGCAATTTATTGACATGGAATGGGCTCGCCGAAATATTGATGACCAAGTCGGGCTTGTCCTTTTTCAAATCTTGAAGATGCGGACCGAATGCCCAAATATCTTCGCAAATGGTGATGCCAACGCGCGTTCCTTTCAATGAACGTGTCAGCGATGTGGCGCCAGGTTTGAAATAGCGTTTTTCATCGAACACGCCGTAATTGGGCAAACATCGTTTGTGGTAAGTCGCAGCCACACGGCCTTTCTCAATCCATGCGGCGGCGTTGAAACAATTTTTTTGATCGGAGTCGACATACCCGATGACGGCGGTGATGCCCGTTGTCGATCGCGCGATCTGGGTCAAAAACTTTTTTGTATCTCGAAGAAATGCCAGTTTTAAGAGCAAGTCTTCAGGTGGATAACCGGTCAACGCCAATTCCGGAAACAGAATGAGATCGCATCCGGCGATCGCGGCTTTTTTAATGGTGGAGGAGATGAGCACTGCGTTAGCGGACAGATCTCCGACGGTGGGATTTATTTGGGCAATGGCAAGACGCATGCGCGATTAACGCGCCATGTCGTGGGCCAAGATAATGGCTTCGCTGATTTCCTTCATGGATTTTCGTCGATCCATGCTTTGACGCTGAATCTCACGAAACGCTTCCGATTCATTCATCTGACGCAACTACATCAAAATTCCTTTGGCGCGCTCAATGAGTTTTCGCGCTTCTAATGCTTCTTGGGCCGCCAATTTTTCCGATAACAAACGTGTGTTCTCAATTGCCGACGCGCATTGATTAGCGACCGATTGCGCAAAAGAAATTTCGTCTTCACTGAACACATGTTCCGCCGGCCGATATACGTTGATCAACCCGAGGACCTTGTCTTTGTACATCATGGGAACAGACAACAAAGAGACCAGCCCCTGCTTAATAGCCAAATCTCGAAATTGATAAGAAGGTTCTTTTCGAACATCTCGAACCTGCGCCGGCTTTTTGGTCAGCACAGCTCTGCCCGACGAGCTGCCGTGCACATTCACCGGTGGTTTATCACGATAGCCGGGATCCAATGATTGCGATGCCACGATCTTCAGCTCTTGGCCTTTTTCATCAAGCAACATGATGGAACAAATAATGGACCCCATCATCTGGGCGGTCATGTTCACGATCAGTTGCATGATTTCTTCAGGATAACGATCTTGTGTGATCGTATGGGAAACTGCGGTCAGTGCCTCGATTGCTTTCGCGCGCTGGCGTGTTTCTTTATACAGCCGTGCCGTTTCAATGGCGGAACCCACTTGTCTTCCGACGGTGGAGAGCAAATTGATGAGACGCACTGGATACACATGTGGTTTTTTATGTTGAACATTGATAACACCCACGACATCATTTTTAATCAAGATGGGCACCGACAAAAACGCTTCATATTGATCTTCCGGCAGTGTGAGGGTGAAACGAGGATCTTCATGGGCATTTTTTGAAATGGCGACGGGTTTGTGATGTTTTGCAACCCAGCCGGTGATTCCCTCTCCCACTTTCAGTCGGATGCGTCCCACTTCATGCGGATGCGGCGTTTTGGAAGCTGAGAGAATCAAGTCATTGGTGGCGAGGTCCCTTAAGAAAAGGAAACATGCATCCGCGTGAGACAAGCGACTGACCAGCTGGACCGTTTCATTGAGTGTGTGATCCAACTCCAGCGTGGAGGCGAACAGGTGCGAAAGGTCCGAGAAAACTTTCAGTTCGTCAACAGTTTCATCTTTGGTACGACGTTTTTGAGGGGCCATGGACGCGCATTGTAGCAATTCAAATGTTAAACTCCGCTCCACTTTTGATCGACGGAACCATGAACCTGAAACCATCTTTTTTACATCGTTTGCGTTCGCTGCTTGGCTTGGATCAAGGCGAAGATTCTGAAAGCATTTTGCACACGCTTTCGCGCGCCATTGAAGCGAAAGATCCCCATACACTGGGCCATGCCGATCGCGTTTCCCAATATGCGGTTGAATTGGGTCGCAGCTTGGGCGTCAACAACGCCGACCTTCATACGCTGCACAAAGGCGGATTGCTGCATGACATCGGCAAGATTGCGATTCCCGACGCCATTCTGCTCAAGCCTGGAAAATTTACCGACGACGAATTTACAACGATGAAACAGCATCCGGTTCTTGGATGCGAAATTTGCCAGAAACTCCGGTCCGTGCAAGACGCGCTGCCGATCATTCGCCATCATCACGAACGTTTGGATGGAAGCGGATATCCGGATGGACTGAAAGGCAATTCCATTTCCCCGCTGGTGCGCATCGTCACCATTGTGGATATTTACGACGCACTGCGTTCCCGCCGTACTTACAAGGAGGCGTTTTCCATCGATATCTCCTTCAAAATCATGTGGGAAGAAGCGGCCAAAGGCTGGTGGGACAAAGATGTTTTGGCCCGCTGGGAAAAATTGATTCGCTCAAAAAACGCTTAACACGGCATTATGCCGGACATCCTTCTCGTCCTCTCTCATCTTTTCACTTGGAAATTTCTTTGCATCCTCACCGCGTTGGTCGCGTTGGGGCTGGCATTGCCGGAACGCCACACCCGAATTTTTCGATCAGTAAAATTTAATATTTATTTGTTTACCGTCATTGCGATCGCTTCTTCCGTTGGTACTTTTCTGCCGACGGAGCAAGCGGCCACCGAAATTTATCACGCATGGTGGTTTTGCGGATTATTGGCGTTGATGGCATTCGATGTCGTCGCTTGCAAATTGCGGGGAATCCCGGGGCAGCCCGCCAAAGCGGAACGATGGCTGATGTCGTCGAAAATGAGATCGGAGTTTGTGGTGTCGCTGGCGCCGGCCGAAGCATACACTCGCGTGAAAGTTTTTTTTTCGTCGAAAAAATCTTGATGCGGAATCGGTCCCGCGAGCGGACCGCAGCGTATTGCAAGTGGGTTGGCACCGCATTCAAAAGTGGGGCGATTTTATTTTGCACGTGAGCATCGTCGTCGGATTGGCCGGCGGTCTCATGGGAGCGATGTATGGGTTTGAAGAAATGCTTCCGATCGCCGAAGGTTCCACGGTACGAATGAAAAATCGTCCGCTCGATGTCACGCTCACCAATTTTGATATTGAGTATTACAAAGGAACCGGCTCTCCCAGCGTTTATGCCAGCAACTTGGTGGTGCAAGAGAACGGCAAAGAGATTGCCCGCAAGCGCATTGTCGTCAACGATCCGCTCGACATCAAGCGATTGCGTTTTTATCAAGCGTCATGGGGAATGACCCGAGATTTTCATTCGGCGATCTTGCATGTGGCCGGAAAAAATTTAGCGTTGAAGCAGAACGAAATCGTCGCCATTCCGGGAACGCCGTTGTCGGTCCGGGCCAATGAATTTCTTCCGTCGTTCAGCGTGGACGCGGCCGGCAACGCGACCACGCTGGATTACGAGGGAAAAAACCCGGCGGTGCAAGTTGATTTTTTAATTAAGGATGCAGTGAAAGCGCGCGTGTGGTTGCAAAAAAACAATCCGCATGAAGCGTTTCAAATTCAAGGAAACCGTTTGGTGCCAGCTGCGCCGCCGCCGTTTTTTCTCGTGGATGTCGATCCGGTTTTATTTTCTGGCATTCAAGCGGGGTTTGATCCCGGCGCCCCGCTATTTTGGTTCGGCTCGATGTGGCTGTTGGTGGGATTGTGCATGCATTTTTATTTGCATCAACGTCGGATCCGAGTGGAACTGGTTCCATTCGAAGGCGAGACGCGTGTGACGGTGATCGGCTGGAATTCCCGGATCCCCGCTGATTTTGATAAAGATTTCCGATCTTGGACCGGGCAGATCAAGAAAGCTTTGGAGTGATTGACTAAGGAGTAACGTATGGAACGTTTATTTTTCGGAGTTGCTTATGCCGCTTATGCGGTTGCGCTCTCGTTGTATGTTGGATACGCGATTTTCCGACGAGAAAATCTGGCCAAAACAGCGCGCGGTGTTTTGATTTTGGCCGTGCTAACGCACGCGATCAGTTTGATCATCCGCACCACGATCGCGCGGCAAATGCCGCAACACGGCTGGTATGTGCCGTGGAGCAACTGGTTTGAAAGTTTTTCTTTTTTTGGGCTCGTGATCATCTTCGAGTATTTGATCATTCAATGGGGTCGCGAAGCGCCGATTCTCGGCGTATTCATCACGCCGCTCGCTTTTTTGTCGATGGTGATGGCGATCAACTCGCCATTCGGAACTCAAATTCCGAATTTGCCGCCGGCGCTGCAATCGTATTGGATGGCCATTCACGTCCCGGTGATGTTCACATCGTATGCCGCTTTCACAAATGCGTTCGGAGTGGGGCTCGCTTATTTATTGCAAGAGCATCAACTTAAGTCACGCCATCCCAGCTCCGTCATGTTTCGTCTGCCGGCGTTGGATGAGTTGGATCATTTGATTTATCGAATTATCTGGGTCGCATTTCCGCTGTTGACGTTGGGCGTTCTGCTCGGCGCGCGCTGGGCCTATGATGCGTGGGGCCGTTATTGGGGTTGGGACCCGAAAGAAACGTGGGCGTTTATCACATGGCTTACGTTTTTGATTTATCTCCACATGCGGCTCGTGGTCGGTTGGCGCGGCCGTAAGTCAGCGTATTTGTCATTGGTCGGTTTCGGAATCGTGATGATGACGTACATCGGCGTCAATTATCTTTCTCCTCTGCACGGTTTCTTGTCCAACAGCGGAAAATAAATGGGTCTGGTTGCCGTCGGAATTTCTCACAAAACCGCACCGGTGGCGCTTCGCGAACGCCTGTCCATTCCGGCGGGGGAGTTGGGAAATGTTTTGCAAGGTTTGGTGAAAAGCAACGAGATCCAAGAAGCCGTGGTGCTTTCCACCTGCAACCGTTTGGAAGTATACGCCCGCCCGACATCGGATCGTACGCTCACCGTACAAAGCCTGAAGCAATTTTTTCGAAACGTGTACGGCGGTCTCGAATTGAATGAGTCGCTGTATCATCGCGAAGCCGAAGAAGCGGTGGTACATTTGTTTCGAGTCGCTTCTGGTTTGGATTCGCTGGTCGTCGGAGAAACGGAAATTTTGGGACAAGTTAAGTCCGCATATCTTTTTTCCAAATCGCAAGGAACCACGGGAAAAATCACCAATGTTTTGTTTCAGCGCGCATTGTTCGTCGGAAAACACATTC
>Ga0206940_1066_pt1 | contig 14667 bp, 24 predicted proteins | sample Alteio_BWOrgHeat_8_FD_152963 | JGI IMG/M metagenome (GOLD analysis project Ga0206940, IMG submission 152963) | Enriched cells from forest soil in Barre Woods Harvard Forest LTER site, Petersham, Massachusetts, United States -... | ecosystem: Environmental > Terrestrial > Soil > Temperate forest > O...
GACGAGGGAGAAAATGTAGTCTCCATCGGTCTCTTCAGCCTCAATGGATTTGCGGTCGATGTTTTTGGCGCGCCATTCTAAATCTACGATAGCATTGCCGATGTTGCGGAAGGGTTTGCGGCGGTCTTGCTCGTCTTTTTGCCCGCCCATGTACTTCGACATGATGTAGTGCGTAATTTGCCGCACCGTTTCACGCATCGAGAACTCAATATCCTCGGAGATAGTGATGGTGCCGCTTTCGTAGTCCTTGAGATGGTCGTCTATTTCAGCGTAGAACTCCTTCATGGTTGAAGTGTACCGCGCAAACAAAACTCACGCACGAATGCATGGGGATAAAGGGAAGCAAATGCGATTCTATTTAGCGATTGCCTCTGGCATAACCGGCTTGATTGCTGCGTTCTTATGGTTTTGGTCTGCCCGGACTTCATCTGTAAGGCCGATCTCAATGATGAAGATGGACGAATATCTTGTGAAGTCCGCTAACTTCAATGCTTGGGCCGCCTCGTTTACTGGAGTGTCGGTGCTGCTAGGAACAGCCTCTAACTTAATGCCCTAGTATCCGCGTTGCTGAATTTTCCTCGGAAACGTGCCGCGCCTCTGAATAGCTGCTACGGCCTGTTCATGCGTGCCGGTGGTCGCATCCTTCATCAGCTCAAAGTACATGCGCATGATGAAGGTGTCGCCCGTGTCGGGTGAACGGCCGAGTGCTTCACGCACTTCATCCTTCCCCACGATCTTCAGCTTGCCGTCCTTGTCCATGTCCCGTTGTTTGATTTGGGCGAACTCCTCCATGATCTCGTCCTGGTCGCCACTTGGCACGATTGCTAGGCGATGGTTCTCAACCAGCTCAGCCAGCTTAAACGCACACTGAGTCTTCAAATTCTGGAAGTTGGAGACATGACGTTTGCCGTCAACGGTGAGATGCACCGATGGCATTACCTGGCGTCGGAGAGCGGTTTTGGTTGGGACGGGAGTTGAGCCACCCATAAAGCCCTTCACGCCCGTCAATTGGTCCACCACCCCACCGCCAACACCGTCCTCGTCAATGAGGATGTGGGAGTAGGGGATCTTCTCTTCAGAGGCGAAGTCTCGGATTTGCTGGATGGTCTTGTCCGTTCCCTGCTCAGTGAACGACACGCGTTTGTAGCTCTCCAACCCGTCGAAGAAGTTGAAGACGGTTTTGTCTCTGCCATAACGGGCAACATCCACAACGAGGTACTTCTGGCCGTCTTTGACGATGTTATTTGTGAAACAGTCGCGGATGTTGTCGAAACGCATCAACGTTCCAGCATCCTCGTCGTAGTCCCAATTGCCATCTTTGAGACGCTGCTTGAGGGCGCGGTCACTGATTTCGTCGAGCTGGGCACCGTATTCCTTGGCGGTGTACGGGTTGTCGCTATAGAGCGACTGAATGAAGGCGTACTGCTCGGGCAATGTCCCGGCAATCCAGTGGTCGTAGAAGATCCTCTTCGGCCAACTTCGAGTCGGGTTGCAGGAAAGGCCAAATTTAGGGAAGGGCGTTACGTCCGTTCCCTTCCTGGTGAGCTTGTGGCGGCCAATGCGAGTCTTGAGCACGTCAAACGCTTTGAAATGCCACTCGCCAATCTCCTCGCCGAAACCGCCATTGTACTCAAGTGAGCCAAAACGCTCGTAGTCTGGGTCGGTCGGCTGGTACTTCACGTCGAGGAGGTCGATCGAGCTTCCGTTGCGGAAGTGGATGACGTTGTATTTGCCGTCCAGCTTCCAATCGGCTTTCGGAATGCCGTGATGCGCGCAAACCTTGCCCCAGGTGACATACGTGGAAGCCATGAGCCGCTTGAGCTCATTACGGCCGATGAACCACTTTGAACCTGGGTATTGATAGCACTGCGTAAGAAGCCACTCGCAGTATAGCCAAGTTTTACCACCTCCTGCTCCTCCTCCGAAGAGGACGAAGCGGGTTGAGTCATCGAGCAGCTTATCCCAGGCTGCTTCCTGTTTGATTGTCGGCCGGAGTTCCGGCGTCACCTCCTTCATTTCGTTTGAATGTAAAGCCAATGACTAATCCATCATTGGCGTCTGGCGGCAGTTCAATAAGTCCTACCGCTTTCCCAAGAGCTCGGTCGAGCAAGCTGTCTAAGGCCTTGTTGTCGGGAGCTTTCGTAGTCAGGAAATAGTAGCGGTGCGTCAGTTGTTCACCGTCTTCGCCGCCTTCATCCTCAACGATTTCACCGTATCCACCGGCTCTATCGATGGACTGTATAGCCTCATAGAGCTCATCTTGATTGGTAACCAACTCGGGATCGCTGCGACCGCCACGAGCGCCAATGGTCACTCGATAAACATACGTGCAGCCCTTGGCGAGCTGAAGCTGAGCCGCAAATAATGGTTCGACCTGGCCAATGACCATGTCACGGAAAGCTTTGAGCGCAGCCTCCCTCTCGAGCGTTGCTGGTGATTAGTGCCTGGTTTACGTCCAGCTCCAGGCCTCGCTCCGCCATGGTTCATACAATCGATTTGGCTTTCAAGATTTCAAGCGCCATTGCCAAATTGTAGCATGGTCAAATATGCTCGGCGGGATTGTAACGGGGTTTGCGATGGAAACGTTAAGGGCGGTTGGGGACTGGCTTATAAATGCGGACAATAGAGGAATCATAGCAGTCGGTGTTTCGATCGTTAGCTTGCTGTGGACCATCTTTGCGGGGGTCTGGCTAACAGAGTGGCAGCGTAGGCGCCGAGAAGATGAAGAGCGGAAAAGAAAGGAGCAGGAGCGGAACGAAGATGAAGAAAGGAAGATCAAGAAAAAACGAGGTCCTTTAGCCCAATCATCAGCATCGGCACTAGCCCCAAATGTGACACGGAGGCCATTGCGAGTTCATACTGTTGTGGCGACCGTAGTGGCAGTATGGGCCGTGGGGTTGGGAATGTTCACAACCACATGGTGGTTATGGGACACCTTGGCAGTCGTGAAGCCACCCCTCGTGAGCTACGTTTGTAGGTCAGAAAATGGGAATCAATGTCCTGGCAATGCCAATCTGGTTGGCTGCGCCGATGCAACACCTGCCATAGAAGCGGCAGGGAAGAATTGCAAAAGCTTCAATGTAAGAATCATCATGAACAGCGCTGGCGGGCAGTGTGGCCACACTGCCTGGGAGTTGACCTGCACCAAATAGCAGCAGCCGGTAGAGACTGGAAAACCTGATGAGAAAGCTATTTGCGGCCGGACTTCTGATCTTCTGCTCATCCGCACATGCGGAAGGGCCGATTACTAAACAGTTGCTTCTAATGGATGAGGCGACTCGGCTCTCCGCCTGGACGAGATACATGAAGGCCAGCAACGAGATGTGCGATAAGGCAACCCGCGCAATGTTTCAGGGAGGGTCTGATCAGGCGCAGCAGGACAGTTGGAGCGTTGGATGTGCTGATGGAAACGAATATTCCATTGGGCTTGGATATGATCCGCACGATCGCGCCAAAATTCTGACCTGCAAAGAATTAGTCGCGGTCGACGCAATGCTGATGAAACGGGCCGGTAAACAGCCGAATAAGAACGTAGGTTGCTGGGTCAAATATTGAATTCTACAAGCTTCGCTTTGAGTTCTTCGATTTTGACTTCGTATTCCCTCTTGGTCCACTCTTTTGTTGTTTTTCCTCGGAAGTGCGCGTCGCGATATCTCTCTTCAAGCGCGTCTGCTGTTCCAGCGCCATATCGAGCATCAAGCCCTCTTCGATAAAGGAGGAGATGCGCGCCATTGAATGCGTTGTCGTATTTGCACTCACCGTTGACATTACGTTCATCAAATAGAAGAGCAAATCCGCCGCCTCCTGCGTGGATAAAGTGGCCTGCATCAAGCTCTCGCCAATCGGAAATTCTTTTGCCGCAGGAAATGCACCTGCCGTAGCGCTCAAAATCTCTCCGACGGATATATTCGGAGAAGAGAGCCCAGTAGCGTCCTTTGGCACCCTTGTAGCGAAGTCCCACATGTTCAAATGGTAACACAAGATATAAGGGAACCTTTTGGTCTTGTTGGCGTTTTTCTGCTCACCAAGGGAGCCGCGTATGAGTGAGTTACCGTTCTCCGTGTCCGAGAGAGAGATCGAACAAGCACTGCACATCGTGCTGAATTACTTCGATATGAAGAACGGCTTTGTATCAATCAGCTTTGCAAAGGATGCCTTGGAAGAGGTCTACCGCCAACGCACGCTGACTGCGACTCGCGCCCTTGTTCTTGCCAATCGCGCAATCAAAGCTCTCGAAGAGCGCTCTCGTAAGAAACAGGCGGCTTAACATGACTAATCTCGTCGAGGGTGCATTTGACCGCACGAGGCGGACCTATCTTTTGATGGGTCGCACGGAAGAGGCGACTTCTCGCGATAACCGCATGACGGAAGCGCGCGCTTACATCAAACGCGAAGTGGAAGGCGGTGAGACCGATATGGAGCGCCTTTCGATAAATGCATTGAAATATCTATTGTCTCTCGAACCTCGGCCCGCGCTCCGTGCCGCGCTAATGCCCTGGGAAAAAAAGACCCGCACTTAGGCGGGTAGGTTCTTTGGAACGTCGTACGCATTGAACTGCGGCACGGTCATCGGTTCGTGCTCGTAGAACTTCCCTTGATAGCGGAAAAACGCCGCGTAGGTTGCCCGCACCACCTTGGAGATAGGGCACATTCCGTGCGAATGCGGCTCGCCAACCAGGAAGCCTTTATCAATCCATCTGCGCGGCGGGAGAATGTTCAGAGCTTCATAGTATCGTTCTTCACTGCATTGCTTGAGCACGGGTACCTCCTGTTGTATCCGTGCTTAATTGTACCTTGGTTCTTAGTCTCCACTGGCGAGTGGCGGAGCGTTGGCAGGGAACGCAGTGACGTTCAGTCCGTCCCTTAGCTCGCTGCGCAATGTAAAGATTAGCTCCCGTTAGCGGATGGCCATTTTTGCAGTGGGTTCTGCGAGCGTTTATTGCGGCGAGGCCATTACCGCGCAGAACATTTTCGCGCTGCGTAACAGGCTCAAGATGTGATGGATTAACGCAACGCCTCACGCGGCATAGGTGGTCTAGTGGGAGGCCTTTAGGGATTTCTCCCCGATAGAGCTGGTAGACGACGCGGTGAGCAAGAAAAAGCTTCGGACGCTTCTTGATAATCCCGTAGCCGTTATTCGCGATGTTGCCTTTCCATAGCCAACATGAAGTGGTCTTTTCTATTCGTTTCTCTACGTCTGCCAAACTGGGCATACCACTAAGCATAACACACAAAAAAAGAACCCCGCCGAAGCGGGGCTTAAATTACCAATCTGCTGCGAGCATTAGGGTGCCAACACGTACCGTTTGGTTCGGGTCGGCAGGATCTTCGGAACCCCATTCCAACGTCTTGTCGTAGTAGACGATTGAGAAGATGAATTCGCGATTGCAGTGCTCGAATTTCAGGAAGTCGTGCTCCCCGTTCGGGTCGTTCGCTTCATTGAAATCCTTGAACTCTGCGACTTTCTCGAGCGCAGACGCTTTGACCATGTTTGGTAGCGCTGCAACGCTCGCTGTGAAGAGGATTTTGCCACCGCGAAACGTAGTGCGGAATTCGTCGTTCAACCTCCGTATCTCTGACACCTTCTCCTTCGTATCAATGTCCATCACTCTTTCCACACTCAACGTCGGACTATTCCGGCGTTCTCACGTGGAGACAGTTCTAGGATTTATTTTAACTGGAAAAACCGTGAGCGCTGTGCCGGTCTGTGGCACTTTGCTCGGAGGCGCGCTGCAATGTTTGCGCTAGAAAGTTTGCAGACCAGCACCACATCGAACGCATGAGCTTCATTCGTATCAAGCGCGTCAAGGGCAAGAACGGCAAGGTCTATGTGTATCGCCAGAGGCAGAAGTCCATACGGCGCGGGAAGAAGGTAATTTCAATCTTCCTACCGCTGGTCGTTCTTGACGGATTGCTGGGCGACAGCAGGCGATTCAAATCTAAGCCAGTGCAGCCGGATTTGAGGCGCGAGAAGGAGATATGGCGAAGGGAAGACCCGAGGAAGCGGTTTGAGCGTGAGGCTGCAAAGGCGGCGATACATCGCGTACGCAGGGATGCTGAGCGCGAAGCCCGAATGAGTAAGGCAGAGAGGGCGGAGCGCAATAGGAAGCAAGCCGAAATGAGCGAAATGATTCGGCAGTTCAAGGAGTGGTCGGCGAAGGCAGAGGTGCGTCCTTCTTCTTCCGACGCGCCAGAGCAGCCTTCTTCTGATTCCGACGAGCCGCAGCAATCTTCTTAGGGCTGGTCGACTTTCCACCCAAGCGGCCAAGTGCAGCCGCTGCCTTATTCTTAGCTTTCATTATTGAATTCGGGAGAACACTGTGGGCACGGTATGGTGTCGAAGTCTTCGCCGCCGTCAGTCAACTGAGCTAGGTAACCCATACCACTGCACGTTTTGCACTTGGGCTTGAGAGCGCCAGTGCCGAGCACTGTATCGAGGTGGCTTATTAATTCATCGACCGAGTGAACCTTGCCCAAACACTCGCACTCAACACTCAATTTCTTTTGCATAAAACAATTTGATTAAACTGCTACCTAATCATCATACCAAGCGCTTGGTATGTGTCCAGCAAAGCAACCATTGCGCGAGGGGATAGTGCTTCTGTCAAGGCGCCATTATCATTTCTCGCTCAGCGTATGGTACTGGAGGGCTCAGCATGTATTTGTTCAAAGAATGCCTTCAGATGGAAGCCATCTGCAAAGAGTTCGCTCGCAAGGAGCCACACAAAAAGCATGAGTGGCAAGCGAAGGCTGCCGAGTGGCATCAGCGTGCGTGCACCTTCATCACGAATGTGTTTGGTGATATTCCGTTACCTCGTGAAACGCGTCACGGCGAAACGCTCCTAGTGAGCTGGCCTTCCACCCTCAAAGGAAAAGAGTCCTGCCGACCGGACGGTTCGGAGGGAAACTGAACGGTCGTCACAAAATGTGGCGGGTCCGCGAGTGAAGATGATTGTCGCCGCGTCGAGGCTCTGCGAGATGCGAGCGGCTTGGCAGCTTTGCTCGCGCTAAAGGCGAGCTCAATTAATCTGTCCGCAGAGGAACGTTGTCACTAAGCCACCATTGACCATTCTCTAACCAAGGATGGACTCAATGAAGAAAATCGCAGCATTAGCGTTCACTATTGTACTCACGAGTGCTTCGTTTGCCCTGGCCCAAGGCGCGGGTGGTGGCGGCGGTGCCGGTGGCGGCGCGGGAGGAGCGGGCGGCGGCGCAGGTGGCGCGGCAGGTGCCAGCAGCGGTGCAGCGGGCGGTAGCGGCGCGACGAGTTCGGGTGGGACTGGTGGCGTGAGCGGCGTGGGCAGTGGCGGTTCAGGCGCCGGTGCCACAACTGGTTCAAGCACCAGCGGGGGTACCACGGGCAGCGATGCGGCAGGCCCAGACCGAATGAAGAAGAAACACCAGTAACAATGAGAGCCGCCTTCGGGCGGCTTTTTTGTACCCAAAGAAAAAGCCCGCCAAGATAGGGGCGGGCTAGGGAAGACAGAACGAGGTTGAAACGCGGCCGAAGCCACGGCACAGACTTACCGAAACTTCGGGAAACAGGCAACTAGGCGCTCCGCAGTCGTTTGACGTTCGGGGAGCCCGGCAACCATTTGGGCGGCATTTTCGCCTGCCCGTCCTTTATCCCGATATAGCCGCTGATGCTGTGGTCAGGATTCCGTACAGGGAAATACACACTCTTGCGTTGGCTGTGAAAGCCCACGCCCAGTCTCTCCGCGTCGTCTTCCGAAATGCCGAGTGCGGCGACTTCATCAGAGTAGCAAAGCTTCTCCGCGAACTTCTCAGGGTCAAAGCTTGGTGCGGAGGCCGGTTGGGATTTCTCCGTCCGACCCTCCGGCTTTTGGGGAACGGTGGCACGCTCTTTGCTAACTGTACCGTTAGGAATAGTACGGTTAGGTACAGTGCCGAACTCTTCTTGCAGCGCCTGGGCGGCCTGAAACATCGTGCAGCCGTTCACATGGGCATAGAGGCTGATGCAATCGCCACCCTTTGAGGTGGCCATGCAAACGAACAGCCCCTTTTCGGGCGTGATGGCGAGGCCACGTTCACCGCCATGGTGGGGGCAGGTGGCACGCAACTGGTTTCCCTCTTGCTTCCACTTGAGCGGAAGAATGGACGCGACGGAGTCGATAGGCACGGCCTCGCGCAGTGCCGCAAAATCGATAAACGGCATGGGACACTCCTGACGATGTGGGGAACTAATCCACCCCAATCGTAACACGCGCGTATCCACACCCGATCCGTAGTGGAGGGCGGAGCGCGGTAGACTTGGAGAGGGAATTGAACCTCGAAAGGAGTCTACGATGCCGAGAGGCCAGAAGCCGCAATACGACGTGTTCGTGTCTCGTGAGGTCGAACGCGGAAAGAATTTCTATACCCGTGTCGGGTCCGGCTGGGAGGTCGCGAAAGGCGGTATCTCAGTCCGGCTCGATGCGCTGCCAGTTAACGGCCAGCTCGTAATATTCCCGGCCAAAGATCCTGAATAGTAAAGCCCCGCAACTTAGCGGGGCTTTTTTCTTGCGTGGCGAGAAGCTTCTTTTGGCTCGCGATGAGCTTGTCACTTACCTTCGCTGCTTCCTGCAACTTCTCGATCAGCGCCGCTTGCTGGGCAAGCAGGGCGCGCGACTGCTCAAGTTGTTGCATCTGCAGCGCAGAGGCTTCTTCGAGGGTTTGGATTATTTCCTCGGTCACCGCTAATTTGCGTTGCAGCATGCACAGTCTGGTCGGGATTGAAATCACCTGAGCGGACATCCGTCACTCCGATTTGTGAGGACAATTGCGTGCCGTGTGACCGGTTCCATCCCTGCCAGCTTTCTTGCAAACAGAACACTCCTGGGAGCGCTTCCGTTCACCGCCAAAGATTTCACGCAGTTCGTCGTCTATTTTCTCTCGTTGGATAATAAGCTCCTTGGCACGTTCGATGTCTATGTCCATCAGACGATCTCCTCTAGTTTGATGGGTTTCCCTTTGGCGTTGAACCAAAAGTCCGTGAACATCTCCGGCGCGGGGGCCGGAGCCTTGTTGAACTTTCCGTACTCAGGATGGGCTTTGAAGAGGAAGCAGTTGTTTCGAGCGGGCATGTAGCTCTGGAGGTTCTGCATGCGCCCAGGACTATCGGTGATGGTGAGTACGTAGGCGTTCATCGCCATGCCGAAACGGCGCTTGTACTCGCCCTTGTAAATGATGTTGCTGAGCAGCTCGTATTTCTCGCGGTATTCCTTCTCGCCATGATTGGAGAGGTCGAGTTCGAGGAAGATGCAGACGTAATCTTTCGGAAAATCGAGCACGAACAAATTATCGATGACCTTATGGCCAAAGACGTAGGGGTGTTCGAGCTTGCGAGTCGGTTCAGGGGCACGCGCCAGCACGTCACCCCACGCAATGAATTTCTCTTTGAACGCTATTTCCGCGGACGCCGTCGCGAGGCAGAGGTCTAGGTTGTGGACGGGGTTCTTGTAATTTCCAGCGCCCAACCAATCCGCACGAGTGGGAAGGGCATTATTGGTTTCAAGATATTCCCAGCCAACGTCCGTGATTTCCGAAACTTGCGGGTCCTTCAGGCGGTCGCGACCGAACTTATTGTTTTCCAGACGATTGATCAGGCCAGCGTCGTAGAGCTCGCGAATAGGTTCAACGAGGTTCTTGTAATGGAGGCCGGTGAGGAGGGTGAGGTGCTTGGTATCGATGTATCGATAGCGGGCGTGCGCCTGCAAAATCTTAATGCGACGCTCGGAGGCAGCTGCATTTCTTAGAAACGTTGGAGCTCGTTTATTTCGCGGGCGGCGCATACCTCGTAGGTAGAAGCGACACCAATCCCAGCAAGATGCACAAACCGCACGGTGAAGGATGTGGTGGCGACTAGCTAAAGTATATCACGCTACCAGCGCTTGCCCTTTGTGCGTGGCGGTTCTTCAACGGGAGGTTCCTGCGGCGGAGGGTCTGAGCTCGATGCTCGCTCGGCATCCATTTCGGGCACCTCGATTTCAACCCAATAATTTCCCATCGTTCCGTCCGGTCTACGAACTTGGCTTTTGCCTTTGAGGCAGAAGCGCATGCCCGACTTGGCGCCGGGGGGAACATTGATGGGTTCTTCGTGTCCGTTGGGACATTTAACCACTAAGACGAAGCCGCGTTTCGCTCGATCAGGTCGGATTCGCGTCTTCCATTCCATGTCGTAACGATCGTCGAAAGATCCTTCTTTGGGCGGTGGCTTCGGAGGTTCTGTTCGCGTCTGCCGATACTCCTGTTCCGATTGGCGGCCTCTGCGCTCATGCGTCCGCTCCAGCAGCAGGAATGGAAGTCTAAATGTATCGGCGCTTAATTTGCCTCTCAGATATAGTCCATAGTCAGAGTAACGAGGCAGCTCTCCGTTCTCACGGAATTCGGGGCGCCACGTTCTAACCTCGTCGTCTTCCACATTAAACCACGAAGCCACGTTGCGCACATCGTTGCGATTTGCGTTTGTGCATATGAGAGTGCCGACGCCCGTCAGCGCGTCGCGCAACTCGCCGTCTTTAGGTAGTTGCCCTAATCGTTGATGGGCAAATACGCACGAGATGTTGCGTTTGCGCGCTTGGTCAGTAAAGGGTGTAATGACTTTAGCGTCGAAATATTCCTGCACCTCGTCAGTCATGAAGATGACCGGCGGTGAAAGCTCGTCCCGGTTTGCCACAGCTTGATCAAGAAGCTTAAAAAAGCAACGCCCAAAGAAGCTGGAGCCGTACCGTCCGAGACGCGCGTGATCAGTATTAACAAGGACGATCTTTCGGCTCTCCAGCATGTCTCGAAGATTTAGAGTCTTTGTGCGCTTGGAAAAGAGCGGGCGAAGCGGCGAGAAGGTGCCGCAGATGTTGTTTAAGCGTTGGAGTATCTCCGAGTGACTCGAAGCAAACTCAGGATACTGATTGTAGTACCAGCCTTGAACGCCAGCATCCATCGACGCCACAGCTCGGTGTGCATTCGGTGATAGCTCGCGGCCCTTTTTCCGGCCCGTAAGATAATCTTCAAGATCGTCAATCGTGGCAGGGTGACCATGAGCCAACGGATAGCCGAAAAGCATCAGGGCGATTGCATATGTGAAGGGCGTTCGCTGGCGATCTGTTAGCGGTTGACCGCCTGCTTCGAAGAGATATTGAAAAGTATCAATCCGCTCAGCAATATTCGATGAGTCGGTGAGGCTGCTTGGATTGAATAGATCAAAGCTCGGAGGGTTCTCGGTTGGTGAGATCATTACTGAGTCGGGAACCTTCTTCGCTATCAGCGGCAGCATCTTGTTCTGGCTGTCGATGATGACAAAGCCGGGCGGATTTTTTTGTTCTTGATGTAACTTGAACAGCGTTTGCAAGAGCTGTGTTTTGCCGCCTCCGCTTTCCGCCAGTATGTAGATATGTTGCTTCCACATGTAATCTGGAATCATGTCCAAAACGAATGGCGGAGGCTCTGGAGGGGCGAAATCGCCTTCGGTAGCAACAGCAGTTTTTGAATTGATCTGCAGATAGGTGTGAAAGCGTTGAAGGCCTTGGAAGACCTTCGCGTGGAAGTCCTGTGCTTCCGCATTGCTATCGGCGCGCCAACTTGTCCGTCGTTTATAAAAATCTCTAAAGTAGATATTGTTGTCGACCTCGATGCGTCGTTTCCGGCCGTCACTGTCCTTTTCCCAGGTGTACGATATAGGCCGTTCGACGATTGGGACTAGATGCATATTATGTTGTTTGATGAGCTTCTTCTCGTCCTCTGAGAACTCAAGATGGACTACGACATCTTGTCCGCTGCGGAAGATTGGCTTTCTATGATGGATGGAGTGTTTCATGGCTATGGGCAGCCGTCGGCAACGATCCCGCGTACACCACGATGAGAACACAGAACGTAGGTGACTTGGACAGTGTCCGCGTTTGCTGCCGAGAAGCGGGCTGCGTACTTTCCTTCGAAACTGACGACGGTCGTTGCCCCACAGTCGTTGCCAAGATAGGTACCCCACCGGTCGAATACATTCACGCACTGACCAGAAATATCTTCATGCAGAGCATGATAGCAGTTGCCGCCCGGATTTAACTCAATCGGTTCCTTCGTCAGAACGATACGTTGCACGATGCCAGAACAGGGCACTGCGTTGCGTTCGATTTGCGATGGTAACTGTACTTGAGGTAGGGGTTGAAGGCGTGCGGTAGTCTGCGCGACGGGTTGAATGGGAAGCGGCACCGGAAGTTTGCTGATAACGTACGCACCAAGAAGTAACGACAAGCCGAGCGTGAAATAGATAGCTGGCCGACGGAAAAGCAGAAACAGCAAGTCAGACGACACGATGTGCCAGTCGGAGTTCTTCTTTATCGCCATGCCGTGAGCGCGCCCCCCCTGCTCAGAACATGAAAAGCCTAACTAGACTCCAAGTAGCGCTCAACCAGTTTTTCCACTTTTCTCTTCGGAAGTGTTTGTGAGCGTGTCCGCTTCTTCAGGGCGTGCAGTCGTTTCCTGGACGGCGGCGGTTCAGTTTTGAACAGTCCCTGTGCGGTGCGGTATTCGTAGTAGTCGAGTTCAGTCAGGGCCCGTGGGTTCAGCAAGCCCAATCCCAAAGCGTAGTTCTCAGCATCCGAGCTGTTGGTGCGGAAAATGTATGGTCCGCCAATACCCAAGAGCCCATCTTGCATTGCATCAGAAACCTGGCGGAGCGAGTTGATCGATACCGTGAACCGGTCCTGCGGCAACAGTGAAGCCAGGCCATCCGACTTCCGAGCAAAGAAGGGCAGGTCGTGGATGTAGACTGTACCCTGCGAGCGGGCTAACAAAAGGTGGCCCAGGAATCTAGCGGTGAGATCCCCCAGGGCGCGGCGATCGAGGTTGGCCATAATGATGGGGGCGTCAAAACAGCCCCTCTGGCCAACCAGGTTTCGGGTCGTCGGGTTGGAGAAGATCAGGTTGAACTTGGCATTCAGGAACGCGAAGCCGGGTTTGTAGTCGTCGGGGAATTGTTTTCTAAAGGTCATGTCTTTGAGGAGCTGCTGCACTCCGAGCAAAGTCTGTCCTTCTTCGGCAAGCAGCCGCTTCAGGGCAACAAGCAAAATGTCGTCCGCATAGAGGCGGGTGAGCGTGTTCGAGCCCTCGGGGTAGATCACCGCAAACATCGCCAGAAAATGTTCGACGAAGGCGTGCGTGTCCGTAATGTCCGAAAGGACGTTGAAAGGAAGCGGATGTCCGATATCGGCAGGGTTGAAGTAGATCGTCTGTTTGACCAGCCTCGGAGGGATGCGATTGCCCGCAGCTCGGGCCAACTCTCCGGTAGGGTCAATAACCGTCACGCCTCGTGCGTAATCGTCCTCCAACAGTTCCAGTAGCAGTGAAAGTTTGTCGCCGTGTCCGGCGATGAGTCTGTTCATGAATTGGCGACGCCACGCCAGCCATAAGCCGCTCCCGCGCTGTGTCAGGTTTAAGCTTCTGTGTCGGGCGCTTGCGTCGTTAAATCACGAAGAGCAAATCCAAATTCATTGTCGCACAAAAGCCGCCCCCTGGATTTGAAGCGGCTTTGGTGTAGCAGTTGCCGGATAATCGAAAAAAAGTCCGGCACGGTAATTGTATCAGTCCAACGGTCCGTCAACGAGTTCGTCTGGCTGCGCCGACCAATCTCCTTCTTGCCGTGGGGGTGTGTAGTGACAAATGATTTTGGCGCTGCACGCCCCCACGTGCCAGAGTCGAATAGATAGAGCGATGAACGTAGTGAAGAGCGATAGAGAGAGAAAGAAGGAGATTGGTCGGGGCAGATAGGCCACGCGAACGAGTTGACGGAAAGGTGCGCTGTATAAGCGTTTCTGTACTGTTGTAGTACCGATACATGTAGCCGATACAGGGGCTTTGCTCGTATCGGTTTGCTGTAACGGTCAAAAAATCACCCCCGAACCGTTAGGTCCGAGGGTGTACCCGGTGTCGGTAGAACTGTGACAGCCTATTTTGCGCGAGTCTTGAGAAAGGCCTTAACGTTCCAACCCCAGTAGTGTGTGCGGGAGCAAGGTCTGCCTCCTGGTTTGACCGGTGTGAGCAAATTGTCTTTTTCCCAGCGTAGAAAGCTCATAGGGGCGTAGTTCAAGAGGCCTAACTCTCGTAGTTCTGCTCGCGTGTAGAGTCGGTTGTCTTCCAAGATCGTATCCATGACTGGCTCCTTGTGAGCCCGCCATGGGGGAAAGTTCTACCCGCCTCACAGCGGGTATGAGTTAGAAGTTAGCGATGTTGCGGCGAACTGCAACAGCACAAAGCTCACTCATGCGGTGCAATGAAAGAAGCCGCCAACTAATGGACCTACGTGTTGGCGACCGCGTGCAATTGTCAGAGGAAGGGCTTAGGCGCATCGGCCCGAGGCGAGCTAAAAACAATCGCGGCGTTGTCGTTGCGGTTCGCGATGTAACGTCCGTCGCAGTCATCTTTGACGGCAAAAAATCGCCAACCCGTCTGCTTACTAAATTCTTGGAGCCGGAAGAGGCCGCCAACTGAGGCGACCTCAACGTGGTTTCAGAGAGTCCGCTACGGCCTGCCAAAACGCGTATTGTTCGGTGTCGCCCTTAGTAAGGGCTTCCATAGCAAGGCGTTCAGCATACTGAAGCGCCGCAACTGAGCCCCGGGTCGTCGATAGTTCATGCGACACACGACCCACCGCAACGTAGTCGATATTGACCGATCCTG
>Ga0206940_1067_pt1 | contig 14576 bp, 12 predicted proteins | sample Alteio_BWOrgHeat_8_FD_152963 | JGI IMG/M metagenome (GOLD analysis project Ga0206940, IMG submission 152963) | Enriched cells from forest soil in Barre Woods Harvard Forest LTER site, Petersham, Massachusetts, United States -... | ecosystem: Environmental > Terrestrial > Soil > Temperate forest > O...
CTTACTGCGCCAATGTCTCTCGCTCGACGGCGAGCGGCCACCTGAGCAAGCTGGTTGCCGCGCGGCTTTTGACTGTCACTCGCGAACGCCGCTTCAGCTATTATCGGATCGCGTCCCCGCTGGTCGCGTCAATGCTGGAGAGCATCAAGGTCGTCGCCGCCATAGAGTCGCCGCCCCGCCGCCAGCCGCGATCAGCAAACGACGATGCGCTCCGTTTTGCCCGCAGTTGCTACGATCATCTGGCTGGCCGGGTAGGAGTCGCTGTTACCGATGCACTTGTGGTCATGGGCTACATCGTACTCACCGATGAAGGGGGAGAGGTCACATCTTCGGGCGAGCGTTTCCTTTCCTCGTTCGGCGTTGATCTGACGCCGCGGCCCCGGCGGATTTTCTGCCAGCCTTGTCTCGACTGGAGCGAGCGTCGTTATCACCTCAAAGGACTCGTCGGAGCTCGAATTCTGGATCGTCTATTGGAGCTCGGATGGCTCAAATGCGTGTCGGGCAGCCGTGCGCTCCAACTAACGTCGTCTGGAAGAGCGGGCCTGTCCGAAATCTTCCGGATCGAGATCGACAACGAAGGTGTGCCAGGCAGTAATTGCTTCGCGTCGTTCTCTCCTTCCCCGGGGGCAGCCCGGGAGCTGGTCACTTTCGTTTGCGCGGCCAAAAGAAAGTAACCAAAGAAAACGCCGCCCTGGTTCACCGCGCCTACGCGTCCCCTGTGTTACTCGACGAGTTCGGGGTCTGTGGAACTCGCTCGAAGAATGAGAAAACACATAAAGGATTGCGAGCTCAGACAGGTCCTCGACCACGGCACCGAACTCGGCTGTGTTACTCGGCGGCTCTCAAGGGTCCAACTGCAGGCGGTGTCGAGGTAGGATGCAGTGGCGAAATTGCAAAAAATGAAATGCTACATTGCAAGACCTGCCCCCGTAACATTGCTCGCGAAACCAATCGAGCCGGGCCCTTTTACAACGAGTTTGAATCTGGTGATCGACTTCGCTGTAAAATATCTTCGTCGAAGGGCCAGTGGTCCGCAAAGACGTCGCACTTCAATGTGCGAAGACGTCGAGGTGAGACTCCTCGGCCCGACCCTTCGACTCCTTTCGTAACGGGACCTCCATAATTTCCATCCTAACCAAGTCGGCCGCCGCACACAGATGGACACTATCTTTAAGGCACAACTTCCACTTGAGATTGTGACGCTCGTTGACAGTATTGAAAGCTTCGCAAAGCGGGAAATTTCGATCGAAGTCAATACCCGTCCGCCATCTCCAACTTCGCCAAATCCCGATAGCCCTGTTACGCGCATTACCCCGACCGAGGCAACGATCCTTCTTCGATCCAGGGATCTGTTTCGGCAGCACGACGTGTTGCACGAATTGCTGCATATTGAGCGCATGTGGGTTGAGCAGATACCGCAACTAATGGCGAGAGACGATCCTCGAATACTCGTTTCTCACGGCGCTCGAAGCAAAATCGCTGGCGATATAGAGAACGCACTGGAGCATTTGGTTATCGTGCCGCGCGAGGCTAACTATGGATTCGATCCGTTCCCATATTGGAACGAAACGTCGCGTAAAAATTGGTCCGACTATCCGTGGCCCGCGATGACCGATACCTGGCGGCGGCGGAAGGCTTGTTTCCTCGGCTGGCTTACTGTTTTCTATCTCGTGAACGACCTCGAGGTGAAGAGGCATGTTGAGGAATGCCTTCGCGACGAAGGCCTGCTCGACGAAGCGCGACGGTTTAGTGCTCGCATAGGAGAAAAGCTGCGGGTGTCCAAACAGCAGGCCCAAAGCGCCGTGCTAAGGTTTCTCGAAATTCCCACGACTGACTTCATGAGCGTGCGGGTGAACGCCAAGGATGGCTCTCATGAGGCTTTCCCGCTCCCACTACATTAACGGACGGAACCCTGCGAGTCACATCTCAATTAGACAATTCGCGACATGTCATCGACGCCCTACTGCCCGCCCACGAACTGCGGCCTTACCATACGCTGCTGAATAGGGTCGGACCAGCGCAAAGCATTGAAGCAAGCAAGTAAGTACCTCAAACGAGGTCAGGGGAGGAGCTTAGACTCGCGTTTTTCGGGGCAATATGGATGCTCCAATGGAAGCCGTGAGTTGCTTATGCCGACATTCGCGCTTCGGTCCTCGCGAAATGTTATTCGGTTAAATAGTTGGAATGAAATATCGCGCTACCACTACATCTACCCACACCTCTCGCGACGCCTAGCCATCGACTTCAATGCCGAATCAATCGACTTAATTTTAGATTCTCCCGGGAGCTTAAGCCGGTCAGCCATAATAAATAGCTCACGCCCCCGATAAACCTTTCTAGCGTTGTACTGGAGGGAGTAAGAAAAACGCCTTCGGTCAGAGTAATATTTGCGAATTTGGGGAGTGTCATCGTAAGACACCAGCCATGGACGCTTAACTCGCCCCTGAATCACTTCCGCGATCCGCAGATGGTCAGACGGAGAGTAATGATTCAAGTAAAGGCGTTCCGCCTTATGAAAGTACGGCGGGTCAAAATAGATCAGGGACTTTCGCGGTAGCTTAGGCACCCGTTCAGCAATAAATATTTCGGCGTCGAGGTTGGTAACGGTAATGTCTCGTTTTCTCAATGCGATGCTTTCAACCCGTCCGATCAGTTCATTTCTGGGAAACCTAGCATCCATCTTCCATTCCCCGATCTGCTGTAGTCCGCCGATTACGCCTCCGCTCAAGATTCCAGAACGATTGCATCGGTTCAGATAAAACATGCTGAATCCAATGTCGAGGCGAGAAAATTTATGCGGATTCCTGACGATCTCTCGCTGCCGTCTCCACTCCGCAATGGTCATAGATGCGCGTGATATACGTCGGCATAGTTCTTCAGTATCTAAGAGAACGGATCGCCAAAATGAGTAGACAACTTTACAGGAATCATTTAGGTGTATATGTGACGCGCGACCGTCGAGCAGCAGCTCAATCGCAACGCCCGACCCGCCCGCATAAGGTTCAGCATAGTGACAACCCAGTAGTCCGTTTTGCGTCATTACTTCATGTATAAAAGGCGCGAGCTTCTGCTTTCCCCCTGGATAACGCAGCGGGCTCTTATGTTGACTCATCGACTTGTTTCCCTTCAGCCGCACATTAGCGGTTCATTTCCTCGAGCATCGGAAAGACGTTATGAAATAGGGAACATATATCTCGTTCCTTTATGGAGAACCGAGGATTGTGAACGAGTTGGTTCATCGATGTAACGGACAGTATTCCCGATGATTTTTCAATTTCGGTGACGGCACCATGCAGCGTTTGCATAGCAGCCCTTTTCGAATTTCCGCTGGAGCCCGCGTTTGTAACTATGTGGGTTTTGATGTCGCGGAGAATGTCGACCAATCTACGGTCTTCGCCAGAAGCAGATGTCGCTTTAGGCCCATTCGGAGCATGGTCTTTGCAGTAAGCCTTGGCAGATATCTCGAACATGCTCCGCAATAGAAAACAAAAAGCGTGAGGATGCTTATCAAGTTTGAGCCGCCGCATTTCCTCAAGGACGGTAACGACCTTTTCACGTCCATTCCCCCGAGGGGCGAAGTCCCGAAGTGTTTTGCTTACTGCCCTCGGACTATCAAGTGCAGCGGCCTTTGCCTGAGGTTTTGATTGCGACCCATTTTTATTACTTGCCTGATTGGCCTTTTTTCCCGCATTCTGCGCTGAACCCTTCTCTACGGCGAGAGGAGGGATGTCGTACTTTGTGAATGCGTAGTCCTCGTCTTTGGATCTAATATGTTCGAATCTAATTTGCTGTAAACCTATATCCCTCAAGATGTCATCTAAGGCAGTCTTATATTTTTTAATATTTGGATAGCTTTTGGCGAGGTCCGGCGCAGTCTCTACGCCAAGGCGCGGTGCCAGTCGCTTGATTGCCTCCTCCAATACGCTGAGCGGGTATTCGCCCGCCCACCGCTCCTTTTGTATTGAGTTGAGATTTTTTCCGCTAACAAGATATTTTTCGAACAGGTCGAGGGCAGGTTCGCTATCTCCACTTTCGTCTCGATTGTGTCGCGCACGCGCGATAGCATTCCAACTAACGCGGCCCGCTTTTTCGCCCTTGCCGTGAATAAGGGAAACCACCCTGTTAACCTGTTTTGCCTCTTTCAAATTGTAAATCGTACATGGAATCTCCTGATTGTCTTTCTTCCACTTCGCGGAGATAGCGTCGACAGATTCCTGGATATGAGGAGGCAAATCGAATGGGACAGACGAAATGTAGCCGTGAATTATTTTTAATGCGCTAACTCGTCGATTACCCTCTCTAACGACTAATTTCCCCGCTGTGTCGAGAACGATGATGTTTTCGGTGGGAAGACAACCGTCCGCAATTAAACTTTCCATCAGAGCCCAATACCAGTCCGTGTCGATCGAGATGAGTGCGTGGATCGCATCGATCTCTTTCTTCTGCGGAAGCGTCCGATAGTTTTTTAGATCGAGTGCTAACCCTCTGACTGGCAGCATTTTTGTCAATGGCATATGCCCCCCTTACCAAGGTATGCAACCGCATGCTATCACGGCTGCGCGTGAACAGAGGGTCAGGCTGACGTCAGCCGGCCTTAGACTGGCACTCCGCTATCGACCCAAAATCCAGATCAGTGATTCACGTAACCGCCATCCACCACGAGGTTGTGTCCCTGCAAATAGGGCGGCGCCCCCGCAACGAGATACATGATCGCCTCGGCGATCTCTTCCGGGTCGCCATATCGGCCCATGGGAATTTCGGCGAGGCGCTCCGCTTTGAGCTCGGGATGGGCCTTGAGCCGCTCGACATTCGTATCGCTCATGATCACGCCGGGGCTGATCGAGTTGACATAGATGTTCTCCGTCGCGAGTTCGTAGGCCATCGAGCGCGCAAGATAAATCAACGCTGCTTTCGTCATGCCGTAGAGCACGGCATTTTTCTGCGCGACCAGCCCGATCTGGCTCGCGACGTGGACGATGCGTCCGCCGCCCTGCTTGCGCATCGCGGGCAGCACGGCCTGACTTGCCAGGAACGCGGGACGCACATTGATCGCCACCATGCGGTCGAATTCTTCGCCTGAGAATTCGCCGAACGGCCGGTTGCATCGCATCACGGCGTTGTTGACCAGAATGTCGATCCGGCCGAGTGCTGCGAGCGCGGCGTCCACCATGCGCTTAGGCGCGTCGAGCTCGGCGAAATCGAATATGCCGCACGCGACGCGGCGATCGGGCGCGACGGCACGTACTTTCGCCGCCGCGCTTTCCAGTGCGGCATCGGTATCGAGCGCAGCGAGGTAAACATCCGCTCCCGCGCTTGCGAGCTTTTGCGCGGTCAGCAGACCGTTGCCACGCGATGCGCCCGTGACGATGGCCGCTTTGCCAGTGAGGTTGTATGTCGCGCTCATTCTGCTTTGATCCCCGCATCCTTGATTATTTTCGACCAGAGCGCCGTTTCGCTCTTGATGCGCGCAGTCATCTGCGCGGGCGTCTCATGCATGACGTCGAGGCCTTGCCGTTTGAAGCCATCCTCCACGTCCGGCGACGCCATCGCCTTCACGATCTCACGATTCAGGCGCTCCACGATCGGCCTGGGCGTGCCTGCGGGAACGACGATCCCGTGCCATGCGGTCACGTCGAAACCCGGATAGCCCGACTCCTGCATCGTCGGTACGTTGGGCAGCTCGGATGAACGCTTGGGCCCGGTCACCGCCAGCGCCTTCATCTGGCCGGAATTCACCTGCGGAATGACCGACGACAGGCTCGCGAAATAGAGTTTCGTCTCTCCCGATATGAGCGAGATGGTTGCTGGACCGCCGCTCTTGTACGGCACATGAACGAAATTCACGCCGGTGCGCACTTTGAAGAGCTCCGCCGCCAGATGATTAGGGCTGCCGACGCCGGCCGACGCATACTGAAACGTTCCGGGTTTCGCGGCTTTCATCTGCGCGACAAGCTCGCTCACCGAGTTCGCAGTGACGGCTTTGTTGAGAACGAGGATGAACTGAAACGAGGCGAGCGGCTGCACGGATATGAAATCCTTCTGCGGATCGAACGCGAGGTGCTCGTAGAGGCTGGGATTCACGCTGAGCGCGGCGCTGTACGCGTAAAGCAGCGTATAGCCGTCCGCCGGCGCATGGGCAACGAGCTCGGTCGCGATGTTGTTGTTCGCGCCGGGCCGGTTGTCAATCACAATGGGTTGTCCAAGCAATTGTGAAAGCTGGGGCGCCATGATGCGCGCTCCGGCATCGGCCGAGCCGCCGGGGGCTGCGCCAAGCACGAGCCTGATGGGGCGTGTCGGATAGTTTTGAGAGAAAGCGGATACTGAAACGCCGAGCACGGCCAGCGCCGCGACGACATGCGCTACGAATTTCACGGTTGGGTTCCTTAGATTACTCAAGAAGATTGCGCCGAATTCCCGGTGGACGTTTGCGGATGGGAACAGGAAATGGAAATAACTTTTCCCCATCTGTAACTATATCACCACCTAATCGGGGTCGGACCAGCGCAACGCATTGAAACATTGCGCTCAAGAGGGAAAATCCTCCAAAGGCATTACTTTGGCGTGGCCCGACCCGGACGCGCGAGCATCAGAACACCATCACGTGATCGACAAAATACGAGCCATCCTTTTCTACAAGAAGCATTTCAGCAACGAACTCTCCCTGCGCCTTCGTGAACCATTGTTTCCAGACGATCGCCGCCGCTCCGGGACGCTTGAAAACGGCAACGGGCTCACGCCGCGAAAAGTAGCCTTTCTCACGCTGATATTGCTCACACACTTTACGAAGGTAATCGGGAGTAACGATGCGTTTCATCCGATCCGTGAAATCGCGGACATGGCGTTCGTGGTCGATTTCGGTGGATGCTTCCATCAGGTTGTCCATGATCGGATTTGCGATCGCAAGGATCTGTTCGTTGGACATGCGTTCCAGGCTCATGATATTTCCTTCTGAGTGCCGGCGCGCTGCCAATTGCCGGCATCTTTTGTTCAGCGAATTAGCGATTCAGGACATTGGAAAGCTGCCAGCACTTGCGGGAAATCCACGGCAGCAGCACGAACCACTGCAGGTAACCGAGAACCGACAGCACGGTCCACAGGTACAGGCCTTCGGCGAAGGCGCTCGGCACGATATGGGGACCGAGATAAAGCTGCAACCGTATCCATACGCCCGCCATCAAGCCGGCGTGGCCGAGCGGAAAGCTCAGCCAATAAAGCGGCGTCAGCCACGCGAGCCCGCTCCGGTCGTTGCCGTAGAGTTCGGGACGCAACAGCGTGGCGGTCAGCATCACGACCGACGCGAGCAGCCACGCCGTCGCCACGATGCGCAGTAGCGGATGCCGCGAGAAAAAAGTCATTCTGGAGCGGTCGCTGGTAAGGAAAGCCATGAGTTGCTTATGCCGACATTTTTAGCAGGGAAAGCCACACTCTAAGACCGAAAAACATTTCGCTCCGGACAGGAGACACTGCAAGTGCATTACTTTGGCGTGGTCCGACCCGGGAGTTGAAGGGCGGCAAATAGTTAGATTTGCTGTAGCTGCCATGTAGCAACACTCTTGCTCAGGCGTTGTCGTACCCGAGAGAGGTCGAAAGACTGTTATGTGCTTTGGCCTGGGTAAGCAGCGCGTTGGCCTTGGCCTCAAATGTTTGCACGGCGTCGGCGCCCGCAGCGAAGCGGGTGGGCGGCTCCTTGAGCGCAGCGAGCTTCACGAGCGCGTCGGCGAGTTTGGCAGGGTCGCCGCCTTGCTTCCCATCCATGCCCTTCCAGGCCGCGACGATTTCCTTCGTCTTCTCGGCATAGTCATCGATCGAGGGCTTGGCGTATGTGGTCGAATCATTGGTGAGCAGCTCGGTACGAAAAAACCCGGGCTCGACCAGCATCGTGCGGATTCCGAAAGGAGCAATCTCCGGCGTGAGAGATTCCATCCACCCCTCGATACCGAACTTCGCAGCGGCATAGGCTGTGCAGAACATTTGACCGGCGATGCCCGCGGTCGAGGAAATGGTGAGCACCAGGCCGGAACGCTGCTTGCGCATCACCGGCAGCACCGCGCGAGTGACGTTCATCGGACCGAATAGCAGCGTCTCGATCTGATTGCGGAATTGTTCGGGGCTTAGCTCCTCAAAGAAGCCGGCGAAGAAATTACCCGCGTTGTTGACCACGACGTCGATTCGACCGAACTTCGCGACCGCGGCCAGGACTACTGCTTGAGCGTCCTCGGGACGAGTGACATCGAGTTTGATTGCAAGCAGGCCGTCGTGGTATCCGACTGCGGCCGCTACCTTCGCAGCATCGCGGCCGGTGGCGACAACGGCATGGCCGGCGGCCAAGGCGGCTCTTGTGATGTCGACGCCCAAGCCTCGACCGGCGCCGGTGATAAGCCACACCTCTTTTTTAGTCATGACATGTTCCTCATTTGGACTACAAGCGAGCAGAAGGCCGAAACGTTGCCTGCAAATCTATCTTGTAATTAGACGGCAGGGCATCCTTGATAACATGACTTGTCAAATTTCTGTCATGTTAATGCCGATTCTCCACCGGTTTTTCGCAAAATTCTAGGCCTGGCACGAATGGCCGGTATTGGCCGGATCGAGAGTGCTGCTGCAAGGTGACAATTTTCTCGATACCTGTCGCTGATGGAACAATGCATGCAGAGAATCTACGCCGGAACGACAGTATCTCCCACCTGAATCCCGCCACCCGCCACCGACAGCATGCCCACCCCAAACGTTGGCTGTTTCTGCGCAAAAGCTTTCACCAACGTCTGCATGACCTGTAAATCGCGTTCGCCAGTCAGCGGATTCGCGTGCGTGGCAAGACAGCGCGTCTTGGGCACCACGGTTTCGAACATGACACTGCCCACGCGCAGTTTGCCACCCACCCAGGATTGTTCGTGCCAGGGGGCCACGCCTTCGATCACGATGTTATGCCGGAAGCGCAGCTCGTTAAGGTTCGCATCGCCGAGCGCCGCGCCGGCGGACGCCAGACTCTCGCGGCTATGCAATGTAACCTGCCCGGCTTCGTTGTCCTGATAGCGCGGCGTCGTGCCGTCGCCCACCAGTTTGAGCGGCAGGTGCTTGGGTTGCCCCTGCAATGGATTTTCATCCAGCGACAGCACGTATTCGGTAATCGCTTCCACCATGCGCTGGCGCCCGAGCTCGTCGAGTGGATGATCTGCAAGCATTCGAGCGCCGGCATAAATGGTCAACCGCTGCGCGCGCTCATCAAATCGCACATTCAGCCGCGCGAGCCCCGGCGTATTCGCCAGCACCACGCCATGGTATTTGCGGCACCATGCGGTATCGGCCACCGGTGCATCGGCCACAGATGCATCGGAAAAGCGGAAATTAAGTACGCGATCGCCCGCTACGCGCCCGCCCGGCAAAACGGTGATTTGCTCCACCGGTTCCGGCGTAAACCCTTTTACAGGGTAACGATACAGTGCGACAACTTTGGGCATAGTGATAGTTATTCTACGTCGCGCTGCGTGGGTGTCGATTTGTCGTTAAAACGAAATGTAACAGCGGGCGTCCGATTGTGGCCGAAAGCGGATGTTGACCAAAATACTACTGATTCCCCGGCCCTCCATGACGTGCGTGGATTTCCGTAATGCTCATTAGATGGACAGCTACGCGTTACCGTCTTTCTGTCGGGGAAGGTCTCTAGGCGCGAATAGCCTAAAGACTGAGCCTGCTTACTATCGCGCTTGACCCGCCGGAGCCAGATCAAAGCACCGCTGACGAAGATAGCGATCGAAGTGACAGTTAAGCGTCAGTGCGCCGACGAAAGCGTGCATTTGGAACTACCGCAATGGGCACGAGTTCGACAAGGAACTCGGGAATCACCAATCCGAGCACCTGAATGAGGATACTGGCTGGCGCGCTTCCCGCCTTGAAATGTTTTGGTCGCACCTCATGAATCGCGGGCAGGTCTCGTGGGTTCAAGAAATACACGGTCATGGACACGATGTCGTCGAGCGTCCCTTCTTGGCTAGAGGCAGCGCGACGTAGAATGCTGCGCCGCGTTCGGCCCTACGCTCCGCCCACAAACTGCCGCCATGCGAGGTTAGCAGCGTGCGGCAGATCGAAAGGCCCATGCCTAAGCCGCCCTCCTTGCTGGTGTGGAACGGTTGAAATAAGGCCTCAACGTCGTCCGGCAAACCGACTCCGCAATCCAGCACGCCGATGTGCACCTCGTTCTGAGTGATGATAGTCGTGAGCGTGAGCTTGCGGTCTTCCGGTGGATTCGCCCCCATGGCATCGCATGCATTCACGATCAAGTTGAGAAGAACCTGCTGGAGTTGCACGCGATCCGTCATGGCTGGGGGAATGTTGCCAGTGGCGAGATTTGAGACGGTGACACCGCGGGAAATGAGATCGCTACGAGTGAGGCGAAGCAGTTCTTCAAGACTTTCATTCACATTCACAGGCTGAAGAACGACCTCGCCGCGGCGAATCATGGTGCGCAGGCGTTCGATGATCTCTCCGGCCCGACGGTCCTCGCAGACAATGTCCGCGAGAATGGCACTCAGCTCGACGAGATCGGGCACCTCCCGCGACATGAAACGCTGGGCCGCCTGCGCATTGCTGAGAATGCTGGTGAGCGGCTGGTTCAACTCATGCGCGAGAGAACCGGAAAGCGCGCTCAGAGAAGCAACGCGGGAAAGATGCGCAAGCTGCTCCCGCAGCTGCTGCGCCTCTGCACCAGCCTGTTTTTGGCGCGTGACGTCGATCGCTACTCCGAGTATTCTGGGAAGTGCACTATTCACGGCAGGCCTTGGGCGGCCGCGCACTGCAATCCATCGCAACGAGCCATCGGGCAGAATGATGCGATACTCAGCCTCATACGAACCGAAAGTCTCCAGCGCCTGCAGGACCGCCGACGCACCCAAGTCGCTATCGTCGGGATGGACGCGTCCGCCGAGGTTGGAAAAGCGAATGGGTTCGCCGGGCTTGAAGCCATAGAACTTCCGCCCTTCGTCTGTCATCCAGACCCTGTCGTTCGCTACATCCCAATCCCATAGCGCCAACTGCGCGCTCTCCGCCGCCAAGCTCATGCGCTCCTCGCTGACGCGCAATTCTTCCGTGGACCGTCTTTCGTCATTGACGGCGACCGTGAGCAACATCAATGGAGTGGTTGCCATCAGGAGGAACAATTGCAAGTTCAGTGCATTTTCTGCTGGGGTTTGCGTCAAGAACGGCCCGCGGCCCTGCATCGTTCCCCATATAGCCAGGATTGTGATGACCAGCATCGAGGCACTAATGCCTCCAAGCCCGAAGCGGAGCGCCGCGTAAATGAGCAGCGGTATGGGTAGATAGAGGAGCGCTGGCGAAGTATCCGGCCCGGCCGGCGACTGATAGAAGGCGATGTATCCGACCGCGAGGATGCCCATGGCAAGAAAGCCTGATTCAAGAATGCGCTTGGGTGCGGCTTTGAATTCTTTTGTGAATAACTGGTGGGCGCCGATCAAAATCACAGGAACCAGCACGATCGCCGTCACTCCATTCGAGATGCCTAGATTGCGCCATTCGACCCAGTAGTGAGTTCCGAAGCCATTGGAGACTGTGAAGGCTGCACCCCAGAAGGCCGTCCCAAATGGAACGATGGCTACCGCAATCAGAACAAAAATGATGGCTTCACGAAGATTGATGAGATGAAAAGGTGACTTGATATATGTGCGAATTCCGGCAGCCACCAGAACATTCTGCACAACGTCGAAAGCCTCGCAGTGCAGTGCATAAAGTGGCGGCCACTGCGCCTGTTGCGTAGCGAAGTAGTGACTGCAAGCGGCAGCCAGCGTGTAGGCCCACCAGTGCCTGGTGGGGACAAGCAGAAGAATAGATACAAGAACCGCGTGCGGAGGAAAGAATAGGGATACCTTGCTGTCTGGAAAACACAGGGTCCAAGCGATTCGCGTCGCCAGATAGTAACAAACACCTGTAGCCAGAATATGGACTACCGTGCCGGTTAGCTCATCAGGTGTCGTATCGGCTCGAAATTCCAGTTCGGCACTCGCCTTTGCTTGCGGGATTGCTTCCATCATTCGAGCCATTCGAGCGACATAACACTACCTTCCCGCCCAATAGGGACTGTAGAGAGCGGCCAGTCTCGCCATTGGTGAGATTCCAGTAGTGCGTAAACGAGCATCAAGACCTCATTTAACTTCTCTACGTATCAAGCAAGGCTCCAGTTCAATAATAGCAAATCCGTAAAATATGAACGATGGGCCAGCGGCTACGTCTGGGCGCTGCAAGCGCCAGATGGGTGACCGGATTGGGCGCTCGCATCCGGCTCGCCGTGAGTCAATGTTGCCCTGAGACGCATATACGTTGATCCGCTGCTGATAGGATAACCATTAATCGTCATTAACTTTTTACGGCAAGATCGAATTCTTCGATTGCCTTTCCAATCATGTGCATCGATGTCCTTGACCGTCCATAGCCATTGGCCGTGGTAATACAACAAATAAACGAACGGATGGGCGAATGTCCGTTCCTGACCGAAAGCGGACGTTGACCAAATACCTTTGATTTCCCCGTCCTCCCATGACGTGCGTGGATTTCCGTAACGCTCATGAGGTGACTAACGCCCATCCGCCATGAGCTTCACTACTGCAGTGTGAGCTCATACGTTCTGCCTTGAGTATCGATGCCCTTGAAAGGGTGCTGTATATCCCTAGGGTCGTAATGATTGTGGCGCGCTGGCTCATATATCGCACACGTACCTAGAGCCCATACAATGAAACATGCGCGTGTGAATTAAAAAGGGGCCACGCGCGAATTATGTTTTTGCGTTTCGCGGAACTAATTGAGCGCGGCCTCTGATTTGCACGGCCGTTACGTTGCCTGCCGTCTACGCTCCTGAAGCGATCCCCAGCAACGCCCTTGCGTCGGCGGGAGAAGCCACGGGACGGCCCCAGATGCGGGCGGTATCAACCCACTGCTCGACCATCGCGGCATTGCTCGTCGCAAGCTCTCCGGGGCGCAAATACACATAATCTTCCATCCCCGTTCTGACGTGCCCGTTCTCGACAAACGCCTGCATCATGAACCGCACATAAGTCTCCGGGTCGCCGGTCTGGCACGAGATGCTCCATTCCGAGCGCGGTGGCAGCCGGTCGATCAGGATCGGCAGCAGGCGGGCATCGGGATGCATGCCGCCCGGCACGCCGAACACAAACTGAATCATATAGGGCGGCTTGATCATTCCGGCCGCGATCAAGCCGAGCACCTCCGTGGGATTGCCCTCGTTGTCGATCAACACGCCGGCCGGCGCCTGCCCTTTACGGTTGTAGGCGACGCGCACCTTCCCCACCGCGATCGCACTGGATGCGAAGTCGAGCAGGATAGGCGGCGCATTGCGGCGTGGCAGGCCGACCGTTAGCGGGTTGGTGCCGAAGCGGCTTTGGCGGCCGCCGTGCGGCGCGACTATTGGCCGGCTCACCACATTGGTGAAATGGATCGACGCGAAGCCGGCGGCGATGGCTTGCTCCGCCCAGTGGCCGACACGGCCGATGTGATGCGTGTTGCGGAGTCCCACGATGACGACACCGTTGCGGCGCGCGCGCTCGACGGCGAGCTGCATGGTCTGAAATGCCATCGACTGGCCGATGCCGCGATTGCCATCCACTACCAGCAACGACTCGGCATCGGTGACTATCGAGATGCGCTGATTGAGCTGCAATTCGCCGGCCTGCAGCGAGCGCACGTAAGGCGCAACCATGCCCACGCCATGCGAATCGTGGCCGGCAAGGTTGGCGCCGATGAGGTGATCGGCGGTGAGTTGCGCTTCCTGCTCGGCACTGCCTGCCGCGCGCCAAAGGTTGGATACCCACTGGCGCATTTCTTCGGTCGGTAACAGTACTTCCGATTCCACTCGATGGCTCCTATCAGCAAAAACTTTCAAACGCGCAAAATCATATGCCACCGACTGGAATAGTCTCCCTCCCCTTCAAGGGGAAGGAATATTTTTTTGGTTCTTCGACTACTCGATAAGGTATTTAAGATGCCTTCTCGTATTACCGGCGCAGCGGACTCCATTGTAACGCGCAGCGGACAGCGCTATCCCTGCTTTATCCTGACGAAGACGACAGGTCATTCTTGACGCGCGACAACCAATTCTTTGCGTACTCACTCCGGCGATGCTTGAAGCGCACCACACGCACCGGCACTTCCTGCCTGTCCTGCGGCGCGCCCCAGAACTCGCGCAAGGTGGGCCCGTCTTTCACGCGGCGATCGTTGAACAGGAAGTTTTTCATTTCGTGAAACCACACGCGCCGGCCCATGCGCGTGTACCAGCGCATGCCGTGGCTCATCGCGCGGTCCGGATTCAGAAAAGTCCGCAAGAGCGCGCGCGGCCGCGTCTGCACGAGCACTTCGATCAGCTTGACCCATAAGTAGAGGCGCCAGGGCGGCATGCGGCGCGACGCCAGCACCTGGTGCTTGTAGTCCCATAGCCGCTGATCGAGCTGGATGACGCGGCGGTCCTGCGCCTGCCGGTAAAAGCCGGTCCAGCGGTGCGGCGTCACGAACATCGTCGTGATCTGATCGGCGTCGTACGAAATCAGCTGCCGCAGGCA
>Ga0206940_1068_pt1 | contig 14254 bp, 16 predicted proteins | sample Alteio_BWOrgHeat_8_FD_152963 | JGI IMG/M metagenome (GOLD analysis project Ga0206940, IMG submission 152963) | Enriched cells from forest soil in Barre Woods Harvard Forest LTER site, Petersham, Massachusetts, United States -... | ecosystem: Environmental > Terrestrial > Soil > Temperate forest > O...
TTTTCCTTGGGTGTTTTTTCGCCTGTCTTCCGATATACTCCTGGATTCGCGCTGACGAGCGTGGACCGGCCCAGCCAATGAGACAAACGCCGCCGGTGTGGTTAATTGCGTTTTCATTGCTATTGTTTTGGCTATTGGAAGTGTCATACGTTCTGTTGTGTCGGCACCAGTACGGTCGGCCGATTCCCGCAGCGGCTTGGGCTTGGACATTGTGGCTGCCGACAGGTTACTGCTTCGCTTTCTCGCTGATGCGGGCCGAAACTAAGACGCGATCAGAGGCTGAACGATTGCAAGCAGGAAAGTAGGAAACAAACGTGCGGTCTTCGACAGATTGTGGCGTTCTGTTTATGCGCTGTGGCTTGGCTCACCTGGTACCAATTGAATCATCTCGTCGCGCCGCAAGGTCACCGTATGCTGCTTCCCGATGTATTACAATATCCGCCGCTGTCTTAGTCTGGAGTCGTCTACGGAGCCCACGCTATCGGCCTTCTGCAAAAGTGGGATCTCTCGTTTGGAGGTGGATACTGATGGCGTGGTTCGTGATGTTTGCTGCCTTAGTGGGCTATGTCCTGTTCTGCACGACAAAAACTCACAATAGCATTTCACTTGCAGCTTGGGTCTATGCTCTCAGTACGCCTTCGTTGTTCGCATTAGGGGCGCGGGTCGATCCCGGCGATAGAGAACCTGCGGAAGATGTCCAGCCCTGAAGTGACCGGCAAGCCACATTAGTGGGACTGCGACGGACTTAAGGCCAGTTTCAAGCAACCAACGGCCTAAATGGCTTACGTGGATCGCGAAACGATTCGGCACGGATTTCGTTATCAAGCCGTAGGAACGAAACGAGTGTGCGAGGCGACCATGGCGCTTTCTGAATTGCAACAGCAAGCTTCGGCGCAAGACGACGTCACAACGTGGTCGCCGTTGCGCCGGGTCGTGTTTCGTTTTGTCTTCGTATATCTGATCTTATACAATCTACCGTTCCCGCTGGACGCGCTTACGATCTGGGTCGGGAGGCATGTGTTTCACCAGACCGTGGAAATCACGTTTAGCGGAAGCGGCGACACAAGCGCGGCTTGGATCCGTGGTTTCTGCATTCTGGTAGTTGCAGTTTTCGCAACCGTCATCTGGACGCTGCTAGACCGGAATCGCACACAGTACGACCGGTTGCACGAAGGGCTTCGGGTCTATGTTCGCTTCGTGCTCGCGTTGGCAATGATCTCTTACGGCGCAATCAAGGTGATCCCATCCCAATTCCCACTGCCGACTCTTCACCGCCTTATGGAACCGTTCGGCGATGCCTCTCCGATGGGATTGTTGTGGACATTCATGGGAGCGTCACCGGCCTACAGTATGTTCGCCGGTGCCATCGAGATGCTCGGCGGTCTGTTGCTTACCGCCCGGCGAACCACGCTGGTCGGGGCTCTTGTGTGCCTGGGCACGTTGAGTAACGTGGTCGCGCTCAACTTCTGTTACGACGTGCCGGTCAAGCTGTATTCCATTCACCTGTTCCTGATGGCCGCCTTCCTCGCTACGTCTGATGTGAAGCGACTGACGGACTTCTTCGTGCGAGGGCGTGCGGTGACCGCGGAACCGTTGCGTCCGCACTTTCGGAACCCTCGCCTCAACCGCGCCGCAGCCATTCTGCGAACGCTGTTGGTTGTATGGTATGTCGGCATTTCGCTGCTTCAGTCACACAACGAACGTTTGGATTACGAGAAGGACAGGCTGCACCACAAAGACGCCAGCAAGTTCCTTCTCGTTCGGCGCGGCTTCCATTGGGTCAACGAGGTTCCATACAACCGGTGATTATCAGGCGAGGCCGATACGACATATCCTGTCCTCCCAAGATTGGGAGCTGGGGGGCCGAGGCCAGACGTCTTCAAAGTGATTCTTCGTTGCATTCGCCTGCCTGGTGTGGTAAACTTCAGTGGGAGCCTACGCATGTTTCTCACTCTGGTCCTGGCGATCCAGCAGATGGACGGCGACGGTGATACGGGGCGGTTGTTGTCCCCGGTCCCGCGTGGGAAAAGCGACGGAGGCGAGGGGTACTGCGGTCAGAGCGATCAGACGCTTGTCCGGGCCGCCCAACGTGGCGACGGACAGGCTTTTGCGGCGCTCCATAAACGCTACTACACTCGCGTCTACCGGCTTGCGTACCTGAAGACCAACAATTCGGCCGACGCCGAAGACGTGGCGTCGGAGACGTTTCTTCGGGCTCTCAGTTCCCTTTCGCGGTTTGATTTCAGATCGGCGAACGCCGGAGCCAATGCGTCGATTTATCCCTGGCTTCATCGCATTGCCGTGAACCTGATCGTCGACTCCTGCCGCCAACGGCCACCGTCGTCGGTGGTGTCGCTGGATGCGCCTGTGATCGAAGGGATGCGCGATCTCTTAGGCGACCGTCTGCCGGGCAGCGCTGCCGGCATGTCGCCGCAGGAGATAGTCGAGCGACACGAGGTGCAGCAGTTGGTCCGCAGCGCGATTGCGGCCTTACCGGCGGACCACAGCGACGTTCTGATCTATCGGTTTCTCGGCGACCTTTCGCTCCGCGAAATCGCCACCCAGATGCGACGTTCGGAACCGGCAATCAAGTCGCTGTTGCACCGCGCGGTGGTCGGCTTGCGGGCAGAGATAAGGCGGCGCGTCGACGCCGTCGACCGATTGGAAATACAGGCGAAGCGCAAGGTTAACAATTCGAGCGAGGTAGTACAACATGTCGGAAGACGCTCTGGCGAACTACGTTGATGCCAGGTCGGTTCATGGCGATGCAGCGCCGCCCCCGGCGGACGAAGAGACACAAGGTCTCGTCGGCACCATAGTACTCGCCGAGGCTGGGCTGGGAACCCCCGCACCAAGCGAAGAGGCGGAACGGCAGTCACGCGAACGTTTGGTCACGCAAATGCAGGAAGGCGCTTTGTCCGCCCGACAGCTCCATCTCGACGAGCCGTTCAACATGGGACTGCTCGCCCGAATAAAACGCTGGCTCCGCGGCGACCGATAAGCATGCAGGATATGCGGCGTACGCTGCCGAATGATAGATGTTAACGGCCTTGGCCTGGCCTCCACGGAGGTTGATAAAGATATGCCTATCGTTGTTGGTGTGGCTTTTAAGCCCGTCGGCAAGATTCAATCATATGATCCAGACACGCTGAAGATAGCGGTCAATGACACGGTTATTGTCGAAGCGCCACACGGCACTCAGTTCGGTTTCGTAAAGATCGGCCCGCGCGCGGTCCCGGACAGCGACGCGCCGCCACCGTTGGCTAAGGTGGTAAGGCACGCGACTCCGCAAGACTTCAACCGCTACGAACGGGGCGAGCGGCGTCAAGCCGACGCGTTCCTGGTCTGCAAGCAGAAGATCGCGGCCCTCGGGCTGGAAATGAAGCTGATTGAGGCCGAATGGGCGTTTGACGACTCGCAGGTAACGTTCCACTTCGTGGCCGAAGGACGGATCGACTTTCGCGAGCTCGTACGCGAAGTGGCAACCGTTTTGCATACCCGTGTCTTGATGCACCAGGTTGGCCCGCGCGAACATGCGAAAGTGGTGACCGGGATCGGTCCCTGCGGACGGCCGACCTGCTGCTCCACGTTCTTGCGCGAGTTCGAGCCTGTGTCCATGAAGATGGCGAAGGGCCAAAACTTGACCCTCAATCCCACCAAGTTTTCCGGATTGTGCGGCAAGCTGATGTGCTGCCTGCGCTACGAGCACAACGTTCCTGAAACCGGAGAGCCCAGCCTGCCGCAGGTCGGCATGGTGGTGATGACTCCGATGGGCCGCGCGAAGGTGGAAGAGGTACAGCGCTACCAACAGATCGTAACCGTGCAATTGGAGTCTCAAAAGTTCGTCGAAGTGAGGCTAAAGGATATCGGCGAGGTCCCAAACTGCGTGGACCATACCGAGGGCGGCTGCGAGGATTGCTCATCGAGCGGCGTCCTGGACAACTGCGAGGTCCCAACGCGAGATAAGCCGACCAGTGGTCCACAACTCCCAATGGCCTGATTTATCGGTGAAACCTGGGTATCATAAAACTGCGGCTAAGGACATAGAGAATGAATGCGCTGGTTTCTGAACTAGAGGTAACGCCGGGTGACAAGCGTAAACTACAGGCACGGGCTCGCCGCTTGGCAAAGCGGGCGGAAAGCCTTGCCGGCGAAGGGCGGTTCGACGAAGCGATCGTCTATCAGGCGGAACTGGTCGATCTGCGCCCCCAGGACGTCGGTGCGGCGCTACGGCTGGGTTTGCTATACCGGGAAGCCAGGCGTATCGAAGCGGCCGTGATCGAGCTGCGCCGCGCGGCAGTTCTGAGCCCCACCCTGTGTGATCCCCGCGAAGCCCTGATTGAAACGCTTCTTGACGCGGCCATGTATGAGGAAACTATCTCCGAGGGCAAGGCGCTGCTGAAAGTGTCTCCGCGCAATGTCTTCGCCCGCGATGTGCTGAGCGTCGCCTATTTGCAGCTTGGCCTGCTGGAAAAAGCGCTGCACATGGCCACGGAGATGGTCCGCTTCGACCCGCTCAATCCCGGTCATCATTTCAAGCGCGCCCTATTGTTGCAACAGGCAGGCAATCTGAGCGACGCCATGACGGAGTACACGCGCACCCGCGATCTGGCCATGCCCGAAAGTGAGCTCCACTCCGACGCACGCGAGGCGCTGGAAGCGCTCGATGATTACCAGCTCCATCAGATCATGCTGCTGGCCGCCGAAGATTGGCACTTCAACCACCAATTGCGCTCCGACCCCGCCGGCGCGATCCATACGCGCGGGTTTACACTCAGCGCCGAGGGGCTCTCGCGGGCTTACTACATGGCGCAGGACGATAACCCCGAGCTCTCCGCCGGCCAGACCATGCGAACGGCATGGGGCGGCGTCCGGTTCTACCATTGATCCCCTTGGCATCTCTTGGATTAGGCAAGCGCACCTTGATTATGGGTGTGCTTAATGTCACGCCCGACTCTTTCTCGGACGGCGGTCTCTATGCCACGACGGAATCCGCTGTGGAATGCGGTCGCCGCCTGGTGGCCGAGGGTGCGGACATCCTGGACGTAGGCGGTGAAAGCACCCGCCCCGCCACATTCCAGGACGGTCTGACGCTCGACGTGGAAGAAGAGATCGGTCGTGTCCTGCCCGTAATCCGAGCCTTGTCCGCCGAATTCCCAACCGTCCCCATCTCGATCGACACCTACAAATCCGCCGTTGCGGCGGCGGCTCTCGACGGCGGCGCGACCATCGTCAACGACATCAGCGGCCTGACGTACGACCCCGGCATGGCCGCACTTGTCGCTGCGCGAAAGTGCCCGGTCGTGATCATGCATATTCTCGGTCAGCCTAAGGATATCCCCGCAGAACCCGTCTACGACGACGTCGTGACGTCAATCGCGGAGTTCTTCCATCGTCAGATCGAGTACGCGTATCGGCTCGGAGTCAGAGACAATCAGATATTGCTCGACCCCGGCATCGGCTTCGGCAAGAACGCGTCTCACAATCTTGAAATCCTGCGGCGCTTAAAAGAACTGACGGATATTGGGTATCCCGTGGTCGTCGGCGCGTCGCGCAAGCGGTTCATCGGCAAAGTCCTGAACATTTCCGACCCTCTCGACCGCCTCGAAGGCACCGCCGCCACCGTCGCCCTCTCCATCGCCTCGGGAGCATCCATCGTGCGCGTCCACGACGTCAAGCAGATGTCCCGCGTCGCCAAAATGGCCGACGCGGTGGTCAGAGGTTGGGTGGAAGAGGAGTCATAAGACAGACTTTTCCAGGAACACGACGCGGTCTGTCCAGGCAAGCTGATGGAATCTGTCCCATAACGACAGTAACGATCGTGTGAGAGTGCCAAAATCGTGGTTCGGAATTGTCGCATTGTCCACGAAAACGATCCCGGCATGGCTTCGGCCTTCGCTGTAGAGTTCGATCAGGAGGTCAGGAATAGTCTTCAAGTCGTAGGTGACGAGGGTCAAGTGCTCATCGTGGGCGGCCATCAAGAGCGCCTTATCTGTCTGACCTTCAAGAGTTCCCTCTTGCCACGTATGGACGCTCTCAATAACGATTTCAGGACCACTGCGCCGCACCTGGTCGGCCACTACCTGGGAAATATTCTCGTCGAGGAGGAAGCGTAATGGCATAGGTTAGCTACGACGTCCGCGCGGTCAGATTGACGTTTGCTAGATCATCATCGGTCAAAGTAACCCGCTCAATCTGGGGAATCAGCCGCTTCAGTCGCTCGAACCCTTGCTGATTTTCCCTGAGGGCAAGATCGATTTCCGCCGGGTAAGCGGCGTAGTAGGTGAGTGCCGCTTGTACTTGTTCGTCTTTAAGATTGAGATGCTCGGCTGTCTTGGCTATGTCCAGCTGATACCCATGGGCCACCATGACAACCTGCCAAATCTCCAGGCGTCCTTTGAGACAGGCAACCCGTTCACCATTGATGGCCCGGAATTCGATATGCGGGAATCGGTTTTGGCGGAGCCATTCATCGACAATCCGCGCGCCGACTTCGCTCACGGACCGCCGTTCCTTTTGGGCAATTCGCCGGACTTCCTCGGCATCGTCATCGGGCAGCCGCACCGTGAGAGCTTGTGCCATATGTCATCCTCTTGCTTCGTACCAATACAAGTGAATCAATTACAGTAATATAATACATCTGATTCATAGAATTTACAAGCGTAGGTTCTTATAAGCGGTTGTGCTGTCGTCTCGTTGTCTTTACGGCTGGGGCGAGGGCGAAGACAGGAACTTTATTGCGCCGATGGCGATAGTTCCAAGAAGGAGTACAAGCAGAACGATGCCGATGAGCGGTGTCCCCGACTTAAGGCGCCCCGGCTTCGCAAGTCCCGGTGCGTATTGGTCGGCGATTTGGTTTAGGGCCATAAACATTTCGGGCGGAAAGCGCATCGCGAGCGAATATGTAGCGACTTTCCCTGCGTTGTTAGCCGCGTTGTAGACGATACAGAGCTTGTTCTTCTTCGGAACCGTCGTGATTCCCTGGACCATATTCCACGGGATTTGAAGCACCTCATTGTGCAGGCAGCCATAGCGCATGATCAGATATGCGATGAACGCCCCAAACCCACGACAGAAGAAGAACGTGAGGATCAATACTGTTTGATAGATCTCAGCGCGTGGCTGAGCTCGTCCCTGAAGGGTCAGGCCCCAGGAAGCGATTCCAAGTGAACCCTCCCGGAAGTCGGAAAGGTTGCCCTTCACTTTTTCGTGTTTGTAGATAAAAGGGAAAAACACCGGCGTTTCCGGCATGTTTCCGGGCGGCGGCGGCCATGCTAACGGCGGCGGCGGCCAGACCTCGGCGTTATTCGGCGCCGCCGTTGGATCGTAAGGGTCTTGAGCCGGCGTTTGTTCGGAATCCATCTGGTTCCTTGTCGCTGCTACGGGATGAAGTTGCCAACCAGGACAGATTTACCGGGTGCGAATAATGGCTCGACCGTTTCGGTAGTGCGGTAGATGGTCACGGAAGCATATCCGGTTTCGGTGGGTTGCCGATGGACCTCAAGTTGACTGTCAACTAAATTGACGATCCAGTATTCCACAATGCCGGCGGAAGCATAAAGTGTCGCCTTGATCGTCCGATCATCCTTGAGGCTGCTGTCTGAAACCTCAACGATCAGCTTGATGTCGTCCGGGCCTGGCTTGTGCGAGAGATAATCACGCCACGTTCCGACCACAACAGCCACGTCGGGCTGTGGGTCGCTCGGTTTGTAATCGGGACCGATGGCAATTGGAGCCTGGTTTCTTATGGAGAACCCGGCGCCAAAAGCTTCTCGCAGAATGTCGTAAGTAGGCTCAGTGACGGCGGCGTGCGGATCTCCGATGGGCGCCATTTCGATAATCTCTCCCTCAATCAACTCAACGCGCTTGTCGCGGAACAGGCCGGCATCTGCCATCGTGTAGTATTCGTCACGCGTGAACAGGTGCCGGTGCAAGCCGGTGACGCTCGATTCGAATGTCGATCGCACTTCATGTTCAAGAATGGCGGTCATTATCGTCCTCACTGAATGAGATAACTATATTCTACCCCGACTTATCGCAGCCGCTCCCGGACATACGCCGCCAGTTCGCTGACGGCAACCCGCTCCTGGGCCATCGTGTCGCGGTCGCGGACGGTGACTGTGTCCAGCAGGCTGGTGTCGCCATCGCGGCCCTGGCCGAGCGTGTCGTAATCGACCGTCACACAGAGCGGCGTGCCGGCTTCGTCCTGTCGGCGGTAGAGCTTGCCTATGGCGGCGGAATCGTCGTAGACGGTGCGCATGTCGCCGCCGGATTGCAGCATCTTCTTAATCGACTTCGCCTTTTCCACGATCTCCGGCTTGTTCTTCGCCAATGGCAGCACCGCAACCTTGATCGGCGACAGGGCCGGCTTCAGCCGCAGCACGGTCCGCGTCTCGCCGTTCTCCAGCAACTCCTCGTCGTAGGCTTCCGAAAGGGCCGCCAAGACACCGCGATCGACTCCGGCAGCCGGTTCGACCACAAACGGGACGATATGCTTGTTACTCACGTGGTCGAAGTAGGTCAACTTCTCGGTGGAATGCTCATTCTTCATCGCCTTCTCGCGCGTGTTGTCGGACAGCGGCAAGTTGGCCTGGTCGCGCGAGTGCGATCCGAGGTCCCAGTCGGTGCGATTGGCGATGCCCTCAAGCTCGTCAAATCCCAGCGTCGGGAACTGGTAGAGAATGTCCACGGTCCGCTTGGAATAGTGAGACAGCTTCTCCTTGGGATGCTCGTGCAGCTTGAGCTTCGCTCGGTCCAAACCGACCTGGTCAACCCACCAGTCCATGTGGTTCTGTATCCACTCGTCGTGAATACGCTCGTCTTCGCCGGGCATCACAAAGTATTCAATCTCCATCTGCTCGAACTCTCGCACGCGAAACAAGAAGTTGCGTGGCGTAATTTCGTTTCGGAACGACTTCCCTTGTTGTGCGATCCCGAAGGGGAGCTTGCGGTTCGTCGAATCGAGCACGTTCTTGAAGTTGACGAACATGCCCTGCGCGGTTTCCGGACGCAAGTACGCAAACGATTCGTCGTCGGCGACGGGTCCAACCTGCGTCTTGAACATGAGATTGAAGGTACGCGGCTGCGTCCAGTCTCCGGGCTTGCCGTCCGCGGGGTCGAGTACCTTGGCGGCTTTCAGAGCGACCTCCGCTTTGGCAGGATCTTCCAACAAGATCGTCGCCAGCATTTCGTAATCGTCCGTCGGCGCCGTGCCAAAGTTCGTCGCGATCGCGGTACGAATCTCGGTGGTCTGATCGCGAAGCAAGTGGTCAAACCGGTATCGCTTCTTTGTCGTGCGGTTGTCGATCAGCGGGTCCACAAATCCCTTTTCGTGCCCCGAGTATCGAAGCACGAAGCGATTGGTCAGCAGCGCCGTCTCGATGCCTTCCATGTCGTCGCGCTCGTACACGTTGTGCTTCCACCAGAGTCGCTTCAGATTGTTCTTCAGCTCGACGCCGAGCGGGCCGTAATCAAACGTCCCTTGCATCCCGCCGTAGATCTCGCTCCCCGGAAATATAAACCCGCGTCGCTTGCAGAGCGACACGAGTTGTTCTAAGGTTTCAGCAGCCATCGTTGCGTGGTTCCTTTGTTCTTTAACTTGTATGGTCAGATGCGAGCACCGCCTCCGACCGATCCTATCGTAGGATGGGCGTCCCTGCCCGTCCCGCACTCTCTATGACGGACAAATGTACTATGCTGCACTAGTCTTGCGCTCAAGAGCGGATATCCATTCATCAAAATGCCCACATCTATTCCTCAGGCGGGGGATACTAATTGCCCTGGCTACGTTTGGTCCTACGCTCCCCTTACTATATTCGTAGGTTTGATCAAAGTGGATGATACGCTTTGAAGGTGCTGTCTCTGGGCCGTCGTTCACATTTTCAGGTTCCCAGCTATCCCCCAACGAATCTCTTAGCAATTCTACACCGAGTGGATCTAGCCAGTTCTTGAGTTCATCAAGGTCCGCCAACAATAATGCCTCGTACTCATAAAGTTGAATATAAGGCAGAAATCTATCGTCTCCGAAGGACTTTAAAGCTTCATTTTCGATACGGTGAACGCGCTGCAAGGGTGTTTCTCCAGGTTGGGTATTAATTGATGGCCAGCCAGTCAATTCGTAGAGATCTACCATTGTCGTCACTAATTCAGGCGCATCTCGTTTTGTGAGCTCGTCTTCAGCGGCGTGTTTGACCATTTCAAAAGGGACATTGCCAAACGCCACTCCCGACACCGGCAATGGAACAGCCTTGACATCTGCAGGGAGATAAGGATCGAGGACGTTTTGGACAAAATAGTACTCAGTCCTTCCTTCACAGAGAACTGTGATCTTCAATGAGCTCCTCCCCCCGTTACGTTCATTTCGTATAACTTTCCGAGATCGAACCGTTCAAGCCATTTACCGAGCGCGCTTGCATCGAGTCGTTTGAACAGAGATTCGCCCCGACCGCTTTCGTTCTCATGTCGTTCAAGAACAATAATGTCATCGGGTTTGTATTCTCTTATCAGAATCGGTGACTGCGTGGCGACAATAACCTGTCGTTTGAGTGATATTGCTTTCAGGAGACCTGCTACCAAACCAATTGCTGCCGGGTGTAGACCAAGTTCGGGCTCATCAAACAGCATTATACTAGGCATGTTTTCCTCGGGCTGAAGCAATGCGGTAATGAGCGCAATCGCTCGTATCGTACCATCGGAAAGCTGATGCGGCCCAAATTCGAGTCCTGAGCGATCAACCCAGCCCATCATAAGACTCCTGGAATTGAAAGTGCTTGGCTCTAATATGATGTCCTGGATGAAAGGTGCTACAAGTTGCACCGTATTCAGTATTCGCCTGTAGTAGGCAGGTTTGTTTTCCTTGAGATGAAAGAGAAAGACCCAGAGATTTCCACCATCGCTCATAAGATAGTTTCCGGGCCTGGTTAGGTCCTGGCTCAAACGAATATAAGCCTCTCGGCTAGTATTGTGAAAGTGATAGACCTTGAGCTGCCGTATTCTGTCTCGGAAACGAACTGCTTCTCGCCGAAAAACAGAATCCCCTCTCTCGCTTGCTATCGAAAGGATCTTCGATTCTTCATGAGGTGAACCAAGAGGTCTTTCGCTTGGTGCTGTATTACCATCTGCAAAAAAACGCCAAGCTTCGGCGGAATAAAAAAGCTTTTCGCCCTCCTGTCGTGTACCCTGTCCGAAGGACAGCTCGAAGCTGTATTCGCTCCATGATTTGGCTGCTGTTTGAGCATCAGACAGTTCGACAAACCGAAGCTCTGCAGACATTTTGGGAGATGATGAGGGCCCATAGTGCAGAATCTGGCTAGCTGGCCCCAATGTCTTCACATAACCTCGAAGATTCCCGGAGTTTGTCCCAAACGCAAAACTTTGCATCTGGAAAAATGATATAAAGTTTGACTTTCCTGATCCGTTGGCACCGATGAGTACATTAAATGGGGTCAACTCCAGATCGAGATCGCGGATACTCTTGAATCCTCTAATATTAACTTTTTGAAGTCTTTCGATTGCCATTTCGATACGTTCTCCACGTCCCGTTAAGAAGAATAATGGTGCCTCGTGCTTTCGGAGTTATGGCTTTACCGAACTTCGGCCCCTTGCGCCCGATGTGCGGCAGTTGAGCTTCAGCCGATTGTCGTCGAGGAAGAACCCCTTGACGATGGTCGGATTGGCCGCTTTCCATGCCCGGTTAGACTGGATCGACGTTTTGAAATACTTGTATTGCTGCTCGCCTAAGTTTTGCTAACGATTTCTAGGTCGGCGGTGCGAATGCCGGATTCAGTTGCTTCCGATGGTAGAGTACAGCCTCACGCGCCCGGAGCACACGTTCGCGTTGGCTGGCGTCGTCCCCAATCAGCTCGCTAACTTCCGGCGTGTTCATCATGATAAGTCCTACTTCTGTGTACTTGCTCGTCTGACTGGCGTTGTCCAAGATACGCAGCAGTTTCTTGCTGACTGCTTCTTGCTGTTCGAGTTGTTGCCGGCCGACCGCAGTGGACTCCTGCATTAGGACCGTCCGGAAATCTGGCCATATCCACCACATAGGCCTACGGGTTCTCAAAGCCGCGTCGGATTCCAATCTCCGTAAGGCTTGCTTCATTCGGATTGCCGGGGCTTCGATATAACGGGCGATCTCGTCAAGCTTGTGCGAGAACGACGAACCATATTCGTTTAAGGTTGAAGCGAGTGTATCGCACGCCTGACGAAGGGGCTTCCGCTTGTATTCTTCGGCAACCGCCCCGCCTGCCAAAGCCCCGCCAACGCCGCCAACAACGGCTCCAATCAGCGCGCCGATAGGACCGAAGAAGGCTCCGAGCGCTCCACCAGCCTTGGCGCCAATTACACCGCCTCCACCCTTGCCGATGGTGTCCGCGACGCCGTGGTTGACTGCCACTGACACATCGCGTCCCTGCTTCACAGCATGCCAGTTTCTACCGACGGTAACTGCAACCGTCACCCATGGAAGGTGCGCTCCGATGGCATGTGACGCAGTCTCGCCATGCGTCGTAACGATTGCGTGATGAACCGCGCTTTCTGCGGCCGATTGATGGAAACCGTGAAGAACTTCGATGTTGCCACCAGCATAACCATGCGCGTCGTCTGGCACGAGGTAAGTAACATGGCCGTGGGCAAGAGCCTCAGCCTTTATCGATCCGATGTCTGTAATCGTCTTGGCGTTGGTCGCGTGATGGTCGACGAGAAGATCCCAAACAGGCTGGGTTGCAGTATGGGCCACCTGGACAACGTGACCTTGTGCCAAAAGCAGGGATGCAGCCTGCTGCTCACCGACGTAGCCGACGAGGCGGTCCGCAAACCCTCTCTTGCCTACTTCGCTCAGCGCATCGTAGTGATTGTGGAGGAATTGAACAAGTTGGAATCCGTTGTTGATTGTCGGCGACGAGCTGAATGCCGCAGCGTGGATTACGTCCGGGTCGATTGTGGCCCAACACCAAGCGTACTCCGCCGCGATGAAGCCGCCATACACCCCAAGCTCCGCGATATCACCCTTTGACAGCGGCCAGGACTTTCCAGAGGTGCTGCTGTCCGTAGAAACTTGCTCCCAGGCAATACGTCGTAGTGCATTCAGTCGAGCCTTGCGCACGAATGGCCAAACAAGCACCACGCCAACGAAACAGGTGGCGATGTAAATATCAAGCAGTGGTATTGTAGTCATGTACATCCCTTGCCACTAAGGATAGAACCGTTTGCGAACTAATACATACTCCGCTGCAGAGAACGTTTCTGGGTCGCAAGATGCGTTCGCGCTCTGTTCTTACTCGTTCATGCTTTCGCTCTGCGCCTGCTCGTCTGGAAGTAATACACTCGTATCAACTCCACGACTATCGAATACCTGCCTCGTCTCAGCCATATGACGCAAGCTACTTGCCAACTCATCTGCACGTATGTTTGGATCCCCATAGCCTGCAGGTAAATTCAACGCCTTTAGAGAAGCCACGAGTTCCTGGCCCGATTTTGGTTTTCGTGTCGCGACATATGCCATTCCTTGGTTCTCTGTGCTTGGCACCGGCTACCGAACCTCGGCCCCAGCGCCGACGTGGGGCTGTTCGGGTATCAGCAGGATCGCTTTGCCGTCGGCGTCGGTGGCGGCGAGGAGCATGCCGTTTGAGACGATGCCGCGCATCTTGCGCGGCTCAAGATTGGCAATCACCACGATCTTCTTGCCCGGCAGATCCTCCGGCGAATAGCTCTGCGCGATCCCGGCGATGAGGTCGCGGTCGGTTCCCTCGCCGACGTCGATGGTCAGGTGCAGCAGTTTGTCGGCCCCTTGTATCTTCTCGGCCGTCTTAATCTCGGCGACGCGAAGTTGCAGCTTCATTACGTCGTCGATCGTAATCTTATCGCTTACAGGCGCCGCTTCTTCGGCGGGCGCCGGTGGTGCGCTGACTTCAGTCATCGGTTTCTGTCTCTCTTTCTTATCGATGCGCGGGAAGATCGGCTCGGCTTCTGCCGCCTTCGTGCCACTTTCGAGCAATCCCCACTGCGACGCCGTTTGCCACGCCGGCACCACCGAGGGATCCAAGCCGAGTTGTCGACGGATTTGGACCGACGTGTAAGGCAGGAACGGCGCGATAAGGACGCTGGCAATTCGATTGGCTTCGAGCGCGTTGTAGAGCGCATCGGTGACGCCCTGCTCGTCCACCTGGTGGGCAAGGAAATCTACACGCGGTTCCACGCAACACTCTGGCCCGCGATGCTGATGGGATTGGACCTGCCGCTGCCGAAGCATGTC
>Ga0206940_1069_pt1 | contig 14234 bp, 14 predicted proteins | sample Alteio_BWOrgHeat_8_FD_152963 | JGI IMG/M metagenome (GOLD analysis project Ga0206940, IMG submission 152963) | Enriched cells from forest soil in Barre Woods Harvard Forest LTER site, Petersham, Massachusetts, United States -... | ecosystem: Environmental > Terrestrial > Soil > Temperate forest > O...
TACTCGAAGCCCGTTCGGATTTCGCCACCGAAGACAGCCAAAAGCATTTGACCGCAGTTTCGTGAATCCCTCATTAGCGGGTGCCATGCCCATAGCTCTGGATGGGCATGCCGACGACGTTCGGTTTGCGATCACCCGATGTTCAGGCGGTTCGAGATCGATGGGCGGGAACTCGTTGGAAACTGGCGAAATCGCGGGCATCCTGGTAAAATGGGAACTGCCGCAATGACTATTCGCCAGTTCCTTCAACGTTTCGGTAAGCCTGTCGCAATCCTGCTGATCGCGTACTGTGCGATCCGCACTGTTCACGGCAGCCTGCACGATATCACTCGCCTTCATCCCAATCACTTTGGTCCGCTTGCGCTGGCGATGCTGCTTTTCGTCGTTCACTACCTCATCCAGGCCGCCGGTTGGTGCCTTCTTGTCCGCTCCCTCGGCCAGCCGCTCACCGTGCGCGACAGCGTTCGCATGTACTTCCTGAGCCTGATCGCGCGCTGGATGCCCGGACGCATCTGGTACACTGCCACGAGGCTCTACCTGGCGCGTCAGCTGGGACTATCGGTCACAGCGGTCGCGTTCGCCATCGTCCTTGAGCTCATCTACATTTTGATCGGCGGCGTGGTGACCACCGTGCTCTTTGCCGGCGCTGTCCTGCGCGGGATTTTGGCAACCGGCGTCGGACAAACTGTGCTCTACGGCGTCGTGGCGGTGATCGTCGCCGCGGGGGTGCTCGCAATTCGGCCTGCAACGCTGACCTCTCTAAGCCGGCGGCCCACGTTCCGTAAAATCATTCGCCGCATCGCCGGCGAAGATCTTACGGATGCTAACCAACCCACCATGAAGACGAGCGCCAGCCTGTTGCTCATCGCCTATTACACGCTCTTCTGGATCTATTCGGGGGTAATGTTCGGCGTCCTCGCAAGCGCGTTCATACCCATGAACTCCGAGCGCTGGATAGCCTGCATCCCGGCATTCGCCGGCTCCTGGCTGATCGGTTTCTTCTCGATAATCACTCCGGCCGGGCTGGGCGTGCGTGAATTTGCAATGACCTTAATGCTGAAGAGCGCCACCGGCGGCGCCGCCGCGCTCGTATTGTCGATTGCGTCGCGCCTGGCCATGATGTTCACCGAACTCGTTCTCGCCGGCATCGCCTTTCTATTCCTGCGTGACCAAGCAAGTCAAATGCCATGGAATTCACCGACTGCTACCGGTGCAGGAGGGTCTGGAATTCACCTGCCGCCGGACACGCTCCCGGACGCCAACGAGTTGTTGGACGATACTGAACCGTCGCCAACGGCACGGAGCGTTTAGCGAGATCGCATGAAGCTTACCAGGTAGGTGGTTTAGTAAACAAACCTCGCGCGTCACTTAAGGTAGCGGGAAGTTGGCTCGTGTTAAGGTGCCGAACGTCTATATTGTTAAAACTCGTGGCAACGCTCTGAAGCTTATAATTAGGGCGGGTATTGGACGGGCGGAAGATATGAACAGGTTTCCCTAAGTCCTTGCAGACAATTCGTACAGCTTCGGCTAGGTCGGAATCGTTCGAGACAAGAACGGCGGCATCAAACCGGCCTAGGTGGGCGTCATGAACAAGATGGGTGGCGATATTCACATCTGTACCCTTTTCTTCCGAACGACGGACCAGCACAAAGGTCGGTGATAGACCTGTGATCGGACGGCCAGCGCGAAGTTCTCCCTCAATGTACGCTACGGACGCCTCTTCAGGTAGCCTGATCTGCCTCGTTTTGAAGTGTCCTTCGACGATTTCAACCGAGGGAAGAGTCCGAATCGCTCGCCAATACAGACGCTGCCTCACAGGTTGTTGAGGATCGTCGAAACGCCTGTCTACTTGGGCGGTGAAGAATTTGATCTTCTTGACTTGGTACCCAGGGCACAGCTTTTCCGAGAATGCGTGAAGGTCGAGCCACTTGAAGGCCGTTCCTCTTAAGGCGCCATTATAGAGGTTGAAACCATCTATGTAAACTGAAATCTCCACAGTTTATCCTTCGTATCCGTCCAAGTAGTAATTGCACCCACTATCGCCTGCCCTTGACTTTTAGTTCAGATGTGTCATAATAAAGGCATAACCCGCTCATGTTTTAACATGAGTTGCAGAACCGCCTCCGGGCGGTTTCTGCTTTTCAGGTGGTTAGAGTACCTCGACGCCCTAAACAAATGGACTAAGGAAAGTTGCACATTGCATCGGATGTTTTCTTGACTTTCATAGTATTCCGTTCCTGCGGCCCTATTCAACCGGCAATGTATTAATGAACCTGGCAAGTCGCTCAGCTTCGGATGCTGTTAGGTCGTCGGGAAGATTGAATACCGCGTAAACGTCGGGCCGACGTAACCTGTACTCATGCTTGATCCATGTGGCTCGGGACTTTTCTTCGTCCAGTCCGTCATCACATTCCGCAGTCGTAACATCCTCCCCTAACGTCGACGGCCCTTGGACATCGCACGTGGCTTTGCCAACTTCGATCACATTTACTTCCCATATAAAGCGTGACTTCTGCCCTCTACGTCCTGTCTTGAACGTTCCTAGACCGATGTTTTGGAACTGCTTGAAAAGGCCAATAACCTCGGCTCTAGGTGCCGAAACGCTATCAACGATGGTTTCTTTGCTTTGCCTTACTCTTCCTGAAAACGTTTTGAACAATGAGCGTGCAATGCCGTTTTCCTGTGCGAGGCGCCGAACCAAGCCTTCATCGAAGGTGTTGTCCATATCCTGCCACTCCAGTACAGATCTTATTTATTTGGATACGTTATAATATACACGATATAAATTGAAAATACAAGTCATTTTTGGCTGTTTACCCCCTGTATTTGAATATTTATCTAAATCATTGATATTTTTAGGAAGTTTAAGCCAATACGGGTGTATAACCGGACGAAGTTATACTAACTATAACTATCTTTAAATTAATTATGTCTTGATGTGCCGAAGGCATAGGCCTCAAAACAAACGAACCTTGACGCCGCTGGTCTCTCATGTCATGATAGCATTGTGATTGGCAGGAGCAATATCATGGCGGAGAAACGACCAATTTACCCAATACATCCTGGCCAAATCCTGGCCGATGAGTTAGCCGAAATTCAAATGACCACGGCAGAACTGGCCCGCGAACTTCACGTGCCATCCAACCGGCTTTACCAGATCATTGCCGGTCGGCGAGCGATGACCACCGATACGGCGTTGCGTTTGGAACAATGGCTGGGGGTTGAAGCGGCGTTTTGGCTGAATCTGCAAAAGAGCTATGAGCTTGACGCATCGACGGAGGATATGTGACAAGAGAACGTGCTGAAGAGATACTAGACGGTTTCAAGGGCAAGCGAGTGCTGGTGATCGGCGACGTGATGCTTGACGAGTATATTTGGGGGAGCGTGAACCGCATTTCGCCGGAAGCCCCCGTCATGGTTGTCGACGCCGACCGTTACAGCCACGTTCCTGGTGGCGCCGCGAACGTGGTTAACAACATCTGCGCGCTCGACGGAGCGTCGGCGGTCGCGGGGGTTATCGGCGACGACGAAGGCGGACGGGCATTGAAAGGGGCGCTCGACAACGAGGGTGCGGATACATCGGGGCTCCTCGCAGTAGCCGACCGTCCGACGACGCGCAAAACGCGCGTGATCGCTCACTCCCAACAAGTGGTTCGGATCGACCACGAGCGTCGCAACCGGCTTCAGCCGGAGACGGCCCAGCGCCTGCATAGCTTGATCGCCGAGATTGCCGGGACCGCCGACGCAATCTTGCTCTCCGACTACCAGAAAGGCGTTCTGGGTACGGAACTGATCGCGGACTGCGTCCGTTTGGCTGGAAAAGCCAAGCCACTTACCGGTAACTTGAAGCCGGCTGCCCTTGGGCCTCACGCCTCCCTGACCTGCCTGACCCTCAATTTGCAGGAAGCGCGGATGGCAACCGGAATGGCGGCTCTGGACTCGGAAGAGGATATTCTGGCCGCCGGGCAGGCCCTGCTCGACAAAACTGGCTCCGCCAACGTCCTCGTGACCCGCGGGGCAGACGGTCTTACCCTGTTCTCGGCAAACGCTCCTGGAAAACCAGTCCATGTGCCGGCCCATCCCGTCGCCGTCTACGACGTTGCGGGCGCGGGAGATACGGTCATCAGCGCACTCACACTGGCGCTGGCCTCAGGCGCAAGCTCTATTGAAGCGGTGACCATCGCCAACTACGCCGCCGCCGAAGCGGTGAAGAAGGTGGGCGTCGCCACCGTCACCCGCGCCGAGATCCTGGCGAGCATCCCATAGACCCCCAGAATCTTTTCGCTTGACAGATATTGCCCGTCGTGATATTATCTCTATATAGAAGATTGTTCTATATAGAAGTAAGCGTAATATGTGTGATACCAAGTACTAACAAACAGCCAGTAAAATATCGGGAGGTCGAGCGAGCGCTCCGACAGGAGATCGCGGCGGGGCGATGGAACGGGGGGGATCAACTCCCTGGTGAGTATGATATAGCTCGAACCTATAATGTGTCGTACTTGACCGTGCGGCAGGCGGTTGCGACGCTTGTGAATGACGGCACTTTGTTTCGGGTCCGCGGCAAGGGCACATTTGTGGTCGATAAGGCGTCGTCGGAGCCGATCGCCACCACTCGGCATCAAATGGCGCTGCTCTTTCCCACCAACTGGATGCGAAGAGACCCATACTACTTTCCGGATATCCTCCAGGGCTTCCAGTACGTCATGGATAAGGGAGGGCACCACGTATCGCTGCTGAACGACAATATCGCCGACGCCCCTGGTGGACTTCCACCGGGTAGTGCCGTGGCCTGCCTGTTGGTTGACGACGCCCATGTGCAGCTGGTGGAGCGCCTGAGAGACAGCGGTCATCGTGTGCTTGGCATCAATCGATACACCGGACGACGCTCCATCCCGAGTGTCCGCATCGACGACCAGCATGGTGTCGAGCTGGCCGTCGACTTTCTTGTCTCACTCGGTCACGAGAGGATTAGCTTCCTGCGCGGCCCGGAAGGCAATCTCGATGCGACGGATCGTCGGGACGGGTTCCGTTCGGCTGTGGCGCGCCACAACCTGCAGATCACCAATGAAGCGGGGGACGACTTCGGAGAGGCTGCGGGGCATGACGCTGCCCAGGAGTTGCTGGCGCTTTCGAACAGGCCCACGGCGCTTATCTGCGCAAGCGATCTCGCGGCCATCGGCGCCATTAGAGCGGCGGAAGACTTGGGGTTCTCTGTGCCGCGCGATCTCTCGGTTGTCGGATTTGGCGACTTTTCTGTCGCCCATTACGTGCGCCCTAGCCTTACCACGATCCGTCAAAGCCGGGTCGCCTTAGGACGTACGGCGGGCGAAAGGTTGATCCGGCTTGCGAAAGGAGAGGACGTCACCGATGTAGTGCTCCCGGCAGAATTGATCGTACGCGAATCAACTGCGGCCCGTGCCTAATGGGAATCTCCAGGCCTCCGATAGACCTGAACAACACGCCCGTTTGAATCGCGGCCGAGCCGCGCTGAAGAAAGGATCTGACAATGCAATCCGTACGCAAATATCATGCATTTACACTGATTGAACTGCTCGTTGTGATCGCGATTATAGCGATTCTAGCAGCCATACTCTTTCCCGTATTCGCGCAAGCCAGAGAGAAGGGCAGGCAGACAATGTGTCTGTCGAACGAGAAACAAATCGGCCTCGCGCTCATGCAATATACGCAGGACAACGACGAGTCGTTCCCCATGGAGCAGTATTTTGATACGAGCGGCATACCGCACGATTGGGCGAATGCGATTTATCCCTACGTCAAGAACGGCACCGGCCTGAATTACGCAGGTAATGTAACGCTGCAGAACGGACTAGGCGGTATCTACGCTTGCCCGTCGTTTCCGCGAAATTCGGAACCCTCGCAATACGGGATTAGTTTGTGCATCTCGCGTCCGGTATATGCCAACCAGGCCGCCAGCACGGTATCGCTTTCCGACATCGACAAGGTTTCCGATCGCGTAGCCGTCCTCGAAAAAGGTACGGCATCGACCGTTGGCTACGACCACAGCTTCCCCGATTTTGAGGTGGGTCAGTGGAACTGGGCCGGTTACCTCGCCGGGGTTGTGGACGGATCTGCCCCGGAAGCGCACCTTGAGCTTGCCTACGACTTCGATCAGGACGCCACCGCTACACCGACCTATCCGAGCCCCGGTGTTATGCCGCGTTTCCGCCACCAAGGTCACTGCAACGCACTGTTCATCGACGGTCATGTGAAGACGATGGGCCGCGGACAGTTGAGCTGGGCAAAAAACATCTACATACCTGGCGTATACGAAACCATCCCCACTGGCGGTCCAGGCTACTACGGAGCGCCGTACTAGAACCGGCAATGCCGCTTCCGGCGCTCGCGCGCCGGAAGCGGAGATCAGGAAGGGAAGACGTGATGACGTACTATCATAAGCCGTTTGCCTTTGCCCTTGCAATCTTGGCCGCAATCCTCTGCGGCTGCGGCAATAGGTCCGGTCAAGCGGCTGCGGGGACGAAGGCTCCGGCTATCCAATACGGTAATGTAGCGACCGATCCGCGAATACCGGCGGACCGTCGAGCAGCGATCCAGACGGCGATCGACCAGCAGCAACAGAGTATCCGGCAGATGGCGGAAAAAGCGCACCAGTCCGGAAAATAGAAGGGAGAAACGTGCGACAGACCATTTCCTGATCTCAAACTAACAGTCCGCCCTAACTGTGCTTTTTAATAGATTTGCAGTACAAAAAAACAAGGAGAAACTATGAAGTTAATTCGACAGTTATTGTGTTCCCTGGTTCTAATATCCGTCGGCAGCATGGCGGCTTCCGCCCAGAGCGTCAATTGGAAAGGCCACACCTGGACGCTCAACAACGGGTCCCCCATCGGATCCTCAGGTCCGGGGCAGATCAGTGGAAGCGCGAGCAACATCACTGTAGACGGCAGTGGGTTTCTCCATCTCAAGATCAGCGGATCAGGATCGAGTGCCAAGGGGTCCGAAATGTACAGCACGGACAAGCTGGGGTTCGGCAGTATCTACTATGTGTTCCAAGGCGCGATAACCGCCATGCAGCCGCAAGTTGTCCTGGCCGGTTTCACCTATGGTCCCGCAGCCGGTGTCGGAGTCGACGGCGAGAACGAGCTCGACATTGAGTTCTCGAAATGGAACAATACGGCGGGCAACATTAACGGGGATTTTGCGTTCTATCCAAGCACGGGGCACAGAACCGGGGTTAGTTCGTTTGGCGACGACTTTCTGATTAATCTTGGCGGCAGCAATGTCAACACGTGCCGCATCGACTGGAACTCCACGAAAGTCACCGCCAGCATCTGGACCGGAGTCGTTTCCCCCACGGCCCCTACCAGCACGGCATTGAAGACGGATACGTTCAACGGGAATACAAGCACGATCCCCCAGTCGCCATGCCCCATGTTGTTCAATCTCTGGACGTTCGGCGCACTTCCCACCCAGGCCTTGGATATTGCAGTCCAGGACTTCCAGTTCATTCCACAGGGCTCCACGTCCAGCTCGACCTCGTCTAGTTCGACGTCCTCAAGTTCCAGCAGCGGCGGTACGCTCACGGCAGGAGTCCACACGCTGACTCCGCAGTGCGCCACCGGCTCGCGTCTCGACGACAGCAACGGTGGTGGCACGGCGAACGGCAACCCCGTCCAGATCTGGACCGCAACCGGAGGCTCCGCACAGAACTGGAACTTCGCCAGCGTCGGCACAAACGCGTGGAACGCGGCCGTAATGGGCCCGTACTGCCTCGACGACATGGGCGGCGCTCAAGGAGTGCAGATAGCCGTTTGGAGCTGTAATGGTGGCAACAACCAGCGGTGGACGTCCGCGGCGAGCGGTTCGAATTATACGTTCAAGAGCGGAAGCGGCCTCTGCATGGATGTCAACGGGGCCGGCAGCGCCAACGGCACCAAAGTCCAGAACTATGTATGCAACAATTCGAACGCTCAATTGTGGGCGGTCCATTAACGAAATTGCGACCTAGTGTCGCGTAGAGTTCTTAATTGCGTCCTGAGAAATGTGATTTTCGCCGCAGGCAGGTTTGCCCGCGGCTTCTTTTTTCGAACAGCGTTGCGCTCCGGCGATCGACCTCGGGTATAATGGAACCGATGCGGGTGTAGCTCAGTGGTAGAGCGTCTGCCTTCCAAGCAGAATGTCGCGAGTTCGAGCCTCGTCGCCCGCTCCACGTTTTCTTCGGGTTTTGTCCCCGTAGCTCAGTGGATAGAGCAACTGCCTTCTAAGCAGTTGGCCGCAAGTTCGAGTCTTGCCGGGGACGCCAGGTTCCTAACTTCGTCCGTTTCTCACCATTCGAGAAGCGGATTTTTCTGCTTTGGTGAGCCGTCCGCATGAAAAAAGTCATCTTCTTTGACCTTGGGAATACGCTGGTGCGCTATTACGAGATGGTGCAATTCCCAGGTATTCTGCAGCAAGCAATCAACCAGGTCGATCACTTTCTGCGTGAATATGGTTGCGTGATGGCCCCGACGGAAGCGTTTTGGCAGCATATCGCCGACGAAAACCATGAAGCGGCGGACTTTCGGGTAAGACCGCTTGCGGATCGCTTGATCCGAATTTTCAATCTCGACGGTGATCTGTTGGGCCCGGAGCACACGGATAAGATGTGTCGCGCGTTCATGGCGCCGATCTTTGGATTGGCCGTCTGCTACGACGACGCGCTTCCGACACTGACTTCCTTGCGGGAGCGCGGTTACAAGCTCGGTCTCGTCTCAAACAGTCCGTGGGGAAGTCCGGCGAACCTTTGGCGCGAGGAATGTGACCGCCTCGGGCTGGCGTCCGCTCTCGACGTCCTCGTTTTCTGCGCCGATGTCGGCTGGCGCAAGCCGGCTCATCCGATTTTTCGGCATGCCATGGAAAAGCTGGGTGTATCCGCCGCCGATTGCGTCTTCGTCGGCGACGATCCCCGATGGGACATCGCCGGTCCGACAACGATTGGAATGGACGCCATTCTTATCGATCGTCGCGGCATCCCCACGCAGAACGGGATCGATACGATTAACAGCCTTACCGAACTCGTCGGTCGTTTCTAAGCCCTCGCCCCCGATTAGGATGTGAGACAAATCGAATTCGAAAGCGTCATTTTTGATCTTGACGGCACCCTCACCGACCCAAGGGAGGGGTTTGTCAACAGTATCGGATTCGCATTGACGTCGCTGGGCCGCGATGTCCCGCCGCCTGAAACGTTGCATCGGTTTATCGGTCCTCCGATCCACTCTACGTTCGCCCACTTGCTCGGAGACAGCGACCCCACACTGGTCGAGGCGGCGGTCACCTTGTACCGCGAACGGTTGGGAGGCGATGGGATTCGAGAGAACACACTCTATCCCGGGATCGAAGATCTCCTGAAATCGTTGCGACAAGACGGCAGGCGCCTCTTCGTCGCCACCGCAAAGCCGGTCGTCTTCGCCTCCAGGATTCTGGAACACTGCGCGATTGCACACTATTTCGACGGCGTTTACGGAAGCGAACTCGCCCGAACGAACACGAAGAAGGCTGAATCGATCCACTCGATCTTGATCGACCACCGCATAGCGCCAGCCAATGCTGCGATGATCGGAGACCGGGAGCACGACATCCATGGAGCCCGGGAGTGCGGTGTCTATTCGATCGGCGTGACCTACGGCTACGGCAGCGTCGCCGAATTGACTGCTGCGCGAGCGGACATATTATGCAACAGCGCAACAGAATTGGCTGAAACCCTCGTACTATTGCGATCATAGGTCGCGCAACCAATGCCGACAATGGTGAATGTGCAAATCTTGCCATTCCTATTGTCCAGGCGACATCCATATTCTGAGACATGCGAATGGCTTACCATAAGACATTCAAAGGTTTCAGAACCATGTATAAAACGACGAGAGGCCGATTCACCCAATTCGCGGGTGTTTTGGCCGTGGTCTGCGCTACTTTCGCGGGCCATATCAGCGCACGGGCGGAAGCCCCCTGGGTTCCCCTGCCCGGACACATCTCCGCCGCGGCTCTCAACGCGCAGCGAATTGCGCCGATGGACAATCAATCGGTTGTCACTCTGGGAGTAACCCTACCGCTTCACAATCAGGCCGATCTCGACCACCTGCTGACCCAACTCTACGATCCGACTGATCCGCTGTACGGTAAGTACCTGTCCAGCGTCGAGTTTGCCAACCGCTTTTGCCCGTCCATGGCGGAATGCGCCGCCGTTTGGAACTATTTGCGCGCCCTGGGCCTAACCATCACCGCGACATCGACCAACCGCACGTTTATCGAGGTCACCGGACCGGCCGCGACGGTTGAGCGAGCCTTCGGCGTCCACCTCTTCAACTTGCGCTCAAACGACGGCCGCTATTTTCACGCGCCAGACGCCGATCCGTTAGTGGCCCCTCAGATGGCCGATAAAATTTCCGCGATAATCGGGCTGGACAGTTCACCGCTCTGGCATACCAATTCGGAACAAGTTTCTCCGGAAACCGCAGATGCCTTGCAGCCATGGCAAGTCGGTCGCGGACCGTTGGGAGGCCTGGCCCCCATCGACATCACGACGGCCTATAACCTCAACGGGGCCAAACTCGCGGGCTCCGCGACCAAATTGAACGGAAGCGGTCAGACGATCGGCCTGTTCGAACTCGATGGATATCATCAAACGGACATTAACGGCTTCGCGCAGTTCTTCAATTTGGCTCCGGTGCCGACACAAAATGTGATGATCGACGGCTTCGCCGGCACGGCGGGGAAAAACGCATCCGAGGTCGTTTTGGACATCGAGCTGGCAATGTCGATAGCGCCGGGTGCGAAAAAAATCATGGTCTACGAAGCGCCAAACTCCGGCATCGGTGTGCTCGACGCTTACAACCGAATCGCGGCGGACAACATCGCCAAGCAGGTCAGTACGTCGTGGGGAATTCCTGAGAATGAAACCTCCATCGGGATGATCCACGCCGAGGCGAATGCTTTCAGCCAGATGGCGGCGCAGGGACAAACCGTGTTCGCCGCGACGGGAGACAGCGGCGCTTACGGCGACGGCAAGCACCTGGTTGTGGACGACCCATCGTCGCAGCCAACCGTTACGGGTGTCGGCGGCACGCAACTCTTCCTGGCGACCGACGGCAGCCACGCCTACAAGAAGGAGACGGCGTGGAACCATGGCTCGGTGAGCTATGGAGCCGGCGGAGGGGGCGTCAGCCTTTTTTGGTCAAAGCCGGCCTATCAAAAAGGGGTCGGTTTCTCGGCGGCCGATCGCAACACACCGGACATCTCGCTCAACGCCGATCCGTTTAGCGGATACTCCGTCTTTTTCAACAGCGCCTGGACCATCTACGGCGGCACAAGCTGTGCGGCCCCGCTCTGGGTAGGATTCACCGCGCTGGTCAACCAGCAGCGCGCCGCTCGTGGCGTCAACCCTCTCGGTTTCGCCAACCCCGCACTCTACGCAACTGCTCACGGAAGCCGCTACTCCGCAGACTTCCATGACATTGCCGACGGCACAACGAACCTGTACTACCCTACAACGGTCGGCTATGACAACGCAACGGGATGGGGCAGCTTCAACGGGGCCAATCTCATTCCCGACCTGGCGGGCATTCCAGTAACGCAGGCCGGAGCAGTGACCATTACCGCCAGCCCTTCCGCAACCGCAAGCATGACCGGGGTGACCATCGCGTGGGGCACAAACATCCCGTCCGACTCACTCATCAACTACGGACTAAGCCCAACGTCACTCGTAAGCGCCAGTCAGGACTCGACCCCAGTAACGTCGCACAAGTTCAAGTTGACCGGGATTCTGGCTGGTCGCATCTATTACTACACGGTGACGTCGACTGCGAACGGTCTCTCGGTCACATCCGCCGCGAAATGGTTTGCGTCCCAGTGATTATCCTGGTGGTGTGCACGGCGCAGATACCCGTCATCACCACTCGCATCCAATAGAAACTTGACATATTGTATTATATATGATACAATATCGTATGAGCGATGCCAACTTTGAAGTCAAATTGCTCGAGTTGGAAAATGGTAAAGTGCCGTTCGAAACTTGGTATTATGAACTAAAGGATCAGAAGGCGCGCGTTTCTATCCTGTCTCGTCTTACTCGCGCCCGATTTGGTAACTTTGGCGACTGTAAATACTTTCATGGCATCGGCGAATTAAAGATCGATATCGGACCAGGTTACCGCGTTTACTTCGCATTGCACGAGAACGAACTTATCATACTGCTTGCCGGAGGCGTTAAGAACGAGCAGCAGAAAGATATTGATGCCGCCGTCAAGCTTTGGAAGGAGAATAAAAATGAGACTGAAAGATTTCGACGAGACTTTCGCCCCTGACCTCAGCAATCCCGAATTTGCCGCCGCTTATCTCGCGGAATGCCTCTCATACAATGAGCCGGAGGTATTCCTGCTTGCTCTCCGCAACGTGATACAAGCCAATAGCAACATGTCCGAAATCTCCCGAAAACTTGAGGTTAGCCGCCCAAGTCTCTATACAGCCTTATCGGAAGATGGAAACCCGACCTACCACACTCTTCGAGACGTTCTCGGCACGGTTGGTCTGCAACTCTCGGTCACACCTGTTCGTGAGGTGGTTGCATAATGGAGACGGATGCAAAGCGCCTTGGCTACCCAAGTCCGGCGGCGAAGGCGGTGGCTTCGGTTTCGTAGGTGTTGAAGGGGTTCTTGAGCTCGAGGTGTAGGCGTTTGCTCAGGTAGATGAGGTCCCAATCGATCACGTAGTCGCGTGAGTTGGTGGCGAGGAGCTTATCGATGACGATGCCGCGACCGCGGGCGCGGGTAGTGGTGGGTGGAATCGTCGTCGCTTCGTAGATGCGCATATCGGTGGTCGCGCGCTTGATCAAGCCGGACTGTTCAAGGCCGTAATAGAGGCTTGTCTCCGGATTGACATTGTGGTACTCAAGGTCGAGCGAGTGCAGGATGTCGTCGCCCCACTGCACCGCGCCGTTTTCCGACGCGATAAAGTCTTCCATCAACTGACGCTTGGCCACCCAATCGAGCTTATCCACGAGAAGACGCGGGTCGCGGTCGAGGCCATCGAGGGTGCTCTCCCATTCGGTGAGAATGTAGTCCGTTTGCTCGTCGCGACCGGCGTAGCGCTCCTTGGCGGCTTCGAGATAGAGCCGCTGCAGGTCGACGGCCTTCATGGTGCCGCCTTCCTTGCGCTTGACGATCCACTTCCAGCTTGTGTCACGTGAAACGCTCTTCAACGTCTCCAGTGGGTCGCGCAACTCCACGTCACGCAGCAGCACGCCCTCCTCGATCAGGTCCAGGACAATGCTGGTGGTGCCCACTTTCAGAAGCGTGGCGTACTCGCTCATGTTACACTCGCCGAAGAGAATGTGCAGGCGATGCAAATTGGAGTAGTTGTAGTACGAGTCCCACTTGGGATTGATGATGGCACGGTTGAAGCGGACACGCGACGAGATCGTTTTGACGATATGGTCCGCACGCTGTGAAAGCTGGTATTCGATCGTCGGATCGACTTCCACGCCGTAGAAATTGCCAACCCATTGGTAGTCCACCTCGTAGTCCGAGATGGTCATGATATTGTTCTTCAGGCTTTTGTAGTTCAGCCTGTGTCCGCCGACCCGCCCTACCCCGGCATAGATCTGACGCGTGACCAAGAACGGCAGCAGATACGAAAGGGCTTCCAGGAAGAAGCGGTCGTCGATGGCCACCAGATAGTTCTCATGACAGCCGAACGTGTGCCCGCCAAAGTGGTCCACGGAGTTGGAGTGGAAGGATACCGCATTGGCCAAACCAAGCTCACGTAGCAATCGCTGCAGGATGACTCGACCGGCTTTATCGTAAGCGACCACGTCGCGGAAGTCGGTGCATTCCGGTGTCGCATATTCCATATGCGACCCGACCGCATCGATGTACAGACGCCCGCCGGAACGCAGAAACCCGCCGCAACGGGCGGGCTCAAAGGCGTAGTCGCGCGCGTGAAGATCGATCAGGCCGAGCTTGTCCTTGTAGAAGGCGTGGTCCTTGACCTGCTCGACGATCATCTCGGCCGTGCCCACGGAATCATCGGTCACCAGGCAACCAAACTCCGTCTCAATTCCGCAGATTCGTTTTTCCACCACGTTCTAGTATATCCTCAAGCTGCCATCGGCAACCACTGCGGAGCGGGCGGACCGCCGTGCAGCGCAAAATTGGCTCGGCATCCACCAAAGCAGGGAGCGGGCGGACCGCCGTGCGCAACGAAAAGCTCCCTCTCTATCA
>Ga0206940_1073_pt1 | contig 13408 bp, 8 predicted proteins | sample Alteio_BWOrgHeat_8_FD_152963 | JGI IMG/M metagenome (GOLD analysis project Ga0206940, IMG submission 152963) | Enriched cells from forest soil in Barre Woods Harvard Forest LTER site, Petersham, Massachusetts, United States -... | ecosystem: Environmental > Terrestrial > Soil > Temperate forest > O...
TCTTTTATAAAGACGATGACGGAGAACGCATGGATATTTCCGAATACAAAACCGATGATTTTTTCGCGTTGCTCTCCGAAAACCAGTGGCGCAAAGAAGGCCGAAAAAATGCGGAGCGCGCACTGACATTTTTGATTGAATCCGCCCGACGGAAACTCGAACAAGGAGATCTCGAACAAAAAGACCGCATTAAAAGCATGCTGCAAGCGCGACATCGGTTGGACCGACATGTGCCGGCCAGACTGGTTCTCGAAACGCTTTTTACGCAGCTTGAAAAAACCATATGACCAAAAATTTCTATCTGACCACGCCACTTTACTACGTGAACGATGTTCCGCACATCGGACATGCTTACACCACCATTGCGGCCGACGTGCTGGCACGCTGGAAACGGATGAACGGGTCAACAGTTTTTTTTCTGACCGGCACCGACGAACATGGCGCGAAAATCGCGGCGGCCGCAGAAAAAACCGGAGAATCTCCACAGGTATTTGTCGACCGCATCGCGGCCGAATACCGGCGGATGTGGAAAGTCCTCGGCATTTCCTACGACGATTTCATCCAGACATCCGAACCGCGCCACAAAAAAGTAGTGCAAGACGTGTTTGAAAAACTCAAGCAAACCGGCGACGTCTACAAGGGAATGTATGAAGACTGGTACTGCGTTCACGACGAGTCGTATTTTTCTCAAGCCGAATTGATCAATAACAAATGCCCGAGTTGCGGACGGGACGTTCAGCGGCTCCAAGAAGAGAGTTATTTTTTCCGGCTCTCGAAATATCAAGAGCCGTTGCTCGCGTACTACGCCGCACATTCTGAATTTTTATCACCGTCGCACAGGGTGAACGAAATCATCAACTTCGTTCGCTCCGGATTGCGTGACCTCTCGATTTCGCGAACGCGCGTGTCATGGGGAGTGCCTGTGGTCTCCGATCCCGCGCACGTGGTTTATGTTTGGTTCGACGCGCTGCTTAATTATATTTCCGCGCCAGGTTATGTGCCGGCCGCCGGCAATACCGCGCCGTTTTCCGATCGGTGGCCCGCCGACGTGCATTTGGTGGGGAAGGAAATTTTTCGTTTTCACACCGTCATTTGGCCCGCGATGCTGATGGCGCTCGGACTGCCGCTTCCCAAGCGCGTGTTCGCGCACGGCTGGTGGACTGTGGAAGGAACCAAAATGTCCAAATCGCTCGGCAACGTGGTGGACCCGCACAAAATGGCGGAAGAATACGGAGTCGACGCGTTCCGCTATTTCTTGCTGCGCGAAGTTCCGTTCGGGGCCGATGGAGATTTTTCCGAAAAATCCCTGCTGGGGCGATACAACGCCGAGCTCGCCAACAACCTGGGAAATCTTTTACAACGAACCGTCACATTGATAACGAAAAATTTCGGCGGCGCGATTCCCATCACACCAGCGCCCAGCCGGTTGTTATCGGACTTGTCCGCAATAACCGCTCGGATAGACGCGGCTTACAACGCATTGGCGTTTCACGACGTGCTCGAAATTTCTTTTTCTTTGATGATCCGCACAAACAAATATATCGACGAAGAAGCGCCGTGGAAACTGACGCCGGATCAAAAAGAGAAATTGTCGATAATCTTGTTGGAATGTTTTTCCGTTCTGAAAACATTGTGCGTGTTTCTTTCTCCATTTATGCCTGGAAAAATGAATGAAATGTGGGAAAAATTGGGTGAACGTTCATCGCTCACCGAAACGGGACCAAAACTGATTGAATCATTCAGAAAAGGACAAATTCCACTTCCGTCCACTGGTCAAACGGTGATCAAAGGCGAACCGCTTTTTATGCGCAAAGGAGATCGTTGGAAATGAAAAAAGCAAAAAGTGTTTTGGTTATTGACGATGAAGATTCGGTGCTCGCGGCCATGAAGGACCTGCTTGAAAGCAAAGGCTACGCAGTCCTCGAAGCCAACAACGGCGTGACTGGATTAAAACTCCTGACGGAAAAAGCCGTGGACGGCGTGGTGTTGGATCTGAACATGCCCCGAATGGATGGATACATGTTCATGGAACATTTGCGAAACCGCTGGGCCACGGAAGGAATGGGCCGCCCCTTTCCCAAAGTGTTGGTTCTGACCGCTGTCGACAAAAACACCGACTTGGGACTCGCTCGAAATTTGGGTGCCACGAATTTCATGAACAAGCCGTTTAAATCCAGCGAGTTCATTGAGGCCGTTAAAAAACTCGTCCAAAGTTAATCTTCTGTTCATCTTGCGTCTGTCATCGTTCTATCACGGCCCACGGATACATAAAGGCCATGGAACGACGAAAGCACACGCGGTTTTCAGCGACCGCTTTTTTAAACCGGCCGGTGGTGGTCATGCCCATGCCGCCTTACATCGGAAAAGCTCTTCGCGGCAAACTGATTGATTTGTCCGCCGGTGGACTGGCGCTACTGATTCCGCAAATAATTCCTCTCGGCACCAAGGTTCACATGAAGTTGACTCTTCCCGACCAAACGCTGATCGAATGCAACGGTGAGATACGACACATGCTGCCGCGTGAGCGAAACTATTTGCACGGTTTGCAGTTTGACGGCGTGGCGGCCGAGATCGCCACGCGAATTGAAAAAATGTCCAGCGACTACATCGATTGCGAACAACGCATCGTGAACAACCACCTCTCTCCTTGCATCGGCAACCAATGTGCGTTCTTCACCATGTGCACGAAAAAAGAACGCACCGATCATTTTCTCCATCACGAAGAAGATTTGCTGTTGTCCATCTCGCGGGTTATTTCCTAACGTCAGGCTCGTTCATCATTACGAGCATAAAAAAAGGAGATACCATGACCCGCATCACCTTACGTCTTGCCGTTGTCGTCGCATCCATTTCTTTTTCGGTTGCGCTTTGCCGCGCCGACGCGCCCGCATCAACATCCAATACAACCGCTGCCGTTCCCTCAACAACACAAACTTCTCAGGAGCCCAAAATCATGGAAACACCATCCGGACTTAAATACATCGACGTCGTCGTCGGAACCGGAGCCACGCCAAAGGCCGGACAACAAGTGACCGTGCATTACACCGGCACGCTTGATGACGGCACCAAATTCGACAGTTCGAAAGACCGCAACCAACCGTTTCAATTCATTATCGGCGTGGGACAAGTCATCAAAGGTTGGGACGAAGGCGTCATGACCATGCAGGTGGGCGGCAAACGAACGCTGATCATTCCCGCGAAACTCGGATATGGCGCCAGTGGCGCCGGCAATGTGATTCCTCCGAATGCGACGTTGCATTTTGATGTGGAGCTCCTCGACGTAAAATAGTGTGGTTTGATACACACGCCCATCTCAGCGACGCAAAGTTTGATCCCGATCGCGCCGATGCTGTTAATCGCGCGTATCAATCGGGTGTCATCGGCATTGTTGAAATAGCCGACGGTCCAGAAGAATGGCCCAAAGCACAAGCGTTGGCCCACGACAATCCAAATCGCATGTGGTGGGCCGCAGGTTTGCACCCATACTACGCGGACCAATCGAATGACGCCGTCTGGACGGAATTAAAGCACATCGCATCCGACCCGCAATTTGTGGCGGTGGGGGAAATCGGCCTCGATTACGCGAAGTGTCCGATTGCGCCCGACGTTCAGCAGCGCGCGTTCCGACGAGCGCTTGATCTAGCGATCGAAATCAATAAACCGGTCGTCATTCATTGCCGTGATGCGTATCAAGATTTGATGCCGTTGTTGCGAACCTATGCGAACGCGTTCAAAAAAATTCATCCCGATTCGCCCGGCGTGGTCCATTGTTTTTCCGGCGATCAAAGCGCCGCTGAAGAATTGATTGCGTTTGATTTTTATCTCGGCGTCGATGGCCCGCTGACATATCCCAATGCCCATGCGCTCCGAAAAATCATCCAGCATGTTCCGCTGAAAAATTTGGTCATCGAGACCGACAGCCCTTATCTTCCACCGCAATCGCAGCGCGGCCAACGCAACGAACCGTTGCAAATTGCGACGATCGGCAACGCATTGGCCGTTTTGAAAAATCAAGAAAAAGAAATTATTTCCAAACAGCTCCTCCAAAATTCGCATCGACTCTACCGTCTAAAATAAATTCGCCGTTCACGCCGAGGGTTTGTCATGGGTTTATTCCTTGAAACAAACCTAAAATGTACTTACGTTTTTGAACGTGAATGCGGTCCTAACGTTCTTTGTTTCAAAGACGCGCCGATCCGTGCGTCTTGCATTGAGCCTGATGATGGCGAGTGTTTCCATTTCTTTTGCCGGGTCAACGCATCATCGTCATTCTCAGCTCCCGGCCGATCAAACTGCTGCGGCGGCGCCCGCCGCTTCCGACGATCAAAAACCGACAACTCCCGAAACGCCCAAAGCGGATCCCACTTTTATTAGCCATTTGGAATCGGTCTCTCATGATGTCGATGTGAAACGCGAACACGACAATGGATGGAAAAAAGCAAAACCAAAAACCGAGTTGGCCACCTCCGACAAAGTCCGAACGGGAAGACGATCGGTGGCGCGACTTAAATTGGGCGACGGATCAAAGGTCTTGCTCCTTCAAAATTCACAGGCGGAAATGGAGAATCTTTCTTCCGTCGAGAAAACGATCAAATTATTGAAGGGGCGCGTGCGCGCGATTGTCGCGAAGATCCATGGCGGAAACCATTTTCAAATCAAGACGCCGGTCGGCGTCGCCAGCGTGCGCGGAACGGATTTCGAAGTGGGCATCAGCGAAGACGGACAACAAATGGAAGTCTCCGTGAACGAAGGCCAGGTCGGCGTGGGTCGATTGGGCGCGTTGGCCAGCGAAGTCGTGCTGAACCCCGGCGAGAAAATTAAATTCGGATTGGACGGAAACATCGGCAACCCGACGAAGATGGGCGGTTTGCCGCTCGACAACACGGCCGTTCGCGAAGAAGTGATGAGTTCGCGGGTGAAAGACAACGTCGTCGCGATGGCCGCCGAAGAGTTGCGCAACGCCGATTATCAAACCGGCAAGTCGCTGATCGACGTAAATGGACAGCGCGTGCGCGTCGAGCAATACATCATGCGACCGCGACCCGATCAATTCAAACTCGTCGTATTGAACGAGCGGCCGGAGCGGTTTGATTATTTCACCTACAAAGGAACGTTCAACCAAACTTTGCCGGCGGATCTTTCGATCGCGCTCAAACAAGTTGGAGGAAAACTCGGCGCCACCGCGCCCGATTATTATTTGACCGATTACGAAACATTGATGTCCAACACGCTCGACAACATCACTGATAAAGCTTCCGGCGGCCATTTGGTGAAAGTCACGTTTGACGGAACAAACTACACGCTCACCGACAACACGGACAGCAGCAACACGCGCACGATCGCGGCGGCCGCGCTGCAATCGGACGGCTCGTACAAAATTTACAACCCGCTCAGTGACACATTCGGATTGGTCGCGGCAGCGAACCTTAACGACGCCATCAAAATCGGCGTATTGGATTATCTCTCTGGGACGTATCGCAATCTATCGTCGGGAGACACCTACTGGAAAACGCGGTTCAACACATATTCTTCTTTCATCAACGACTCCGCGAAATTGGCTTATGCCAAGAAAAGTTTTGTGACGAACACGCTCGCGATCAATTTGGACGCGACATTCAGCAACGCCCCGATCACGACCGCCAGTGAATTTCCATCGGGCGCCGACAATCTCCACAATCGATTGAGCGTTTATTATGGGGACGGCACCCAAACCGTATATGACAACTACATCATCGCAGACGACGGCAGCGTCGTTCCGACGAGCACGCTCAGCGGTTCTTCGAGCAGCGCCGACTATAAAAACAAACTCGATTTGTACAACTATGAAACGATCGTCACCGCAACGGAGATGGGCGGACGAAAAATTGATTTGGTGGTGGACCCGCGCATCGGCACCCAATCCGGATTGATTCAATAATTTTGGAAAGCAAATGATGAAAGCACGCTCGGCCTTAACAACTTTTTTACTTATGAATGCGATCACCCTCATCGCGTCGCCTCGTTACATTCCCGTCGCGAGCGGCATGTTTTCCATCGGGCAATGGTATGCCGAAGGAAAAGAAAGTTCTTTGGGCGGCAACGCCGCGATCAGTTTCATCCCGGCACTTCAATATTCTCCCGAATTTTCTTTGATTCCAACGTTTGAGAGTTCGTATCAAGGAACGCGCTCCGCCGAAGAGCTGGCGGGGGGAGATACGTTTTTTCAAGACACATGGGTCAACGGCGTCAATCTTAAAGCGGTCCATACCCTCACCGAACAATGGACGTTGCGCGAACGCGTCGGATACCATTCGAAATGGTTCAGGGAAACCACCGACGAGACGTGGACGCACGGCCTCTACGATTATCGATTTCCGACGGTGGGAGCGGAAGCGGAATATGCGTTCACCAAACAAACGCGGCTCGCGTTCAGTTATGATTTTTCGTACCTGCAATTCCCTAACTATAGCTCACTCGAATCGCAACAGAGTCCCGACAATGCGCGCGAATTCTCCGGCTCCCACGTTCTCGACAGCCGCGTGAATCTTCTCTTGATGCGTTTTGCGGCGCCGCTGTTTTGGAACATAGGATCTAACCTTCAGTTCACTTATTCGCCGCGCGACTACATTGACCAGCACGTGGTGGTTCTTACCGGCGAATTAACGCCCACACGCCGGCGCGACTTGTTGCTGGGGTCCGCGTTGAATCTGGATCGCACGTTTCATCTAGCACCGTCGGTAAAACTGTTCAGCAACATTCAATACTCATACTCTTCGTTTGATTCCAACCAAAACCATTACGACGCGCAGGTCACCACATTCATTCCCGACTATTACGACTATTGGCAAAACGTGATCGGCATGCAACTCACGCTCGCTTTTGGAAAAAAATCCGCAGGACCCATGTTGATGGATCTTGGATACAATTATTCTTATCGCGATTATCGTTCACGCGTGATTCAAGCTTCCGACGGAACATACCTGAGCGAGAAGCTCTATCAAATCGAGCAGAGTATCGATCTCGGCTTTAGCTATCCACTCAGCCGCACATTCCGTCTCCGTACCACGGCCAACTTCAGCCAAAGCAAATCCAACAATGATTACGAAGCCGTGTATCGATACAACTACCACAACGCTAATTATCAATTTGGATTTACTTATGATTATTAAAGCGAGGTCAACCGGTTTACTGTCTGCACTGTTTATCGTCGGAGCGCTTGCGCCTTTGCATGCGATTGCTCCTATTACGGATTTGGTCGCGCAGCCGGCCGTCAATGCAGGGTCGGTCAATTTGCAATGGAGCGTTCCGACGGGCGCAATTAACTATGCAATCAGATACCAAGCCGGCACCGCACCGATTGCAGATGAAATCGCCTGGGGGCAAGCAAATCCCATCGATCAGCCTCCATTAAATATTCCCATTCCATCACCGGGCGCGCCCGGGACACTCCAATCACTTTCAATCAGCGGCTTGCAAGCGGGCAGCGACTATGCGTTCAGCATTCGAAGTTTTGATTCGACACAGTTGCTCTCCGATCTTTCAAACACCGCCACGGCACAAGCGAAAACGGCGTGCGGACAATCTGCCGACGACGGTCAAGGCACCATTGCAATCTCGCCCAGCGCAATTCAAGCGGGAGAAATCACAACATTCACATTGACCTATACCGCCGTCGGAAACGGAATTCAGAGCGGTGGCCTCGTTAACTTTCGCGTGCCGGATTTCATGACGCCTCCACAAACCAATTCTCCCGGCACTCCTGGATACATTACCTATCACACTGCCAACGGCGCGACAGTGTCGCTGTCGGTAACATTGTCCGGACAAAGCACCGACGTCAACATCGACAGTGGTGTCTTGCAACCCGGACAACAAATTGTTTTCACTTATGTGGGATTTACGTGCGCCACAGTGGGAACGGGGAATTTCCTTGTAAAAAGTAAAGCGGAAGCATGCGGAATCAGCAGCGATCTGACGAACCAAGCTCCGAGCGTTGCGTTGCAATTCGGGCTGCCGCGTTATGTCGCATTTCAAACATTCGAATTGCCGGTCGTAATCAATCAAATAACACCGCTTGTCTTGGCCTTGCGAGATTATTGCGGCGATGCGGTAACGACCACCAACGATCTTTTCGTCAATGTGCACGCACTACTAGACACCGGCAATGGAATACGCATCGATGATCCATCGGCACAGATGTCGATCAACTCTGATTTATCAACGGCATTTTCCCAATCGACGATCACGATCCATACCGGTCAATCGAGCCAAACGCTTTATTACAGGATCACTTCCGTTCAAAACAGTCCCAACGATTATATTTCGATGACGTTTCAAGAGTTTCAGCCGCCGAACGACAACATCACCTATTTCGCGCACATCACGCCGGTCACGACGGGCATTACGGGCGCATCCGTGGACACCGGCATCGCAGGCACACTGCAAACCGTCACCTTCACGCCGGACAACGACGGAGTCAATGACAGCGCATTCATCCGCGCAACGCTGCCAAGCGACATGGGCTGGAAAGTGGAATTGTCGAAAGATAATTTTTCCACCGTCACGCGAACATTTTACGGACAAGGCAGCACCATCAATGTGGCATGGGACGGATACACCGACGTATCGAACTCGTTTGCCACCATTGCTCCCTCCAACACGTATGCCGTTAAAATCACCGCGGGCGGAAGTTTGATCAACACCGCGCTCAGCATCACGCTTTCGGCGTCCAGCGTACAAGGGCGGATCGTGGACGCCGTGAACGTGAGCAGCCCGCTCGCCAACGCGAACATTCAAATTTTCGGCGTATCGCAACGCTCGGCCATCTCTGATGCCAACGGAAATTTCCAAGCGAGCGGATTGAAAGCGGGAAGCTATACCATCAGTGTGAACAAAACGGGTTACGCGCAACAAAACAATCCGATCACGGTTTCAAATGGAGTCAACAACATTTCCGACATCGCACTCGTGAAACAATCCATTTTGGAATTGACGCTGCAACGCCCGAACAACGGTACGCTGCGCGAGGTGTGGGGAAATATTTCCGCGCACGATGCAACCTGGAACACGCAAGCGAATGCCGGCGTCCATTTTGCCGAGGGAAAAACCACCGCCGATGCCGGTGATCTTTGGAACCCCGTCCCCACGCCCGTGATCGACGTGACGTTTCCGCCGAGCAAAAATTTCGTGGTGAACTTCAACATTCCCGGGCTCGGCGCCAATGACCTGAACGTCGCCGCGCTGACACAAAATGAGATACGGCCGCAGACGGTCGTGCTGCAGCGTCGGGCGGACATCGGCGGTCAAATAACCTGTCCGACAAACGAAAATCCGTCCGGCTTGCCCATATCGATCCAAGCCAGCTTGCGCGGATCGCAGCAACGTTTTTATACGGGAATGTACATGCAACCTGGAAACACCACGGGTTACTATCAAATCGCCGGCGTTGATAATGGAACTTACGATCTCACCGTCTATGCTCCGGGTTTTGTCGCCGGAGCTTTTACGGCAACCGTCGCCAACGACACCGACGTCACCGATGCGAACGCGACATTGTCGGACGGCGGCAATTTCAATGGCACGATCACCATCACTGGCGACACCACAAATTTGGGCACCGGCGGATTTCTATCGGTGAACTTGAGCGCAAACTCTCAAGCAGGGGGAGCCGGTTCTTTTTCATCTGTGCAGGTGGCGGTCTCCAGCGTTCAAGCGACGGCCGCGTATCAAATCAAAGGCTTGGCCGACGGATCGTATGACGTCTTTCCTTTTTTACAAGGATTTGAATTGGTGCCGTCGGGCCCCAAGAATGTTTTGGTGAACAATGGCACCGGACATTTGGATCTCACGTTCCGGCAATTCAATGGCTCGGTCCAAGGGAACATCACATTGCCCGCGGGGCATTCGGACTATACGTCCGTGGCGGTGGAATTGGATCCGCAAGACGGCAACAACCAAACCTCCTCGACGATTCCCGACAACAGCGGCCACTTTCGTTTCAATCATATCGCGACTGGTTTTTATTCGCTGCGGGGCCTCTACCAAACAACGGGGTTCTTGACGACACAAAGCGTACCGGTGGTCAACGGCCAAACCAGCAACATGAATCTTGACTTGACCGGGCAGACCTACAGTATTTCGGGACACGTCACCACACAAGCGTCCACTCCGTTCAACTCACTGAATTATTACGTGAACAGCACGACGCCGACGCTTGTTCAAACGTCGTCGGGAACCTTGACGTTGCCGGCCAATCGCATCGAGGCGACTCTCATCAATTCGCAGTCGAACAACCCTCCTCCTTTCAGCGGCAACAACTTGCCGTTTTTCGATACGCGCCAAACTTTCGCCGCCACCGTCGCGCTCGACGGCACCTATACGTTTCCGCAATTGCCGCCCGGCGTGTACAAAATAAAAAACAATGGGGAGATGGACAACAACGCCGCCGACGGAAACGAAGTGGTGGAAAGTTATCAGGTCATCACGATAAAAAATGCCGCGGTCAGCGACGTAAATTTTCAATTGCAAGACGGAATCACCATTACCGGCACGCTCAGTATCGCCAACGGGGCCACCGACAACGGACGCGACGCCATTATCTTCCTGATGGACAACGACCAGAAACGAATTTCTCAGACGCCGATATTTCTCTCGGGAAATTCGGCGGCATTCACGCTCACGCACGTTCCCGCGGGCACGTTCACATTGTCCGCGCAAGACAATGACTTCCCATCCAAATATTGGGCCGACAGCAACTTGCTCGAAGTAAAAACCAACAACATCACCGGCCAAACCGTCACGTTCGCGCAGGCGGGAAAAATTCAAGGGCAGCTGCGCATCAAAAACGGCGATCTCATCACGCACATCAACAAAGCGCAATTGCTTTCCGACGGATTTCAAATTTCAGCCGCGGCCAATCCATTTAAACCGAACGGATATGCCTCCACCTCGGGCGACATATTGGACAGCAACGATCAATTCGCGCTGCAGGTCGGAGCGGGAACTTACGATCTGCAATTCGGAGCCAATGATGTGAGCAGCTTGGAAACGCTGTCGCGCGGCGTGAAAGCCATCGTGCCGTTGCAAGTGAGCGGCATCGCCGTGTTGGCCGGACAAACCAAAGACATCGGCATCATCGAATTGGTGGTGGGCGAAAACGTCACCGGCACCGTCACCGACGCCAACGGCGCTGCGTTGCCGAATATAACCGTGAAGGCCGCTGAATCGGGCGTGCAGAACCACAACGATAGTTTGACGAGCTTGACCGACCAAACCGGGAAATATTCGATCAACGGACTTGATCCGCAAAAAAAATACACGATCATTGCTTCACCCTACCCCAACTCCGATGACAATCGCTTCGGGTCCGGTTTCAGCGGAACGCGTTACGGAGAAGCGCGCAAAACCAACGTCAGCCCGACCGCCGGCATCTCCATTGATTTCCATCTGAAACCTGCGCCGGGATCGATCTCGGGCCGCGTGCGCTCGCCCGACAGCAGCGATCTGGTGCTGCCGTTCGACAACAACAACTCGGGCGTGAATCTGCCCGGCGCCGCCGTCATCGCGAATTTAAAAGGAACAGTTCCGCTGGACAATCCACTCGGAGATATTCAACTCAACACGCAATCCGACGGAAGCTTCGTGTTGGGCGGCTTGGCGGCGGGTCAATACGATGTGTGGCTGCTCGCACAGGGGTATGGCAGCGTCAAACTTTCCAACGTCAACGTGGGTCTTGCGAACACCGACGTGGGAACACAAACACTCGTGGCCGGCAGCAAATTGAGCGGAAAAATTTTGGACGCGAATGGAAAATCAATTCGCACCACGATTTGCGATACGTTGGTGGCGGTCGCTAACGGCTTCGCCGATATTTTGATCGCCAACCTCACGACCGATGCGTCCGGATCGATCATCGGCTATTCGATATCCGGTTTCAAAGCCAACACGAGCTACGACCTGCTCGGCTTCGACGACAACAACGACATCACCTCCTTCGGCAGCGCGGTCGTGAACTCCGACTCCGAAAAAAACCTGCAGGTGACGAACAGTTCTCTGGCCATTCTGCCGATGGTCACCCGCAACAACGACGGATCGGTGAGCGTCCGATTTGAGTTCTCGACGGCACTGGACAATTCAAGCACCGACCTCGACAACGACGGCATTCCCGACAGCTCGGAGCCCAGCAAGATCCTGAACTTGGTTTCCGGAAATGGGACGTTGAATTTTACAAGCGACTGGCTGTCGTCGGACCGCAAGAACGCCACGGTCACCTACACGCCGACCGACCAAACTCCATTCGTGCTGAAGCTGACCGCCACATTCAACGTCGTTGATCCCGCCACCGGCGCCAATGAATCCGTCTCGCAAAATTTCACGTTCTATCCGGGATTGGGCAGCGAAGTTACGCGCAACATTCCCAACGCCAGCGGCGGCACCGTCACGCTCGACGCGGCGGCATTCTCAGGGCCGGCCGGGTTCCTCGGAGACAATGCGAGCCAAGTCACGCCCATCAAATTTCGAGAGGCCGCCACTATCGCGCAGCTGCCGTCGGCCAACAGCGCGCGTACCTCGTCGGTGATGGCCGTCGTCGACAAGTTGGGAGTGGGCGCATATCCGCCCGAAATGGCGCCCGCGTTTCAGCAAATTCGAAAATTGGACGTGAACCCGTTCTCTTCGTTCTATGACATCTTTCTTCCCGCCGGCGTGAGCCACTTTTTTCCCGAAGGAAAAGAAGCGCAATTGTGTTTGGCTTATGACAGCGGCGTCAGCGATCCCGGCGCATTGAACATTTATTACTACAACCCCAACAGCAATCAGTACATTCTGGAAAACCACAACAAACTCGTCGACACGGACAACCAACGTATTTGCGTGAATATTGCGCACGCCTCCGTGTTCACCGTACTCGGCTCCAGCGCAAGCATCATTACCGGCGGCGGCTATACCGGGGAACTGGGACTTTTAAATTTCCCAAATCCATTTGATCTGAAAACCAAAACCGTGACGCTGCAAAATCCGGGAACCGCCAGCGCGGTGCAAACGATCGACGGCACGATGATCAAGATCAGCCTGCCGCCGTCGATGAACGGATCCATCGAAATAAAAATTTACGACGTCGCCGGCGAATCGGTGAGAACGCTGGAAATTTCCCGCGCGACCGGCGGAACCTATTACTACCTCGAGTGGGACGGAAAAAACGATCACGGTAAAAAAGTCGCGTCGGGCACTTACATCGCGCGCTTCACCATCGACGGGGGAAACGAAAAATTCTTTAAGATGGCGGTGCTGAAGTGATGGCCCGGCGGCTGCTCTTATCGGTATTTCCTTTGTTGCCGGTGGTTGCAAGGGCCTCCGACCAAAACGCCGGCACCTCGGGCGCGCAATTTTTAAAAATCGGCGCGGGCTCTCGGCCGACCGCGATGGGAGATTC